>Ga0181520_10005412_pt1 | contig 20418 bp, 20 predicted proteins | sample PEATcosm2014_Bin_29_FD_132451 | JGI IMG/M metagenome (GOLD analysis project Ga0181520, IMG submission 132451) | Peatland microbial communities from MTU Mesocosm Facility, Houghton, MI, USA - PEATcosm2014_Bin02_30_metaG | ecosystem: Environmental > Terrestrial > Soil > Wetlands > Peat | place... | reverse complement strand
GGAACCAGGGGGCGGGCCAGCTCAACCAGGCGCTGCAGGGGATCTCGACGCTGCTCTCCAACGCCGCCACCACCTACGCGCAGACCGAGCAGGCCATCGCCCAGTCGATGCAGCAGGGCTAGCGGGTCAGTGGAACGGCCGGTGGATCGCGGTGACGGGATCCGCCGGCCCGGTGTTCGATAGGCGGGCAGAGTGATGGGCGGCAGTGGCACGGGACCGATCTCGGTCGACACGGGTGCTCTGGAGCAGACACCCTTCGCCTCTGTGGCGGAGGACCTCGCGACGGCCGGCAGCCACGCCTGCGCGGGTCTGCAGCCCGCCATCGGCGCCGCCGGCCCCGCGCAGCTGGCCGAGTCCATCGCGAGGCTCGTGGCGGCGATCGCGGTCGCGTCGCGGGCCGCCACGCTGGCCGTCACCGGCCTCGGCGCCGCCGCCGCCGCCGCGGCGGCGGACTACGCCGCCCACGAGGCGGCGATCCAGCACGAGGAGGGTGGCCTGCGATGAGCTCCAGCGGTCTTTCCGTCCCGGACGGTGATCCCGGCGGGATCGGCTCCGCCGCCTCCGCCCTGGAGGCGGGCGCCGCCGCGCTCGACACCGTCGTGGCCCGCATCGGCGGGGCGGCGACATCGGTCCTGGCGGACTGGGACGGTGCCGCGTCCGACGCCTTCGAGAAGGCGGCGTCCACGGTGCACTCCGGGATCGGCGCCCTGGCGGGACACCACGGCGACGCGGCCGCCGCGCTCTCCGCGTACGCGGCGGCCCTGGCGGCGGCGCAGGCGGCGGCCAGGCTGGCCATCGGCGGCTACGAGGAGGCGCAGCGCGACTGCGCGTCGACCATCTCCCAGATCACCGCCACGGGCCAGACCGCCGATCAGGCGGAGCAGGAGGCCACCGGCACCCTGCGTGCGGCGTGGTCGACCGCCTCAGCGCTGAGCGACGGTGCGAGCGCCGACGCGGCCCGTGCCGCCAACGCGTGCGCCACCGCGCTGGACGACATCGCGAACGCCATCGGGTCGCTCACGCTGCACCAGTTCGTCGACATCCTGAGCTGGCCGGGGGCGGCGCTCGGGGCCCCGGGCCTCATCCCCGAGGCCGCGGGCTTCGGAGCGTGGCTGCGCACCGCCCGTGCCATGGCGACCAACGACTGGGACTACCTGGCGACGCTGAACCCCGAGGCGTACGCGACGATGATGAGCACCGCGGACCAGTTCGGGACCGGCAGTCTCGAGGCCCTCGCCGCGCAGTACCGCTACGAGGGGCTGGTCGCCGGCGACTCGTTCACCGACGCGGCCCGGGCCGCGGTGCCGCTCGGTCCGGTCACCGGCGTCATGGACGTCGTCGGAAAGGCCTCCCTCGGTCTCGGCGCCGTCACCGATGTCCTGACCATCGCCGACCCGCAGTCGAGCGGCCTGGACAGGGGCATGGCCGCGGTCAACCTGGTGGGGACGGGCATGGCCGCGTCGACACTCATCCTCGGCGCCAACGCCGTCGCCGACTGGATCCCCGTGGTCGGCGAGGCCGTCATGATCGGGACCGCCCTCTACTTCACGGGCACCTTCGTCGCCCAGAACTGGAGCACCATCTGCCATTGGACGGACGACGTGGGCGGCGCGCTGGCCACCGGCTACGACGCGACCACCCATGCGGTCGGGACCGCGGTGAGCGCCACCGAGCACGCCGTGGGCTCGGCCGTCAGCACCGGGGAGCATGTCGCCGGCGATGTCACCCACACGGTCGGTGAGGGGGTGGACACGGCGCTGCACGGCGCCGAGAGCGCCGGCAGCACGCTGGTGAAGGGCGCGGGTCAGCTGCTCTCCGACCTCAACCCGTTCTGAGATGGCGATGCAGAGGCGACTCCAACCCCCCGGCGCTCCGCAGCAGCTGCTCATCTGGTCGTACGCGTTCGAGGCCGGGGAGCTGCGCGACCCGGCGCTGAGCGACGGGACGCTGGAGCCGGGCGAGCGCTTCGCCGTGCGCATCGCCCCGGTGAAGCAGGTCACCTTCTCCGCCACACCGAACCTCGAGGTGGCCACCACAGGGGCGACGGGAAGCCTCGTCGCCAGCGACCGCCGGGTGGTCCTGCTCGACGGCGCCACCGTTCTCGGTGGCTGGGTGTGGGAGGCCGACGTCTCCGGGGTCACCAGCATCCACAACGGCCGCGGAGTGCTGTGGAGCCCGTCGGCACGGCGGCACGCGGAGGGCGCGCGGCGGCTCGAGGGGCTCGTCGTCCCCGCCTACACATCCCACCTGGATCGGGTCACCAGGGACGAGGTCCTGGCCGGCATGCTGCAATTCATGAAGGTGCAGGTCGCCTGGCGCGCCGGCCAGCCCGGAGGCATCGCCGCCTGGCGCGAGGAGTTCACCGCCAAGAACGCTGATCTGCTGGACCGCTGATGGCTCTGTCCGCCCCGGCCCGCGACCTCGACCGCTACAGCGTCGACGAGCTGCGCGCCGGCGGTGTCGGCCGCATCGGGTTCCTCCAGCCCCTCCTCGGTGTGGCCGGGGAGGGCGGCGGAGGCGCGGCGCAGCGGGCCGCGGCCCACCGGCTGGTCCGCCGTGGCCTGCTGGCGGGGTCGGGCTCCCGGTGGCGTGTGGCGGGCACCCTGGCCACCACCCTGGGAGCCGTCGCGGCCGCCCGGTCGTTCGCGGGCTGCACGGCGGTCGGTGGAGCCGGGGGACTCGACCGCCTGCTCTTCGGCCGGCTCGGCGCCACCGACCTGGTCCTCGACCTGGTTCCGGAGGACGGTGTCTACCACGCCCGGCTGCTCCGCATCCCGGACGCGGCGGAGCAGGTGGTCGACGACCTGGGGCTGGGGGGGACTGCCGGGGACGCCGCGGGGGCGGTGACCGGCGCCGACCCGGAGTGGCCGCTCGTCGAGAGCCGCCTCGAGGGCGCCCCTGTGGAGGCGCGGGTCGAGGCGGCCACCATCGACTCGCCCGAGGGACCGATGCTGCAGCAGCGGCTCCAGGTGGTGACCACCGGGCGTGAGCGGTGGCTGGTGCTCGGCGCCTGCCGCGGGGCCGAGATCTGGCGGGCGGCGGCCCCGTGCGGGCCGGGACGGGCGCGGGCGGCGATCGCCTCGGTCCTGGCGGGCGGCACCGTCCGGCTGTAGGGGGGCTCCCCTGCCAGGCCGCCGCCACTGGGTACACTCCTTCCCGCCATGAGTGAGCTGTCCAGCCGGGCCAAGGAGGTCGCCGCCCGTGTAGCCGAGCTACAGGGCCACCTTTGACCTGGACACGCAGCGCTCGCGCCTCGCCGAGCTGGACGCCCAGATCGACGATCCGGGGCTCTGGGACGATCCCCGCCGCGCCGCCACCCTGACCCAGTCGGCGGCCAGGATCCGCGACGACCTGGCCGGCTGGGAGAAGCTGACACGGCGGTCGGAGGAGGCCCGGGACCTCGCCGAGCTGATGGGGGACGAGCCGGACGCGGACGGCGACGCCGAGATGACCGGCGAGCTGACCGCGGAGCTGGACTCGATCGAGGCGGAGCTGGGAGGCCGCGAGATCGACCTGCTCTACAGCGATCCCTTCACCGACCACGCCGCGCTGCTCTCCGTCAAGGCCGGCGCGGGGGGGACGGACTCCCAGGACTGGGCCGAGATGCTGCTGCGCATGTTCCTGCGCTGGGGGGAGCGCCACCGCATGAAGGTGGAGTTCATCGAGGAGTCGGAGGGCGAGGAGGCGGGCATCAAGTCGGCCACCATCCGGGTCGAGGGACCGCGCGCCTTCGGCCTGCTCAAGTCCGAGCGCGGGGTCCACCGGCTGGTCCGGCTCAGCCCCTTCGACTCGGCCCACCGCCGCCACACCAGCTTCGTCCTCGTCGAGGTGACCCCCGAGGTCGAGGACGACGTCACCGTCGAGATCGATCCCAAGGACGTGCGCGAGGACGTCTACCGCAGCAGCGGCGCCGGCGGCCAGCACGTCAACAAGACCTCCTCCGCCGTCCGCCTCACCCACATCCCCACCGGCATCGTCGTCACCTGCCAGAACGAACGCTCCCAGCACCAGAACCGCGACGTCGCCTGGCGGGTGCTGCGCTCGCGGCTGCTCGCCATCCAGCAGGCGGCCCACGCCCAGATGATCAGCGACCTCAAGGGCGACTCCCTGCCGGCGGAGTGGGGATCGCAGATCCGCTCTTACGTCCTCCACCCCTACACCATGGTCAAGGACCATCGCACCGAGCACGAGCAGGGCAACGCGCAGGCGGTGCTCGACGGTGACATCGACGCCTTCCAGGAGGCATACCTGCGCTGGGCGGTCACCCACGAGGCCCCCACCGGCGTGTGAACGGAGAGCGCCCGGTTCCGCGCATCCCCGGGTATACTCGGCCGGTCCCCGGGGTCACAATGCGCTCGACGTCCCGGCGAACCCCTGCGGACCGACCCGGCCACCGATTCAGCCGGGCCCCCCTGAAGTGACGGATCGGACACTCCTGCTCGGACCCTGCGACGCTCCCTGCGAGCCGCCGGCCGGGCCCACGCGTGGGCCCGGAATGTGGCGCGCCCGCGCGGCGAGAGGGCGGCGGTCGTGAGCCTGGCGGCGCTGCTGCCACCCCGCTTGAGCCAGATCCCGGATCCAGGGCTGCGCCCGGTCATCTCCTTCCATGGCGTCAGCAAGACCTACCCGAACGGCACCCTCGCCCTGCGCGACATCGACCTGGCCATCTACCTGGGCGACTTCTGCTTCCTGGTCGGGGCCAGCGGCGCCGGCAAGTCGACGCTGGTCCGCCTGCTCATCCGCGAGGAGCCGGCGTCCACCGGGCGCATCTTCGTCGACGGCATGGAGACGACGCGGATGCCGCGGCGCCGGCTGCCCAAGCTGCGGCGGAAGTTCGGCATCGTCTTCCAGGACTACAAGCTGCTGCCCCGGCTGACGGTGGCGCAGAACGTCGCCTTCGCCCTCCAGGTGACCCGGCCCGGCCAGCGCCACCTCAAGGAGAAGGTGGAGGAGACGCTGTGGATTGTCGGCCTCGAGGACAAGCTGAACAAGTTCCCCGACGAGCTCTCGGGCGGTGAGCAGCAGCGCGTCGCCATCGCCCGCGCCCTGGTCCACCGGCCGCGCATCTTCCTCGCCGACGAGCCCACCGGCAATCTCGACCCCGACACCTCGTGGGGCATCGTCCAGCTCCTCCTGCAGATCAACCACCGCGGCACCACCGTGGTCATGGCGACCCACAACCGCGAGATCGTCGACCTGGTGCGGCGGCGGGTGATCGCCATCGAGTCGGGACGCGTCGTCCGCGACGAGATCGAGGGGCAGTACCTGCGCGAAGGCGAGGCCACCATATGATCCGGCTGTTCGCCGCCGTCCGCTTCACCCTGGTGGCGGCGGGGCAGAACTTCCGGCGCAACCTGGCCGTCTCCATGGCCGGCGTCTTCACCATGGGGTTGATCCTGCTTCTCGTCGGCGGCACGCTGCTGCTCACGCACACCATCGACGGTCTCGTCACGCAGCAGGAGACCACCAGCAGCAGCATCAACATCTACCTGCTGGGGTCGATCTCGTCGCGCACCATCACCAATTACGAGGTGAACTTCGCGCGCGACCCGAGGGTGATCAGCGTCGGCTTCACCAGCGAGGACCAGGCGGTCGTCATCTTCAAGAACGACGGGCTCAACACCGACAACGTGCTCGGCGTGCTGCAGGTCAACCCCCTGCCCCCGTCCATCGACCTCAAGGTCCACAAGCTCAGCGAGCTGAGCCAGTTCAACTCTCTGGCGAGGAGCCTGCCCATCGTCGACGAGAGCGCGGGCAAGCCGACGAACTACAACGCCGACGTCATCCCCAGGCTGGAGGCCATCGCCGCCTGGATCTTCGGCATCGGCCTCGTGCTCTCCATCGTGCTGGCCATCATCAGCCTGGTCATCATCATGAACACCATCCGGACGGCGGTGTACATCCGCCGCACCGAGGTCGAGATCATGAAACTGGTCGGAGCCACCGACTGGTTCGTGCGATGGCCCTTCATCCTGGAGGGCGTCTTCGGTGGTGTCCTTGCCGCTGTCTTCGGCTCGGTGATCGTGGTCCTGGGCTACCGCCTGCTGATCGGCCTGGCCGACGCCAAGTGGCTCGGCGTCAGCTACGACGCCACCTTCCTCGCCGCGCTGGTCGCCATCCTGGTCGCCGTGGGCGCCGCGCTGGGGGCCTTCGGCAGCTACCTGGGCGTGCGCCGCTTCCTCAACGTCTGACGCCGAGGAGGGGCCGCCAGGGCCCGGTGGCGGGCGCGGTTCAGCCGGCGCTGATCGACCCGCCGCGGCGCCGGGAGCGGAGCCACCGCCACATCGACGGCGGCAGCGGGGTGCCCTCCGCCCGGCGCCGGCGCGCCTCGCCGTGCCGGACGGAGAGCCACGCGCCCAGGGCGATGACGCTGAGGAGGACGCCGGCCAGGGTCCAGCCGTTGACGTTGCGGTCCCAGCGCTCGGCGTCGTAGCCGAGGAAGAGGCCCACCGCCAGGGCGACGAAGGCGACCAGCAGCTCGATCGGGGTCACGCCGGGGCTCCGGAGTCGCTCTGCATGGCGGTGAGGGTACCGCCTGGGCGGGACCGGCGGTGGCGGCCGCAGGTCGAAAGCCTCCTCCCCCCTATACTCCCGGGGCGATGACGGAGCGTTTCGACGTCGCCTTCCTGGGTGGCGGCATGGCCGGGTACGTCGGGGCCATCCGTGCCTCCCAGCTCGGGCTGCGCACCGTCGCCGTCGAGAGCGACAAGCTCGGCGGCACCTGCCTGCACCGCGGCTGCATCCCCACCAAGGCGCTGCTCCAGTCCGCCTTCGTCCTCGACCAGGCGCGTGGGGGCGCCCGGCTCGGGGTCAGGGTGAGCGGCCTGGAGCTGGACTACCCGCAGGCGGCGAAGAACCGCGACCAGGTGGTCGCCCAGATGCACCGCGGCGTCGAAGGGCTGATGCGCAAGAACAAGATCACCGTCCTGCGCGGCCGCGGCCGGCTGGACGGGCCGGGGCGCCTGCGGGTCGGCGGCGGCGAGGGCGGCGACGTCGAGGTCGAGGCGGGGTCCATCGTCATCGCCACCGGCTCGCGCCCCAAGCAGCTCCCCGGCGCCCCGGCCGACGGCCGGGCGGTGCTCACCTCGGACGAGGCGCTCACCCTCGACCACGTCCCGCACTCGGCGATCGTGCTGGGCGCCGGAGCCGTGGGGGTGGAGTTCGCCTCCTTCTGGCGGAGCTGCGGGGCCGAGGTGACCGTGGTGGAGATGCTCGACCGCCTCGTGCCCCTGGAGGATCGCGCCATCGGGGTCGAGCTGGGCAAGCACTTCGAGGCGCGGGGCATCCGATGCCTGGTCTCGGCCACCCTCGACCTCGCCGCCATCCGCAGCGACGCGAAGGGTGTCACCGTCACGGTGAGCCGCGACGGCAAGGAGGAGCGCCTCAGCGCCGAGGTCCTCCTCGTCGCCGTCGGCCGCACCCCGAACACCGAGGACATCGGGCTCGAGGGCACGGCGGTCCGGCTCGACCGCGGCTTCATCTCGGCCGGCCCCGACCTGCGCACCGCGCAGGAGGGCGTCTACGCCGTCGGCGACGTGGCGGGCGGCCTGCTCCTCGCCCACAAGGGGAGCCACCAGGGGATCATCGCCGCCGAGGCGATCGCCGGCCGCAACCCCCATCCCCTCGATCCCAACTGGGTGCCGCGGACCACCTACTGCACCCCGCAGATCGCCTCGGTCGGCCTCTCCGAGGAGGAGGCCCGGGCCGCCGGGCACGAGGTGAGGGTGGGCGTCTTCCCCCTCGCCGCCAACGCCCGCTCGGTCATCTGGGCCGAGCGTGGCTTCTGCAAGGTCGTCGCCGACGCGGAGGACACCGTGCTCGGCGTCCACATCATCGGCGCCGAGGTCACCGAGCTGATCTACGCCGCCACCCTCGGGGGGCTGCTGGAAGCCACCTCCTTCGAGATGGGCCGGGCCATCGCGCCCCACCCCACGGTGAGCGAAATCCTCATGGAGGCTGCCCTCGCGGTCTCCGGCCAGGCGGTCCACGTGTGAACAAAGGGGGCGCCGGCGAGGTAACGTCTCCCGGCACACCCCGCGCGGGTACCATCAGCGGCCCCCGATCCAGGCGAGGAGAGAGAGTGGCAGTAGCCAAGACGGACGCCCGGGCGACCGCCCGGGTCGACGCCGACACCCTTCGGGCGATGTACCGGCACATGCTCCGGGCGCGGATGCTCGACGAGCGCATCTGGGTCCTCAACCGCCAGGGGCTGGCCTCGTTCTGGGTCTCCGGGATCGGCCACGAGGCGCCCCAGGTCGCCCTGGCCATGCACTTGAGACCCGGCCACGACTGGGTGGCCCCCTACTACCGCGACCTCGCCCTCACCCTGGTGCTGGGCATGACGCCGCGCGACCACCTCTTCTCGGCGCTGGCCAGGGCCGCCGATCCGAGCAGCGGCAGCCGCCAGATGCCGGCCCACTTCGGCTGCAGAAGGCTGAACATCATCAGCACCGGCAGCGTGGTGGCGACCCAGGCCCTCCACGCCACCGGCATCGCCCTGGCCTCGGTGATGCGCGGCGAGGACGCCGTGACGGTGACGACGATGGGGGAGGGGGCCACCAGCGAGGGGGACTTCAGCGAGGCCCTCAGCTTCGCCAGCGTCCACCGGCTCCCCGTCGTCTTCATGGTGGAGAACAACGGCTTCGCCATCAGCATGCCCAGCGCCAAGCAGATGCCGACCGGCCTCGCCGAACGGGCGCTCGGTTTCGGCATGCCCGGCGTCGTCATCGACGGCGACGACCCGATGCGCTGCCACCGCGTCTGCGGCGAGGCGGTGGCACGGGCGCGGCGCGGCGAGGGGCCGACGCTGATCGACGCCAGGGTGCGGCGCCTCAGCTCGCACAGCTCCGACGACGACCAGCGCCGCTATCGCAACGCCGACGACCTTGAGGAGGACGCCCGGCACGACTGCCTGCAGCTCTTCGCCGCCCAGCTCCTGGAGCTGGGCGTCCTCTCCACGGTGTCGGTCGAGGCGATGCACAGCGAGATCCTGGCGGAGCTCGACGCCGCCACCCGGGAGGCGGAGGCGGCGCCCATGCCGGAGCTGGGCAGCGAGATGCTCCATGTCCTGGCCGGCCCCGGCGACACGCTGGACGGCCCGCCACGGGAGGGCCGGTGATGCCGGTCAAGACCTACGTCGAGGCCATCCGCGAGGCGATGCGCGACGAGATGCGCCGCGACTCGCGGGTCATGGTGCTGGGCGAGGACGTCGGCTACAAGGGCGGCGTCTTCGGTGCCACCGAGGGTCTGCAGAAGGAGTTCGGCGACGCCCGCGTCCTGGACACGCCGCTGGCCGAGGCGACCATCGTCGGCGTCGGCATCGGCGCCGCCCTCAACGGCATGCTGCCCGTCGCCGAGATCCAGTTCGTCGACTTCATCCTGCCGGCGGTGGACCAGATCATCAGCGAGGCCGCCAAGATGCGGTACCGCAGCAACAACGACTGGCACGTCCCCATGGTCATCCGCGCCCCCTTCGGCGGCGGCGTCCACGGCGGCCTGTACCACTCGCAGTCGCTGGAGGCCCTCTTCTGCCACGTCCCCGGGCTGCGGGTGGTGATCCCCTCCAATCCCCACGACGCCAAGGGCCTCCTGGTGGCGGCCATCCGCGACCCCGACCCGGTGATGTACTTCGAGCACAAGAAGGCGTACCGGTCGATGAAGGGGGAGGTGCCGGACGGCGACTACACCGTCCCCCTGGACCGTGCCGAGGTGGTGCGCGAGGGCGAGGACATCACCGTCCTCACCTACGGGCTCATGGTCGGCACCGCCCTCGAGGCGGCGGACCGGCTGGCCGCCGACTCGATCAGCGTCGAGGTGGTGGACCTGCGCTCGCTGCGCCCGCTCGACCGCGACGCCATCGTCAGCAGCGCGCGGAAGTGCGGCAAGGTGCTGGTGGCGCAGGAGGCGAATCTCGCCGTCTCGGTGAGCAGCGAGGTGAGCGCCATCATCGCCGAGGACTGCTTCGAGTACCTCGATGCGCCGGTGCGGCGGATCGGCGGGCCGGAGATCCCCGCGATGCCCTTCGCCAAACCGTTGGAGACTGCCTACATCGTCGGCGTCGACAGGCTGGAGTCAGCACTGCGCCGGCTTGCGGAATACTGAGGAACAGCGTGGCAATCACCGTCAGCATGCCCCAGCTCGGGGAATCCGTCACCGAGGGGACCCTCGCCCACTGGCTCAAGCAGCCCGGCGAGCCCGTCGCCAAGTACGAGTCCATCGCCGAGGTGGCGAGCGACAAGGTCAACGCCGAGATCCCGGCGCCCGTCGACGGCACCTTCGGCCAGGTGCTCGCCACCGAGGGCACGGTGGTCACCGTCGGCCAGCCCATCTGCACCATCGAGGTGGCCGCCGGGGCCGAGGCTCCGGCCGCCGTGACGTCTCCCGCGCGGCCCGCGGCTGCCGTGCCCGCCGCCCCGGTCGCCCCCGCAGTGGCGTTGCCGCCGGCGCAGCCCGCGCCGGCCCCCGTGCCCTCGGTCTGGGCCGACCTGCAGCCGGGGCCCGCCGCCCTCCCGCCCGCCTCCGCCCCCCGGGACGGCGGCGGCTCTGACGACGCGGTCCGGTACCACCTCACGCCCGCCGTCCGCATGCTCGTCCGCGAGCACGACGTCGACCTCCGCAGCGTCCGCGGCACCGGCATCGGCGGCCGCATCACGAAGAAGGACGTGCTCGCCCATGTGCAGGCGCGTGACGCCGCCGGCCGCCCGCTCGCGGCTCCTGATGTCCCCGCCCCGGCGCCCGCCGGCGCGCCGCAGGCCGCCCCTGCCGCGCCCGCCCTCGCCACCGAGGAGGGCGACACCCTCCTCCCCATGACCTCGATCCGCCGCGCCATCGCCGACCACATGGTGCGCAGCCGGCAGACGTCCCCCCATGCCTGGCTGACCATGGAGGTCGACATGTCGCAGGTGGCGCGCCTGCGCGACGCCAGGAAGGCCGAGTTCCGGGAGCGGTTCAACGTCAACCTCACCTACCTGCCCTTCGTGGCACGCGCCCTCTGCGAGGCGCTGCGGCGCCGGCCGAATCTCAACGCGCAGTGGACCGAGCAGGGCATCGTGCTGCGCCACGAGATCAACCTCGGCATCGCCGTCGCCCTCGAGGAGAACCTCATCGTTCCGGTGATCCGCAACGCCGACCGGCTGAGCATCGGCGGCCTGGCCCAGACCATGTCGGACCTGGGCGAGCGGGCGCGGACCAACCGCCTCAAGGTCGACGAGATCCAGGGCGGCACCTTCACCCTCAACAACACCGGGGCGCTGGGGACGGTGCTGACCCAGGCGATCATCAATCAGCCGCAGGCGGCGATCCTCACCATGGACGCCGTCATCAAGCGGCCGGTCGTCATCGGCGACATGATCGCCATCCGGCCGATCATGAATCTCGGCCTCAGCTTCGACCACCGCCTCAACGACGGCCTCCAGGCGGCCCGCTTCGTCAAGGACGTCAAGGAGCTGCTGGAAGGCATCGACGAGGGCGCCGGGCTGCTCTGAGGAGACCTCCTCAGTCCGCGTCCATGTGCGGGTAGCGCCAGTCCGTCGGGGGGACGAAGGTCTCCTTGATCACCCGCGGGGAGACCCAGCGGGCGAGGTTGGTTGCCGACCCCGCCTTGTCGTTGGTGCCGCTCTGGCGGGCGCCGCCGAAGGGCTGCTGGCCGACCACGGCGGCGGTCGGCTTGTCGTTGACGTAGATGTTGCCGGCGGCGTTGCGCAGGGCGCGCAGCCCGGTCTCGATGGCGCGCCGGTCGTTGGCGAAGATGGTGCCGGTGAGCGCGTACGGGGAGGTGCTGTCCACCAGCGCCAGCGCCGTGTCCCAGTCGCAGTCATACGGATGCACGGTGAGGATGGGCCCGAACAGCTCGCGCTGCATCAGGTCGTGGTGGGGGTCGTCGGTGGCGATGACGGTGGGCCGGACGAACCAGCCCTCCTGGTCGTCGTACTGGCCTCCGGCCACCACGGTGAGGTGGGGGTCGGCCGGCGCCGCGGCGAGCACCGCGGCGTGCTTGCGGAAGGCCCGCTCGTCGATCACGGCGCCCATGAAGGTGGAGAGGTCGGCCGGGTCGCCCATGGGGATCTTCTCGGTCTCCTCGGCGAGCCGCCCGCGCAGCTCCGCCCACAGCGCCTGGGGGATGTAGGCGCGCGAGGCGGCCGAGCACTTCTGGCCCTGGTACTCGAAGGCGCCGCGGAGCAGGGCCACCACCAGGGCGTCGGGCGAGGCGCTCTCGTCGGCGATGACGAAGTCCTTGCCGCCCGTCTCCCCGACCAGCCTGGGGTAGGTCCGGTAGGTGTCGATGTTCTCGGCCACCTGGCGCCACAGGCCCTGGAAGGTGGGCGTCGAGCCGGTGAAGTGGATGCCGGCGAGGCCCGGGTGGGTGATGGCGGTGTCGAGGACGCCCTTGCCGTGGCCGGTGACCATGTTGATGACGCCGTGGGGCAGCCCGGCCGCCTCCAGCAGCTCCATGATCAGGGTGGCCGCCAGCTGCTGGGCCACGGCCGGCTTCCAGACGACGGTGTTGCCCATGATCGCCGGGGCGGTGGGGAGGTTGCCGGCGATCGAGGTGAAGTTGAAGGGGGTGATGGCGACCACGAAGCCCTCGAGCGGGCGCAGCTCGGTGCGGTTCCAGATGCCGCGGGGGCTGATCGGCTGGTCCTGCTCGAGCCGGTGGGCGAAGGCGACGTTGAAGCGCCAGAAGTCGATCAGCTCGCAGGCGGAGTCGATCTCGGCCTGATGGGCGGTCTTGCTCTGGCCGAGCATGGTCGCGGCGTTGACCCGGTCCCGCCAGGGACCGGCGAGGAGGTCGGCGGCGCGCAGGAAGATCGCGGCGCGCTCCTCCAGGGACGAGTGACCCCATGCGTGGCTGGCGGTCAGCGCCGCCTCGGTGGCGTTGTCCACGTCGTCCACGGTGGCCTGTGGCGTCTCCCCGAGCTCGAGGCTGTGCCGGTGCGGGGCGCGAACCGTCAGCACGCCGCCCCGGCCGTCGCACCGCCGGCCGCCGATGTGCATGGGGAGTTCGCGCGGATGGTCCGAGAGGGCGGCGAGGGCCTCACGCAGGCGGAGCCTCTCGGGGGATCCCGGCGCGTACAGCTGGATCGGCTCGTTGACGGGGACGGGGAAGGCGCTCATGCCGGGATTGTGGCAATTCCACCCGGGGAGTCGCGAGGCGGAATGGGGCCGCCTGCACCGTCCGGGGGGAATGCCCCGATCAGTGCCCGCCGGCTCCGCGCGCCGCCACGGGGTGGCGGAGGCCGGAGGCGTGCGGGTGCCGCGGGGAGGCCCTGGTAGAGTGGGACGGTCCATGCAGCAGATCCCCCTGGTCCCGGCCCCCGCCGCGCGGCCGGATCGCGGCGGCGACACGCGTCCCACCTGGCAGAGGCTGCTGCCCGAGGGCGTCGACCGGCGCCCGCCCTGGCTCACCGCCAAGGTCCCGGCGGGGGAGGGGTTCGCCCACCTCGCCACCCTGATGCGCGAGAAGCGGCTGGTCACCGTCTGCGAGGAGGCCCGCTGCCCCAACATCGGGGAGTGCTGGAACGCCGGGACGGGCACCTTCATGATCCTCGGCGACGTCTGCACCCGGGCCTGCGCCTTCTGCGCCGTGAAGAGCGGCCGCCGGGGCGGCGACGTGGACACCGACGAGCCCCGGCGGGTGGGCGAGGCGGTCGCCCGCATGCGGCTGCGCCACGCCGTGGTCACCTCCGTCGACCGAGACGACCTCGCCGACGGGGGCGCGTCGATCTTCGCGGCCACCATCCGGGAGATCCGCCGGCAGGCGCCGGGGACCACCGTCGAGGTCCTCACCCCGGACTTCCAGGGTGATCTCGACGCGGTCGCGGTGGTGACGGCGGAGGCGCCGGAGATCTTCAACCACAACATGGAGACGGTCGCCCGCCTCTACCCGCGGGTCCGCCCCAAGTCGGGGTACGAGAGGTCCCTGGACGTCCTGGAGGCGGCCAAGGGGCTCGCCCCGGCATCCAGGACCAAGAGCGGGCTCATGGTGGGGCTGGGCGAGGAGGTGGAGGAGGTCCATGCCCTGCTGCGTGATCTGCGCCGCCACCGGGTGGAGATCGTCACCATCGGCCAGTACCTGCGGCCCTCGCTGAAGCACCACCCCCTCATCCGGTTCTGGCACCCGGACGAGTTCGCGGAGCTGAGGGACTACGGCACGGGGCTCGGCTTCGCCCACGTCGAGTCGGGGCCCCTGGTGCGTTCCAGCTACCACGCCGCCGACCAGGCGGTGGCGGCGGCCGCGGCCGGCTGACCCAGAGATGCCCCGGCTCCGCCACCTCTGGCTGGGCACCGTGCCGTATCGCGACGCCTGGGAGATGCAGCGCCGCCTCGCCCTGGCCCGTGCCGCCGGGGAGATCGACGACTGCCTGCTCCTCCTCGAGCACCCCCCCGTCTACACCGTCGGCCGCGGTGGCGACCCCGCCCACCTCGGGGACGGACCGGCGGCGCTCCGCGCCCTGGGAGCGGAGTGCATCGAGGTCGACCGGGGCGGCTCGGTCACCTTCCACGGGCCGGGTCAGCTGGTCGGGTACCCCATCCTCGGCCTGGCGCGGGCCTTCCCCATCCCCGGCTCCCCGGGCCGGGGCGACGCCGTCGCCTACGTCCGGGCCCTGGAGCGGGCGCTGATCGCCACCGCCGCGCGGCAGGGGGTGGTCGCCGGCCGCCGGCCCGGCATGAGCGGAGCCTGGGTGGGCCCGAACAAGCTGGCCGCGATCGGGGTCAAGCTGGCCCGTGGCGTGACCCAGCACGGCGTCGCCCTGAACGTCACCACCGACCTGGGCTGGTTCGCCCATGTGACCCCCTGTGGCATCGAGGACGGCGGGGTCACCTCCCTGGCCGCCGAGGGCGCCTTCGGTCTCACCACCAGGGTGGTGGGGGAGGACTTCGCCGCCTGCCTCGCGGAGGCGATCGGAGCGAGCCTCGAGGCCTCCGGGCCCGACCTGGCGCGCCTCGCCGCCGCCCCCGCCGGCGCTGGGCCGAGCCGGGCCGGGGGCGCTGCGCCGGTCGCGGTCTGAGCTCCCCGGCCCTCGGGGACGCCCTCCTCGCCGCCGAGTTTCCGTCGATGCTGGCGAGTACGGTCGAGGGGTTGTGGCCGCCGCTGGCCATAATTTGTGGCAATCGCGTCTTTCGCCGCGGCTGTGACCGGATGTTCGGCACTTCGTTGCGGCGTGTTGCGGGATCTCGTCCTCCCGATGCGCTGGAAGTGCTGGTCAATCGCCGCCGGCTTGGCTAACATGTTGGCTTCTGGAGCGTCCTGCCACCCGGACATCCCATCCGACGTCTCACCAGCTGGGCAGGGGGCGTTTCCCGAGGGAGCAGTCATGGCCACATTCGTCCGGAACCGCGTCCTGCACCAGTTGCAATGGGCTCCTGAGAGGGACACGTATCGCGCCCGCCGGCGCGAGGTGCTCTGCGAGCTCGACGGTCTGCTCATCCAGGTCGAGGAGGTCAACCTCCGCGGCCAGGCTCCGCCGGCCCGGGTGCTCGCCCAGCTGCGCCACCATGGCGTCCAGGTGTCCCAGGCGGCGAGCCCGGCCGACCTGGTGGAGGCGATCTTCGCCGCCCAGGAGCGCTTCATGCGCCAGCCCGTCGGTCTGCCCCCGGTCCGCGACGGCCACCTCATCAAGGGGCGGCTGGCCTCGTAGGGGGCGGCCCCGAAGCCCTGCCGGAGCGGTTAGGCTGCCCGGATGAGCTCCCTGTCAGGGAAGGAGGCGGCCGGCCGCGCCGCCGCGCGGTTCGTCGAGAACGGCATGCGGATCGGGCTGGGCACGGGTTCGACGGCGCACTGGTTCATCGTCGCCGTCGCCGAGGCGGTCCGATCCGGCGTCCACGTCGAGGCGGTGGCGACCTCCGAGGCCAGCGCCGGCCTCGCCGCCGAGCTCGGCATCGAACTGGTCGAGCTGGACGGCTCCGGCCTGGACCTGGCCGTCGACGGCGCCGATCTGGTCGACCCCCAGCTCCGCCTGGTCAAGGGCGGGGGAGGGGCCCACGTCCGGGAGCGGATGGTGGCGGCCGCCGCCCGGCGATTCATCGTCGTGGTCGACGGTTCCAAGCTGGTCCCTCAGCTTCGCGGCCCGGTTCCGGTCGAGATCCTCCACTTCGGCGCCGGAGCCACCCTGGCGGCCCTGGAGACCTGCGGCGCCCCCTTCCGGCTGCGCCGCGACGGTGAGGGGGTTCCCCGGCTGAGCGACAACGGCAATCTGCTCGCCGACGGGCGCTTCGGGGTGATCTCGGACCCCGAGGCTCTCGCCCGGCGCATCGACGCCGTGCCGGGCACGGTCGGCCACGGCCTCTTCCTGGGGATGGCCGACCGGGTCATCGTCGGTGACGATGGGGGTGGCGTTCGGGAGCTGACAGCCGCCGCCGGGTAGAGTCGTGATCTCAGGGGCGGATGGCGCAGCTGGTCAGCGCGTCTCGCTTACACCGAGAAGGCCGCAGGTTCGAACCCTGCTCCGCCCAGGTCCCGGCCGGCTCCGGCGCCCTCCCGGCTTCGGCGGGCTGGACGCGTTCGATCTCCTCCGTGCGTGCGGCGGCCGGGGCCCTCCCGGGGGTGCGGGGCGTGCGCCGCTGTTGCCGCCGACCCTGGCCCGAACGGCGCGGCGTGCCGAAGCTCCCGATCCGAGCGACCGGTTCGGCTGCGGCGCAACAAACCTGCAAAGACTTCCCCTCCACCTCGAAAGTTCATGCCATCATCGCCCAGAACGGAGGAAGTTCAGCGATGGCCAGAGCACAGGCGTCCCTGGGGGTGAGGGTGGCGGTCTTCGGGTTCGACCCCAGCCCCGACACCGCGCCGGGGCGCGCGCTCCACGTCCTCACGATCCAGCAGCACCTGCCCCAGGCCGACGTCGAGGCCCGCGAGACCTTCGAGGCGGCGGGAGCCCGAGCTGTGGCCGAGGCCGGCATCAGGATCGAGGCAGGGCGTCGGGGCCGGGGCGCCCGGCTCTCGCTGGTCGGCCTGGACGACCCGCCGGCGGCGAAGGCGCGCACCATCACCGCCTGGTACCGCACCGCCGTCCCCTATGCGGACGTGCCCCGGCCGGCGAGCTGGAACGCCATCGGCCGCAGCCTGCGCCTGGACGGGGAGGACACGGCGGCCTTCCGGGCCGCCCTGGAGAGCCTGCGGAGTGAGTGCCGCTACGTGGCCGGTGCGGTCACCCTGCTGGGCGAGGTGTTCACCGGCGACGATCTCCTCCGCGTCCACGTCGCCCTTCACGGTGGGCCCGAAGGCAGCGAACGCACCTTCCGCCGCCGGGTCCAGGAGCTCCGCGACAGCGGCGTCCTCAAGCCGGTGCGGGAGGCCGACGTGGCGGCGCTGCGCCTTCGGGTCACCCGCTTCCGGAGCCCCGCCGGCACCGGCGGGCGGCCTCCCGAGCTGCTCCGCTACGCCGGCTCAGGCGGGGAGAACGAGCAGCTGGCGGTGCTCAGGGCGCGCCGTTCGGCGTAGCCGGCCGGTCCGGGGTCCGGTCAGCCCGCGTCGGCCGCCCAGGGTGGCTCGCCGCTGCTCAGCACCAGGGTCACCGGCCCGTCGTTGACGATCTCGACCTCCATGAGGGCGCCGAACCGGCCGGTCGCCACCGTCAGGCCGAGCCCGCGCAGCGAGAGTGCGAAGCGGTCGCAGAGCCGGGAGGCCAGCTCCGGGGGAGCGGCGCCCAGGAAGCTGGGGCGGTGACCGCGGGAGCTGTCGGCGTGGAGGGTGAACTGGCTGACGGCGAGGACGGCCCCACCGGTCTGCCCCAGGGTCAGGTTCATCTTCCCGGCACTGTCGGCGCAGATGCGCAGGCCGGCGACCCGCTCGGCGAGGTGGAGGGCGGTCGCATCGGTGTCGCCGGGACCGACGGAGAGGAGCACGCAGAAGCCGGGGCCGATCTCACCGGCGGTCTCGCCGGCCACGCTCACCCGGGCCCGGCGCACCCGCTGGACGACGGCTCTCACGGCATCGGCCCCCTCGACGGCTCCCGGTTCACATGGCCACCGGCGGGCCATTGTAGAAGGCGGCGACCGCCCTCACTGCCAGGTGCCGGAATCCCAGCCGAGCCCGTACAGCGACGACGAGCTGAGCGCGCTCGCCCAGCCCCCGTGGGTGCTGGCGAATTCGTAGTAGTAGGGGCTGGGGTCGACCACGACGGCGTACGCCGTGCTGCCGGCGGGCAGGGTCACCGTGGTCGCCGTGTTGGTGCTGGTGGCGATCTCGCTCAGGGTGTGCGTGCCCTCGTTGGCCACGTACACGTCCGCGCTGCTGGGGATCGCGGCGATGCCCGTCGGGTCCGCCGGAGTGCCCACCGCCGGCTCGGCGGTGGGGGTGTCGTTGCTCACCGTGATGGCGTCGACCTGGCGGTTGTCGTAGTCGGCGACGTAGAGCTGGCAGCCGTTGGGGGTGATGGCCAGCGCGTCCGGCTCGGGGGCGACGGTGCGGTGCTCGGTGTAGCTGGAGAGCTTGATGGTGGTGGCCAGCGTGTCGCTGCTCACCGTGATGTCCTCGACGGAGCCGCCCGTGTAGCTGGCCACGTAGAGCTTGGTCCCGTCGGGGGTCACCGCGAGGATGTTGGGGTCGCCGGCGCCGGTGACGTTGCCGTCGGTGAGGCTGCCCACGGCGATGGTGCTGGTGACCGTCTCCGACGACACGGTGATGTCGTCGATGTCGTTGTTGGCCTGGTCGGCGACGTAGACGTGGGCGGAGTTCGGTGTCACCGCGAGGGCGATCGGGTGACCCGTGGTGGCTCCGATGGTGATGGTGTTGGTGACGGCCTTGGTGGCGGTGCTGACGACGCTGACCTCGTGGGCGCCGTAGTCACCGACGTAGACCTTGGTGCCGTCGGGGGTGATGAGCAGCGCGGTGGGATCGCTCTGCGTGCCCACGGTGATGCCCGTCCCCAGAGTGTCGGTGGCGATGGTGATGGGGTAGAGGAGGTTGTTGGCCTTGTCCACCACCCAGGCGGTGGTCCCGTCCGGGCTCACCGCCACCGCCACGGGATCGGACGCCGCGCCGACCGTCGGCAGCGTCACCGTGGCGATTGCCTGGGTGGCGGTGGTGATGATCTGCACCTCGTGGGAGGCGCCCTCGGCGGCGATCAACTTGGTGCCGTCCGGGGTGACGGCCAGTGCGTTGGGCTCCTTGCCCAGCGTTCCGGTGGTCAGCTTGGTGAGGGCGTTGGTCGAGGTGAGGACGGAGGCCAGGGTAGCCGCCGAGCCCTCCCCACCCGCGACGTACGCATTCGGTGTGATGGCTCCACTGGGATTGACGTCCGTGTCGGTGAGGTTCGGGGCGGAGCCGCCCGGGGTCCCCGTTGCGCTGTACGTCCCCGCCGCGCTGGTGGAGCGCTCCTCTCTCATGCCGGTGACCAGGTAGCCGTTGCTGGCGTCCTTGGTCGCGGGTCCGGTCCAGGAGGCGGTGACGTTGGTTTGCCCGGTCCCGCCCGAGCAGCCGTTGGCGAAGGTGACCCCGCTGGGGGCGGTCAGCGTCGCCGTCTGGAACGTCATCGGCCCGGCCGAGGTCAGGTCGGTGAACATCGCGTACGCCACTCCGCACTGGCCGAGTGCGACCAGTGCCAGTACCGCCACCGGGACCAGCACGGCGTGCCGGGTCACGCGGCGGGGCGTCACCGCGGTTCCTCCCGCCAGATGCGCGCCAGGGCGACCCCCGCGAGGATCCCGATCATGGTCAGGAGGGCGACGATGCGCACCCACGCGACGGTGGCCCAAATGGCGAGGTAGCCGAGGCCCGGCACCACGTAGGTGACATGCCAGGCGGTGCCGCCCTGCAGGACGGCCGTCCACTGGTCGGGCGCGTTGTTGGCGTCACCCTGGGTGCGGATCTCGACCTTGCCGCCGACGTGGATCACCTTGATCACCCGGTGGGTGACCAGGATGTTGGGGTCCGACGGCGGGTGGAAGGCGAGCACCTGGCCCACCGTCACCTGGGTGTCCGGCTCGGACTGGGCGAGCACCACGGCGCCCGGTGGCATCGCTGGCGCCATCGACCCGCTCAGCACCACGTCGTACCGCCACCAGTTGCAGGCCATGCCGAGCACGGCGAGGACGGAGATGGCGGCGAGGACGAGCAGCGCCTCCTCCGCCACGAGGCGGGCCCGCGTCCGGACGTACCGCAGCGCGGCCGCCGGCCAGGCGGTTGGGGGCGGGAGGGCCCGGAGCGCGCGCCGGATTCCGCGTCCCGCGAGGGCGGCCGCTTCGGGGAGCCGCGCCGGAAGGGCGGGCAGTTCCCGGACGTCGTGACGGATCCCGCGCCGGACGAGCGCGGCGTCGGCAGCGATCCACGATCCCACTCTCGGAGCGCCCGCCTGGACAGCTCGGACCACCCACCCCCGGAGCAGCGCGGCGGCGGCCGCGACCCGCCTGCCCGCTCTCGGGGCGCCGGCCCTGACGGCGCGGCGCGCCCACGCCCGGAGGAGCGCGGCGGCTGTCGCGATC
>Ga0181520_10005410_pt1 | contig 20420 bp, 15 predicted proteins | sample PEATcosm2014_Bin_29_FD_132451 | JGI IMG/M metagenome (GOLD analysis project Ga0181520, IMG submission 132451) | Peatland microbial communities from MTU Mesocosm Facility, Houghton, MI, USA - PEATcosm2014_Bin02_30_metaG | ecosystem: Environmental > Terrestrial > Soil > Wetlands > Peat | place... | reverse complement strand
GACGCGTTCCGGCACGTCGCATGACCAGGACCGCCACGCAATGGAACCAAACAGATGTCACTGCTCACCCCCCGCCAAAGGCGAAACGGATCGCCCGGAGCTTAAGCTAGTGCCATTCGTGGGGACTACCGACGCAGGTTCGCTGCATTTCCATCAATCAACGCCATGGAACACAAGCGGGGCAAAAACGAACAGGTCGTTCCGCGTGGTCTCCCAATGGTCGATCTGCGTCCCGCAACGCGTCGGCCGTGATGGTCGCGTTGCGGGACAAATGGCGCCGCACGGCGGTTTCGATGCTTTTGTGTGGCATCAAGCTGTTAGCGTGATTCGGCCGGTCTGGTCCTGAGGAGACAGCGCATCGCCGTGCGGATTGAGGTTCTCGGGAAAGAAGACCTATACGCCAATGGATGGGTGGCGCATATCGCCTCGGTTAGGTACAGACAAGTAGAGCGAGCATCAGGTCCTTCCGCCATCGCCGGAAACGGTTGCTCCGAAGCCGAGGGCGTTCCAACCAGCCAATTGAAGATGATTCTTCGAGGCGAGCTACTCGATCTTCAACAGTTCCACCAGGAAGTGGAGCGATGCACCGCCGGGAATCGATCCAGGGGCGCCGCGGTCGCCGTAGCCCAGCGACGCAGGGATCTCTAATTCGATCATTCCTCCTTCGCGCACATATTGCAACCCTTCGGTCCAGCCTGCAATCACTCCATCCAGCGGGAACGAGATCGGCTTATTGCGATCGTAGGAGCTATCGAAGACCTTGCCGCCGTCAAGCCAACCGTGGTAGTTCACCTTCACCCTGTCGGTCGCGATAGGCATTGCGCCCTTGCCGGCGCGAAGTATTCGGTATCGCAGGCCGGTAGCAGTTTGCGTGAACTGCTGGGGAGCATCTTTGGCAATCTCGCCTGCCCCAGGCGGAAGAGCGGGAAAGGCAATCGTGCCTGCGTCAGTCGGACGGGCGGGAACGACAACGTCCTTGGAGTGGGCACAGCCCGAGATTCCCTCGAAAAGCAACAGTAGCGCGGCACAACACAACATGCGATGCCAAGTGGCGACGGACATAAGAATCTCCACGCGGCTGGAATCTGCTCTCAGCCGCCGGTCGGCTGGGGCAATTGGTAAGCCGGTATTGTGATCGAAATCAAGATTGAACGCAATACCGTCCCGGGACGGAAATGCCGGCACCGGCTCATGTCAGACGCATGCCGAGCCGGATCAAGTAGTCCACGAGTTCCGCGGCCTGACCAATCTGCGACTCGTCTGAGATGTCTACGAATTCCTAACCGTGCAGGGAACTAGCTGGGTACGTCGCCGTTTCGAAGCCGAACCAGTTTGCGGGTACGGAGCTAAGATGTTCCGACTCTCGTTTGGACCTTCGATGCAGAGGTCGGGGTGACGAATGGCGCTAGCCCCGCTAGATCGTCGAAGAATTTTGGGTAGGTTTTCGACGTACACTGGGGATCGAGAATCACCACGCCGGGCACCGCCAGCCCTACCAGCGCCATGCTCATGGCCATGCGATGGTCGTCGTAGGTATCCACGGTTGTGCCGTGTAGCGGCCCGGGTGTAATCCGTAGGCCGTCCGGCCGCTCGTCGATCGCGGCGCCGAATTTACGCAGTTCCGTGGCCAATGCCGCGATGCGATCGGTCTCCTTGTGGCGGATGTGCCCCACGTTGCGAATCGTCGTTGGCCCGGCGGCGAACAGGGCCACCGCGCAGAGCGTTTGCACGGTATCGCTGATGGCGTTCATGTCGACGTCGATGCCGTGCAACGTTCCCCCTTTCACGGTGATGTGGTCGTCGCCGAAAATTACGTCGCAACCCATCTGCCGCAGGCAATCGCAGAAGGCCAAGTCGCCCTGCAGGCTCTCGCGCGACAGCCCCTCCACGGTGACGCTGCCGCCAGCAATGGCCGCCGCGGCAAAGAAATAACTGGCCGCCGAGGCATCGGGCTCGATCGTGTAGGTCCGACCCAGATACGACTGCGGCGCCGCCACGCCGAGGGGGAAATCGTCACTCGAGGTCTTGACCCCGAAGGCCCGCATTACGCTTAGGGTCATCGCCACGTAGGGCTTGGAGACCAATTCGCCGCGGATCGCCAGCACCACGTCGCTCTGCGCGCAGGGGGCCACCTGGAGCAACGCGCTTAGGAACTGGCTGGAGGTGTCGCCGGCCACTTCCGCCCGGCCCCCCGGAAGGCCGGCGGCGCGAACCACCACCGGCGGGCAACCAGTTCCGGCCTCGCTCGCGACATCCGCGCCGAGTTGCCGCAAGGCATCGAGCAAGTCCTGGATCGGCCGTTCGCGCATCCGCGGCGTGCCGTCCAGTCGATACACGCCGCGTCCCAACGTCACCATCGCCGTGAGAAAACGGACTGTCGTGCCGCTGTTGCCCAGCAGCAGATCGGCGGACGCCGCCGGAGGGTGACCATCACAACCGGTCACCCGGATGGTCCGCCGATCAGCGTCGTGATCGACCGTCAGCCCCAGTTGCCGCAGGCCCTCGACCATGACTCGCGTGTCGTCGCTTTCCAAAGCCCCCGTGAGCAGCGACTCGCCCCGCGCCAGCGCGGCACAAACCAACGCGCGGTTCGTGATGCTCTTGGAACCCGGTGGGCGGACGCTGGCCTGCAAAGGCCCGGTCGGTCGGATCTGAATCGAATTTGCCATTTTTCTATTATAGCCAAGGCCTCTGCTCGCGGAAAACGGGGGCCACACCCCCTCAACAGCGGCCGTTAGGCGAGTTATAATGTGAACTATGAACGATACCCTTTCTTATGATTTCGTCGCGCCGCCGAAAATCGTCTTCGGCTGGGGGCGGCGCCGCGAACTTGGCGCCCTGGCCCGCCCCTTGGGTCACCGGGCCATGATCCTCTCGGGTCTGCCAGCCGGCGTAGCGGCGGACGTGCTGGGCGAAATCCGCGAGGTGCTCTTCGCGCACGACATCGAGTCGACGCTCGTGGAAACGATCTTACACGAGCCGGAGGTGCAGGATGTCGACCGCGTGGCCAGGGAACTCCGCGACCATGCCGCTAATCGAGGCTGTTTCCTATTGGCGATCGGCGGGGGGGCGGCCATCGACCTGGCCAAGGCGGCGGCCGTGGTCGCCACGAATCGGCAAAGCCATACGGTGGGCGACTATCTGGAAAATGTCGGTCGGGGGCTGAAAATCGTCGATCCGCCTCTGCCCGTGCTGGCCATGCCCACCACGGCCGGGACGGGCGCGGAAGCGACCCGCAACGCCGTGATTTCGTCCTATGATCCGCCCTTCAAGAAAAGTCTCCGCGACGATCGCATTTTGCCGCGCATTGCTCTGGTGGACCCCGAATTGACCGTCCGCGTGCCGCCGGAAGTGACCGCGGCCAGCGGCATGGACGCGATCACCCAGCTTATCGAGAGCTATATTTCGCGGAAGGCCCAGCCCATCCCCCAAGCGCTGGCCGTGCAAGGCCTGCGGCTAGCCGTGCCGGCGATAATCGAGGCGGTGGAAAACGGCCGCTCGCGGACGGCGCGGGAGCGCATGTCGCATGCCGCGCTGTTGTCCGGCATGGCGCTGGCCAACTCCGGCTTGGGCCTGGCCCATGGCGTTGCCCCGGCCTTGGGCATCCACTGCCGTGTGCCGCACGGCATGGCCTGCGCGGTGATGCTGCCCTCGGCGCTGCGGATCAATCGTGACGTGCGGCAGGTCGAACTGGCCACGCTCGCCCGGCATGCCTTTGGCGTGTCCCGCTCGGTGTCCGACGACGGAGCAGTCGATCTGTTGATCGAGAAGATCGATGTCATCTGCCGCCGCGTCGGCGTACCCCCGCGGCTGGCCGATCTGGGCGTGCTGCACGATCAGATCCCGGCCCTCGTGAAAAGCTCGCGAGGGCAGAGCATGAGCGGCAACCCGCGCGACGTGTCGGACGCCGAATTGACCCAGCTTCTGGAGAAGCTGCTTTGATCCTCTCGGCCGGACTGACACCCGCCTGGCAGCAGATCATGCTCTTCGAGCAGATGCGCTGGGGCGAAGTGAACCGTGCCCGCGAGGTGGCCTGGTGCGGTTCCGGCAAGGTGCTCAACGCGGGCATCGCCGTCCATAGCCTGGGCGGTCCCAGCCTCACGCTAGCCCCACTGGGCGGTCCGCCGCTGGCGGAAATCGATCGCGAGTTCGCCACGTTGGGCGTGCCGCGGCGATGGGTCGAAACCCGCGTGGCGACGCGGGTCTGCACGACAATTCTGGACCGCGCCACCGGCGGGATTACGGAACTGGTCGAAAATGGCCGGCCGCTGGACGACGGCGAGTTGGCCGCCTTCCGCGCCGCTTACGCCGAGGAGGCTGCCCGGGCCGAAATCGTCGTGCTCATCGGTTCGTTGCCCAGCGGCGCGCCGCGATCGTTCTATCGCGAGCTGGCCACATGCACGCATTGTCCCATGGTCCTCGATTTCCGCGGCGAGGGCCTGCTCTCGGTCCTCGAATTGAAACCCTACGTGGTGAAGCCCAATCGCGAGGAGTTGGGGCACACGTTCGGCCGATCGCTGGACGACGATGCCGAGTTGCTGGCGGCGATGCGGCGGTTGAACGGGCTGGGGGCGCAATGGGTGGTTGTGACGCAAGGCAGCAAAGCCGTTTGGCTTAGCTCAGCGGAGCGTGCCTACGGTCTCGTGCCGCCGCGCGTGGCGGAGGTCGTTAACTCCATCGGCTGCGGCGACTCTTTGGCCGCCGGCATTGCCTGGGCAACCCGCCGGGGCGAGGCCATTATCGACGCCGTGCGTTTCGGCATGGGTGCGGCGGGCGACAACCTCGGAAAGTTATTGCCCTGCCGCTTGGACGCGCGGCACGCGGCGACGTTGGCGGACCAGGTCGAGGTCAGGGAAATCGGCTGAGCAATTGGGATTTACGCCTAAAGCTCTCGAAAACCAAAATTGGAAGCGCCATCGGTGCGGCCGGGGCGCAGTGCCAACCACCGGATTTGGCTCGTTCGGGCTGGCTGCATAATCATCGCTCATGCTCGAGCCTGCTACGCTGGGTTGCTTAGCGCTGTTTGATGGCATCGCTGCTCAACAAGGCTCGAGCGCGAAGGAGCGAATCGGGGTCGCGCCTGGCAATTTGGTCGAGCGCGGCCAGATTCTCGGCGGTGCCCCAGGCGGCCAGGGCTGCGGCCGCGTTGACGCGGATGCCCGGAACGTGGTCGGTGACCAGAATGTTTTCCAGCGCCTTGGCCACGTCGGGGTGCGGTTCGCCGGGCGCGGCGCCGGCCAAACGCATCACGGCGAAGGTGCGACGCGTGAAACTGGCCGACTTGAGGTCGCTCAAAACGGCCCTCACGTCGTCGGCCGTGTTGAGGGGGTCGGTCACGGCATAAGGCGGCGGCGAATCGTCTACCGCGATGGGGGCAATCATGGCCGCGGGCGCGAGGCCAGTCGGCGGGCTTGCCGCGCCGCTGGGCGGCGATTGAAGCTGGATCGCGGCGATCTTGGAAAAATGATGATTGCCTTCGGCGTCGATCGCATCGGACTGGCATAGAACTTTTAACGTGCCGACATCCTTCTTGAGAGCTTTCTGTGCAACAGCCAGGTGCTCCTGAAAAGTCAAAGGTATGTCCCAGCAACTGGCCAGATCGACGAGCCGATCGGCAGGCTTGGGCGGTTGGCTGAGCTTGTCCGCCAGCACATAGTGTACGCTTGCCGTTTTCAGATTGCGGAGCGGGTCAACCAAGTTCGCTTGAACCACCAGTCGCAAGTCGCCGTCTGGGGAACGAACGAGCGTCATATGCGGCTCTTCCAGCTCGCCTTTGAGAAGCGACACCACCCTCTTCGAGGGAATAATCAAGCCAATTCCCGTGCTGCCTCGAATCGTGGCCACGGCTACGCCAATCAATCTGCCACGCGCGTCGACGATCGGCCCCCCGCTGTTGCCGGGATTCAAAGCGCCGTCGATCTGAATCCGCGCGAGCTGGCCGCTGTCGTCCATGCGCAAACTGGAAACCGAAGCTTTGCCGATCGTAATGGCCGGGTTGCCATGGCCGCTGGCAAGTACCTCGCCGAAAGGAAATCCAAACGAATAGACGGGCATGGTCTCGGAAACGGCCACTTCTCCCTTGACGTCAATCGGCGTGGGCAGATCGCTCACGTCGCCCACTTTGATAATGGCCAGATCGTTATCGCGGTCGGTCCCAATCACTTCCCCATGCACCGATTGCTCGCCGGTGTTTCCGCTGCGGAAGACGACCGTTACCTGCACGTCTTTCAATTGGCGCACGACGACATCGAGTTCTCGACGCCGCTGCGGCGCGGGCTGATTGCCGAACGGACCCGGAAGGTTAGGAATGCCGGGGTTTCCCGGGAGAGCGCCGTAGCCTCGCGACCCACGCCGGCCGCGACCCGAATACGGTGCAAGGCCCGGCACGGCGGGCGCACGGGGACCATCGGCCCATTTTTCCACGATCTCCAGGACCTCGGGTTCGATGACGTGGTCGTTGGTGACCACGTAGGCCGATCTCCCGTCGGTTTTGACGACAAACCCCGAGCCGCTTCCCTCCGCGTCCGCGGCCTTGATCTTGACGAAGACACTTGCCTTCTTGATCGACTGCAGCACCTCGGACGGAATCCCGTCGTCGCCGCTGGCGATACCGAATCCCAGGGCAAGCACGGCGGACATTGCGGCCACAACAAGGACACGACGACCGCCGCAAAGAAATGCGCGTGAAACTTGGGACATGTCTTGAATCCCCCTGTGCAATGGATTAAGGAAAGAGATCGCGAAAAAACGGGACCTTTACTCGAACGGATTCTTGGGCTTGGCGACCGCGTTGGCCTTGAGATACTCCTTGACGTAGTCCTGGTCGTCTTCGGAGAGAGTTTCCAGCGGAACGGTAATCTCCTTGCCGTCGGCCTTTTGCAGTGTGACCTTGTAGTCCTTGACGGCATGGATCGTCGCTTCGATCTCAAATTTGCCGGAGAGATCGGACCACATTCGCGGCTTGGGCTTGGCCGCGTTGTCGGCCGCGGAATAATTCGGATCGCTTTCGAGGCGCTTCGTGATCTTCTCGATGGCGGAGTTAAAGGGTCCCGTTTCCAGGGGATTGCCTTTGGAGAACGAGTCTTTGAGCTCTCGCTTCAGGGCTCGCAAACTTCTCTCTCCGCCGATTTCGGCGAGGACCCCGATGGCGTCGTTACGGGCCCAAAAATCCTTGTTCTTGATCAGCGGAAGCGTGGCTTTTTCGGCGGCAGGGCCGATTTTTTTCAGGGCCGCGCTTGCCGCGCCGCGATCGGCGTTAAAGGCCTTGGTAACGGCGTCGATGGCGGCCTGGTCCTTGAACTTCTTGCCCAATTGCTCGATCGCCTTGCCGCGGACGAAGAAGGTATTGCTCGTCGAGGCCTCGACCAGGGCTTCTTCGCAATTCTCGGTACCCCAGATCGCCAGGGCGTCGAGCACCGCCGCGCGGTCCCAGTCGTTGAGGCCCTTCATGGCCCCGGCCAGCGCCGCCGAGATTTCGGCCGGCTGATCGTCGACCTTGGCGGCGATCAAGCGCAGCGATGCATTCCGCACGGTCTGACCGGTCGTCGATTTCAGATCTCTCAGGATTTCTCGCCGGGCTTCGGCGGTCAAAGGTTCGTGCGGCTTGGCCGGTGGAGGACTCGGCTGCGCCGCCACGCCCGGTTGGGGCTTGGGCGCAGCGGCCACCTGGACCGGTTCGCCCAGTATGTAATTCAGCGAGATCGCCACGGCTTCCACCTTGCCACTGTGCGCGATCGAGATCACGTAGTTCATGGCGGCCATGCGGAACGCTCCCAGCTTGACGTCGAAAGCCAAGCTACCGCAACCGTTCATCGTCAGACGCGTGGCGCCGTTGTCGTACGGATCCGAACGCAACAGGTAGTTCTTCGTCAAGAACACCATGTCGCCCTTCACGGCCACGACCGTGTACTTAGCTTCTTCCTTGGCGGGGCACGTGGCGCCCGAAGTATTGACGCGGAGTGTGCGGCGGGAAGTCTTGGTCCAAGATTTGGCGGGGCTTTCGGGAAGCGCTTCGATGGCAAATTGGCAATTGTAGCCAAGCAAGAAGCTGGAAGGTCTTTGCGTGGTGGCAGCGGCGATCAACTCGCCAGTACGGGTGAACGTCGATCCGCGGATCCGCGCTGTGGGATTGACGTTGGGAGCAGGGCCGGCTGCGGCGTCGCGAACGACCGGCCCGTCGAATTGGGGAATGACAACATCCGGCGCATCGCGGGAGAGCGGGTTGTGAAGGATGGTGAGATGGTTGACGTTTGCGGGGTGATGAGGAATTAGCTCAGCGTTCTGGGAGCGTATCGTGAACTCCTCGGACCCAGCAGCCTCGCATTGCACGATCCGCGCTCCGTTGCTGGCCTGAAGGCCTTCGCAGCTTTTCAACTGGTAGGCGAAGTTGTATTGGTACGCCTTTCCGGCTTCAAAACGATAGCGCATCAGAGGTGGGTCGGTGGCGGCGGCTACCGCCGCGCGTTGCAAAAAAACGATGCAAAGAGCAAAGAGTACCCACGAGGAGCGAGTCGGTGCGAGCGGCATGCGAATACCCTCGATAACGGACGTTTTCACAAGCTAGAGCCGAACGGGTGTCACCCCAAGGCAAAAACTAATTATTTTCGATTTACTTGAACTTGTCAATCGGCCCGCTAAATTCGCGGCTTCCGCAAACCACCTTTCCTAGTATTGATCTTGCATTGTGCCATTGTAGGCCCGCGATCCGGACCTTTGCACCCTCCAGAATGGGCATCTATCGTGTTTGTAGGTTGGGCCAGTAACACGACATGCATGTTCCGTCAGGCTGGAAAGCCTGACCTACTTTCGCGCCGGTGTAATACATAGCCGGCGATTTTTGGAAGGGCCTCAATCAAGCCCTTGCGGAACAGACTCCATCCATACCAGAAAATCGGAACACCGAACTCGACGTTCCAAGGGATGCCTCCCCAAACGGCCCCCCACCCATCATATCGATTGTTCTTGGCAGGGTTAGTTTGTCAAGCGTCGCATGGAGTATTTTGTGCGGATTACAGCTTTTGCCTAGCGCCAAAAGCAGATGAGCGTATACTATAGTATTCATAGTCCGCTGGCTACAGGTCAGGATGACGCCTAGTGGACCCTTCCCGAGTTGGATGCTTTACGCAAAGTCGTGTTCCAAGTCTTTTCGGCCGTTATAGATAGGTCCGGCTGCATGTCCTTGCACGAGAATTCCGATGGTCAGGATACGGCCAGCCCCCGGCGCGAATTGACGCTCTTCGACTCCGTTTGCGTCATCGTCGGCATCATTGTCGGAGCGGGCATCTACAAAAGCGCCCCCCTGATCGCCTCTTGCATGCCGACAACCGCATCTCTTGTCGGGATCTGGGTAGTCGGCGGCGTCTTATCGTTGATCGGCGCGGCGTGTTATGCCGAACTCGCGTCGGCATACCCCCGTGACGGCGGCGATTATGTCTACTTGACGCGCGCGTTTGGCCGGCCGACCGGCTTCCTTTTCGCCTGGTCGCAATTATGGATCGTTCGCCCGGGAAGCATCGGGGCCTTGGCCTTCGTATTTGCCGAATACTTCAAGGAACTGCTGCCCATCCCTGGCGACACCGGCCACACGCTACTCTACGCAGCCGGCGCCATCGTTGTCCTTACGGCAAACAATGTCGTCAGCGTCAAACAGTACAAATGGACGCAGAATCTACTAACGACCGTGAAAGTCCTGGGCCTGGCCGCCGTCGGCGCATCGGCGTTCTTGCCAACGGTCGACGCGGTTTCCGCCGCGCCGGTCGCCAGCGCGAGTAACGCTGACGCGAACTACTACAAGGCGCTAATACTTGTGCTCTTCGTTTATGGCGGCTGGAACGAGATGGCGTACGTCGGGGCCGAGGTCCGCCGGCCGGAGAAGAACCTTTTGCGATCGCTTTTCCTAGGCACGGCGGCGGTTACGTTGATCTACGTGCTGTTGAACGCGGCGTTTGTGTACGCCTTGGGGCTGGGCGGCGTCCAGAACGCCGGGGCCATCGCCGCTGATGTCGTCAGAAGGGTTGCGCCCGCTTGGGGCGGCAAGGCGATCGCCGCCCTGGTCTGCGTTTCCTCGCTGGGCGCCGTCAACGGGCTGATCTTCACCGGTTCGCGGATTCCGTACGCCATGGGTACCGAGCATCCGTTGTGGGCCTGCTTGGGGCGGTGGAACGCCCGGCACGGGACGCCCATCTGGTCGCTGCTGGTCCAGGCAATCGTCACGTTGGCCCTGGTTGTCGGCTTCGGGCTCAGGGAAGGCGCCTTTGGCCGTTTGGTCAACTTCACAACGCCCTTCGCATGGTTCTTCTTTGCGCTGGTGGGCGTGTCGCTCTTCGTCTTGCGCATCCGCGATCCGCACGTGCCGCGACCGTACCGGGTCACGGGCTACCCGATAACACCGCTGATCTTCTCTCTATCGAGCCTATTTCTTGTTTATTCGGGCCTGATTTACTGGTGGAAAGACCACAGCAGCGAGGTCTACTGGTCAAGCGGGATCATGCTGGTGGGTCTCGCCCTGGCCTTCGCGGACCGCAGCCAGCGCGATTGATGGCTGTGGCTGGCCTCACGGCTGACGAAAATGCGATTGCACTCTATCGGCTGCCGCCTAGCGACAGCGGCACGCAAGGATTTACGGATCGCAAGAACTGAATTACAATTTACGCTGTGAATGGGTAGGGGCGATACGGTCTTCTTCTGTCGCAGGAGTGCAACCTTGTTCGCGCGTACGATCTGGCTGTTGATTATCCTGGCTAGCGCCGCTCCAAGGATCGCGCACGGCGAAACGCCGTGGGTGCGGGTCGCCGACGGCAACCGCGGCTTCGTTCTCTCCCCAGCGGACCGGCCTTTCCTGCCCTGGGGCCTCAATTATGACCACGACGAGAACGGCAGGCTGCTGGAAGACTACTGGGACAAGCAGTGGCCGAAGGTGGAAGTGGACTTTCGGGAGATGAAGCAGCTTGGGGCGAATGTCGTACGGATTCACCTGCAACTCGGCTGCTTCATGGACGCCCCGGAGAAGCCGAACCAGGCGAACTTCGCGCGCCTTGGCCGCCTGGTCGCCATGGCCGAGAAGACCGGCCTTTATCTGGACATCACCGGCCTCGGCTGCTACCGCAAGCGCGACGTTCCTCCCTGGTATGACCAGCTCGGCGAGCGGCAGCGGTGGGACGTTCAGGCCCAGTTCTGGGAAAGCGTGGCCCAACGCTGCGGCAAAAGCCCAGCCGTCTTCTGCTACGACCTGATGAACGAGCCTATCGCGCCCGCGGGCGACAGGAAGCCCGGCGACTGGCTCGGGCCGCCCTTCCTGGGATGCGATAGCGGGTACTTCGTGCAGCTCATCACGCTCCGGCAGGAAGAACGCCCCCGGCCCACAATCGCCCGGCAGTGGTGTCATCGGCTGGTGACCGCTATTCGCAAACACGACCAGCGCCACATGGTCACGGTGGGCCTAGTTCCCTGGAGCCTTGACCGTCCCGGCATCACCTCGGGCTTCGTGCCCAAGGAGATCGCTCCCGAACTGGACTTCATCGCGGTTCACTTGTATCCGCAGACTGGCAAACGTATCGAAGATCTCAAGACGCTCCAAGGATTTGCCGTAGGAAAACCCGTCGTAGTCGAGGAGATGTTTCCCTTGAATTGCACTGCGGCCGAACTCGGCTCGTTCATCGATCAGTCGCAAAGCGTGGCTTCGGGGTGGATCGGGTTCTATTGGGGGAAAACGCTCGCGCAATACCGGCAATCGGGCACGGCCCAAGATGCCGTTACACTTGGCTGGCTGGAATTGTTCCAGCGGCGGGCGCAGGCCGCGGCACGCCTTCCTTTCATCCTCGGCGCCGACCTATCCTGGGTACAGGAGCAAGAAGACCAAGGAGTGCGGTTTACCGACCGCGGCGAGCAGAAAGAGATCCTGGCCATCCTCAAGGACCGCGGCTTCAACTGGATTCGGCTGCGGGTCTTCAATGACCCGAAAGCCAAGAATGGCTACTCCAGCAAGGGCTACTGCAACCTGGCCCACACCCTGACCATGGCCAAACGCATCAGGGCGGCCGGCATGCGGTTCCTCTTGGACTTTCACTACAGCGACACGTGGGCCGATCCGGCACATCAGTTCAAGCCTGCGGCCTGGGCCGACTTGCGCGGCGCTAGCCTGGAAAAGGCGGTCCACGACCACACGCGGGACGTAGTGGCGGCGTTGAAAAAGCAGGGAACGCCGCCCGACATGGTGCAGGTCGGCAATGAGATCAGTAACGGTTTTCTCTGGCCGGATGGCGACGTGTGGAAGTCCGGGAAATGGGACGTGTTCTGCGGTCTCGTCAAGGCCGGGATCGCCGGGGCCAAGCAGGCCGAGCCGTCGGTGCAGATCATGTTGCACCTTGCCTGCGGCGGCCAGAACGCCCAATCCAGAGCATTCCTCGATAAGATCGTCGCCCAACGTATCGCGTTCGACATCATCGGCCAATCCTATTACTCGAAGTGGCATGGACCGCTAAATGACCTGAAGTCAAACCTCGCTGATCTGGCAAGCCGTTACGCGCAGGAGATCATCGTCGTCGAGTACTCCGTACCCAACGTGCGGCAGATCAACGACATCGTGCATGGATTGCCTGAAGGCAAAGGACTCGGCACGTTCATCTGGGAGCCGACCAAGTGGGAAGGGCCGGCGTTGTTCGATGGCAAAGGAAATACGAAGCCCGAAATTGACGCCTACTCCCACATGGCCGAAGAATACGGTAAAAGAAAGAACTGAGGACGAGCTCATGAATCTGATAATAGGATGCTCAGGCTGACAACCAAGCGGAAAACAAGCATGTTCGCCCCCCGGAAATATGGCTGTCACGGTTCTTGTACTATTCGTCAGTGCGTGTCCGCCGCGATTGTTCTCGTTATCCTCTTCGCCGGCTGCTCTTCCAGCAACTCGACCTCGCAAGGCGATCCCGGCAAACCGCTGGCGGGCCTGAAACTGCGACTGGTCGTGGTCGACGATCCGGCGATTGCAAACGCGGTGCGCGGACTTCGAGATGAGTGGAACGCCCAAACCGGCGCTGAGGTCGACGTGGTCGAGACCAGTGAGAAGCAAGTCGCATTGGCTGAAACGCTGCCGGGCGATGCGGTGATCTGCCCCGAGTATCTGCTGGGGCCTTTGGCCGAGGCGAAGCGCTTGGCGCCCGTGCCACAGGCCCTGGTCCGCGATCCCCAAGGGGCGTGGGGCCAAACGTTCGAACTGTTGCGGAGCCAGGACGCCGTCTGGGGCAGCGAGGTTTACGGCGTGCCGCTGGGTTCGCCCGTGTTCTGCTGCTACTGCCGGGCCGACCTATTGGAAAAGCTGCACCGCAAGCCGCCCCAGACTTGGAAAGAATATGAGGACGTGGCCCGACTGCTCCACGACGAAGGGACCAAGGGCGGCGGCCTCAAGTACGGCACGGTCGAGCCATTGGCCCGCGGTTGGGCGGGGTTAGTTCTCCTGGCCCGGGCCGCAGCCTATGCCAAAGAGCGCGACAACTATACGACGCTCTTTGGCGAAACGACGCTGGAACCGGCCATCGATGGTCCGCCCTTCGTGCGTGCGCTGGAGGAATTGGTAGCGGCGGCCAAGTTCGGGCCGGCCGGACAGCTTGACTTCGATCCGGCCGCCGCCCGCGCCGAGTTCTGGAAAGGCAACGCGGCGATGGCGGTCAGTTGGCCAACCGCGGCGAAGGCGAGCGCCGAGGCAGACGTCGCGCGACCCATAAAGGGGAACCCCGTGCGCGCCGCTTTCGTGGAGTTGCCCGGGGCAGCCGAGGTCTACCGGCCCTCCAGCCACGATTGGGAACCGCGCGGCGACGATGCCGGCCAACACGTTCCGTTCTTGGGCGTTGCTGGCCGCATGGGTGTGGTCCGTGCTGAAAGCCCGCATGCGGGTGCCGCATTCCAACTCTTGTTCTGGCTAACCGATCCGCAATGGAGCAGTCAGGTCTTCGCCGCCAGTCCTGCGACAACGCTCTTCCGCCGCTCTCAGGTCCTGTCGCCGAAGGCCTGGGTCGAGGGCAACGTATCGGCGATGGCGGCGAAGCAATATGCCGAGCGAACCGCGGAAACGCTCGCGCGGCGGCAATTCCTCGCATCGCTCCGCATCCCCGGCCGGGCGGAATATCTGGCGGCCCTCGACGAGGCGGTGCAAGCGGCCGTGCGAGGTACGCAAAAGCCGGCCGAGACGTTGAAAACGGCGGCCGAAAAGTGGCGGGAAATCAACAAACGCCTCGGCATCCAGCAGCAGCGTGCAGCTTACATGCACAGCCTGGGCCTTTAGAGGCGATACTATGAACCACAGCAAATCAAGAGCCGCTCCGCGGCGAAAGGAAAGCGGCGACAGGTCGCCGCACTCCAAAGGGGCACTTGCCTCCTGCCAAGCGGCTGCCAACAATAACAAGTCTATTTTCGCCCGACCGCTTCCAGGAGAAACCGATGGCTGAAGAAACGAACACGCTTTCCGGCAAGGCCCCCACTTTTTCGCTGCTGAACCAGGACGACAAGAAAGTGTCGCTGAAAGATCTGCTGGGACAATGGATCGTATTGTACTTCTATCCCAAGGACGACACGCCCGGCTGCACGACCGAGGCCTGCGAATTCACGACGAACTGGGAGCAGTTCCAAAAACTGTCGGCCCATGTGATTGGCGTCAGCCCCGACTCGCCGGAAAGCCACCGGAAATTCATCGCCAAGCACAAGTTGCGGATCGAGCTGCTCAGTGATCCGGAGCACGAAGCGCTGGCCAAGTACGGGGCCTGGGGCGAGAAGAACAATTACGGCAAGATTAGCGAAGGCGTGTTGCGGACAACGGTCCTGATCGATCCCCAGGGCAAGATCGCCCACGTCTGGAACAAGGTCAAGGCCGCGGGCCACGCCGAGGCCGTGGCTGCCAAGCTGGCGGAACTGCAAGTATAGACAAGGCAACGGAATAGATTCCGTTCTGCGAAATTACGCGATCCGCCGCACGTCTTCGAACTGGATCTGGTGCAGGCGGCGATAGAGCGCGCAGCGGTTTATCATCTCCTGGTGCGTGCCCACGTCGATAATCTTCCCGGCCTGCATGGCCACGATGCGATCGGCCAGCGAAAGGGTCGCCATGCGATGCGTGATGATCACCGCTGTCCGCCCACGGGTGAACTCCTCCAGCACTTCCTGGATCGCCTGCTCGCTCTCCAGATCGATCTGGCTGGTGGCCTCGTCGAGGATCAAGATCGCCGGGTCGCGCAGGATCGCGCGGGCCAAGGCAATGCGCTGCCGCTGACCGCCCGATAGCCGGCCGCCTAGTGTGCCCACCACCGTCTCGTAGCCGTCGGTCAGTTCCCCTTCGATAAAGCCGTGAGCGTGGGCCCGCTTGGCCGCTTCGAGCACCTCGTCGCGGCTGGCCTGGGGTCGGCCGTAGCGAATATTGTTGAACACCGTGTCGTCGAAAAGCAGCGGCTCCTGCGTCACCAGGCCGATCTGCCCGCGCAGCTCGCGCAAGCGGAGGTCTGTCAGCGGCACGCCGTCCAGGCGAATCTGGCCCTCGATGGGGTCGGCAAAACGCGGGATCAGATTCGCCAGCGTCGACTTGCCGCAGCCGTTGGGACCGACAATCGCGATCGTCTCGCCGAAGGGAATCCGCAGCGTCACGTCGTCCAAGATCCGCGTGCCGGGCTGATACTCGAACGATACGCGTTCGAACAATAGCTCGCGACGGTGCCGCGGACAGGGCACGGGATCCTTGGGGCTACACACTTGTGGATCGCGGTCCAGGCGGGCGAAGATCCGATCGCTGGCCGCTACCCCGCATTGCAGCCGGCTGAAGATGTCGGAAAACTTTCGTACCGGGTCCGCCGTGCCGAAGAGGAATCCCCAAAAAGCCAACAGCGAGCTGAGGTCCAGCGGCCGCGAGGTCAGCGGGATGCCCAGCAAGCGGGTTTCGCCCTTGAGCACCAACCACGTGCCGGCCAACAGGGCCAGGCAGACCGTGAGGATGCCCATGAACTCCGTGATAGGGTGCGAGAGGGAATCGTAGCGGGCGATCTTCATCGACTTGCGGAAATACTCCTTGCTGCGAAGGTGGAACCGCTTGCGCTCGTAGCGCTCGTTGGTGAATGCCTTGACGATCTTGATGCCGCGGAAAGTCTCTTCCAGGACGTTGAAGATCTGCACCATCTGCTCCATCGCCCGGCGATTGGCCCGCTTGAGCATCTTGCTCAACCAGCGGATAGCAAGTGCGGCCGGCGGGGCGATGATCAGCGAGAGCAGCAAGAGACGCCAGCAGACCAAGGCCGCGCCCACCAGGCAGGCGATCATTTTCAGCGGCTCGAGTACCAGTTTTCCGAAGACCGTCTCCAGCCCGTTGCCGACATTGGCCGTGTCGTGCGTGAAGCGGCTCATCAGGTCCGAGGAACCTTCGTCGTTGAAAGTCGCCAGGTCCAGGCGCAAGGTGCGACGGTAAAAGAGCTTGCGCAAATCAAAGGTGGCCAAGGCTGCCAGCCGGGCCACGAGCACGTTGTTGGCAATCACCAGGACGGCCTTCAAAACCGTGCCGACCAGCAGCACGACCACCACCAGGACGAGAGTCTGAAAGGCATCGTTGGGCAAGTAGCGATCGAGATAGGGCTTGGCCCGCAGGTAGCTCTCGTGGGCCAGCGATTGATTGTCGCAACGTGTTTGCAGATTGCGGATCGCCGCTTCGAGTTGCGGCTGCAGTTCCGGTGGCGCAACGGCCAGTTGTGCCCGGGTCTTTTCGATTTCGCAGTTAAGATCGTTGATGGCCTGGGCGCTGCGGTCGATTTCGTCGCCCACCCAAGCCGGGATCGATTTGCCTTCCAAGACGACCTTGACGAACGGATAGACCGCGCCAATGTTGCCTCCCCAAAGCACGGCCACGCCAATCGCACTAAGGATGGCCCCCACCAGGGTCCAGCGATAGCGACAGGCCATAAAGAACACGCGGCGGAAGTTTTTCATAGCTGATAATCGGTCCGACGTCCCGGTGGAGAAATTGGAAAGGGCTTCTTATCAAAATCGGCGGGCCAAGCCAATACCGACTCGCCCCTAGCCGCAATTTATGGAACAATAAAGGCATGGAAGATTGGGAAGCCATAGTCATTGGGGGGGGTGCGGCCGGTTTGATGGCTGCCTGCCGAGCGGCCCAGCGGGGGCGGCAGACACTGCTGCTGGAAAAGAAAAGACGCCCCGGCGCCAAGATTCTCATGTCCGGCGGCACCCGCTGCAATTTAACGCATGCCCTGCACGTTCGCGGTTTCATCGAGGCTTTTGGCGTCCAGGGTCCGTTTCTCCATTCAGCTTTCGCCGCCTTGGGGCCGGATCAACTGGTCGATTTGGTCGAAGCTGAGGGCGTCGTCACCAAGGTTGAACCGACGGGAAAAATCTTTCCCGTCAGCGATCGGGCCGACGATATCCTGGCGGCCTTGCTGGCACGACTCCGCCGCAGTGGTTGCAGGCTGGCGACTGACGAGTCGGTCCAGTCGATCACGCCCTATTCGGCCGGGCTGAGGGTGGTCACGTCCAAGCGGACCCTGCGGGCAGAGAACGTCATCCTAACAACCGGAGGACAATCGTATCCCAGCAGCGGCTCAACGGGCGATGGTTACCGTTTGGCGGCCGAACTCGGACATACAGTCGTCCCCCCGCGGCCCGCGCTCGTCCCCGTCACTTCTCCCGCCCCGTGGGTCTTGGGATTGCAAGGCATTACAGTGCCGGACGTCCATGTGCAGGTGCTCGAACCTGGCGACGACCCTGCCCGATCGGTTTGCCTGGCCAGACGACGCGGTTCCTTGCTTTTCGCCCATTTTGGAGTGACCGGGCCGGCTGTCCTGGATGTCAGTCGGGCAGTAAGCACTCACGCCCAACCGCGGCGCCTCTTGCTACGGTGCGATTTGCTGCCCGATCGTAAGCTTGAGACGCTGGACGCCGAGTTTCAGGAACAGTGCCAGGGGGCAGGCCGGCGATCGGCCCTGGCAGTCCTTGCCCGCTATGTTCCGCAGCGCCTGGCCGAAACCGTCGCTACCCAGGCTGGCCTCGATCCCGATCGCCGCGCGGCCGAGATTTCACGCCCCGAGCGACAGCGCCTGGCCGCCTGGCTCAAGCAGTTCGAGATCCCAGTCGCTGGCACCTTGGGTTTTAACAGGGCGGAAGTCACGGCCGGCGGGATCGCGCTGGACGAAGTCGATTCGCACACGATGGAAAGCCGGCTCGCGCCCGGGCTTTTCTTTGCTGGCGAGATCCTGGATATCGACGGCCCGATTGGCGGCTACAACTTTCAGGCTGCCTTCAGCACCGGATGGCTGGCGGGAGAAAGCGTGTGACCGCAGAGCAGATCCGTTACCGCAAGCAGGGTTTGCGCAGCCGCTCTTGTTCACTGAAAATTGGCAAAAGACAGCCGTTTTGTAGCTTTTTTTTGCTTGCCTGACGTGTGTCGTGGTGTATGTTTTCCTCGCGAAGCGGAAATGTTGCCCCATGAACCCCAGGAGAACTACAAAGTCCTGCATAGAACGGAATTTATTCCGTTGCCTTGCGTATTTTATGGAAACGGGGTGAATTCCGTTCTACGTAGGGATGCCATAGACAGACTTTGCACTTCTCCTGCCATGAATCCCCAAGGTGTAGATTGTGCCCAAAGTCGCGGCTACCCTGGCCTCGCTGCTGCTTATCGCCAGCTCGATCGGGGTGAACATCGCTCGGTACCCCCAAGTGGGACGATCGGTCGACGCGGGACAGCGGCCCGACGCGATCGAACCGGCGAACTCTGCGCCCGCGCAGCAGCAGGCAAACGTCGTTGAACCAGCAACTCCGAATCCTCTGCCGACAAGCAAGGCGGAAATCGAGCCGGCAAAGCCCAGGCAAGCTGCCGCGGTGCCTGTTGCCGAGAATCTGCAGGCCGAAGAATCCAACACCTCGCAACCGATCGCCGATACGGCCCAGCTAAAGTCTACCGGACTGGTGCCAATCCTTGGCGTGCGACCAATGGCACCCATTGTCGGCACGCAGCCTGCTGTGGACAGTCTCGGAATGCCCGTGGATATTGACGCAGTCCGCCGTCTCCCGCCCGTCGATCCCAGCGTTCCCACGGCAGCCGATTATCAGCCTGGGGAAATGGATAAGGCTGCTACTGCTTATCCCGCGACTTCAACGCCCTGATCTGCCCAAAACTTCAGGTTGTAGTCTGCGTAGCAGCAGACTGTTGCTCCTGAACTTGCCTGCCGCGGAGCAGCGCATTTTGGGCTTTGAGACAGACTTGGCGAAATGCCTCGGGCCGAGAAACGCCGGAAAGTCGGAAAACTTCTTTGCCGTCACGCTTGAATAATAGTTCGCCGGCGTGCAGAAAGCCCTGACCGGGAAGGATGGCGACCTCGATCGTCTGGAATTCATCCAAGCCGATCGAAGGACCGTTCTTGGCCGTCAAGCCGAGTTGGATGATCAGCCGCCGGTTTGTAAGCGTATAGCGACGGCACAGCCCGGGCATTAGCCGGCAAAGATAAACCGCCAAACTGACAGGAATGGTGACCAGCGCCAACAGCTTGCCCAATGTAAAAAAGCCGTAGCCCAGGCGATTACCGGCAAGGCAGCCGACCCAGCGGCCAATCGCCATTGAGCCGATCCCCGGCCAGACGGTCATGATTTTCTTCTGGCCTTGGTCAGTTGTAGTAGCCATAAGACAAGAGATCAGTTTTGGGTTATGGAACTGTCGATCGGTTCGATCCGCGTGACGTGAAGCGGATCGCAGTAGACCAAACGCTCGGCGAGCCTGTCGGAAATCTGCGGAAGAGCAATCACGACCTCTCGTCGCTGCACGATCGCGAGTTCCGGATGCCGCACCTCATAGCTGGGGCCATCGGACATAAGAATCCGAAACGGTCCAAAGGGTTGCTTGCGAAGGTGCTCGAGAATTTGTTCTGCGTTCATATCTATTCTGCATCCATTGGCCGTAGTCCGCCACGAGATCCATAGAATTCTACCGCCGAAAGGCGCGTGCCGAAACCCCGCGCCAAAAAATAAGACCCGGCCGGGATTGCTCCCGGCCGGGCCTCGATTTGCATTTGACTTGGTTGTGATTCTCGCATCTGTCCAGTTCAGGACCGGCCCAATTTCTTGCCCGAATGTCGGTCGTGAGCCGACGGGCAAAATATCCTTAGAAAGGAGGTGATCCAGCCGCAGGTTCCCCTACGGCTACCTTGTTACGACTTAGTCCCAATCGCGGAGTTCATCTTCGGCGCTTAGCTCCTTGCGGTTACCACAGCGACTTCGGATGCCCCCCACTTTCGTGGCTTGACGGGCGGTGTGTACAAGGCTCAGGAACACATTCACCGCGGTATGCTGACCCGCGATTACTAGCGATTCCAGCTTCATGCAGGCGAGTTGCAGCCTGCAATCCGAACTGAGGCGCGATTTTTGGGATTTGCTTGCTCTCGCGAGTT
>Ga0181520_10005409_pt1 | contig 20420 bp, 17 predicted proteins | sample PEATcosm2014_Bin_29_FD_132451 | JGI IMG/M metagenome (GOLD analysis project Ga0181520, IMG submission 132451) | Peatland microbial communities from MTU Mesocosm Facility, Houghton, MI, USA - PEATcosm2014_Bin02_30_metaG | ecosystem: Environmental > Terrestrial > Soil > Wetlands > Peat | place... | reverse complement strand
GCGGAAGACTAAAATTACTCTCAGGACGGGTAGCACAGAGGAATTTTTCGACCGCCTCCTCGAACGTGCGAAGAAATTGGACCGAGGCGAGGTTCTCCCCCCTGGGATCACCATCACCTACGAAGATCCCGAGGACTTGCTGGATTTGCTCACGTCGGAACGGGTACGCCTACTGCGCCATGTGAAGGGGGAATCGCTCCAGCTTTCCGTGTTGGCGGCAGGACTGAAACGCGATGTGCGGGCGGTCAGCCGGGATGTGTCCGTGCTGGAGAAGGCGGGGTTGCTGAAGACCAGCTACCGGCCCAACCCAGGGCATGGGCGCATGAAGATCGTCGAGCCGGTGGCGCAGGAATACAAGTTGGTGGCGAACCTGTAGAGCAAGGCCTCGGCTCGGAAGCTCCTTAAGTCTCCTGGGTCAAAAGGACTGCATCATTCCCCGGAACGGCGCACACACAGAGCACGACCGTTGAAGCTATTACCGAGTTGGGTGGAGTATCGCGTCCCATCGGTGAACATGATGCTCCAAGCCTTCCCTGAAGCATTTCCCGGCGAGTTGCTCCAGGCCCACCACCCAGTCATCTCGATTCCGCCCTTGATGTGCCTGTGATTGACATTCTCCGTCTGGTCGTAGATTTTGGCCAGTTCGCCAATGGTAGGTAGCCGCCAGCCTGAATAGCCGCCCAAAGAGATATTCTTGCAATAATCGTCAGCCTCTTGCCATTCCACATCGCCGCCATTGTCCTTTCGGGCCCACATCAGCCCGGTTGCCGGATCGTTCCAAGTTACGAGCCGTGCAGCGCGAATCGCCTTCAGTTCGAGGATCACTACGGTTTGGCCCGAGTTTCTTACCTCGGCAACCTGGTGAACCCGGTCGAGCGAATCCTCGGTGGTGGCGATCACCACATGCTGACCGAGACCGGCCTTGGCTTTGGCCGATGCGCCCGCCTCGATGTGGCCCTTCTGCTCTCCGTCCAGGCTCCAGTTGCAGCTCAGGTCGCACATCACCAGGAGCGTCGCCGAGGCGGCAGCGGGCGGCGGCGGGACACTCTTGTGGGGCCTCAGAATGGGGCCTTCATCGCTCTGCGCCAATAATGAAGGCGGCATGGATGCGATAACAGCCGCCAGCGCCCAACGCGCGAGCTTGTATCCCGGCATCGGTTTCTTCTCCAGAGTTTAGGCTCAGTCCATCTTACCCGTTTGTCCGGGGCCGAAGCGGGATGGATCGCCGCGAAGGCGCGATGATGCGAGGGTTTTTGTGCCTGTTGGTGCGGAAGAGGGCGCGCGAAGAGTGCTTAAGGAGGAGATCGAGGTTTCCCACCCTTGCGACAAAAAAGGTCGCAAGGATGGGGCACGGAGCTTCTTGGCAGCGTGAGGATTGGAAGGCGTGCTTGCACAGCAAAAACGCCACCCCCAGCTGGGAGTGGCGTTTTTGCAGATCTGGTTGTGGATCTGCCTACTTCTTCTTGGCAGTCTTGGCTGGTTTCGGCGCGGGACGCTTAGGCTTGGCTACTGGAACTTCTTCCGTGACGTCGAGAGGAACTTCAGGAAGCACCTCCTCTTCGCGCGGGGCAAAGAAGCGGACGCCTTCCATCTTGTGTTCGCCCATTACATGCAGGCGCAGGAAGTTGGTCGAGCCCGACTTGGTGCGCGTGCCGGCCACGATGGCGATGACCTCGCGGGGGCGGACGTAACCGTGCTGTTCGAGCAGGCTCTCGGCGCAATCCACCAGAGCCTCGGTCGAGTTGACCTTGGGACAGCGAATGGGGGTGGTGCCCCACAGCAGGTTGAGGCGGTTGATGGTGACCTCGACCGGACTGAGCGCAAAAATTGGCGCCGAGGGATGATATTTCGAGAGCTGGCGAGCGGTGACGCCCGACTCCGTGAACAGAGCGATGCCGCGCAGGTCGAGGTCGTCGGCAGCATGCGCCGTGGCTTCGCAGATGGTCTCGGCGATGGAAAGGTGACTGCGGCGTTCGCGAGCCTGGGCGTAGTGCTCTTCCTTGATGTTGCGTTCGGCGTCGGCCACAATACGGGCCATCATGGAGACGGTCTCAACCGGGTACTTGCCTACCGCCGACTCACCCGACAGCATGACCGCATCCGTGCCGTCGTAGACCGCATTGGCCACGTCGGATACTTCGGCGCGGGTGGGACGAGGGTTGTCAATCATCGACTCCAGCATCTGGGTCGCCGTAATGACCGGCTTGCGGTACTCGGCGGCGCGGCGGATGATGTGCTTCTGGATGGCAGGAACCTGCTCGGGCGGAACTTCGACGCCCAGATCTCCACGCGCCACCATGATGGCGTCGGCGGCCTGCAGGATGCCGTCCAACTGCTGAATGGCCTGGGGCTTCTCCAGCTTGGCGATGATCCAGGTTTCGCCGCCCAGGGCGGCCACACGGTTGCGCACCAGGCGAACATCCTCGGCGGTGCGGACAAAGGAGACGGCCACGGCGTCCACGCCGTTCTTGAGCGCGAACTCCAGGTCCTCGGTGTCCTTTTCGGTCAGCGAGGGGACGCGCACCGGAATGCCGGGCAGGTTGATGCCCTTGTTTTCGCCCAACATGCCGCCGTTGATGATCTCGCAGACCACGTCGTCGCCGAGCACTTCGTGGACGCGCAGTTCGATCAGGCCGTCGGAGAGCAGAATGCGGGAGCCCTGCTCGACGTTTTCAGCCAGGGTCTTGAACGTGGTGCTTACCAGGGAAGCGGTGCCTACCACTTCGCGGGGCGTAATGGTCAGCCGCTGTCCGGCGACGAGCAGCACGGGCTTGTGGTCCTTGAGCTTGGAGGTGCGAATCTTTGGCCCTTGCAGATCGGCCATGATGCACAGTGTCTTGCGTTCCTCGCGGCTCACCTTGCGGATCATCTGGATCAGGGCCAGCTTTTCCTCGTGGGTGCCATGAGAGAAGTTGAGGCGGACCACATCGACGCCCGCGCGGACCAGGTTCCGGAAGACAGGTTCGGTGTTAGAGGCCGGGCCCAGGGTGGCGACGATCTTAGCGCGCCGTTGCGAGGGTTCATCGGTGAGGCTTATTTCGAATGGCATGCGGGATACTCCAGAATAGGGCTTGGTTGGGTAAAAGAACTCGACGGGGTTCGGCCCGCTTTATTGTACATGGCGTTTTGGCACACAGAATCCCTTATCTATGATGCAGCTAAAAGCGCGCAATGGTCGGTGAGAGCCGTCACAGACCAGAAGAGTCCTCATCCAGAGTTTTTTGCGCAGGGGCTGGAATCTGGCGATCGCGGAAGAGCACGCCGTTCAGTTCCGCACCCAGGAGGGCGCTGAACGAAGTCATGTAGAGCCACACCAGGGTGGCGATGCCGGCTCCAAACGGGCCGTAGAACATGGAGTAGTCGGCAATCCGGGTGACATACCAGCCGAAGGCCAGGGTTGCCGGGAACCAGATCAGCGTAGCGGCCAGCGCGCCCGGCCCCACTCTGCTCCAGTGTTCCCTGCGCTTGGTGCCGAAGTGATACAGGGCGCCGAGGACCGTGACGCAGGTGACCAGGGCGATGGCCCAGCGCACCAAACGCCAGGCGAGGAGCACAACGTGGCGCAACTCATGATCGGCGTTCGCGATCATCCAAGCCTCGAACTGACGGCCGAAGACCAGCACCAGCGTAGCCAAAGCCAACGGCAGCAGCACGATGGGCACAAGAAGAAGCGCCCTCAACCGCCGTTGCCAGAAACCCCATTCGTCGCGGGGCAGGCGATAAGCGCGGCGGAAGCCCTCCATAAGGGAGAGCATCAGGCCGAGACCGGCAAAGATGGTGAGGCCGACGCCAGAGAGGATCAGTTGGACCGAGAGGATGCGGCGGGCTTGCATTGCGGATTTCAAAAGGGACATCGAGTCGGGGGGCAGGATCTGCTCGAATGTCCCACGCACTTCGCCCACCAGCGACGTTCCTTCCGGAACCTGGGCTAGCAGCGTGGTCATTACCACCAGAGCCGGGAAGAGCATCAACATCCCGGAATAAGCAGCCGCCTTGGCCGTGTTGAGCACGTCGTGGTCGAGGGCCAGCCATAAGGCTCTACGTAACTTGCCAAGAACTCTGAACATGCGTGTCCTTGGCAAGAGTAGTGCATCGCGGCGACTTTCGGCCACAGGATTTTCATTCTGGCTCGTCTTGCTTTACCGTGGCCCTCTGACGGCGGCTTATCAAACGGTTTATCATGTCCACGCCATGAAAACTTCTTTGGTTTGCCCTCACCGCATTCTGGCTCTGTTGCTGACCTTTGCCGCCATCGGCTCCCTCCCGGTCTATGCACAGTCCAAACCCGTCCCCAACGCCCAACTGGCGTCGAAACAAGTAAATGCCCGCGTCGATGCGCTGTTGAGGCAGATGACGCTGGAAGAGAAGGTTGGGCAACTGGCGCAGTTCTCGGCGGGGTACGCCACCGGGCCGGACGCCTCCAATGTGCGCTATGACACGCTAGCGGCCAACGGGCAGGTGGGTTCGCTGTTGAACGTGGTGGGCGTGGAGGCCACCAACCACTACCAGCACATCGCCATGGAGAAGTCGCGGCTGAAGATACCGCTTCTGTTCGGGCAGGATGTGATTCACGGCCATCGGACCACTTTCCCCGTGCCGCTGGCGCTGGCAGCCAGTTTCGATCCCGCCGTGGCTGAACTGGTGGCGCATTACGGGGCAACCGAAGCTCGCGCCGACGGCATTCCCTGGGTCTTTTCGCCCATGGTGGATATTGCCCGCGACCCGCGCTGGGGACGCATCGTGGAATCGGCCGGCGAAGACCCCTATCTGGGCTCCGCGATGGCGCGTGCCTGGGTCAAGGGCTACCAGCAGGACGATCTTTCGAAGCCCGACTCCGTGGCCGTGTGCGTGAAGCACTACGCAGCCTATGGCGGAGCCATTGCCGGGCGCGACTACAACGCCGTCGATATGGGCGAGATCACGCTACGCCAGGTCTACCTGGAGCCGTATCGCGCCGCGGTTGAAGCCGGCGCAGCCACGCTGATGAGTTCGTTCAACTCCATCAACGGAATCCCCGCCAGCGCCAATCCGCTCACCCTTACGCAGATTCTGCGCAAGGAGTGGGGATTCGACGGGTTTGTGGACTCCGACTGGGGCGCGGTGGGCGAGCTGGTGAATCACTCGATCGGCGACGGCGAGACCGTGGCCCGCAAAGCGCTCGAAGCCGGCGTTGAAATGGATATGGAGGGCAACCTTTTCGGGACCGTAATCGCCGCCCAGGTGCGCGCGGGCAAGATTCCCGAGTCGGTAGTGGATGAGGCCGTGCGGCGCATCCTGCGCGTCAAGTTCGCGCTCGGCCTTTTCGATCACCCTTACACCCCCGACTCACCGGCCTACGACGCCACTCCCGAGCGGCGGGCCGCGGCGCGTAAGGTGGCCGGCGAAACCTTTGTCCTGCCTAAGAACGACCCGGTGGAGGGCGTGGGAGCGCTGCTGCCCCTAGCCGCCAAAGCGAAGAAGGTAGCCCTGATCGGCCCACTGGCCGACAACAAGAATGAGATGCTGGGCGCCTGGGCGGTCACTGGCGACCCCAAATACGCGGTCACCCTGAAAACGGCGCTCGCCGAGCGGCTGGGCGACCGGCTGCTCTACGCCCAGGGGTGCGGCCTGCTCAGTGGCGAAGACGCCAACGTGCTCAAGCGCGTCAACTTCAACGGCCCGGTGGGCGCCAACCAGAAGGAAGCCGTTCCCGACGATGCCAAGACCATAGCCGAGGCAGTGGCGACAGCGAAGAAGGCCGATGTGGCGATCCTGGCCCTGGGCGAACCCGCGAACTGGATGGAAGGCGAGGCTTCGAGCCGCGTCAACCTGGGATTCACCGGGTCGCAAGAGCAGCTTCTTGAGGCTGTAGTGGCCACCGGCAAGCCGGTAATCCTGGTGGTGCTGGCCGGTCGTCCGTTGGAGCTGAAGTGGGCCGCCAGCCACGTGCCGGCGATCCTGGAAGCGTGGAGCCCCGGCGTCGAAGCCGGCCATGCCGTGGCCGACGCGCTCTTTGGCGATGTGAACCCCTCTGGCAAATTGCCCGTCAGCCTGCCTCGCGCCGTTGGACAGGAACCGCTCTATTACGCACAGCTTCCCACCGGCCGCCCGGCACATGGCGACCTCAGCCACATGCCGCAGAGTGCCGACGAGAAGTTCATGTCGCGCTATATGGACGAGGACAACTCCGCACTCTTCCCCTTTGGCTGGGGATTGAGTTACACCCGCTTCAGCTATTCCCAGCCGACCATCGGCCGCGCCCAGGTTCCAGTGCGCGAGGTGCTGGCCAGCCATGCGCCAGTCACTCAGGTTGGCGTAGACGTGAAGAACACCGGCAGCGTGGCAGGAACCGAGGTCGTGCAGCTCTACATCCGCAACACAGCGGCCAGCGTGGAACAGCCTGTACGCGAGCTAAAGGGCTTTGCCCGCGTTACCCTGGCCCCCGGAGAGACCCAGCACGTCGTGTTTCCGCTGGGCTTCGACGAGCTGAATTTCTACAACGCCGAGATCAAGCGCACCGTCGAACCCACCACCTACAAGATTTGGGTGGGCGGCAGTTCCCTGGCCACAGCGGAGTCTAGCCTGCAGGTGGAGTAAAGAAAGGGAGCTGGGAATAGGGATCAGGGGGCCTTTGCCCCCTGAATGCAGAGCGTTTTGAATGGTGCTGCACAGGCGGAGGAAGAAACCCGGTTGGGCCGAGCTTTGCCACTGGGCACGGCATCAGGGCATTTTCATAATTCCTGTGGGGGTCCTAAGGTTTCCCATCCATTTCACAAAGGACGTGAAATGGATGGGTACACGGCTTTCTAACACCCTCAGTGAAAATGCTTCAGTTCCAGTGCTTCTTGTCGTCAGGGTCCTTTTCGATGGGGCGTCCGTAGCCGTCAATGTGGACGGTGCGGCCCTGGCGGCGCATGTAGACCTCGAACTTGCGGCTGGCACGGCGGCGCTTCCAGCGGTAATAGCGGTTACGCAGCCCGTACCATTTCTCGCTGAAGGCAAAGGTAATGCCCCGCCGTGACGCCAACCGGACATACAGCAATCCCGCCAGCGCTCCGCCCAACTGCGCAAAGGCGTGCATGCGCTGCTGGCTGAATAGCAAGCTGGCCACCTCGATCAGCGCATAGATGGCCACCAGGTACTTGGCCTTGATCCCAATGATGAAGAACATCAGGAACTGCGTATTGCCGTAGAGCACTCCGATGGCCACCAGCAGGCCGAATATGCCGCCCATGCAGCCGGCCAGGGGAATCTCCGATATCGCAAATCCAAACGTGCCAGCGCAGGCGTAGATGGCGGTAGCCGCCACCGCGGTTCCCAAAACAGAAACCGCATAGAGGCTGGTGATCCAGGTGGAATTGTGAAAATTCTCGAGAAATCCGGCCAGAAACCAGATCGAGAGCAGCTCAAAGAGGGTTCCCATGAGCGCACCGGGCGGATGCACCAGGCTGTAGGTGAGGGGCTGCCAGAAACCGCCGTGCAAAAAGAGATAGGGATCGAAGGCCAGGCCACTCAGCAGGCCACTGGCCTTCAAGGGCGGCATCGTCAGCACCAACAGCGCCAGCCCGAAGTAGGCAAACATGTTCACCAATACCAAGCGGCGGGTGGCGCCGTGAAAATCGGGCATCGCGAATTGGGTAGCGCCGTACCTAGGCATCGTGAGTCTCAGGTTAAACCGTCGAGCAAGCGGGTGCAACGGGCCGGACAAGGGAAAAGGCCCGCCTTTCCCAAAGCAGTCACGGCGTTTGCGGCGTCTGGCGGGCGCCGGCCGAACGATTTGGATGCGAAGGCTGGTCGGGCACTTGCAAAACCAAACCAGTTGAGTCGCCTTTGAGCAGAATCGGCAGTTCCGCGGGGCCATAAGACTTGACGGTTTTGGCGTGCAACATGCGGGCGAAATCGTTGCCTTGGTCGCCGCCACCGCTTTGCTCGGTGTCGGCCGCTCCAGTAACGCGCAGAACATATTGGCCATCGGGGACGTAATTCAGGTGGAAGCCGCCATCCTGCTCGATGTTGGTAGACCGGATCTTGGCCTTGGTTTCAGTGTCCTCAAGCTCCACCATGCCGGAGTCGATGGGATGGCTGTCCGCCTTGGCCACGACGCTGCCCGAGATGGTGTGCAGGTTGTCGAGGGGAAAGACCACGTCGATACCATCGATGTTCTCCCCGGTTCCCAGTTCGATGGGCTTGATGTCTTTTTCGCGGAGGACTCCGCCAGAGTAGACCACAAGGGCATCTCCCAGATTCATGTGCAGAGAGACGCTTGCGCCCAGGCCGACAGAGGCTTGCACTGTGGGCAACGTGGCCTTGACGGCATATTTCCCGGCTTGAATCCCGAAGAACCGGAAATGTCCCCGATCGTCGGTGCTGGCCGGCAGCATGCCGGAGGGGCCCAGCTCCTTCCATTTGCCATCCTTATCCTGAACCATCAAGGCGGGAACCACGCCAGGCGCGGGGCTGCCGTCGTCGTAGCGCACGACGCCGCCGATGGAGGCGCCCCGCACCAACCGGATTTCAACGCGCGCCGCCTGGTTGGACTGCACGACGATCTTCTCCGCAGCGCTTTCAACGGCCTTCAGTGTCGCATCGTCGGCCTTTGCCCGCTCGAGTTGAGAGAATTGGCTCAAAGGGGATTGATAGCCGGGAAGCTGGGCGACCACGTAGTACGCGCCGGGAGGAACCTTATCCAAAGAGAAAGTGCCATCGAGGGCGGTAACCGTGGACAGATTGGAGCCTTTCATCACCGTTGAAAGCGCCTGGGCAAAGACCTTTTCGAAATTCGGATCCTTGCCCAGGGCAGCGGCATCGAAAGCAGGAGCTTTGGGAGGCTGCTCAGAGATCAGCTGCACGCCGGCAAAACGGCCGGGCTGGCCGGTATCGGCACAGAAGACCCGGCCGGTGACCTGTCCCGAAGGCTGGGCCTGAGGATTGGCTAACACTTGTTGCGAAAACAGCGGTCCAGCTGACGCCACCAGCAGCACGCACGCAAAAATCCGCATCGATCTCACCCCCTATAAAATCGCATTTGCAAACTGGCCCACTTTGAATCGTCGATAGTCTAACCCGCAATGGAACCATCTCCGGACGGTCAACCCGCATCCGGCGCTGAAACCCAACGAGACAATCTCCGATAGTGTGGGGTGTTCAGCTCCGTATTCCCAGGCGCCTCTTGACCTGGAAGCGGGTTCTCTCCAAGAATAACGGAGTTGTACAGCAATGTACCGTCATCCTAAAAGACGAAAATGCCCTGGAAAGAGAGGAGGCCGCCATGCCCAGCTGCCCTGAATGCGAGAATGATCTAGACATCGAAATGGATGAAGTGGAAGAAGGCGACGTTGTTGCCTGCGACGAATGTGGAACCGAGTACGAAGTGGTCGGCGTTGAACCGCTGGAGTTGTCGCGGGTTGACGGCGATCTGGATGATGACGAAGAGGACATCTTCGAGGACGAGGAGGAAGAGTGAGCTGTAAACGTTCGAGTTTGGTGGCTGGGGTGGCATTTGCCGCCCTGGCGGCAGGGTTGGTTCCCATGGTTTTCCAAGGCGGCAGGCCGGCCTTGCCCATGGCGCAAGCGCAGAATCTGGGCCAGCGTGTCGTGTCGGGCAGAGTGGTGGATGGGAATTCCACCGATGTGCCCCTTGCCACCGTTTTCCTCAAGAACCTCAAGACAAAGGCAATCCGCAGCTACAGCTCGGCCCCTGATGGCAAATTCCGCTTCGCCCAGGTCAACATGGCGGAGGACTACGAGCTGTGGGCGGAAAAAGACGGCAAGAAGAGCGCCGTCAAGACCGTCAGCACCTGGGACACTCGCAAAGAGTTCGAGTGCGAGTTGAAACTGAAATAGAAAGTCCGGCGTCCAGGTGGGAGCAGATCGCGCCACAAATACCTGGCCCCGATGAAGGGAAGGAGTGAGCGAGTGAAGAAGTGAAGAAGTGAACGCATGACACCTTTCACTTTTTCACCTCTTCACTTTTTCACTCGGTCTTCAGAATCACATCCCCATTGATCGTTTTGATCGTCACGTGGTTCAGCCCGCTGCCCACCCGTCCTTTGGCGCGAATGTACTTGCGCGGACTCCCCTGCGAAAGGTCCCAGTCGTCCGTGGCCTGTTGAATCAGCCCGATGCTGTCCACCACCTGGTAGTTTCGGGCGGAGTCCTTGGTGTAGGCCAGGGTGATCTTGACCTCCATCGGGAAGTCCTTGGGCACAATCAGCTCAATTGTTCCTGACTTCGAAGACAGTTCGATATCCCTCTCGCTCGACGATGAGCCGACAATGCGCGCCTTGATGTCCCCACCCATGGTGCTTGCCTTGACGGCGCCATTGGCTTGGCCAATCCGAATCTTGCCGCCCATCGTCGCCGCGTCTACCGAGCCATTCACACGATCGAGGACGATGTCGCCCCCCATGGTATTCGCCTTGACCGACGCTCCGGCGTTGGCCACGTGGATGCCGCCGCCCATGGTGTTGAGGGTTGCTCCCTGCGGGGCCTCGGGCACATCGATATCCCCGCCCATCTTGGATATGGTCACCGGCCCGGACCCGCCTCCCTGCGCTTGAACCACGGGCATGCACGCACTCCCGCATCCCGACAACAAGGCCACGGGAACAGCGCAAGTCAGCAAAAGTAGAACCACAACGCTCGATTTGTGAAGGATCATGACGAAAGGCTCCCAGGCAGGATTTGGCCTATGCAGGCCTGACACCAATACGAAGGACCCGCCTGCGAAGTTCCACAGGCGGGCCTTGACTCAATGGGGATTTAAGCTGAAAACAAGGGCTTGCGCGTAATCTCCTCTGACCGTGCACTGTCTCAAACCACAAGGGATGCCTGGGCAGCAACGACATGCCAGGAATTACTGCCAGATGCATTCTTCCAGACGCGCGTAAAACGAAAATCGCCATCGGTTGGGCGACCGCCATAGGTACCCGACACGCGCATCCGCACCGATACCACTGCTACCGTTCCGTGAAGCTGGACGTGCCGCTCGGAAGGAATCAGCTCGCTGACCTGCAGGAGGCCCGACTCATGGGCCTCGATATCGTCTTTCTTGCCGAGCAGTTGCCCGAGATGATTGGTGAAAATGAGTTCCGGAGCCAGCAACTCATCCAGAGCACGAACATCCGACCGCAACATCGCGATCCGCAGCCGCTCCTCAGCCTCCAGGATCCGCGCGACCAATCCTCCGTCCATGGGTCCTATCCTTCCAGCCTCCTGGTCACCAGTTCGTTGAGCAGCGCCGGATTGGCCTGCCCTTTCGAGGCTTTCATCACCTGGCCGACAAAGAATCCGGCCATGGTCTTTTTGCCGGCGCGATACTGCTCTACCTGCTTGGGGTTGGCGGCGATGACCTCGTCAATCAGCTTTTCAATTGCCGAGGCGTCGGTGATTTGTTGCGGCTTCTCCCGCTCGTAGACAGCGGGAAAGTCCTCATTCTTTTCAAAGCACACATCGAAGAGCTGTTTGAGCTGCTTGGAGCTGATCTTTCCCTCGTCGAGCAGATCGGCGGCGAGCACAATGCCGGCCATGGAGACAGGCGAATTCTCCTGCTCCAGTTCGAGAGCCTTCAAGCGCCCGCCCACTTCGTTCAGCAGCAGGTTGGCCACGCGACGCGGATTGCGGGCCGACTTGGCTGCAGTCTCAAAGCGGTCGGCAAACTCGCGCGAGGCGGACAGGGTGAACGAGTCCTGCCGGTTGATCTCGTACTCGGCGATCATGCGGGCGCGGCGCGCCTCGGGCAGCTCGGGGAGCTCCGCTCTTCTTGCTTCAAGGAACGCGGGGGCAACAATGAGCGGCGGCAGATCCGGTTCGGGGAAGTAGCGGTAGTCGTGCGCCTGCTCCTTGGAGCGCATCGAGTAGGTGCGTCCCTCGCTGGCGTTCCACAGCCGGCTCTCCTGGATCACGCGCCCGCCGGCCTCGATCACCTCGATCTGCCGCTCGATCTCGTACTCCAGCGCCGCGCGCACAAAGCGGAAGCTGTTGACGTTCTTCACTTCAGCCTTGGTGCCCAGCTTTTCCTGGCCTTTGGGACGCACGCTCACATTGGCGTCACAGCGCAGCGAACCCTCCTCCATGTTGCAGTCGGAAACGCCGCAGTAAAGCAGGATCTCCTTGAGGCGGGTCAAGTACTCGAAGGCCTCGTCCGGGGTGTGCATCTCGGGGTCGGAGACGATCTCCGCGAGCGGCGTGCCGCAACGATTCAAATCCAAAGAAGTATGGTTGGCAGAGTCGGCCAGGCCGTCGTGGATGCTCTTGCCCGCGTCCTCTTCCATGTGCAGGCGGGTGATGCCGATGCGCCGGGTCCCCCCGTCCGCGGTGGGAACCTCGATCCAGCCGTGCTCGGCCAGCGGTTTGTCGAACTGCGAAATCTGGTAGCCCTTGGGCAGATCGGGATAGAAGTAGTTCTTGCGCGCAAAGATGGAGCGCTCGCGCACCTGGCAGTTGATGGCCAGCGAGGCCAGCGTCGCGAACTCGACCGCCTTTTCGTTCAGCACCGGCAACGCCCCCGGCAGCCCCAGACACACCGGGCAGATGTTGGTGTTGGGCTCAGCGCCGAACCGATTCGGGCAGCCGCAAAAGGCCTTGCTGGCGGTCAGCAGTTGCACATGGACTTCGAGTCCGATGACGGGCTCGTACTTGGCCAGAACTTCAGGGGACAGCGCGGCGGCGGGCATATTGTCTACGATTTTAGCGCGATGGCTGAGACAGGCATCTCTTCGATGCCCGTCTCAGCGACTGAGGGCGTGCACTGGTCTGATTCTGCCCGGTTACTCCGCCGGGTCGTCGGCCGTGAAGGGCGAGCAGCAGGGCTTCTCGGTCGCATGAAAGTTCATCAGCTCCAGCCGAATCCCATCCGGGTCATAGAGATTGAACTGGCCCTTGCCGTCGCGGCCGATCTGGGTATGCGCATCGTGTACCCCGCCCAGGCGGTTGCCGGTTTCCAGTGTCCTATGGGCAGTCTCCACCGAGTACACGCCAATCGAGAGATGATCGAGCACGCCCAGGTCGTGCTGGTTGATGTCGGCGGGAATGCCGGAGCCGTCGGGGCGCGAGCCTTTGCCGGCGCTCAGCATGTACTCCAGCCAGTCGTGGCTGTCGGGCGTCTGCTGGCTCACCCAGTCTGTTCTGCCCTCGACCATGGCGCCGAACCAGTAAGGCCTGAAGCCGAGCAGGTCGCGATAGAAGGTATCCTCGACGGCGCGGCTGTGCACCATGATGCCCAGGTGAATGATGTGCCGGCCGATGACGTTGGGCGCGGAGATTGGTTTGGGCAGGTGCGGCGGCTCGACGAACTCCACCTTGTTGCCTTCGGGGTCTTTCACCGTAAACCACTGGCTGCCGTCGGCGCCCTTTTCCACCTTGCCAGGATTCTTCCAGGCCTTGGCGGCTAAAAACCTCCGCAGGCCTTCCGCGTCCTCAGTGTTGTACGCGGTGTGAGCCAGCCGGTTGATGCCCTCACCGGGCGGCAGCGGCAGCACTTCGACAAACTGCACATCGTTGATGGCATACTTTACGCCCTGCGGATCTTCGGGGTCAGGCAGCTTGGCAGCGCCGATAATTTCGCGGTAATAGTGGTCGGTGGCGGCCATATCCGACGCGTAGACGGCGATGTGCGAGATACCGGTGATCTTCGGCCGGGCGATGGGCTTGTCGGGCATCTGGGCGGAGGCGGTAACGGCAAAAGCAACGGCAAAAGCGGCGGCAAGGGACTTCAAAACCATTCTGCACCTCGAAACGTTGACCGGCTCAACGATAAATCGATTTCGCTCTGTGCGCAAACCCCAGTGTCGGAGACTGTTTCTCCCCTGCGCCGATGATTCTCGAAACCGCTGCAATATTTCCTGCGTAATCCCGTCTAGAGGGTAGCGCTCTCCGATCATTCCCCATCGGCGATCTCGCAAGCTCTGCCGGCCGACCCGGCGAGGAGATTTCAAAATGGCGAAACATGTGTGCCCGTGGTGGTTGGGCTACCTGCTGGCCAGCCCCCTGCGGCGCTGGATGCAAGACCCCGATCAGATCATTGCGCCCTACATTCGCGAAGGGATGACCGTACTGGAGCCGGGACCAGGGATGGGCTTCTTCACCCTGCCCATGGCCAAGCTGCTGGGCGAGTCCGGACGCATTGTGGCCTTGGACATTCAGCCCAGAATGCTGGAGAGCCTGCGCCGCCGCGCCGCCAAATCCGGCCTGCTGCCGCGCATTGAAACTCGGCTCGCGCAACCGGAAACCATGGGCCTCAGCGACCTGGCAGGCGCGGTGGACTTTGTGCTGGCCTTCGCCATGGTCCACGAGCTGCCCTCAGCGGAGGTGTTCTTCAAGGAAGCCGCCGCCACGCTCAAGCCGGGCGGAGTGCTGCTGCTGGCCGAACCAGCCGGGCACGTGAGTGCTGCAAAGTTCGAGAGCGAACTCGAGGCGGCGCGGGCGGCGGGACTTGAAGTAACTGCCCGCCCGGCCATCGGCAGAAGCCCGGCCGCGGTGCTGCGCAAAAACTGACGGGAGGCCGGGCAGCTTTCCCGGCAGAAGTAGAGTAGCGCCGGCCTCCTGGCCGGCTGTAGCGTGGGCCTCCCGGCCCACGTTCTGCCCGACCGCGGTGGGATTTCACCGAAAACAAACGAGATTGCAGGTGCCCAAAGCACCGGGCGACTTTTTAAGGCGATGAGCGGGCCACCTGCCTGAAGTCCGTACCGTCCCCGGTCCCCGAAGGCGAGGGACCGGGGGCACCCTCGTCGTGGTTGGAGACCGGTGCCACCCGCCTATGAGACCGCTATGAACGGGCCACAGCTGCTTATCGCTCATAGTTGTTTGATGACGGGCCGCCTGCCGTCAAAATGCCTTGTCGCTCCGAATGGCGGCCATGGGCGTCGCAAGAAGGATCCTCAGATCTAGGAGTATGGAGGGATGTTTGATGTATTCAATGTCCAATTTCTCCATCTCGTAAAACCTCGTGGTCGCCCTCCCTTTGACCTGCCACAGACCAGTCAAGCCGGGTTTGCAAGAGAGCCCGAGCTTATGGCACGGGCTGTACATTGCCCATTCGCAAGCTATGGGGGGCCTAGGGCCGACCAAACTCATATCTCCGCAGATAATATTCCAGAGTTGGGGTAACCCATCAAGGGATGTCCGCCGCAGAAAACGGCCGACCCTGGTTATTCGCGGATCATTAGCTACTTTGAACATAGTCCTTTCTCCAACAGCGCCGAACTCGCCGGCGATTAGTCTCGTAATGTACCCCCTGTGATTCACACGGTCGAGATTCACGTACATGGTGCGAAACTTCAGAAGCACGAAAGGTTCTCCCCGATACCCAAGGCGCTTCTCACTAAAGATCACTGGCCCCCTGGTAGTAAGCTTTATGGCTAGCACAATCGCCAAGAACAATGGAGCACAGGCTACCGAAATGAGCAAAGAGAAGAAGATGTCCATCGTCCTCTTGATAGCACTGTAAAGCGGAGGAGGCTCCGGAAGCCAGTCGGCACACGCTAGCTCGTCTTCCTCATCCTCCCACGCGCCGTGAGGCTCGTCATCAATCGACGGCGCATTTAGCCGTCGATTCTCGCAATCAGCTGAAAACAACTTGCTCTCATCCATTGCGTCACACCTTTCTGATTAAAAGAAACGCGTACTTCGTTGTAAACAGGAGGAAGAAAATCGCAAAAAGAAGCAGAAGTAAGAGTGCAGAAATATAAACCGAAAGCAGAAGTGCCTCATAGAATCCGGCCACCCATCGGATTTGTATTGTAGGTTGTGGCAACTTGCGCAGATATAGAGCTAGGGCGTTGATTATTCCTGCAATCGATCCCATAAGTACCAGTAGCTTCCTAAACGATGCCGAAGTATCAGCCTTTCTGAGCCTCGTCCTCAACCGCTTGTCATCCCTCTTGCGCGCGTTGCTGAGCGACAGCGTCTTTTTGAGGTTGTCGATCTGTGGAATGAATCCGGCAAGTTGAGCACGAGCCCCGTCATAGGTCAATAGGTGCGAGATGGTTCCTGGAGGTACCTTCATTCCTGGATTATCTAGTAGATATACGAAACCGCGGAACAGGGGATCACGCCAGGCACCTAATACTTCGTAGCCTTCCGGCGGCGGAAAACCCATGGCTTTCCATTCCTTTTCGGGGTAAAAAGAGAATCCATTAGAGAAGATTCTGTCGACGTCCTCGTGGATTGAAGCAGGGTCTTCTTGGGAGGCAGAGGTCCACAATATCCAAGACGAAGTACAGACATCTCCGCCATCCAATTGGCCTCTTTTGCCGACCTCGGAATCGAACAGACGCTCCAGCTGCGAAGTCATGGTTAATAACCATATATCACGAACTAGGAGATGCGACAAACTAAATTCAATAGCTGGGGAATCGCATATGGGACTCTCTCGGCACTTGTGTTTGCTGAAACTCAATCGCGTATTCGCTGAAGTCCCCCGCCGGGAATGCGCCTCTCGTACAATTCCCCCATGTGTAGAATCGTTTTCCCTGCCAGCCTTGCCGTTCTTGCCTTCGTCCTTACTGGACCCTGCTTCGCTCAGAGTCCCTTGCCTACCGCGTCGGCTGCCAATCGGGCCGAGGCGCGCGCCATTTTCAAGCAACTGATCGAGATCAACACCACCGACACGCCGCTGGGCAGCGTGACGGCCGGGTCGGCAGCGATGCAGAAGCGGTTTCTGGACGCGGGCTTTCCCGCCGAGGACGTGCATCTGCTCGGTCCCGACGCGCGCAAGATGAACCTGGTTGTCCGCCTGCGCGCGGCCGGGCATACGACGCAGAAGCCGGTGCTGTTTCTCTGCCACATGGACGTGGTTCAGGCGCTGCGCTCCGACTGGCATACCGATCCCTTCGAATTTGTGGAGAAGGACGGCTACTACTACGGGCGGGGCACGCAGGACATGAAGGACTCCGACGCCGCGCTGGTGGCCACGCTGCTGCGCCTGCACCGCGAAGGCTACCGGCCCCGGCGCGACATCCTGCTGGCGCTGACCGCCGACGAGGAGAGCGGCAAGTTCAACGGCGCGGATTGGCTGGTGCGCCAGCATCGCGAGTTGGTGGACGCGGCCTGGGTCATTAATCCTGACTCGGGCGGCGTGGAGCTGGACCATGGACGCGCGGTGGTGGCCGATGTGGAAGCGACCGAGAAGGTCTACTCCGATTTTCAACTAACGGCAACGAATCCCGGCGGCCATAGCTCGCGGCCACGCCCAGACAACGCCATCTACGAGCTGACCGCGGCGCTCGACAGGCTGGCCGCCTACACGTTTCCCTTCGAGCTGAACGAGGTGACGCGCACCTACTTCAAGAACCTGGCCGCGCAGGAGACAGGGCAGACGGCGGCGGACCTGCGCGCCATCCTGGCTACTCCGCCGGACCTGTCGGCGGCCGCGCGGCTGAGCGCCGAGCCCAGCTTCAACTCCAACTTTCGCACCACCTGCGTGGCCACCATGCTCAAAGCCGGCCACGCGCCCAACGCGCTGGCCCAGACCGCCCAGGCCAATGTGAACTGCCGCATCTTTCCCGGCCATTCGCCGGAGGAGATTCGCCAGCAATTGATCTCGATCTTTGGGGACGCCAAGCTGGCTGTGAAGTACGTCTCGGATTCGTATGTCGTCGCAGACACCGCGCCCGAGCGGAAAGCCATGACGCCGCCGGCTCCGATTGCCGAGGTCTTCGAGCCTTTGACCCGCCTGACCCAGGCCATCTGGCCGGGCGTGCCGGTAACGCCGGTGATGGAAAACGGAGCCAGCGATTCCATCTATTTTGCGCAGGCGGGGATTCCCTGCTACGGATATTCGGCCATTGCGCTGGAGCGGGACGACGACCGGGCCCACGGGCAGGACGAACGCCTGCCGGTCGACTCCTACTGGAAGTCGCTGGACTTTTTCTATTCGTTTTTGAAGGCAGTCGGCGGGGAGTGAGGGCTTGCCGGGCGCTTCCCTCTTCTTTTTGTTTTCTTCTGCACTGGCCCAGGACATTGACGCCCGGTCCTTCGCGTTCCTTGCGAAGGGTGGGAGCGATGGCCGTGTGCGGTGAAACAGTCAGAAGAGGAATGCAGGTCTCCCACCCTTGCCGCGATAGAACCGCGTCAAGGGTGGGGCACCCACATTCATCGGGCAGATGAGGATGGCCAGCCGCCCTATTTCGATTGCGGAGCTGGGGCCGCATCCGGCGCCGGCGGTGCTTCCTTGGGCATGTTGGGCATGCTGCGAATGTAGACGATCAGGTTCCACACCTCGTCGTCCTTGGCGCGGCTTGCATCCTCGGAGGGCATCTTGTCCTTGCCCTTGCGGATGAACGCGAACAGCTCTTCGTCGGTCTTGCCGGCCAGAGTCTTGGCATCGCTCCAGTCGTCAAGCTTCAGGCCCATATCCTTGGCCAGGTCGGTCTGGCCGTTGCCGTTGTCGCCATGGCACATGGCGCAATCCACTGCATAGAGCTTCTTTGCCTTGGCCTGGGATTCGGGTGTGATCTTGGTATGAGACTTCGCCTGAGTGGAAGCGGCGGGCGCTGCCGCATCCTGGGACGGATTTCCCGGAATCGGCGCGGGTGTAAACGCAAACAAAATCATCGCGGAAAGCAGCAAAAATGGGTTCAACTTGGTAGCCTCCTCAGTTGCCAACGCCCAGAACAGGCCACGTGCAGCTGTTTGTTTTCTCGCCCGAATTATAAGCCTATTTGATGGCGTGCTGCTGAAAGGACGTACCAACTTGGGCATAGGACGCATCCGAATGGTTCGATGTGCGGTTGCGGGCCCGGCCGGAAGGGAAAGGTAGCATCGAGGCGAATCTCCAGCGACCTGGCTGAGCCGCGACTCGGCCTCCTTTTCGCGGCGCAGAGGTCCCTTGGACAGCGCGCTTGCGCGAGGAGCTAAAATCGACGCTAAACTTGCTGCAAAACGCCTGCGTTCTGTGCGCAGGAATCTCGGCCCAACGACTGTTCGCAAGCGGGCGGGCGCTGGGTATCGAGGTAGGTGGGTACTTTGTGCCGCGACTTGCAAGGGGGTACGCGATGCGGTTCCTGGCAAAGATCTTGCTGCTTTTTGTACTGACCGGGCTTGGATGGGGACCGTTGGAGGCGAATGCGCAGCCTGCGCCTCATGCACCTGCGAAACAGGCCCCGGTTCCAGTGAACGCCGTGGCCTTTTCGCCCGATGGCCGCACGGTGCTGACGGGGAGCGACGACCACCTGGCGCGGCTCTGGGATGCCGCCAGCGGAAGAATCCTGCGGCGGCTCACCGGCCATTCCGGGGCGGTGACGGCCGTGGCTTTCTCACCCGACGGCCGCTTCGTGCTGACCGGCAGCTGGGACGCGACGGCGCGCCTCTGGGATGCGGGCTCCGGCAAGGAATTGCGGCGCTTCGAGGGACACGAAAACGCGGTGAATTCCGTTGCCTTTTCGCCAGATGGGCGGCAGGTGCTGACCGGGGGATGGGATAGAACCGCCCGCGTGTGGGATGCCGCCACCGGCAAGGAACTGCGGCGGTTTACCGGCCACAACGGGGATGTGAACTCGGCGGCCTTTGCCCCGGATGGCCGGTTGGCCCTGACCGGCAGCTACGACGAGGATGGGCTCCTTTGGGAGGTTGCTACCGGCAAGCAGGTGCGCAAGTTCGAAGCCCATCCGGAAAACAAGAAGCACTATAGCCAACACTTTCCTTACTCGGTCGTCTCGGTTGGCATCTCGGCCGATGGGCGGCGCGTGATGGTTGCCAACCTGATCGAGGTGCAACTGTGGGACGCGGGAAGCGGGAAGGAACAGCGGGCATTCGACGCCCTTCCAAACGCGGCGGCCCTTTCGCCCGACGGACGATTCGTGCTGACGGGCGAACGCTTCGCCAAAGCGCGTCTTTGGGATGCGGCCACGGGAAAGGAAGTGCGGAGCTTTGAGGGGCACACCGCCGACCTGCGCGCGGTTGCCTTTTCACCCGATGGCCAGACGGTGCTTACCGGGAGCAACGACGGCACGGCGCGGCTGTGGGAGACGGCGACAGGCAAGGAACTGCGGCGATTCGTGGGTTTCGTGAAGAAAGTCAAGTAGACGCAATCCAGGCGGCAATCGGACGCCCACTCAGTTTCCGCTTCGCTGCTAAACTGAAAACACATGATTCTCCCGTTCGTCCGCGAGATTTTTGCGGAGCTGGAGCACTCTTCCGCCTTCGAGCGCGTGCACAGGCACCTGAGCCTTGGCGCGGGGCGCAGGCGTGTCTCCGGCATGACGGTGACGGCGCGGTCCCTCTATATTCCCCTTTTCGCGCGGGCGGCCAAGCAGCCGGTAATCGTGCTGGTAGCCGACAACAAGGCTGCCGAGACGCTGGAGCTGACGCTGCGGGCGGGCTGCGAGCTGACCGGGGCCGTTGACCCCGCCATGGTCGTCCGCCTGCCGGCCCACGATGTCCTCCCCTTTGAAAATCTCTCACCCCATCCCGATGTGCAGGAAGAGCGGGCCGCAGCGCTGTTC
>Ga0181520_10005407_pt1 | contig 20421 bp, 19 predicted proteins | sample PEATcosm2014_Bin_29_FD_132451 | JGI IMG/M metagenome (GOLD analysis project Ga0181520, IMG submission 132451) | Peatland microbial communities from MTU Mesocosm Facility, Houghton, MI, USA - PEATcosm2014_Bin02_30_metaG | ecosystem: Environmental > Terrestrial > Soil > Wetlands > Peat | place... | reverse complement strand
GCCAACCCGCTGGCGACGGTGCGCGGCGCGGGTGAATCGGCGGATTCGCATCACCTCACTCAACCCCATCCCGAAGGAAAAGGTGCTGCCCGGGCGATCCGCGCGGCCCTGGATGCCGCCGGGCTTACCGCCGCCGATATCGATCTCGTGGCCGCTCACGCCACCGGCACCCGCGATAACGACGCCGGTGAATTCGCCGCCCTGGCCGCCGTCTTTGCCGAGCGACTGGCGACAATTCCCGTCGTCGCCTTCAAAAGCCATCTCGGTCACACGCTCGGCGGCGCGGGGGCTGTTGAGCTGATCCTCAGCGCCATGGCCCTGTCGCAAGGATTGATCCCGCCGTGCGCCAATTCCAACCGGGCTGATCTCGAATTCCCAACCCTGAATCTCGCCTGCGGCCCGGCCGCCCTGCCCGTGACGCTACGGGCAACGCTCAACAACTCCCTTGGCTTCGGCGGCGCGAACACCACTGTCATCCTGACGCCACCCCCAGATCGCAGTTTCCCCTCGCCCTGTACTCAGGGAGAGGGCCAGGGTGAGGGTCCTTATCCGTCACCCTCAAGGATCCATCGCAACGTCTACATCACCGGCATCGGCGTGGTCTTCCCCGGCATCGTCGGCAAAGCTGCGTTCGCCGGCCGGCTCGCACAATCCGCATCACCCGCCTGGCCGGCCGATGCCGTCACCGTGAGCGACGAGCAGATCATCCATTTGCTCAACGCCCGCCGCGTGCGCCGCATGAGCGATTACGTAAAGCTCACACTCGCCGCCACCGCCCTGGCCGCCGCCGATGCGGGCATCGCGTCGTTCGATCCGGCCGACTCGTGGAACGTGCTGCTGGGCACGATGCACGGCTCGGCCGGTTACAGTGGCGACTATTATCGCCAGATCGTGGCCGAGGGTCTGGCGGCGGCCAATCCCATGCTTTTTGCCGAGGGCGTGCCCAATTCCGGCGCGGCCCACGTCAGCCTGGCTTTTGGAATTCAGGGCGCGTGTCAGACGATCATCGGCTCGCGAACCGCCGGGCTGGATGCCCTGGCCCTGGCCGCCAGCCGGATCAGCCGGGGGGAATGGGATCGAGCCATCGTCGGCAGCGCCGAGGAGCATTCCAAACTCCTGACCGAGATCTACGCAAGCTGCGGCCTGCACGCCACGACGCAGCGCAACGCCCCCTTCGGCGATCCGACCGGCTTTGTCGCCTGCGCCGGCGCCGTCAGCTTCATCCTCGAATCTGAATCGGCCGTCCAGCGCCGCGGCGCCATGCCCCTGGCCCGCATCGGCGCATGCTGTTCCTCCCGTTTCGACGCCACGAACGTGCCTCCGATGTTAGCGATCGACTCGCGAGCGAATTCCCACATTCTCACCGCCGCCAACGCCACCCGCATCGACGCCATGGAACTGGCCACTCTGTCCCGCAGCGCCCCCGGCAGCCACGTCGGCTCGATTTATGGCGTCATTCCCGAATGTTTCAGCGTCATGCCCATCGCCGCCATCGCCTCGGTCCTGCTCTCCGGCCGTCTCCCCGCCCTCCCCGATGCCAGCCAACCGGCCATACTTAAATCCGGTCTGCTCGCCCCCGACGACATGAACATCGACGCTTTCACCGTCCTCTGCACCGACTACGCGGGCCAGATGTCCGCAATGGCGATGCATCGCGACGTCGATGCCCGCGCCAAATTCGTCGCCATCTGATATTCTGTGCGCCAGCGAGGCCAACATGGGATTTCTCCAGAAGCGGCAGCCGGACAATACGCCTGTGCGGCGGGTGGGCGAAGTGATCGACATTCCGTCGGCCGTGCCGCCGGTTGCGCCGCCTCCGGGGAATCCGCAACCAGGCCAGAACCCGACGGGCAATACCTACGTCTTCGTCACCGCGCCGCAGGTTCAGCAGCCTGCCCCGCAGGCTTCACCGCCGCAGTTCACTCCGCCGGCCCCGCAGCCGCAGACCGTGCATCATTACACGACGATCATCCAGCAGCCCCGCGCCCGGCGGCGCGCGGACCAGCGCGGCAGCAGTTCACTGACGACCACGGCCATGTCCCTGGCATTGCTGGCGTGCCTGATCTGCTGGATTCCCGAATGGGGCAGATTCGCACTGCCGATCGGGGCTTTGGGCATTGTGGTCGGGGCACTGGCGTTTCTCGGCGCGGTTCTTTTCCGCCGATCCAAAGCCAGTACGCCTCTCAAGGCGATGCTGATCTGCGTTCTGGCGATGGTCGTGTGGCTGGGCCACGACTTTTTCGCGCAAACTCTCAATACGATTTTGGGTAAGGGAAATTCTTCCACGTCCGCGCCGAATCCGGCCCCGGCTCCGGCCGGACAAGATAATTCACCGGCAACACCGCCCGGCGCGTCTGCCGCGCCGGCGGGCAATGTTCCATCGACGCCAAAGACCGCAGCGCCAGCACTCCCATCCGCCGCAGCGCCGGACGCATTGGCCGCCGCCAAGACGAACCTGGCCGCCGCACTGGCCAAACGCGATGCCGACCTCGCCGGCGATACTGAATACCAGGCGGCCAAGGCAGCGCAAACGGCCGCCGAGGCCGACTATCAGGCCGCCAGTGCCACCGCATCGGCCGGCAGTTCGGAAATGTCGCAGGCCAGCCAGCAGCGAGTCGCGGCCGTCGGGGCTCTGGCCAATGCCCTCAAACGCGCCCAGGCGGCCAATCCCACTGTCGACGCTGACGAAAAGGCTGTCCAAAAGGCGCAGGCCGCTTTGGATGCGATTCAGAATCCCCGCCCACCGGCCCGGTCAACCGCCTCGCCGGGCGGCCGCTAGTGCGGCGACTTTCGACCCTGGCGCTTGAGGGCGACCAGTTTCTCGTGCTGCGGCGATGCCTTGTAATACGGGTCCAAAGGATAGCATCCGCTTACGATGCCGTTGCGCGGGGCCGTCGTGCAATCGCTGAACGTGCGGCAGATTCGCTTCACCTGGACCGGCCGGCCGGCCAGCGTGTCGGCGGGCAGTTGCCAATAGCTCAGCACCAGTCGCCCTATGCCAACGCTGTCCGCCCAACCCTGCCGCACCACCGCCTGCGCCACGTGCGGCAGATATTCCTGCAAATACGAATAGCCGGTGCCGACGATGATCGAATCCGGACACGCCCGCTTGATGTCGCGCGCGACGCCGATCAATCTCGCCACGCCTGCCAGCGGATCCTCCGGCGGCTGATATCCGTCGCTGGGCGGAAACGCCGCCGGCCGCTGGATATGCGGATTGTAATACGGCGAGCCGCCGGTGACGTTGATCAGCCGCACGCCCAGCCGGCCGAGCATCCGTACGAAGGCGATCGGCTCGGCCAGGTCAATCTCCAGCGGGTTGTTGTGATTGCAACCAAAGCCATATACATAGGGCAAATACCGGCTGATATCCTCGGGAACTCCCGGCCCGGGCCGGCCGCCGTTGCCGGGCGACGCTCCCGCCCTGAACGGCATCTGATCGAACGCGCTGAACCGCACGCCAATCGACAAGCCCCCACAGGCCGCGACAATTCCCTCAATGATCTCGCGGCAGAATCGCGTGCGGTTCTCGAAGCTCCCTCCATAAGGGCCCGGCCGCGTGAAGGCCGAAAGCAACTCGTGCCCGAGATATCCGTGGCAATGCTTGACGTCGACGAATTGGAACCCGACTTTATGGGCAATGCGGGCGGCGCGGATGTAATTGTCGATCGTGCGTCGCAGATCATCGTCGCTGATCACCGCCGAGGCGTTGTCGGGCGCGATTCCGAATCGCCCGTCGAGGATCGGATGGTGATAGGCGATGCGCGGCTCAAGCCCGCCTGTCGGCCGGCAGAATCGCCCGCTGTGCGTGAGCTGCAACCCGACGAACACGTCGTCGCACGATCCGAATGCCTCGCGGTGTGCGGCCGTCAGCGCTCCCAGCAGCCGGCGCAAGCCGGCCTCGGCGCGATCGACATCATCGTCAACGACGCCAAGTTGATTCGGATTGGCCCGCGCATCGGCCTGCACCGCGAAGGCTTCCCCGCCCCATATCAGTTTGGCGCCGCTCTGGCCGAAATGGCTCCAGCGGCGCAAAGTTGCCTGTGACGGCTGCCCATCCGGCGTGCCGTCCCACCCTTCCATTGGCTGCACGCACCAGCGATTGCCGACACGAAACGATGCGCCGGCATGCGGAATTTCCAGCGCCGCCGAAAGGGGCGAATCCGATCCGGGCCATATCGCGTCATCGCAGGGGATATCCAGCCCAAGCCGCGCAACGCGTCTTCGCAGCGACGCCGCGTCGCGAAATTGCCCGATTTTCACGAACGATTCGTCGTTCATAAGCGATCCGCTCTCCCGGCCGCGCGCCAGAATACGGCACATGACGACCCTTTGCGAGCCTCGCCTCCCCGGGCAATATCCTGCCCCGCCATGGAAACTTTCGGAAAAATCGCGGTATTTTGCGTGTCGGGGATTGAAATCCCCTGATATTTCGCTATTTTCTTCGCCAACGCTCGATGAACGAGCGACCTGTGCGTCCCGGCGGCGTGGCCGCCGATTCAACGCACCGGACAAATCTCTAGGAAAGGAGATCCACACAATGGCAAAGCCGACGCAAGCCAAGCCCCTGACCAAGACCCAGATCGCCGCTCTTCTGGCCGAAGAGATCGGCATCACCAAGAAGCAGGTCGGGGCGTTTTTTGAGGCCTTCCAGAATCTGGCCTACAAGCAGGCCAAGACCACGCAGTTCGTGATTCCCGGCATCGGCCGCCTCTACACCAAGGAATCGCCGGCTCGCGAAATGGTCATGCAGTTCGGGCCCAAGAAAGGCCAGACCGTCAAGGTCGCCAAGAGCAAGAAGGTGCGGTTCCGCGTCGCCAAGGCGGCGAAAGTGGCGATCATCGGCGCCAGCAAGAAGTAATCCTCGAGACAGTCCAATCGAGCTGGCAACTTGACGGCCGCGAACCACTGGTCCGCGGCCGTTTTCGTTTTTCATCACATGGCGATCGCCCCGCCGCCCGCTTCTGCCGCACCCCGTTCACGATGTGGTCGTGACGTACGGCAGAAGGCTGATGTAGCGGGCCCGCTTGATCGCCTGGCAGATCATGCGCTGCTCCATCGCCGTGGCCCCGGTGCGTTTGCGGCTGAGGATACGGCCGTTGCCGCTCATCAATTTCCGCAGCGATTCGGTGTCCTTGAAATCGATATAATGCTTGCCGGACGCGCTGATGTGCGTGATCTTCAACCGCGGCCGGTTGAACGATTGAAACTTCTCCTGCTTTTCCCGCCGCTCGCGTGCGCTTTCACGTACTGCCATCGACTTTGCTCCAATAGATCTAAGACCGCCGGGGATTGTATCCAGAAGCGGCCGATCTGCAAGTTTCAAGCCCCAAGTGTTTCACGATGCAAGGTCGGGCACATGGGCGGTTCAATTCGTGACCAGGCCCTTCGCCTTCAAGATATCGTACCAATCTTCGACGCTCCGATTGCAAAGTGCAAATTCCTTCGCGAAATGCGGTCCGACGTGCATCTCGGCGGGGATGTAGTCGTGTCCCTTGTCTCGTTCGGAACCGCGCCGGATGCTGATCTTGGCAACAAGGATGTTGTTGCGGTACACACCGTAAATGTCGTGTACTTTGCTGGGCGTCGTCTCCGGTTGCGCTCGCAATTTTTTTACGATATCCAGAGCGAGTTGCTTGGTTATGATTCGCGCCATTCCGCTCCCCTCCGGATGACAGTGCGCAAAACCGCGAGCTGTCGGCTGGGAAACGGCCCGAGAACCTCGGGTTTCTTGCTCGCAAAGAGCTCAAAGGTCGAGACAATCTGGTCCTTCAGGTTCTCGATGGCCTCGCTGTCCGTGTCTCCCGATGCGCTTATGCCGGCGTCGTAAAACGTCGCAATGAACTGCTCCTCGTCCACCTTTTTCACGGCAACCGGAATATCCCGGATGCACTCGTACGCCAGGGGCGCAAAGGTCGTAATGGGTACAATGAAGCCCCGGAAATCCGCGAATTCCGCCAAGCGCCCCTCGATGGCCGACAGCCGTTGCCGGATACCCTCGACCGCAATCAAGGTAACATTCGTCGGAAATGTCTGTTCTTCGGCCATATGTCGATCACATCTTACCTCGCTCCCATCACCACTTCCATCGTCAACTGATCCAGCCGTTCGTACGGCAGCGGCCGCGCGGCCAGGGCATCGCGGTCAAAACTGCGGCCCAGCAGCGATTTTGCATGCGACGGGCTGAATTTCTTCGTCAGCCGCGCGATCGCATCATCGCCCCGGTTAATCTCCTTCAGCAACGCTTTGATCTCCGGATCGGTCTGCCAGGCGCGGACCTTGTCCCGAAGAAGCATGTAAGTCCGCATGCTGCCGCGGGCGAATTCCTTCACGTCCTTTAGGTCGCTGGTGCGATAGGCGTGGGCATCGAAATGGCGCGGGCCGTCGTAGCCGCTCTCCTCCAGCAGCTTGACCAGGAAAAATGCGTGCTTGAGGTTGACCGATCCAAACCGGAAATCCTGATCGTACCGCCCGAATTCCTGATCGTTCAGATCGATGTGGAACAGCTTGCCCGCCTCGATGGCGGCCGCGACCTGATGCACGAAATTCAACCCCGCCATGTGCTCGTGGGCCACTTCCGGATTCACGCCGCACATGTCCGGATGATCCAGCGTCGGTATCAGCGCCAGGTAGCTGCCGGTGACGGCGAAATAGATATGCCCCCGCGGCTCATTGGGCTTGGCTTCAAACGCGAACCGGTATCCGTATTTCTGCGCGATGCTGTATTCGCACAGGAAATTCACCGCCTCGCGGAACCGCTTGATCGCGTCGATCGGATTTTTCGCGGCATCGGTTTCAACGCCTTCCCGGCCACCCCAGAAAACATAAATCTTCGCGCCGCATTCATGCCCAAGGTCCATTGCCCGCATGGTCTTCTGGATGGCGCAGGCGCGCACGGCCGCATCGTTACTGGTAAACGCCCCGTCCTTGAACACCGGCTCGGCAAACAAATTCGTCGTCGCCATCGGACACACCAGCCCGTTCTCCTTCATGGCGGCGCGGAACTCCTTGACGATCCGATCCCGCTCGCCCGCCGTCGCGTCGATCGGCACCAGATCGTTGTCGTGAAAATTCACTCCATACGCCCCCACTTCGCCAAGCAACCGGCAAATCTGCACCGGCGAAATCGCCGGCCGGGTCGGCAAGCCAAACGGATCACGGCCGATATTGCCGACTGTCCACAATCCAAAGGTGAATTTCAATTTCGGATCAGGTTTTACGTGCTTCAAGGGAATCCTCCATAAATCAGGGGGCCATCAATCGCCCGCAGCTCAGACGATTCAACCGAAGTCTGCGCGAAACCTTCTGTCGATTCAAGCGAGCTTCTTGTCTCTTCTCCCCAGAGTGTGCCCGAAATTCCGGGCAAGAGTAACTCGATGCGGAGCAACCTCTTACCCCCTCCCCTTGTACTCAGGGGGAGGGTTGGGGTGGGGGTCGGCCGCTGCGGCGATGCGCAGGGACTTAGCCTTTCCAAATCCGGTGGCGAAGAACCCCCACCTCTGTCCTACCCCTGAATACAAGGGGATGAGGAAAAGGCGGTTGCCCGGAAAATCGGGCACGCTCGCTCCCCATACGTCGGCGGCGCGAGGGAAAACCAGGCCACCGAATGCGCTACTCGTGAACGTTGCTGGACAACCCGCTGGTGTCGGACACAATAACCGCCATGCCATCGTCGCCATCCGTTTCCGTGCGGGTTGATCTTTCCGTCGTGCTCGCCAACACACGCGGCATCGCGGCATCGGCCCGCGTGCCGGTGCTGGCGGTCATCAAGGCCGATGCCTACGGACTGGGCGCTGTCGAAGTGGCCAAAGCCATCCATGATATCGTCGGCGGGTTTGTCGTCTTCAGCCTTGATGAAGCTGTTGATGCCGGGTTATCCAATTTCCCGGATCGATCGATTCTGACGCTTGGCCCGCCGCCGCCGGATGCGGATGCCGAGCTTTTTATCCGTCATCGCGTACGACCGGCCGTCTGGTCGGCCGAGCAGGCCCGTGTATTTCGTCAAGCCCGGCCAGTGCTGTCCGTCGATACCGGGATGCAGCGATTCGCCTGCCCCGCCGATCAGGTCGTCGATGCGCTGTCGGCCGGGCAATGCGATCAGGCCTTCACGCACGCGATCCGCATCGAGCACGTGCATCGCCTGCTGGAACACGTCGGCGGGCGCGGGCTGTTCCTTCACGCCGCCGCCACGTCACTTCTGGATATCCCCGAGGCCCGGCTCGATGCGGTCCGGCCGGGCCTGGCTTTGTATCGGTCCGCCGTCCGCGTTTCCGCACGTCTAGTCGAGACACGCGACTCAATTTCCCCGGCCGGTTACACCGGCTTCGTCGTCCCGCGCCATGGCGTCATTCTCTGCGGCTACTCCCACGGCCTGCGCCCCGGCCCATGCCTCATCAACGGCACGCGACGCCAGATTCTCGAAACCGGCATGCAATCCGCCTTCGTCGAACTTGGGTCCACCGACCGCGCGGGAGACGAAGTTGTCCTCCTGGGCGACGGCCTGACCGAATCGGACATCGCCGCCGATTGGGGAACATCCCCGCAGCAGGTTCTGGTCCGCATGTGCCGGCTTGGTCCTCGATCCCACGCGACATGACGGCCCAGCGATTCATGCAACCATTTTGTTCTTTCGGTGTAGAAGGTATTGGAACTCCTCGGCAGGCGAACGACAGAGGCATCGCGACCATATAAGGGAGTCGGCACATGAAACCTGCGAAATGGATCGCCGTTTGGGCATCGGCCGTGGTCGGTTTGATGGTGACGGTAGTCTCCCAATCAGCCGCCGCGCCGCCGGATGCGTACAAGGTCGAGGAAACTCGCCTAGGGCCGATGCCGGACCCGAAGCTGTCACCTGTTTTTAGTAATGACGGCCGCCATGTCGCGTACATCCTGCAAACTGGTGAGAAGCGGGGCGTGGTCTTCGATGGCCAGGCCAGCGCGGAATACGACCAAGTCGCCGTGACTTTCAGCCCGGACGGCAAGCGCCTGGCGTATGTGGTATCGAAGGGACAGAAGCAGCTGGTGGTCGTGGATGGCAAGGAGAGTCCGGAGTACGACAACGTCCGCTATCTGAACTTCAGTCCCGACAGCCAGCGTTTGGCCTATGCGGCCAAAACGGGCCAGCAGTGGTTTGCTGTGGTGGATGGTGCGGCCGGTCCGGGATACAACGAGATCTTCATCAAAGCGAGAAGTGGAGGGATAAAACCCGGCGTCGGCACCCCATGTTTCAGCCCTGACAGCAAGCACGTGGTCTATATCGCGTGGACAAACGGGGGGCAGATCATGGTTGTGGACGGCCAGGCTGGGCCAACATTTGTCACGTACTACAGCGTCGTATTCAGCCCCGATGGCCAGCGCATGGCGTACCTGGCCGAAAACACCGTCCCGAATGGTTCAGGGCACGTCGTGACAGTAGACGGCGCGCCGGCAGTGACATACGTCGATGCCTACCTCGACAACCTGGTTTTCAGCCCCGACAGCAACCGCGTGGCCTATCAGGGTGAACTCAGCGGCGACAGGCGATTCACGGTCGTCGATGGCAAACAGGGTCCAACGTACGACAGCGTCACTCATTTCAGGTTCAGCCCCGACGGCAAACGCTACGCGTACGAGGCTGTTGACGGATCGAAGAAATTGGTGGTCGTGGACGGCCAGGCGGGCGACAAGTATGACCGCATCACCGATTTCGCCTTCAGCCCTGATGGACGACATCTGGTCTATGCGGCCCAAACGATCTTCACCACTTCCAATGTCGTGCTTGCGCCGAGTACCGGGACATGGGTCGATGTGGGCACCAACCAAGTCAAATGGGTGGCAGTCTTGGACGGCAAGATCGGTGCGGGGTACGACGGGATCGGTAGTTTCCCGGCCAATGCCGGCGGCCCGATTTTCAGTCCTGACGGGAAGCACATGGCGTATTGCGCCGAACAGGGCGAAAAAGAGCTTGTGGTATTAGACGACAAGCCGGGCGCGAACTTCGACCAAATCAACGACCCGCCGATCTTCAGTCTCGACAGTCGACACCTGGCGTATCTTGCCAAGAGGGGCAAGACGTGGTTGGCCGTCGTCGATAGCCAGCCGGGCGCGGAGTACGACGCCGTCGGGTATCAGTCTCTGGTCTTCAGCCCCGATGGAAATCATGTGGCGTACATCGCCAACAAGGGCGCCAAATCGTTGGTGGTGCTGGATGGCCAGGTCGGCGCCGAGTACGACGCCATCGCCGAAGGACCTCCCGTCTTCAGCCCAGACAGCAAACACCTCGCCTACGCAGCACGCACCGGCAAAACGTGGCAGGTCGTCATGGACGGCCAAGCGGGCGCGGCGTACAACGTCATTGAGCGTGACAAGATCACGAAGCGCTCGCCGGTCTTCAACGCCGACGGCGTTTTGGAATTTCTCGCGACGAGAGACAGCTCGCTCTATCGGGTGCAGTACACACCTGCACAATGAGCAGCCGGCCGTTCATTTGCCGCTGCCGCCGCTGAACCATAAGATCGCGTCGATGTCTGAGCCGATTCGAGAATCACTGCTGGGTGTGCTGCCGCCGGAACTGGACGAATTGCTCACCGGCTGGGGATTGAGCAAATTCCGCGGACGGCAGGTGCGGCAATGGGTCTTCGAGAAACTCGTCATCGACCCGGCCGGGATGTCGAATCTGTCGCGGCTGGACCGGGATCGCATCGCGGCGGGATTCAGCATTGCCGATGGGCAAATCCTCCGCGAGCAACACAGCACGGACGGAACAATCAAGCTGCTGATCGGCTGGGCGGATGGCGCGGTGGCCGAGACCGTCATGATTCCGGACAACGTGCGGCGGACGGCGTGCATCAGTTCGCAGGTGGGATGCCCGGTCGGCTGCCGGTTCTGCGCCAGCGGCATTGGCGGCGTCAAGGGTAACCTCACCGCGGCGCGCATCGTCGAGCAGGTACTGCACATCAATCGGGTGATGAAGCCGAACGGCGAGCGCATCAATCACGTCGTCTTCATGGGCATGGGCGAGCCATTGGCCAATTACGCCAATGTCATCCGCGCCATCCGCATCCTCAATCACCCCGAGTGCTTCAATATCGGGGCTCGGAAAATCACCGTGTCCACCGTCGGCGTGCCGGCGAAAATGCGGCACCTGGCCGACGAAGACCTGTCGCTCAATCTGGCCATTTCCTTGCACGCGCCCAATGAACCGCTCCGCCGGCAACTCATCCCCTGGGCGGAACATTTCGATCTGGCGGAGATACTGAACGCCGGCCGGTATTATTTCGATCGCACCGGGCGCGAGTTGACACTGGAATACGTGCTGCTGGGCGGCGTGAACGATTCGGTGGCGCTGGCCCGCGAGTTGTCGCGCGTGTGCAAGACGATACGTGCCAACGTGAATCTGATCCGCTACAACCCGGTCGAGGGATTGGAATATAAACGTCCCACGGCCGAGGCCACCATGGCGTTTGTGACCGAACTGCGCGAGCACGGCGTGAACGCACATGTGCGCAAATCGCGAGGCAGCGACATCGACGCCGCCTGCGGCCAGCTTCGCCGCCGACAGGAACCCGCCGCGGCGCCGCCGGCCATCCCGCCCCAGGTTGTGGACGAACATCAAAGGGATCGCTCAGGCGGATTCACCATCATCGAACTTCTCGTCGCGGCCGCCGCCATGCTGATCGTGCTGGCAATCTTCATCCCCTATCTGGAAAAATTCCGCGAGTCGGCACGCCGAACCGCCTGCGCCCAGCACCTGGAAGTTCTCGGCAATGCGCTCCGCAAGTACGCCCAGGACAACGGCTTCAATTATCCGCGAGTCCGCTACGATGCCCTCGCCAATCCAAACGGCTACGCCGCCTTCACCGGAGCGTGGTCGGACAACGCGTTCGCCACGGGCACCTCCGTCGCCGCCAGCGATGTCACCGCCTCGCTCTGGCTGCTGCTCAAGAGCGGCTACATCAAAGACCCCGGCCTGTTCATCTGCCCCGGCTCGGAAAACTGGGCCGATCCCATGACCGATGCACACGGCCGGGCCAGTTCGCTGGCCCACCGCGCCAATTTCCAGGCCGCCAATAATCTCAGCTATTCCTACGCCACCCCATTCAGCAACGCCTTCAACTATCGGCTCAACAGCGATCACCTGCCGGCCGATTTCGCGCTGATGTCCGACAAGAATCCGGGCTTTGCCACCAGCGGTTCGGCCGTCATCGGCCCGGCCCGCAACGCCCCGCCGCTGGACATGGCCGGGGCCAACAGCTTCAACCACCAGCGCGCCGGCCAGAATGTGCTCTTTGCCGCCGGCAATGTGAACTTTCAGCCCAATCCCTACTGCGGCGTCGCCGGCGACAACATCTTCACCGCCCTGGCGCCGCAGCGGCTCAACGGCGAACACCCCGCGCTGGACGCCGTCGGCTACATCGGACCGGCCATCGGACCCGCCTATGAATTCGACAGTTACCTCGTGCCCACCGCTGCCGATGCGGCGCCTTGACATGTGACCGGCTTTTTCCCGCGCTTGGCTTTCTTTTGCCGGCCGGACTGGATATAGTGCCCGCTCACGCGGACGGATCCGCGATCTCTTTTGAGGGTCTGCGCATGGATGCAAAATCGACCCTGGGCAAGCCGCGACTGCTGATCTCCTGCCAGTCGCTGTGCCATAACGCAACGCTCATCCGAAAACGCCTTCCCAGCCGCACGCGAATGTGCGCCGTCGTCAAGGCCAACGCCTATGGCCACGGCGCGGGCATCGTCGCCGATGCCCTTGGCACCGCCGATCTGTCGCTCAACACGTCCCCCGCCGACGCCTTCGCCGTCGCCGATCTCGATGAGGCCGCCGCACTGGACAACGTCCGCCAGCCGATCATCGTGCTGCGGCCGGTGGAAAATGTGTTCCTCGGCCAGCACCGTTCGCGACTGGAGAACGCGATCCGGCACGGCTGGATATTGACGGTGTGCAGCCCGGCCGCCGCGGGCGATCTGGCTCGCGTGGCGCAGGCGTGCCGTCAGCGGGCCGCCGTTCAGATCATGATCGACACCGGCATGGCCCGCGAAGGCGTCCCGCCGGACGCAGTGCCCCATCTCATTGATGCCATCCGATCGCTGCCGGCGCTGCGGCTGGTTGGCCTGGCCACCCATTTCGCCCGCGGTGAAGAACACGATCATCCGTTCAACGGCGAGCAACTCGATCGCTTTCTGCGCTGCACCGACCCGATCGCACACACAACCGCACTGTCGATCGGCCGGCACGCCGCCAACAGCGCCGCCATCTTCTTCGCTCCCGCCGCCGCTCTGGACATGGTCCGGCCGGGCATCAGCCTCTACGGCATCGACCCCAGCGGCAAGCCGTGCGTGGATCGCCCGCTGCGGCCGGTCTTGGAATGGCTGGCCCCGATCGTCGCCATCCACGACATTCCGGCCGGGGCGAGCGTCGGCTATGGCCAATCATGGCGAGCGGCCAGCGCCGCGCGTATCGGGCTGGTTCCGGTCGGATATGCCGACGGTTATCCGCGCTCTCTGTCCAGTCGCGGCACGATGATCGTACACCGCAAACCCGTGCCCGTCGTCGGAAAAGTCTGCATGGACATGACCTGCCTCGACCTGACGGCGGTCCCGCACGCGGCCATCGGCGACGAGGCGACGGTCCTGGACCCCGATCCACTCTCCCCCGCCAGCGCCTACGCCATCGCGAAGTTGGCCGATACAATCCCCTACGAAATCCTCAGCCGCATCGGCCCGCGCATCCGGCGCGTGGCGATCGATCCGGTGACCGTCCCCACCCCTCCGGCGGCGCTGTCGAGTTTTCAGGAACAGTAAACCAGCGCCCGCGCCTCGATCGCGCGAGATTGACGCAGCAGTACCCGCGACAGGGGTCGAACGTATCGCGGGAAAGCCCGTAAATCAGCACTTTTCGGCGGGCGGTGGCGCAGAATCCGGCGCGCATGGCGACGATTCGCGGCCCGGCGAGTTGCCGGCGGACTTGGCCGAAGTGGCGGCGGCGTGGCCGACGTTGCCGGCGGACGTGCGGCGGACCATCCTTCACGTCGTCCGCGCGACGCCCAGGGGGGAAGCGAATGCGTAACGCCATGCCCGTTGCGCGGAAGCGGCCCGCCGCGGCACGATCGGGGCCGGGGCGGGATAAACGCCGGGCGGCGGCGCCGGACGCCCTGGCGTGCCGGCCGTGGCACGGCGGCGGCGATCCTGTCAGACGCGCGGTAGGTACTTTTCCGCGCCGCGCGCGGCCCGGCGATGAAGAAGACGGCGAAACTTTCGCGCACAAGCAATTTTCGCTTGGACGCAAACACAGGTTCCGCACCTTATGGCGCGGACCAGAAAGGGACGGCACGCAATGGACGACACCGCACTGAGCAACTTGACCGGGACGGAGCAAATCAAGGTTATGGAAAACTTGACCCAGCAAGCGGCCGGCTGGTTGCTGGGGCTGACGGCGCGGACGATGCGAGATTGGCCGACGATCCCGCGCGGCGCGGACGGGCGGTACAATGCCGCGGCGCTGGTGAAATGGCAAGCCGGCCGGGTGGAGCGCGCCAACCTGGCCGACACTGAATATGAAACGCTGCTGACGATCGCCGAAGCGACCGACATTGACGGTCTGGCCGGCGCGGTCAAGGCGCTGGGCGATCTTCGGAGGGCTTACGGCGCCGGGATTCTTGCGGAGTTTGGCGAGATTCTGCTGGGGAAGTGGGGCGAGATTCTCGACGCAAGCCCGGAACACTTCGGCGCGCCGACGCCGGCGGACCTTCGGCAGAAAGACGAAGCACGCCGCAAGGCCGACGCCGAAGCTGAGGCCCGGCGAGAATTGAGAATCGCAACGATTTGCGATGCGTGCAAAAAATTGCGGCGCGGGCGCCGGTGGATCAAAGCGGGTCCGCCCGCCGGGTTTGTGGTAATGGCGGATTTATGCCCGGCATGCGCGGCGGCGGCGCGGTAGGATGTGGAAATCGGGACGGGCGCCCCGCTGGCCAGCGATGCGCCCAAGCGATCCGGCGGCGGCGGGTTATTCACCTGGCCCGCCGCTGCCGATCGGCCCGTAAACAGGTGAAACATGCCGGGACAATCTCAAAACAGCGGGAAAAACGCGATATTCGAGGCGATCGACCTGGCCGGGGAAATCACGGCGGCGCGGCTTTCATCGGAACCGGCGGCGCGGCGGTTCATTGCGGCGGTCAATCGGCTGCGGGAAATCCTGCCGGACGCGGAGTTTGCGATTGCGCAACGGCGCGGGGAGCTTCCGGGGGAACTGGCCGAGTGGGTCAAGCGAGGGTGGGCGGCGCTGCAACTTCTCGAAACGACCATGCCGGTGTTTCCGACACAAGTGGACGAAGGCGATTTTAGCGAGGGGATGGGGCGCCCGCCGGTGCCGGAGTGGGCGCGAAACGCGCAGCGCGTCGCGCAATCCCTGGCTGCGCCGGCGGCGCTGCTGAAGTGGCGGCGGGCGCCCACGCCAAAGCGGCGACGGCGGCGGGAACGGAAATTGACCGCGCGGCAGATTGAAATTTTGCAATCCGTTGGCGAATGGGGCAACTGCGCGGAAGCGGCGCGGCGGATCGGGATCGACCCCAAAACCGTGCGGGAGATTTACGCGGCGGGCTTGAAGAACGCGGGCAAGCTGGCAAACAAGCTGATCGGCAGGCCGGCAACGGTCAAGCTGCCGACCGATCGGCGGGGCGAATCGCAAATGGCCGACGCGGATGAAGGGCCGGCGGCGATCCGGCCGGCGCCGGGTGTCAGGCGGGACCGGCGGCGGTGAATTTCGGGGGGTATTAACGGGGGTATAAGGCCGGCGCAATTCCTTTTTTTTGCGGATGCGATCTTAGGCCGATTTTATCGGGCGATTCTCGCCTTTTGGAGGCGACGCCGGGGCGTGCTTGCGCGCTTAAATCCCCCCGATCGGCCGTAGGGGTATGAGCAAGGCAAACATGACATCGGCGCATCGGCTGGCGCTGGCGGAACTGGGGCGGGCGGCGCGGAAAGTGCAACTGCTGGAGCGGCGACGCCGGCAAACGAAGCGCGTCGCGGCGCGGGCGCGGCCGTGCGACGCGCCCGCCCAGTCCTTTGCCGATCAAACCAAAACCCCATGAAAAAGGCCGCGCGGGTTAGAGCCGGCGCGGCGGAAAGATCATCACCAATGCGGAACATAAGCAATCGAGTTGCACTTGACAACGCTTCCCTTGTCGGCTGCGCCGGCCGTGACCGGGGCATGGCCCTGGCGGCGGCCGGGCGGCGGCGGGAAATCGTACGCGATACGCTCCGCTTCATCGTGGCGATCCTGGCGGCGCCGGATGGGACGGCGACACTGGACGACGCGGCGGACCTGGCCAGCGCGTTTGCCGACGGCGGCCGGTGGCGCGGATCAATCCCAACGGCCCTGGCCCGCCGCGGGCTGATCGAGTGCGCGGGGCATCGACAATCCGACCGAGCGGCCCGGCATCGGGGGCTTGTGACGGTCTGGCGAGCGATCGACCGGGCCGGGCTGGCATGGCTGGCCGGCGAGATTCGCGCGGAGCTGGGGTTGCCCGCGCCGGCGAATCCGGCGGCGGCCCAGGGGGAGCTTTTCGGGCGATTCGCGCCGCAACCGAGGTATCGCCGTGACTGACTCCCCATTCTTCCCCAAACCTGCGTCAACCGAGGCGCTGCTGCTGACCGCGCGGCAAGCGGCGGCGGCGCTGGCGATAAGCGAGCGAACGCTGTACACGCTGACGAAGCGCGGTGAACTGCCGGCGGTGCGGATCGGGGCGGCCGTCAGATACGATCGGCGGGACGTTCAAGCCCTGATCGAGCGATTGAAGGGGCCGGCGCGGGCCCAGGAGGGCGGGCGATGAATCGCACGGATCGCCAGATTGAACCCATCGCCGATCGCGCGGCTGATCCCGCCGGCGAACAGCCGACGCCGACACCGCCCAGGTATTTCGTCGTGTCGGACGCGCCGTTTTCGATTTCGACGCGCGCCGACACCATCGACCGCACGATTGCCGGGCTGATCGAATCCGGTGCTTGGGAGAACTTGAACGCGACGCAAGAGCGGATGCTACGGGGGCTGTTCGAGCGGGCCGACGGCGATTTCATCGTCCACGGATCGGCGCGCGACCTGGCCCGGAGTTGGAAGCCCAGGCCGATCCCGTATTCAACCTGGTCCGACAACTGGCCGGCGATCCGGGATGCGCGTCTGGCCCAATCGGTCAAGCTGCCTGGCGGGCGCTGGGGAATCCGCCTGATCGTCGCCCCGGAATCCGGGCCACGGCCCGGAAAGCGGGCCGACACTCTGGCCCGGAATCCGGGCCACGGCCCGAAAAGCGGGCCAGCCCCATACGGAGATATTAACGCGCGCCCGCGCCCGGCAGAGAAAAAGAGAGAGATAGAGATTCTCTCTCAAGGCGCGGAAGCAAAGGCGGATGCGCTGAGCGGCCCGGACCTGTTGGCGGGCCACGATTTCCCGACGAAGGCCGGCGGCAAGCGGCGTTGCCGGCTGACGCAGCATGAAATCGGCAAGGCGGTCGAACTCTGGCCGCGCTTGCATGGCCGGCCCTTCGGGACCGCCGACGCTGAAAAGCTGATCGCCCTGGCCGAAGCGCCGCACATTCTGAACCCGTTTCGATTCGCGCAAGCGATCCTTTGCAACGGGTTCATTGACGAGCGGCCGGCGCAAGGGCAACTTTTCCCCGCTAACCATCCGCGCGGGATGGGCGGCGCCGAGCATGACGCGGCAAAGCGTGAAGCCCGACGGCAAGAGGGCCAGCGGACCGCCGCTGATCGGGATTCGTGGAATCGTCCCTGCGACCTATCGGACGCCCAGCGGACCGCCAAAGCCGCGCGGGAGCGCTTCGCGGAATTTCAGGCCGGCGGCCGGATGGCGGAAGTCAAAGCGGCGATCGACGCGGCCGCGGCCCACGATCCCGCGACCGCGCGGCGATGGTCTGGATATCTGACTGAGGGCCGAATCGAGCCGGACCTGGCGGCGATCCTGGCGACGGTGCGGGCGCCCGGATCGGCGGCCGGGAAAAGGCCGGACGATCGGGCTTGACATTTACTTGCAAAATGGGTAGTGTACTGGCATGGCGATGAAATTGGATATTGCGGAGCAACTGAGACGGGCCATCGCGCGGGCGGAAAAGAAGGGTCTGACGCGATATCGAATCGCCCGGCTGGCCAGCATGACCGAATCCCAGGTGAAGCGCGTTGCCGAAGCCGTGACCTGTCCGCGACTGGACACGGCCGCGCGGCTGGCGGATGCGATCGGGCTTCGGCTGGCGTTGGTTGAGAAGTGACCGGACAGGTGAACACGAAGGCAGGTGAACAATGGCAAGCGTGATTGACGACGGCGGCGGACGCAAACGGATTGCGTTTGTGCGGGCGGACGGCAAGCGGCCGGCGGTGCGGCTGGGGAAGGTGACGGCGGCCCAGGCGGAGCGGATAAAGCTGCGGATCGAGGATTTGATATCGGCCGCGGCGACAGGGACGCCCATCGACGATGAGACTTCCCGGTGGCTGGCGGCGCTGCCGGACGACGCCCATGCCAAGCTGGCAAAGGTGGAACTGGTGGCGCCACGATCCGGCGAGCGGGCCAACCTGGCCGGGTTCATCGACAGGTTCATCGACAATCGGCCGGGGATGAAAGAGCACACCCGCTTGAACTGGATACAGGTGAAGCGATGGCTGGTGAAGCACTTCGGCGAGAGCCGGGCTATCCAGTCGATCGACGCGGCCGCGGCTGAGGATTGGCGGGCGTTCATGCTCAAAGCCGGGCTGGGGGAGAATACGGTCCGCCGGCACATTGGACGCGCGCGGCAACTGTTCAAGCTGGCGATCCGGCATGGGCTGTACCGCGGACTCAATCCGTTTGACGGCATGGACGCGACGGTGCGGGCGGACAAGGCCCGCCAATTCTTCGTTACGCGGGCGATGATCGACAAGGTAATGGAAGTCATCCCGCACGCCCAATGGCGGCTGCTGATCGCCCTGAGCCGCTACGGCGGGCTGCGCTGCCCGTCTGAGACGCTGGCGTTGAAGTGGGCTGACGTGGATTGGGAGCACAACCGTATCCGTGTTCCATCGCCCAAGACGGAGCATCACAAGGGGAAGGAAAGCCGGATGATCCCGCTGTTTCCCGAACTGCGGAAGCCCCTGTTGGACGTGTTCGATGAAGCGGAGCCGGGCGCGGAGTTTGTCATTACCCGATATCGGGAGAAGTATCAGTGCCTTGGAACGCAATTCAAGCGGTACATCCTACAGGCCGGGGTAGCGCTGTGGCCGAAGCCCTGGCACAATATGCGATCGACGCGCGAAACGGAGTTGTCAGAGACGTACCCGATTCACGTCGTCTGTGCATGGCTGGGGAATAATCGAGCCGTCGCACAGGAGCACTACTTGCAAATCACGGACACCCACTTTGAGAGCGCGGCGGCCGGGCCGGACGGCGGGGAAAAGAAAAGCGGCGCAGAATCCGGCGCAGCACGGCCCGCTTTGGCCGGCATAGAGCCGCAACGCGGGAAGTCGGCCGACAAGAAAAGCCCGGTTTTGCCGGGCGTTGCGGAAGGGTGCGGCAACATGCGTAGTCAACAAGTACCCGCGACAGGATTCGAACCTGTGACCTCCGGTTTAGGAAACCAGCGCTCTATCCAACTGAGCTACGCGGGCTCATTTGAGCACGCTATCGTGGTGGCGGGAGCGGATCAAGTATACTCCGGGTGAAACCGGGAGTTCAAAGTTGCGGATGGGGGATTCGACGCTTTGGGAGCGGATCGGTGGATATTCGCGTAGTGGATGGCGACCTGCTGGATCAGGACGTGGATGTCATCGTCAATGCGTGGAACCGGAACATCATCCCCTGGTGGCTGCTGCTACCGCAGGGCGTTTCGCGGGCCATCAAGAAACGCGGCGGGTGCGGGCCGTTTCGGGAGTTGGGGCGATTGGGACCGATCCGGCTCGGCGGCGCGGTGGCAACGGGTGCCGGTCGCTTGCCGTATAGGGCGATCATTCATGTGGCGGGGATCAACATGCTGTGGCGCTCGTCAGAAAGGTCGATTCGCGCATCCGTGCGAAACGCGGTCGCCGTGGCCAGGTCGCGCGGATATCGATCCATGGCGTTCCCGCTCATAGGCGCCGGCTCCGGCGGCGGCAGGCCGGAGAAGGTGCTTGAAGCAATGCTCGCCGAGCTTGGCGAGATTTCATTCGATGGTGAAATCCGAATTGTCCGGTTCAGGCGCGTTCGCCCAACGACGTAGACTTGGTAATAGACACGGCGGTGGCCGCTTTCAGGCGTTCCACAACGGACCGGATGAGCCTGGGGAGCTGCGAGTTCGCTGGGCGATCACGGCGGCAAAGCCCTGGTGGCCGACGATTGCGGCGGGCGCACGAAAACCGGGTACATCGCGCTGTTGAGCCGATGCAGCGACAGAAAGGTGAAACCGGGCGGCGGCGTGGGGAGGATCG
>Ga0181520_10005405_pt1 | contig 20423 bp, 14 predicted proteins | sample PEATcosm2014_Bin_29_FD_132451 | JGI IMG/M metagenome (GOLD analysis project Ga0181520, IMG submission 132451) | Peatland microbial communities from MTU Mesocosm Facility, Houghton, MI, USA - PEATcosm2014_Bin02_30_metaG | ecosystem: Environmental > Terrestrial > Soil > Wetlands > Peat | place... | reverse complement strand
GCCACAGGTGGTGAGCGACCTTCTTTCCATCACCGGTCCGATAACGATCTCGCATCCTTCCACCACGTTCACCGCCGACAATCTTACCGTGCAGATCCAAAAGATAGTACAGGCGGGTCAGGCAACGGCCGCGACGTATCCGAAGGATGTGCTGCGCTCGCTCGCGCATGCGATCTTCCAGCAGCTCGCATCATCCACGCCCGACGAGCAACAGGAGCTTTTGGGCGACGCCGCGAATTGGGTGAGCAACAAGGATGCCATGGCGTATTTCAAAAATCCCGACATCGAGAGTTTTGTACAGGCCTACGGCGCAGGCGGTGAAGTGGACCAGCTTCCCGAAAATTTCAACGGTGATTACTTTGCGCTCGCGAACGCGGATATCAACAGCGACAAGTCGGAACTTTATATCGCGCAGAACGTGAACTATGACGCGACGATCGGCAGTGACGGCACGCTGGCGGACCACGTGATCATCGATCGTACGCACAACGGCAAACAAAGCCCGTACTGGTGGTACCAGACAACCAATCAGGACTATATGCAGATCTTTGCTCCTGCCGGCTCGACGCTTGATAACGAGAGCGGCGGGATCGCAAAAAAGGTTCCTGCGCCCGTAAATTATGCCCGCCAAGGATATAGCACCGACCCGTTCCTGCTTGCCATCGCTTCAAGTACGCGGCAAAATTTCAGCTATTCCAACGTGACCTCGCACGAAGAGTCCGGGAAAGAGGTTTTCGCAACCTGGTCGCGCACCTATGCGGGAATGTCCACGGAACTGTCATTCGATTATTCGCACGAGCTTTTTACGGCACCCGCACCCGGCGTGCAATATCAGTTCGTTTTCGAACGGCAATCCGGCGCGACGGGGAGCTATAAGATCGAAATTGATGCGCCGCTTGGCTATGAATTCGCGGAAAACGGGTTGGCTAGTTTTACCTATGATTCAACCAGCACGCCAGGAAGATTGGTCTTCAATCTGACTTTGCAAAAGCTCTAATTTTTCTGCACTGCGTCACTTGTTTTCCAAAAAATAACGCCGTCCGAATGCAGCGGACGGCGAAATATGGTGTTGTGCGGTTCGAAACCGCGTTATTCGATCATTACCCGACGGAGAGATGGTCCATTTCGGGCTTGGTGAACCTATCTGACCGGAGGAGGGCATCCCACTCAATAGCCACCAAATACTCCTCTTGGTTGGGTGCCGATCGCGGGATAGCCTCCGTGATTCGACCAACCACGCCCTCTCTTAGTTGTAGGCTGGGAAATGCTGTTTTAATGACAGCGCGCTTTCCAACCAATTCCAGTGCTTCTTTCCGCGTAAAGAACTCAGACATAATCACACCCCCTCGAAAGCTTTTTATCAAATAAGCGCTAATATATCAAGCGCGTTTATCATTGTGAACTTCCGGTCATTAAAAAATCATTAAAGAACTTTTGACTCTGCGTGGCATGTGCCTATGATGTATTTATATGAACGATCAAAATGAGGTGATCACGAGGAAGGTGTTCTTCGACGGCATGGAACACTTGGAGGCGCGAATTGATATGAAAATAGACGCACTGGCATTGTTGACCCAGCAGGAATTTGTGGCGGTGCGCGGAGAGATCAAGGCAATGGAAGGGAGATTGGAAGGATTAGAGGAAAGGATAGAGAGATTGGAGGGAAGGATGGCGGGAGTAGAGGAAAAAATGGCGACGAAGCAGGATTTGTTTCGCGTGGAGGCGCGCATTTTATCCGCTATCGGTGATATCGCCGCTGAGGTCAAAAATCATAACGTACGGATTTTGGCGCTTAAGAAGATCGTTAAGCCGTGATGTTTTTGGTCGCGCGAGAACCACCGCTGTCCTTGTCGTTGTGACTGATTTTTTGGTACACTTGCGGCAATGGAACATATTCGGAATTTTGTCATCATCGCGCATATTGATAGCGGAAAATCAACGCTTGCCGACCGTCTTCTTGAGATGACGGGCACGGTGCCGATGCGTTCGATGCAGGCACAGTATCTGGACCGGATGCCGCTCGAGCGCGAGCGGGGAATTACGATAAAAATGGCGCCGGTGCGCATGGAATATGAATCCGGCGGCACGCGTTATGTGCTGAACCTCATTGACACGCCTGGTCATTCGGATTTTGCGTACGAAGTATCGCGCGCGCTGAACGCCGTCGAAGGCGGCATTTTGCTCGTGGACGGGACGAAAGGTATCCAGGCGCAGACCCTTTCCAATTTGCGTGGCGCGCAGAAGGCGGGGCTGCGTATCATTCCCGCCGTGAACAAGATCGATCTTGCCCTGCCGCACATAGAGAAAGTGATCGAGGCGACCGCGGATCTTTTGGGCGTTTCGCCCGACGAGGTGTTTCGCGTTTCAGCAAAGACCGGTGAGGGCGTGAAGGAACTGCTTGAAGCGGTCATCAAGCTGGTGCCGCCGCCAAAGATGGGCCAAGGCGGTGACGCGCAGGGTAATATCGCGAAGGCGCTCATCTTCGATTCTTTATATGATGACCATAAGGGCATCATTGCGAACGTGCGCGTGTTCGGCGGCGAGTTCTCGGCAGAGGAAATGCATCTTGTGGCGAGCGCGGATGGCTTTAAGGCAAAAGAAGTGGGATATTTTTCTCCCGACATGAAGGCCACCTCAAAACTTCGCACTGGCGAGATCGGCTATATCGCGACCGGTCTAAAAGAGCCGGCACTTGTGAAGATCGGCGATACTATTTTGGCGAATCGTGATTCGACGGGCCTCGGCGGCGCCCGCGCGACCGAGCTGGCGCTGCCCGGTTATCGCGAACCCGCGCCGGTGGTGTTCATCTCTTTTTATCCCGATGCCGACACGAAGTTCGACGATCTCAAGCGCGCGTTCGAAAAATTGCGGCTGAACGATGCGGCGCTCAGTTTCGAGCCGGATTCGAACGAGGCTTTGGGGAGGGGATTGAAGGTCGGATTTTTGGGCCAGCTGCATTTTGAGATCACGTCGAGCCGTCTGGAGCGCGAATATAATCTTCATTTTTTGACGAGCTTCCCGTCCATCGCATATCGCGTTCAGGACAAGGGCGTGCAGTTTGTCATCAAACAGCCGCAGGATTTTCCCGAACATCCGGAGAAGGTGTGGGAGCCGCTCGTGAATCTCGAGATCCTCACGCCGCAGAACTATTTGAGCGCGGTGCTCAATATGCAGACCGTGTTCGATCTCGAGATAAACGAAGTGAAGAACATCGGCGAGAATCTGCTCATCCAGGCGATCATGCCGCTGCGCGAACTGATCCGCGATTTCGATGACCGGCTGAAATCGGTGTCGCAGGGGTATGCATCGTTCACGTACGAGCTGGCGGGTGAGCGCGAATCGGAAGTGGAAAAGTTGGAGATCATCGTGGTGAACGAGATAGTGCCCGCGCTCACGCGTCTCGTCCCCAAAAAAGATCTGGAGAGAGAGGGACGTCAGACGGTGGAGCGGCTAAAGGATCTTCTGCCGAAGATGCAATTTTCACAGGCACTCCAGGCGAAGTCGCAGGGACGCATCATTGCGCGCGAGACGATCACGGCGATGAAAAAGGAACTTGGCAACTTCGGCAAGAATGGCGGCGACCGCACCCGCAAGATGAAGTTATGGAAGAAGCAGGAGAAGGGAAAAGAACGGCTTCAGGCTGGTGCGCGCGTGGATATCTCACCGGAGGTCTTCCGGGAGATTTTGAAAAAGTAGCGCCACGCACGTGATGCTACTTGCTCAAAGCACTCCACGGAATTACACTAAGCGGTATGAAGATTGCGGCGATCATCGGCCTTTCTCTCGTTCTCATTTTTCTTGGCGTGAATGTCTATTCTTTCGTGAAGCAGGAGCATGAGATGGGCGCCAGTCTCGCTGATGTGCAGGCGCGCCTTACGAAAGCGCAGGCGGACGAGTCGAGTCTTCAGTCCGAAAAGGAGTATCTTGCAAATCCGGTGAACCTGGAAAAGGAGCTTCGCGCGCGGTTCAACTACAAGAACCCCGGCGAGAAGATGATAATCATCGTCCCGTTGGGGACCTCATCGACCACATCTACGGCGGTGAGCGATTGATATCAACGCGGAGCATCAATGCGTGCGGGTATGGTTCAGTGGCAGAACGCGACCTTCCCAAGGTTGAGACAGGGGTTCGATTCCCCCTACCCGCTCAAAAACAAAACACTCCTCTTTTGGAACGAATCGCGAGGACGCTAAAGTTCCAAAAGAGGAGTGTTTTGTTTTTGTCTGGTCTGAAAAAGAGGGAATCGGATGGCAATGCTATAATAAAGAGCATGAAGTCCCAAGGGCACAAAGGGAGGCTGCGCAATAAGATATTCTTTTTCATGCTCGCGGTGGGAATTGTGCCGCTGTTGGTCGCCGCGGCGCTCACCGAATATGTCGTAAGCACTGCGCATCGCAGCGACGTCGCCAAGCTCGAGTCGGTAGTGCTCGCGCAGGCCGGTGCGCAGGTGCAGAGTTTTATCAGCGACGACATTCTTTCACAGGCGCACGTCGTCATCCCATACGGACCGAACATCGAAAGTGCGCCGGCCGCCCAGCAATATTTACTTCAGCAAACGATCATAACGCGGCCGTGGCTGCTCTCGGAGTCGTTCGTTGATTTCACGGGGAAGGAGACTTCGCGTGTCGATCAGACCACGCTTCAGGGATATCCCACGTCGTCGCTTCGGGATATGAGCAACGATCCCAGTTTCGCCGCTGCGAAGGGTGGGGATTATTATATCGGCCCGTTATCCTATCCGAGCAGTACGCCCGAAGTGAATTTTGCTTCGCCGGTGAAGGATAACAACGGCCAGGCCGTTGCGATCATTTTAGGAACGGCGTCGCTCTCCAATCTTCAAAGCATCATCGCGTCGTCCAGCATCGGCACAACGGGCTATGTTTATCTCGTTGATGGAACGGGCAAAGTGATCGCCGGCGGCGGTAAATTTTCCGGCATCACAAGCGGCAGTTTAAGCGCGGCGAATTTGGACATCGTGCAAAAAGTGATCACGGGCGAGAGCCTTCTTACCGATGCCACGCAGATGCGCTATAAAAATATTTTCGGGGAGAATGTTGTCGCCGCTGCGATGCCGATCTCGGAGTATGGCCAGACATGGGGTTTGGTCGCGGAGTGGCCGACCGCCGAGGCGGATGCGGTCATCAACGCGCTCCTTGTCCGCGACCTTATCGCGCTTATCATCCTGTTCGGCATTGTTATCCTGGTCTCCATCCTTCTCGCGTTGCTCATTGTGCGGCCGATCGAACAGTTGGAAGAGGGAACGGCGCGCGTTGCGCAGGGGAAGTTCAACGAAGGGGTGAACATCAAAACACACGACGAGCTGGAGGATCTTGGCGAGTCGTTCAACACCATGGTGCTCGGCCTGAAAGAACTTGAACAATTGAAAGATGAATTCGTCTTCATCGCCGCGCACGAACTTCGCACGCCGGTCGCGGCGATGAAAGGTTATCTCCAGCTTATATTGGAAGGCACGACCGGCGCGATCTCCGACGGTACCCGCGCCTTTATCGAGAAAGTGATCGCTTCCAACCAGCGTTTGATCCAGCTCGTGAACGACCTGCTTGAGGTCGCGCGGTCGCAGGCGGGCCGACTTACCATCCAGGTCGTGCCTATCGATCTTGCCGCGCCGATCAGTTCATCGCTTGATGAGCTCAAATCTTTGGCCGACGAAAAATCGGTGACGATGACGTATCAACCGCCCGCCGATCTGCCACAGGTGCTTGCCGACACCGATCGCATAAAAGAGGTGGTCGTGAACCTCGTCGGCAACGCGATCAAGTATATGGGTGGTGCGGGGGACATCGAAGTTTCCCATGAGGTGATCGACGGCCGTGTCGTTACGCACATTGCGGACACGGGGCTTGGTATCTCGAAGGAAGCGCAGGAAAAATTATTCCAAAAATTCTATCGCGTGCAGACGGATAAGACGAAAGAGATCACCGGCACCGGTCTTGGGCTTTTCATCGTGAAAGAGATCGTCGAAAAAATGAACGGGACGATCTGGGCCACATCGGAGGAAGGAAAAGGATCGGTGTTCAGTTTCAGCTTGCCGATAGCAAATTCAACATCAACAAACTGAAACCATAAATCCAATGATCATAAAAAACGCAACACAAATCGGCGCGCCGGTGATCCGGGCGAAGGCGAAACCGGTGAAATTGGCGACCTCGCGGCAGACAAAAAAGATCGTGCGCGACCTTATCGATTCCATGCGCTATCACGGGTTGGTCGGCATGGCCGCGCCGCAGATCGGCATAGGTCTTCGGATCTTCGTGAGCGAGTTGCGCGAGACGAACGTCCGGAGTGCAAGGGACGCCGACGCCGTCCGTGTTTTCATCAATCCCAAAATCTTGCGTTGTTCAAAAGAGAAACACGTCGGCGGTGAAGGATGCGGCAGTGTGGCGCGCGCTGGATTGTTCGGAATGGTCCCGCGGTCGCAGAGCGTTACGGTGACCGCGCTCAACGGGAAAGGGGAGAAATTTACCCTGACCGCCAAGGGGCTTCTTGCCGCGGTCATCCAGCACGAGACGGACCATCTGAACGGCATCGTTTTTCTCGACCGGCTTCCGAATATGGAAAGCCTCACGAGCAGGGAAGAGTATATTAAAAATCATTAAACCCTTGCCTCTCCTTCGTTTTTGTGTTATATAAAGGTCAGCGTCTTAACTGACCACAGCACCTTTACAAATACATTTTTTTCGCCCTTTTACACTTTAATTTTCGTTAAAAGGTCGACAAAAATAAATATAAGAAAAGGATGTACAAAACAATCCAAACGTTTTTCGCGCCTACGCGAAATGCGGCGAGGGGATTGTTGAAGGTGGCGCTTTTCGTTGCCATCATCTCGAATTCCGTCTTTCCGACGGCTATTTTAATTCCCTCCCACATCAACGCAGGCGAAATAAGTTCTCTTGGTGTCGCAGTGGCTCATGCCGCCACCTGTTCGGACGCGCTCGCCGTCGGCGAGACCGTGAGCACCACGACCCCGAGTGTCGGCGATGACATCACCTACATACTCGCCGGCGGACCTGCCTTCACGTCACCGACGCAAGTCAGCGTGACCGGCGTGCTTCCTGTCGGTGTGACGTATGTTTCATCGACTGCGGCCGTCAACGGCACAGCGGTCAATGGAGCGTATGATCCCTCTTCCAACACCTGGAATGCGGGAACCTTCAATGGTTCGAACAACAGCATGACGCTTTACGTCACCGCGAGCGTGAACACGGGCACCGAAGGAAAGACGATCACTCCCAAGCCGACCATCATCTATGGCGCAAATTCCTGCGATGATAGCGACGCTGCCAAAGCCGCGGCGATCACGGTTCAGGAGGCGACAACGTCGACCTCTGCCGATCTCAAGATCGTGAAGACGGTAGATAACACGAATCCGAGCGTTGGTGATATCGTCCACTATTCGTTGGACGTCACCGACCTTGGCTCTGTGACCTCGACCGGGGTCGTGGCATCCGACACCCTGCCCTACGGACTCACGTTCGTGAACGCAACGGCGGCGGATGGCACGGACTACTCGAGCTCGACAGGCCTCTGGACGATCCATGACCTCCCGGTCAATGACACGGTAAACCTGGCCATCGCTGCTTTGGTGGATGCTGGCACCGCCAGCACCACCATAACCAACACCGGTTATGTCACCGAGTCCGCTTCCACGACTGATCCGAATCTGGCGAACAACAGTTCGTCGATCTCGATTGACGTGCAAGCTGCCACCACGACCCCGACGACGACTGCCGATATCGAGATCGTAAAGATCGCGAATCCCACGTCGACCGTCGTAGGCGGAATGATCAACTACACGCTTACGGCCACCGACCTTGGCTCTGTGACCTCGACCGGCGTCGTGGCATCCGACACCCTGCCTTACGGACTCACGTTCGTGAACGCAACGGCGGCGGATGGCACGGACTACTCGAGCTCGACAGGCCTCTGGACGATCCACGACCTGAGTGCCGGTGCGACATCGACGCTCACGATCGCAGCGACCGTGGACCCCGATGCCGCCAGCTCGACGATCAGCAACACCGCGACCATTACGGAGTCTGCGTCGTCGACCGACCCGAACCTGGCGAACAACTCGTCAACCGCAACCACGTGGGTTGCGCCCAACTCGGGACCGGAAACATGTTCGATCTCGCTCTCCGTCGGTGAGGCCGTGAGCAACAAGACCCCGAGCGTCGATGACATTGTCACTTACACGCTTGCCGGTGCACCTGCCTTTACGGCATCAACGAGCGTCAAGATCACCGAACTTTTGCCTTCTACGTATCTCACCTTCCTTTCCGCGAGCACATCGGATGGAACGTACTCGAGTTCAACGGGAATATGGGACGCGGGAACCTTCAACGGTTCGAATAACGCAATCGCGCTCGACATCACGGCGCAGGTGAACCCTGCTGCTGCGGGTCGAACGATCACGACACATCCGAGGATCAGGTATATCCAAAGCGATTGTACGCAATCGACCAAGATAAAGGGCGCGACGATCACGGTTCCGGGAGTGGCGACGACGACTGCCGATGTCTCGATCCAAAAAGCTGTCGATGAGCCCTATACCTTCCAGGGAGCTACCCTCAACTACACGTTGACGGTTTCGGCCAATGGTCCCGCGACCTCGACCGGCGTCGTGGCATCCGACACCCTGCCTTCCGATCTCACATTCGTGAACGCAACATATCCGGCTGGCACCTCCTACTCGAGCTCGACAGGCCTCTGGACGATGGGCGACATGAGCGTCGGTTCAACATCGGTGCTCACGATCGCAGCGACCGTGAATTCCGACACACCGATCGGGACCGTGATCCCCAACACCGGGACCGTGACCGAATCGGCGAGCAGCACCGATCCGAACCTCGCGAACAACAGTTCGACGGTTTCGACGGTGGTGACAAAAATGGCATTGCCTCCATTGCCGGCGGACATTTCGATCGTGAAAGCGGTCGATACGACCTCAACCGTCGTGGGTGCGACGATCAATTACACCCTTACGGCCACCGACCTTGGCACCGCGACCTCGACCGGCGTCGTGGCATCCGACACCCTGCCTTCCGGACTCACGTTCGTGAATGCAACGGCAACGCCTGGCACCTCGTACTCGAGTTCAACGGGCCTCTGGACGATCGGTACGCTCGATCCGAACGCGACCGCGACATTGGCAATCGCTGCCACAGTCAAAGATAGCGCTGCGGACACGACGATCACCAATGAGGCGTTCATCACCGAGGCCGCCTCTTCGACCGATGGTACGACGGTCACCTACACCTATGATCCGAATCTGGCGAACAACAGTTCGACGGTTTCGACGGTCATTGCGGGTGGTCACGGCGGCGGTTCGTCCGCGGACATTTCGATCGTGAAAGCGGTCGACAATACGTACCCGGATCCCGGAGCGACGATCAATTACACATTGACCGCCGAGAATGCCGGACCCTCACCGTCCTATATCGATTTCGTGAAAGATCCATTGCCTGCCGGGTTAACGTTCGTCTCGGCATCGCCGGCGATGAAGTACGACCTCGGCAAGGGAATCTGGACGATCGGTACGCTTGCTCCGAACGCGACCGCGACGCTGAAAATTGCGGCGGCGGTAGGTTCGAACATGGGCGGGAAAGAGATCACGAACACCGCGACCATTTTCCAGCTGAGCTCCATCACCGACCCGAATCCGGCGAACAATTCGTCATCGATCTCGGTCTGGGTGACAACGAGCACACCGTATGCGGACGTTTCGATCGTGAAAGCGGTCGACAAGTCCAGAGCAAACGAGGGTGACACGCTCAACTACACGTTGACCGTCGGGGCCAATGGTCCCGCGACCTCGACCGGCGTCGTGGCGTCCGACACCCTGCCTTCCGGACTCACGTTCGTGAACGCAACGGCAACGCCCGGCACCTCCTACTCGAGTTCAACGGGCCTTTGGACAATCGGCGACATGAGCGCGAGCTCAACGGCAACGCTCACGATTGCAGCGACCGTCAATGCCGGTATGGCGAATACCACGGTCACCAACACCGGTACCGTGACCGAATCGGCGAGCAGCACTGATCTCGATCTCGCGAACAACAGTTCGACGGTTTCGACGATCATCACTGCCAGCGGATGCGGTTCCAGCTGCGGTGGTTGCACGACCAACTGTAACGGCGGCGAACAGACTGCGGAAATCGCGATCGCAAAGACCGTCGATAACGCAAATCCCGCACAAGGCGCGACGATCCATTACACCGTCACGGTTTCCGCGCTCGGTCCTACGGAATCGCTTGGCGTCAATGCGACCGACACCTTACCTGCCGGCATAGCGTTCGTTTCTGCGAGCACTACGGTTGGCAGCTATAATCCCACGACGGGATCATGGTCCATCGGCAGCCTTAATAACGGCAAGACCGCCGTTCTCGTCATTACTGCGACCGTGACCGCGCCGGCCGGTACCTCGATAACGAATACCGGCACCGTTCGCGAATCACCGACCGTGGTAGATCAGATCTCCAGCAACAACACCGCAAGCGTGACATTGGTCGTCGCGGGCGGAGGTGGTGGTCAGGTCTTAGGCACAAGCACGAGCACCGGCCAAGTTCTCGGCGTAAATACCTGCGGTCTTTATCTCAACGATTATATTCACCCGAACCGTAAGAATCTGAATGACCCGAATGAGGTAAAGAAGCTGCAAGTGTTCTTGAATCTGGAAATGAACGCAGGCCTTCCGATCACCGGATACTATGGTCCTTTGACCATAGCGGCCCTGAACAAGTTCCAGGTGAAGTATCACACTGAGGTACTTCAGCCGTGGACCGCGCTCGGGCTTCCCAACGAGTTCACTCCCACGAGCTACGTCTATGAAACGACGAGACGGTGGATAAACCTCATTGTGTGCCCTTCGCTCAACCTCTCCATGCCGACCCTCCAGGTCGATAATGGTGAATGACCGGTCTGAGCGAACAAAATAAAACAATACCCCTGCTGCAGCAGGGGTATTGTTTTATTTTGTTGTTTATGATATAATATTCCCATGATCGAACATACGATCCAGAAGCTCAAAAATTATTTTGTTCCTCATCCGGGCAATGACCACAAGCCGCATATTTTGCGCCCGCGGACGCTTGCCTTCGTTATCATCGTGATGATCGTTGCGGAATCGGCATTCATCCTCGGTTCGACGTATGTCGTGCCGCGTACAAAACTCTTTGGTCTTATCGTGGCGAGCGCGCTCGTTGATGAGACCAATCAGCAACGTGTGGCGAACGGAGACGCGGCGCTCCAGGTAAGTCCGCTGCTCCAGCAGGCTGCGCAGGACAAGGCGAACGACATGGCGACAAATGATTATTTTGCGCATACGAGCCCGTCCGGCGTCACGCCGTGGGACTGGTTCGAAAAAGTTGGTTACAGCTTCAGCTTTGCCGGTGAAAATCTCGCGGTGAATTTTTCCAACTCACAGGACGTGACGAATGCATGGATGAACTCTCCTGAGCACCGCGCGAACATTCTGGACGGTGATTTCACGCAGATCGGCATTGCGAGCGCGCAGGGGACGTTGAACGGCCAGCCGACAATTTATGTCGTCGAGGAATTTGGTACGCCAGCTTCCGCGCCGCTCACGTTCGTGAACACTGCGGCAGCGGCGACGGTCACGAATCCCGTGCCGGTCCCGGTGACGGCGCCAACGCCGGTAAAGCCAAAACCAAAGCCTGTGGTGGCCACGTCGACCGCACCATTTGCGGTCGCTCCTGTCATCATCGCGAGCGCGAGCGTTGAAGACTCCAGTTCGCAGCAATTATTTGTGGCGGTAAAAGGAGTCGAGACGCAAACTGTTCCTGCGGCTACGGCGACGGCTTCTGTGCCCGTGGCCGTAACCGTTACGAGCATCCAAAAGCAGAACGGCTTTGAAAGCGCCTTCCGGTGGTTGATTTCCGATCCGAGGGCTCTCGCAAATGATTTTTATCTTTTCTTGATAATACTTTTCATCGTCGCGAGCATCCTGAACTTCTTCATCAAGATCAGGGTCCAGTTCCCGCGGCTTATTTTGGGCGGCATGACGGTCATCGTCATCTCCGGCCTTTTCATCCTCTTGAATCAGAACATCGGCCTTTTACACGCAGCGATATTATAAGGAGGAGCAAGGCCTTGTTGCCCTTTATTTTCACGGGCGTTACAATCGAATCACGATGCCGTCATCAACCACTGAACTTATTAAAAGCAAGCTTGATATTGTGGATGTGCTTCGCGGATATCTGACCCTTATTCCGGCCGGTAAGAATTTCAAAGCGCGTTGCCCGTTCCATAATGAAAAGACGCCCTCCTTTATCGTTTCACCCGATCGACAGACCTGGCATTGTTTCGGCTGCAGTTTGGGCGGCGATATTTTTACGTTCGTGATGAAGCACGAGAATATGGAATTCGGTGAGGCACTTCGCATGTTGGCCGAGAAGGCCGGCGTGGAACTGCGTACGCAAAATCCCGCGGAATATCGCTACACGGGATTATTGTACGATCTGAATGAGGCAGCAAAAAGATTTTTTATAAAATCGCTCGCCGCGGCGCCGGTGGCGAAGAAATATTTGGAGGAGCGGGGGCTTGCACTGGCGACGATCGAGGAATTTGAGATCGGTTGGGCGCCGAACGAACCCGAAGGACTTTCGATGGCGTTATTGAACGGGGGAGCCGCCCCGCAGGATATCGTGCAGGCGGGACTTTCAATAAAGACCGAGCGCGGATTGATGCTTGACCGTTTTCGCGGGCGTATCATGTTTCCGATCCACAACCATCTCGGTAAAGTGGTCGGCTTCACCGGCCGTATTCTGCCGCAGCTCGACACCGGCAATCTGGGTAAATATATCAATAGTCCCGAAACGCCGATCTTCCAGAAATCGAAACTGATCTACGGTTTTTGGAAGAGCAAAGAAGGCGTCCGCGAAGCAAAGTCCGCTTTTCTTGTCGAGGGGCAGATGGATTTTCTGATGAGCTGGCAGGCGGGTATAAAAAATGTGATCGCGAGTTCCGGCACGGCGCTTACAGCCGACCATCTCCATGCGATATATCGTCTCGCGCAGGAATTGATATTGAGCTTCGATAACGACGTCGCCGGTTCCGACGCGGCCGAGCGCGCGATCGACCTTGCCGAGGCAAACGACTTTACGGTGAAGATCGCCACCTTCAAGGGGGTGAAGGACGCCGCGGATGCGGTGAAGGCGGATCCGACGAGCGTGGCGAGGGTGATCGCGGCGGCGATTCCTGCGCCGGAGTTCTATTTTCAAAAATATCTACCGAGCGACCTTCACGAGCTGCAATCGCGCGACGGGTTGCAAAAATTGCGCATCATTTTGGGCAAGCTGAAGCATATTTCGAGCCCCGTCGAGCGGGGATTTTGGCTGAAAGAGCTTGCTCGTCGCACCGACATCAACGAGCAGACACTGCAGGAAGAAGCGTCGAAAATGGATCCGGTTTCCGGTCAGCAGTTTGACCGTCGGCAGCAGCATGAGCAGGAAGAGGTTCCGAAGCGGCAACTCTCGCGTCAGGAGCGGATGTGCGAAGCGCTTCTCGCCATCGGCCTTGCCCTTGGCAGCTTTGATTTTATGGAAGATTGTGTCCCGTATCTTTCGCCAACACAAAAAGAGATTTTCGTTTTACTGAAGAGCGGCGAGCGAGCGAGCGATGACCCGGCGCTCGATAGCGCGATCAACTTTATCGCGCTGCAAATTCCTGAAAATCCCGATTTTGAAGAAGCGGCGAACGTCAAGGCGGAATTGGTCAAGGAATATTATAAAGAGCGACGGCACATTCTTACGCTGGCCGTTCGGAATGCCGAGGCGAGGGGGGACGATAAGGAATTGGCGGCCGCGCTCCGGGAGCTGAAAGAGCTTTCGGCGACCGCGCCGGACTTGTAAAAAAGTAATAAATAGCGGATAATGAGGTATCAATAGTGGTACTTTCATCATATGCCTAAGGCGCAGAAGGCGAAAAAACTGAAGAAATCTCCCATGAAACACAAGAAAACTTTGAAAAAGAAGTCCTTAAAGGCGTCCAAGCCATCCCCTAAAAAGATAAAAAAGGCAAAAAAGCCGGCCGCTAAGCCGGTAGCCGCAAAGAAGAGGAAGATCCCGAAGGCCCGCGTAAAGGAGATCACCAAACTCGAGAAGGCGCTGAAGGCGAACGCATCGGAGATCAACGAGCTCATCGAGCGCGGCCGGCCGCGCGGGTTTGTGACGGACAACGAGATCCTCTATTATTTTCCGAAGATCGAGGACAACGTTGACCTTTTGGATGAAATTTATGACCGCTTGGAAAAGGCGGGAATTAAGGTCATCGAGACGAGCGCGCTCATTGATTTTTCCAAGGACAGCGGCGAGGTGGCAGTCGATGATTCGCTGGCATTCGAGGGTGATGTTCCCGACGCGGTGCAGATGTATTTGAAAGAGATCGGAAAGACACCGTTGCTTACCAAAGACGAAGAGCGCGATCTCGCGAAGCGTGCCGAAAAAGGGGACGAGGAGGCGCGGCAAAAGTTGATGAAGGCGAACCTGCGGTTGGTGGTTTCGATCGCCAAGCGTTACGTGAATCGCACGCCGCATCTTTCGATCCTGGACCTCATTCAGGAAGGCAATATCGGTCTGTCGCGCGCCGTCGAAAAGTTCGACTATCGCCGCGGTTTCAAATTCTCGACGTATGCCACGTGGTGGATCCGTCAGGCGATCACCCGTGCGCTCGCCGACCAGTCGCGTACCGTGCGCATCCCGGTGCATATGGTGGCGACCATTTCAAAATACACGCAGGTGCGCCGCCAGCTCATCCAAGAGCTCGGGCGCGATCCGCTTGCAGAAGAGATCGCTGCGGAGATGGGCATTGATGTAGATAAGGTGCGCCACATCCAAAAGATATCGCAGGAAGTTTTGTCCATCGAGACGCCAATCGGCGACGAGGAGGATTCTACGTTGTCCGACTTTATTCCTGATGAACGCAATCCGACGCCGTCGCAACTCACGGCGCGTGCAATGCTTCGCGATCTCATCAAAGAGATCATGATCGATCTCACCGAGCGCGAACAGCAGATTTTGAAGATGCGTTTCGGCTTGGACGACGGTATCAGCCACACACTGGAAGAGGTCGGAAAGGCATTCGGCGTCACGCGTGAGCGCATTCGTCAGATCGAAGCAAAAGCACTTGAGAAAATTCGCGAACATAATAAGGCTGCGGCGCTCGAAGGATTTGAGAGTTTGACATAGCCCCATAGCAAAACCCTTTTGTGACCTGCTGTGCGGACACAACGGTCACAAAAGGGTTTTGCTATGGGGCTATGTCAGTTATCTATAAATAGTACAAAAGACCCAGCAATGGGTCTTTTGTACTTAGTCGAGCACCACGCCATCCCCACCACCAAGCGATTATATAAAAGCAGAGATAAATTTTATCTAAACTCAAAAAGTTGCGAGCAGCGGTACAACGCCGTAGAATGGTAGGTATCTATGGCGTTCTATAACCCTCAGGAAATCGAGAAGAAGTGGCAGAAAAAATGGCTGGACGAGAAGATTTTTAAGGCCGCGGACGATTCCGTGAAGCCGAAATATTATCAGCTTGAGACGTTCCCATATCCGTCGGGCGCGGGATTGCACGTTGGTCATCCGAAGGGCTACATCGCCGAGGACATCCACGCGCGCTACGAGCGTATGCGCGGGCACGAAGTTTTGTACACGATGGGCTGGGACGCGTTCGGGTTGCCGACGGAAAACTATGCGTTGAAAGTCGGCAAGACGCCGCAGGCGGTCACGCTTGAGAACACGGACAACTTCCGCCGCCAGGTGCGCATGTTCGGTTTTTCGTACGACTGGGATCGCGAGATCAATACCTCAACGCCGGAATATTATAAATGGACGCAATGGATATTCATCCAACTTTTCAAAAAGGGTCTGGCATATCGCGCGAAGGCGAAAGTAAACTGGTGTCCGAAGGATCAGACGATCATCGCGAACGAGCAGGTAATTAATGGTCTTTGCGACCGCTGCGGCAGCGTCATTGAGGAGCGATTTATGGAGCAATGGATGCTGCGCATCACGGATTATGCCGAGCGATTACTGGATGGCTTGAAGGGACTTGATTGGCCGCCCTCGACCGCGAAGCGGCAGGAGGATTGGATCGGAAAGAGCGAAGGAGCGGAGATCGAGTTCTCGGTTGCAGGATCGGACACCAAGATCAAGGTGTTCACTACGCGTCCGGATACGCTGTTCGGTGCGACGTATATGGTTCTTGCGCCGGAGCATCCGCTCGTGGCGCAGTTGAAGACGAGCATTACCAATTGGGATGAAGTAGCGGCGTATGCTATCGCAGCGAGTCATAAGACCGACCTCATGCGTCAGGAGACGGTAAAGGAAAAGACCGGCGTCGAGCTGAAGGGCGTCCGCGCGATCAATCCGGCAACGCACGAAGAGATCCCGATCTGGATCGCTGATTACGTTCTAGGTTCCTACGGCACCGGCGCGATCATGGCGGTTCCGGCGCACGACGAGCGCGATTTCGCGTTCGCGAAGAAGTTCGGGCTGAAGATCAAGCAGGTGGTGGAACCCAAGTTCATTGCCGGTCCGGGGAGCGAGTCGGCAGTGAAGCCCGGCCTTGAGTTTATAAAAAGAAATGCGATCTGCGCCGTCGTGCGCAATCCCAAAGATGATTCCTATCTATGTGTCAGCTGGAAAGGGGTTCACATGAATGGTATGGTCACTGGCGGGATAGAGGAAGGTGAGGATCCGGTCGAAGCGGCGCGGCGAGAGGTTCACGAGGAGACTGGTTATAAGAATTTGCGCTTCATAAAGAAGCCCGATGTTATAATCAACAGTCTTTTCTACCATCGCGTGAAGGAGCAGAATCGATGGGCGAGATTCCAATATGTTATGTTTGAGCTGGAAAACGAAGATCGCGATCCTGTTGATGAAAAAGAAGAAAAGCTCCACGAGGTGGTATGGAAAAAAAGAGATGAGTTCGATGCGTTTTTTTCGGTGGTTGAGGGTCAATTTGTGAAAAGTCTGATCGATGAAACGGACTATATTTTCACCGGCGATGGCGTTCTCCGGGATTCAGGTTCATTTGATGGCATGGATTCCGAGGCCGCAAAATGGGAGATCGTGAAGTTGGCCGGCGGTGTCAAAAAGACCCAATACAAACTGCGCGACTGGTCGGTCTCCCGCCAGCGCTATTGGGGTGCACCGATACCGATGATCCATTGCGAGAAATGTGGCATCATTCCCGTTCCGGATGCCGACTTGCCGGTGATTTTGCCCGCGCTCGAGAACTATCGTCCGCAGGGCGTGGCACCGCTCGCAAGCGATCCGGAATTCATCAACGTGAAGTGTCCGCAGTGCGGCGCGCCGGCAAAGCGTGATCCAGAAACCTTCGATACCTTCGTTGACTCGTCGTGGTACTACCTGCGCTATCCTGATCCGCACAATGCTGCGGCAATTTTCGATAAAGAAAAGACGAAACATTGGATGCCGGTGGATATCTATATTATCGGGGCGGAACATACCGTGCTTCATTTGCTCTATTCGCGTTTTATCACGAAGTTCCTGCACGACGAAGGCTGGGTGCCGTTCGATGAACCGTTCTTAAAACTTCGCCATCAGGGTCTTATTCGCGGTGCCGATGGGCAGAAGATGTCGAAGTCGAAAGGCAATGTGGTAAATCCCGATGAGCTGATCGCCGAATTTGGCGCGGACACGGTGCGGTTATACGAGATGTTCATGGGACCGTTCGAGGACGGTGCGCCGTGGGATCCAAAAGGCATCTTGGGCGTGAACCGATTCTTGGGAAGATTTTGGAAGTATGTGACGGGGGCGATGGCCGGTGTTGCGAAGTCCGCAGTGTCGGCGGTAACGCCGATGTCGTCCGCATCCGGCGCACTGCACCGCGCGGTCAAAAAAGTGGGAGAGGATATCGAGGCGTTAAAGTTCAATACCGCCATTTCCGGGCTCATGATCCTTTTGAACGAGCTGGAAATTTCTGCACCGCTCTCGAAGGAAGAGCTTGTGGCGCTCATAAAATTGGCGCATCCGTTCGCGCCGCATATGGCGCAGGAACTTTGGTCGCTCATGGGCGGTACAACCTACCTTGATTTCGAGCCATGGCCAGAATACGATCCGAAGCTTATCATAGAGGAGACGATGACGCTGGTGTTCCAGGTGAACGGAAAGGTGAGGGATAGCGCCAGAGTTGAGGCAGGGATCACCGAGGATGCGGCGAAAAAGCTGGCGCTCGAGAACGCCAAGGTCAAGGCCATGCTGAACGGCCAGGAACCGAAGCGCGTTATCTATATCGAGAAAAAACTGGTGAACATCGTCATTTAATGATCCTTTAAGGAAAAATTTATACCCATTATGATAGGCAAAGTCATCACCGTCATTATCATTGTGGTTGTCCTCGGCCTTGGTGTTTTTGTCTATCAAGTCGCCGTGCATCCGAAGGCGTTGGGATTGCCGTCATGGTTCGGTACCATCGCAAGTTCATCGGCGTTCAATTTTTCGCTTTCATCCCAACATCCTTCGGCCGTTCCGGAAGAGCTTCCTCCTGCCACACAAACTCCGCCGCCGCAGACCGTGATCACTTCACCGGCGTCCAGTTCGGTGCCCGTCATTGATCCTTCTCAAATTCCTGCGGGATTCACCGTCGCACAGCTTTCTCCCTATTTCCATCAGATCCGTCTTGAAAGCATTTCCGCGGGTACAAGCTATTCTTACGGCACGATCGCTCTCGATGCCTCTCTCAATGCCAATGAAAACGTTGACATCACCGGTTGGCAGATCAAAACACAAAATGGCCAAGAGTATATCCCGCAGGCGATAAACCTTTATGACCCGTCAGGGCTCACGTCGCCGACCGATATTGTCATGCACAACAACGATGCGGTCTCCCTTTATTCATCTTCGGCGCCGATCAATCTACGGCTCAATGAATGCATCGGATATATTTCCCACATGGTGAACTCCGATCCGGCGCTCCCGACGAATTGTCCGTATGTCGATCGTTCGGCGATACAAAACTTTACCGGCGCGTGCCAGGACTATATCGAATCGCTCAATTCGTGCCAGCAGCCCAACATGTCGAGTCCCAACATCCCGCGCACCGATTACGCGTGCCAGGATTATCTTGAGAATAATTTTAATTATAGATCGTGCTTCACCTCACACTTGAGCGATCCCAATTTCTTGAGCAATCAGGTTTGGGTATGGACGGGATCGAATGTCGTCGATCAATACCATGACGTCGTCAAGCTATTCGACAAGAACGGGCTTCTGGTCGATCTCTACTCGTACTGAGGATGCGCGCCGCGCTTTAAGCGACCGATTTCCTTTCAGTGAGCACCATCTTCACGGGGAATTGTTTTCCCGCGCGCAGGAGCAGGAGGTGCACCTCTTCGCCAACGTTAAGATTCTCTAAAAAGTCTTGGATGGGGTGATTGCGATCGAGTTTTTGGTCATTCAATTCCAGAATGACGTCCATTTCCTTGACCCCCGCTTTTTCGGCGGGGCTTCCCGGGATGACGGCATAGTCGTGCTGGCTTTCGCGCAGGACGAGCGCGCCGTAATTCACCGACAGGTTCATTTTCGTTCTCAGATCGTCGTCAACCATGATATAGCGGACACCGAGGAGCGGGCGGCGGATGCGTCCGAACTTGAGGAGATCGTCGATGTCGCGGCGCGCGGCGTTCACCGGGATCGCGAATCCGATGCTCTGGGCGCCGGAGACGATGGCGGCGTTCACGCCGACGACGCGTCCATCGCGGTCGACGATCGGGCCGCCGGAGTTGCCGGGATTGATGGCGGCGTCGGTCTGGATGAGGCCGCGCATTTCCTGTGCCGGCGCATCGGGGTCGGCCTGAGCGGTGATCGCGCGCGAGAGGCCGGAGACGATGCCGACGGAAACGGTGTTACGGAAGATGCCGAGCGCGTTGCCGATCGCAATGAGGCTTTGCCCGAGCTGAAGCTTCGTCGCGTCGCCAAGCTTGAGACAGGGGAGGTCATCCGCGTCAATTTTTAAAATGGCGACATCGTTGATGGGGTCGCGGCTTAAGACCGTACCGATGAAGGTGCGTTCATCGCTCAAAATGATGGTGTATTCGGCGTTGGAATCGCTGATGACGTGCTTGTTGGTGAGAATGAGGCCGTTCGGTGCGACGACAAATCCCGAACCGCCGCCGATCTGTACCATGCCATGCGCATCAACCATCGATTCCGGGATCTTATATTTCTGCGCCGAAGCCGGCGTGCCGGGAATCGCCGGGTAATATTCCTTCGGCATTTCCTTTTCAAGGTCCTCAAGATGCTTGGCAATGGTGATCGAGACCACCGCCGGCATCACTTTTTTTATTATCTTGATGACGCGTTTGTCGTCCATGGTTAGAATTCGTACCGTATATCCAGCTCCAGCACTTCAAAACGGAT
>Ga0181520_10005404_pt1 | contig 20429 bp, 13 predicted proteins | sample PEATcosm2014_Bin_29_FD_132451 | JGI IMG/M metagenome (GOLD analysis project Ga0181520, IMG submission 132451) | Peatland microbial communities from MTU Mesocosm Facility, Houghton, MI, USA - PEATcosm2014_Bin02_30_metaG | ecosystem: Environmental > Terrestrial > Soil > Wetlands > Peat | place... | reverse complement strand
CCCCTCCCTGTGTCGGGGAGGGGCAGGAAATTTCGGCGGGAGCCGAAATTTCCGGGGAGAGGTCTGCGCGACCGAAAAAGAGCGCAATTCTGCGCCATTTGAAGCATCGCCGCTCTTAATCCTAAAGCCTATGCCCCGACGCGGGGAGGGGCGCGGCCACGCTGAGCGTGGCCGGGGGAGAGGTCCACGCAAAATGCCGATTATCGAACTGCCATTCTTGCAAGAGGCTCTGTCGATAAATTACACCTCCGCCCGCCCCTAACCCACCGCTGCGAAGTCAATGTTTTTCCGGGAGCGCAAAGCGGAATGTTGAATGGCGAATGGCGAATGGCGAATTTCGGGCGGCGCCGCGTCGGCAATTCTGCATTCGCCATTGTGCGGGAGCAGTGCAACCGATCGGGGCTACTGCATGCGCGGGCGCGGCCGGGCGGCGCGCAACTGCCGACTATTGGCTGACCGTGTGCTGGCCCAGCTGGGGGCCGTTGGTTGTTTTCTCCGCGGCGCGGCGCACCATCGCGTCTTCGACCATCTTGCCGAAGCCGCTGCACGAGACGAGCGTCGCGTCTTCCATCAGGCGCGCCAGGTCGTAGGTGACGATCCGCCGCCGGATGGTGTCTTCGACCGCGCCTTCCACCAGTTTGCCGGCTTCGTGCCAGCCCAGGTAATTGAGCATCATCACGGCCGAAAGGATGACGCTCGTCGGGTTCACTTTGTCCTGCCCGGCGTATTGCGGCGCGCTGCCGTGGGTCGCCTCGAACACGGCCGCGTCGTCGCCGATGTTCGCGCCCGGCGCCATGCCCAGCCCGCCGACTTGCGCCGCGGCGGCGTCGGAGAGGTAATCGCCGTTGAGGTTGGTCGTCGCGATGACGTCGTGCCACTGCGGCCGGCGAATCAGATCCTGAAACATCGCGTCGGCGATTTTTTCCTGCACGAGGATTTTCCCCGCCGGCGGCAGGCGCTCGCCCGCCACTTCGTCCATGGTCAGCATGCGCTCGCCGAGGATCGCTCGCGCTTCGGCGAAGCCCCAGTCGCGGAAGGCGCCCTCGGTGTACTTCATGATGTTGCCCTTGTGCACCAGGGTGACGATCCGCCGGTCGTGCTCGAGCGCGTAATTGACCGCACGGCGCACGAGCCGCTTGCTCGCGAATTCGCTGATCGGCTTGATCCCGATGGCGCTGTCGCCGCGGAGTTCCGCGCCGAACCCTTTGAGCACTTCGAGCAGTTTGCCGGCCTCGGCCGAGCCGGCCACGTATTCGGCGCCGGCGTACACGTCTTCGGTGTTTTCGCGGAAAATGACGACGTTGAGGTGCTCCGGGTGCCGCACCTGGCTGGGCACGCCGCGAAAATACCGCACCGGCCGGACGCAGGCGTACAAATCGAGCCGCCGCCGCATTTCCACGTTGACCGACCGATGGCCGTGCCCGATCGGCGTGGTCATCGGACCCTTCAACGCCACGACGTGGTCGCGCACCGCCTGCAGCGTCTTCGCCGGCAGCAGTTCGCCCTCGGCTTGCAACGCCGCCTCGCCCGCGGGGTGCTCGACCCAGGCGATTTTGCGCCGGCCGCCGAAGGCAATGGCGACGGCCTTGTCGACGACGCGCACGGCCGCGCCGACAACCTCCGGCCCGATGCCGTCGCCGGTCAGCAAGACGACAATGGGGTCGTCCGGCACGCGAATGACGCCGTCGACGATCGCGATCTTGTTCGGCATGGCGCGCGGTCCTCCGCTCTCGGCGACGGCGCGGCGCCGGCCGACGAAAAAACGTCGGTCGCGCGCTCTGCTCCGCGTCGCCGGTGAATCACTCGGAACGAATATAATGCCGCTTCCGGCAAAGGGAAGTTATTTGGTCGGGGCCAGGTCCTCGATGCCGTACTTTTCCATTTTGTAGCGCAGGCGGTTGCGATCGATGCCCAGCAGCGTCGCCGCGCGCGCTTTGACGTAGTCCGACTCGACCAGCGCCCCGAGAATGAGATCGTGCTCGTACTTCTCGATTTCGGCGTCGAAGTTGACGGGCCCGGTGAGCCGCGGCACGGCGTCGACGGCGCCGGTGATGTCGTGCGGCAGGTGCTCGACCGTGATGCGGTCGCCCTGCGCGAGCACGCAGGCGCGTTCGATGACGTTTTGCAGTTCGCGGATATTTCCCGGCCATTGATATTTGGTCAGCAGCAGCATGGCCTCGGCGTCGATTTTCTTGACCGGCCCGCGTTCGGCGTACTGGCGCAGAAAGTGCTCGACCAGCAGCGGGATGTCTTCGCGGCGTTCGCGCAGCGTCGGCAGATAAATCGAGATGACGTTGAGCCGGTAGTAGAGGTCTTCGCGGAAGGCGCGCGTGCCGATCAGTTCCTTCAAGTCGCGGTGCGTGGCCGAGAGAATGCGCACCGCGACCTCGATCGTGCGGTTGCCGCCGACGCGCTCGAATTGCTTCTCCTGCAGGAAGCGCAGCAGTTTGACCTGGATGTTGTTGGTCACGTCGCCGATTTCGTCGAGAAACAGCGTGCCGCCGTCGGCCTGCTCGAAGCGGCCGATCTTGCGCGCCACGGCGCCGGTGAAGGCGCCTTTTTCGTGGCCGAACAATTCCGATTCCAGCACGCCCTCGGCGTAGGCGGCGCAGTGCGCGCGGATGAACGGGCCGTCTTTGCGCGGGCTGTTGTAATGGATCGCGCGCGCGACCAACTCCTTGCCGGCGCCGCTCTCGCCGAGGATCAGCACCGACGCATCCGACGCCGCCACTTTGCGGATCGTGTCGTACACCTTCTGCATCGGCGCGCTCTGGCCGATGATCTCGTTGAAGTTGTAGCGGCGCGTTTCGTCGGCGTGCAACGAATCCAAACTGGCGCGCATGCGGGCCATTTCGCGTTGGACGTCGACGTGCGCCAGCGCTTTCTCCAGCTTGACCTTGATTTCGGCGAGGGTGAACGGCTTGGCGATGAAGTCGAACGCCCCTTTGCGCATCGCCTCGACCGCTTTCTCGATCGTCCCGTAGGCGGTGATGACGATCCCGACGCCTTCCGGATGCACCGCCAGGAAGCGGCCGAGGATATCCATGCCCGACGCGCCCGGCAGGCGCAGGTCGGTCATCACCAGGTCGAACGTCGTCTGTTCCACCGCGGCCAGCGCTTCCAACCCGTCGTACAGCGTCACGACCTCGTGGCCCAGCCGCGCGCCGATCTCGGCGACGCTGTCGGCGGTGGATTTGTGATCGTCGACGATCAACATGCGCGACATTTAGGCCTCCTCGGGGCGCGGCAGCCTGATCAGGAAACAGGCCCCGCCTTCGGGATGATTGGTGCAGACGATCGACCCGCCGTGGCTGACGATCGTTTTATGGACGATGGCGAGGCCGAGCCCGGTGCCGTCGTCCTTGGTGGTCACGAACGGGTTGAACAGCCGGTCGCGGACTTCATCGGCGATGCCCGGGCCGGAGTCGCGAATCTCGACGCGGTAGCCGTCGCCGGTGCGGCCCGGCCCGACGATCGTCAGCAGCAGGCGGCCCTGCGGCGGCATCGCCTCGCAGGCGTTCTTGATGAGATTGACCAGCGCGCGCCGCAGCGCGCCGGCGTCGACCAGCGACGGCGGGGCGTCGTCGTCGTAATGCCGCACGACCTGGATTTGCTTGTCCTCGATCACCGGGGCGAGCAGCATCAGCGCGTCGTCGGTCAATTCGACGAGCGTGGCGAGTTCGTGTTCCAGCGGCTTGGGGCGCGCGAACAGCAGGAAGTCGTTGAGAATGCGATTCAGGCGCGTCACCTCGTCGTGGATGCGCGTGAAGCGATCGTCGAGGAAGCCTTTTTCCGTGAGGTCTTCCTGCACCAGGCCGAGCATCAACTCGATGCCGTTGAGCGGATTGCGAATCTCGTGGGCGATGCCCGCGGCCAGTTCGCCCAGCGCGGCCAACCGCTCGCGCATCGCCAGTTCCCGTTCCAGATTTTTGACGTTGGTGCGGTCGACTAGGGTCAGGCTGCGGCCGATCGGCTCGTCGCGGTGATCGGTGAGTCCGGAGATCGTCGCTTCGACCACGCGCCGTTCGCCCCAGGCTTCAAGCACGACCTCCTGGTTGCGGACCGGCGCGCCGCTTTGCCACAGTTCCAGCAGCGGCGGGTACGGCAGCAGGCGGTCTTCCATGGTGCGCTTGTCGTCGGTCTTCGGCCCGAGCACCTGCGCCGCGGCCGGGTTTTCGCTGGTCAGTTCGTCCTGGCCGTTCGCGGTGAGGATGGCCGACGACGAGGCGCGCAGCACGTGCTGGTACAACTGCTGCGCGTCCGCCAGCGCGGCCTCGTTCATCCGGCGGATCTGCTCGTCGCGCGCCGCGATGTCTTCGGCCATGTCGTTGAAGGTCTGGCCGAGGAAGTTGAGTTCGTCGTTGCCCGTGACCTTGAAGCGCGTGTTGAACTGGCCCTTGCCGAGCTGCGCGGCCGCGTTGACCAGCACCCGCACCGGCCGCACGACCGCGCCGGCGACCAGGTACGAAACCAGGCCCACGACCAAAAAGGCGCCCGCCGCCGTCAGCCAAAGCTGGCGCTGCAGGTTGCCGAACAGTTCGATGTCCTGCGCGTCGTCCTCGATGGCGAGCAGGCCCAGCAACCTGGCGCCGCGCTGCACCGGCACGTACACCGCCTTGACCAGTTGGCCGGTCGGCGCCCGGAACGGCTTGCTGATGACGGTGCGGCCTTCGACCAGCGCGTTGAGATCGACCGTCGTCACGCGCGGCGCGGGCGGCTGTTCGCCGGCCGCCACGGTCGTCGCGCCGGCCAGATAAACCAGGCGGTTGTCCTGGACGCGATACAGGTTGACGGTGCGCACGTCGGCGAGCGGGGCGACGCCGCGAAAGAAGCCGGACAAAGCCGCGATGGTCCGCTCCGCGTCGCGATCGTCCGGCCGCAGATCGAGGCTCTGCCGCACGAGCGGGTCGTTCGCCGCAATCGCGGCCATATGCAGCAGCTTGTTGTCGATGCGGTTTTGCAGCATCCGCTCCAGGGCGGTGAACACCAGATAGCCCGACACGCCGGCCTGCACGGCCAGCACGAAGGCGAACGCCAACATCGTTCGCGTCAACAAGCGTCGCTTGGGTTCGAGGAGTATCCGGTTCATCAACCGGTTAGTTTACACCACTGAAGAAAAAGAAGTGAGCGGCGTAGGCCAGGGGCGCCAGCGAGAGCGCCACGAGGATTCGCGAAATGCGTTTGTCGCCCCGCGTGCGCAGCGCCAGGAACAGACAAAAGATGTGGAGGTAAATGGCGACGAACATCTTGTCCATCACCGTGCCGCCGACGTTGGGGGGGATGATCGTGCTCGCCGTCAGTTGCAGGGCGACGGCGGCGACGGTCAGGGTGGGCAGCAACGACGAAAGGATATTCGTGGCCACCCCGTTCACGCCGTCGTCGTGCTTGATCGCCGACAGCGTCGCCAGGAAGCCGAAGATGACGATCATCACGGCCGGCGCAAAGGTGCGCCACGCCGCCGTGTGCAGGCGGCGCGACAATTCGAAGATGTAAAGCAGCGCCGAGCGCGGCGGCCGGTCCGCGTCGCGTTGCGCGGCCACCGGCTCCAGATTGGGCAATTGCCGCGAGAAGTAGAAGCCGCGCGGCGGGCTGGTGAAATCGCGATCCAATGGCCGGCGCTGGATGTTCTCGCGCGGCATCAGGCGCAGCCGCGCCGCCAGCCGCATGGGCGTTTTGCGGTCCGCCGTCAGGAACAGGACGACGGCCGTGGTGTCGAACGGGTAGCGCGCGGCGTTGAAGAGCGCCGGGTAATACACGGCGACCTCGGCGGCGCGCCAGACGAAGCCGGTGTGGTCGCTGTAGACGTATTGCACGCTATGGTCCGGCGTGTCGGGCGCGGGCGCCGACCCGGCGATTTCCACGGCGAGGCATTTCTCGAGGCCGTCCGCGGCCGGGTCGTCCGCGCCGATCGAGGCGTCGGGTTTCCGCCAGCGCTCGCGCACGTCGTCGGGGTCCTCTTTCATCAATTTATGGGCGGCCATGAACGGCAGCAGACGGTCGACGGGCGCGCCGGAGAGGATTTGCGCGTCCAACCGAATGATGTCGTCCGACGGGCTGGGCAGCGAAACGGCGGACGCCCGCAGCGACACCTCGATGTTCAACTCGTCGCCGGTCGTAATTCCCAACAGTTCGCGCCAACGCCGCGTCACAGCGGCGCCGATGTCCGGGTCCATGCACCGGAAGGCGTGCTTCGCGAACAGCCGATTCAGCGCGACCGACAGTTGATGCGTCGAAACCGCCGCGCCGAGCAAGCTGGCCAGATCGTTCTGCTCGCCTTGCTTGCGGAGCGCGTCATACGCCGCTTTCAGGTCGCGCTTTTCGGTCGTCTCGAAGTCGACGCCTGGGTTTTCGAAGGTGCCCCTTAGGGCCGCCGCCAGATCCACCGCGCTGCGCAGGTGCGGCAACTGGGAAGCGGATATCTCGCGGATGGCCTCCGCTTGTCCGGATTTCTCGAACATGCGAAGGCGCGCGCCGGCCTGCTCGTGCGCAATGGCGGCGTAAGCGGCCAGTGCGGCGATGACGGCCGGAAGCACCCAACGCCGCAGAACGGGGCGATTCGGTCCTGAGTTGGCGTGCGTCATGTTCCAATCCTTCGTGCCGTTTCGATCCAAAAAACGACGGCACACCGGCGCCCGGTACACGCAAACGATCGCGGGCATTCGCCCGCGCGCCGCCCCGCGCCGCTCCGATTAAGATAAGCTCCCGCAGGGCGTTGGTCCCGCGTTCCCATGAAAATCTTCGACAGGCGGCCGCCGGCCGCCGTTGCGCTTCCCGGCCTTCGCTGGCAGCATACGCGAGCCCTTTACCCCCGTTGCGGAGCAGCGCCATGATTCGTCCGGAGTACCCCGATCCGTTGTTGGAGCACGCCGATTGGCTGTCGTTGAACGGCCCGTGGGAATTCGTCGAAACGCGTGGCCGTTGGTTCGGCCGCCCCGCGCAACCGGAAACGCTGACGGTGCCGTTCTGCGTCGAAGCGGCGGCGAGCGGCGTCGGCCGGCGGCTGCGCGGCGATTCGTTCTGGCTGCGGCGCCGCGTAACGGCCCCCGCCGCGTGGCGCGGCAAGAAAATCTATCTCCGCGCCGGCGCCGTCGATTACCGGTGCGAGGGGTTCGTCAACGGCCTACCGGCCGGCGTCCACGAGGGCGGCTACACGCCGATGGCCTGGCGCATCGACCCGTTGTTGCGCCCCGGCGAAAACGAGATCTCCTTGTTCGTGCGCGAGACGCGGCGCGGCGACCTGCCCCGCGGCAAGCAGACGCACCTGCCGTTTCCGTACGCGGTTTTTTACGCGCCGACGTCCGGCGTCTGGCAGCCGGTGTGGTTGGAGGCGCGCGGCCAAACCAATCTGGCGCAGGCGCACGCCGTCGCGGACGACGACGACGTGCTGCATTTTCATTTGCGCTTCGACGGCCCGCCGGCGGGCGAAATCGAAATCCGGTTGACCCACCCCGACGGCGCGCCCGACGCCGTGGTCGTCGCGCCGATCGCCGGCGACACGATGACGCTGGCCGTGCGCCCGTTGCGCCCGGCGCGCTGGTCGCCGGACGCGCCGCAACTCTACCAGACCGCGTTCGCCGTGCGGCAAAACGGCGCCGTCGTCGATGCCGCGCGCGGTTACGCCGGCCTGCGCACGATCCGCGTCGCCGGCGGCCGGGTGCTGCTCAACGGCGAGCCGCTTTATCACAAATTCGCGCTGTACCAGGCGTATTATCCGGAAGGCTGGGCCTCGCCGCTCGCCGACGACGTCTTCCGCAGCGACGTCGAAACGCTCAAGGCTTTCGGCTTCAACGGCCTGCGCCTGCACCAGACGCTGGCCGACCCGCGCCTGCTCTACTGGTGCGACAAGCTCGGGCTGCTGGCCTGGGCCGAGATGCCCAGCCCGTTCGCGTTCGCCAAGGTGAACCGCCCCGCCTTCGAAGCGATGCTGCGCGAGGCGCTGGCGCGCGATCGCGGCCACCCGGCGATCGCGGCGTGGGTGCTGTTCAACGAAACGTGGGGCATTTATGATATTTTACGCGACGCGGACGCCCGCGCCTGGGTGCGGCGGATGACGGCGCTGGCCCGCGAACTCGACCCCTCGCGGCCGGTCGTCGACAACTCCGGCTTCGCGCACCTCGACTCCGACATCCTCGACATTCACCACTATCTCAAAGGCCCGGAGCGCATTCGCCGGCTTTACCGGCGGCTGGCCGACCCCACGGCGATGGGCTATCAGCACTGGCGCAACCTCTACATCGTGCTCGCGGCCCGCATCTACGAGAGCCCGCTCGCGCCGACCGGGCGGCACGACGGCCGGCCGATCGTCATCAGCGAATGCGGCGGCCACGGCTTCAAGTATTACGGCGACTCGTCCATGAGCAAGCTCGACAGCTTCCGGCAGACCGTGTCGCTGCTGGCGGAATATCCCTATCTGCAAGGCTTCGCGTACACCCAATTCTGCGACGTCGGGCAGGAGCAGAACGGCCTGGTTTCGTTCGACCGCCGGCCCAAGATCGATCCGGCGGAAGTGCGGGCGCTGCTGGCGCCGCTGGGCAAAACGAAGCAAGACTGATTTCAACACAGAGGGCACAGAGGAAGTCACAGCGAGCACAGCGCGGCCGTTGGCCGCAAGCAAAACGAACGAATATTCGCCGCAAAATCCTCGCACGGCGCGACGAATTTCGCGCACAGCAGCCGCACCCTCCAAACCGCCCTAAAAAGTGTCTCTTTTGCAAATAATTCGCGATTGCGCGAGATTGCGATTGACTTTTGTCCAGCCATCCGGTATAAATATAGGGCGACTGGGGCTGCGCCAACGAGGCACAGCGAACGCCTCGAATGAACGAATTCGAGCCGCTGTGCTTCGGTGGTTGACCCCAAAATCCGCCGCAAACAGGAGCGACGCATGCACGTCTCCGAGTTCCTGAGTCGTTTGAATTCGCCCAAGAAAACCGGCCGCGGCTGGCAGGCGCATTGCCCGGCGCACGACGATCGGCAGGCGTCGTTGTCGGTGCGCGAGGGCGGCGACGGCCGCATCCTGCTCAAGTGCTTCGCCGGCTGCCGGGCGCAGGAAGTGGTCGCCGCGCTGGGTCTTTCATTGAAAGACCTGTTTGCCGAGCGGCCCGCGCGCTCGCGGCGGCGCCAAGAACCGCCGAGCGGGCCGCCGATCACGGTCGAAATGCTCGCGCGCGACAAGCGCCTGCCGGCGCCTTTCCTGCGCACGCTCGGCCTGCGCGACGACCCGCGTTACGGCGTGGTCGTGCCCTATCGCGACGAAAGCGGCGCGACGTTCCGCGAGCGGCGGCGCCGCGCGCTGAAGGCCGCCGACGGCAGTTCGTGGGCGCCGGGCGAGGGCGTGATCGCCTACGGCCTCGACCGGCTCGAAGCCGCCCGCGCGGCGGGCTCGTTGACCCTGGTCGAGGGCGAAAGCGATTGCTGGACCCTCTGGCATTTCGGCTTTCCCGCGCTCGGTGCGCCCGGCGCGACCATGACCAAAACGCTGTCGCCCGATTTCCTGGGCGGCATTCCGCTCGTGTACATCGTGCAGGAACCGGACGCCGCCGGCGCGCAATTCGTCGCCGAGACGGCGCGCCAGATCCGTTCCGGCTGGATCGGCGAGGTGCGCGTGGTGCGCCTGGACGGCGTCAAGGACCCGAACGACTTGCTCAAGCAAACCGGCCCCGCGGGCTTCGCCGCCGCCTGGCAGGCCGCGCTCGACGCCGCGCCGCCGCTGGCCGCGCCGGCCGCGCCGGCGCCGGCGCTGCCGGTGATCCAGCTCAACGGCCGCAATCAGCGCGACATCATCGACGACGCCTGGGCGGCGTATTTCGCGTTGGCGGCCCGCACGCCGCCGGCGACGCACCTCTATCAGCGCGGCGGCGAGATCGTGCGCCTCGTGCTCGACCCGGAGTACGGCGCGCCGTTCGTGAAAACGGTTGGCGACGCCGAATTCCATAACTTCGCCGGCCGCTGGGCGACCTGGGCCAAGGTCACCGACGAGGGCGTCGTTCCCGGCAGCCCGCCGATCCCGATCGCGCGCGCGATGCGGGCGGTTCCGCACCCCGACCTGCCGCGCGTCGAGGAGATCGTCACCGTGCCGTTCTTCGACGAGAACCTCGAATTGGTCGCGGCGCCCGGTTATCACGCCGCGTCGCACGTGTTTCTGCACAGCGGCGTCGCCGTGGCGGCGATTCCCGAAAACCCCACGGCGGAGCAAGCGTACGCGGCGGTCGATTACCTGACCGGCGAGTTGTTCTGCGACTTTCCGTTCGTCTCGCCGAGCGACCAGTGCCACGCCGTCGCCCTGTTGCTGCTGCCCTTCGTGCGGCGGGCGATTCACGGCGCGACGCCGATGCACTTGATCGAGGCCCCGGCGGCCGGCTCGGGCAAATCGCTGCTCGCCGACCTCGTGCAGCTCGTTTTCTCGGGCGTGGCGGCGGCGACGACGACCGGCCGCGACGAGGAGGAGACGCGCAAGAAGATCACCTCGCTGCTCGACCGCGGCGAGCGCATCATCGTCATGGACAACGTGCGCGGCGGCCTCGACTCGGCGCAAATCGCGTCGGCGCTGACCTTGACGGTCTGGACCGACCGCGCCCTGGGCACGAACCGCATCGTCGCCGCCCCCAACCGCGCCGTGTGGGTCTTCACCGGCAACAATCTCGACCTCAGCCAGGAACTCGCCCGCCGCTCGGTTCGGGTGCGCATCGACGCCGAAACCGACCGCCCGTTCGAGCGCGCCGGCTTCAAGCACGACCCCATCCGCGAGTGGACCCTGGCTCATCGGCCCGAACTGATCGCCGCCGCGCTGACCCTGATCCAGTATTGGAAGGCCCGCGGCCGCGTCCCCGGCGGCAAACGTCTCGGCTCGTTCGAGGCGTGGTCGGCCTGCCTCGGCGGCATCTTCGCCGCCGCCGGTTTTCTGGGTTTTCTCGGAAACCAGGACGCGTTGTACGAGGAGAGCGATGCGAAGTCGGCCGAGTGGAAAGCGTTCATCGAGGTGTGGGGCCGGGAACTTGGCGCCGGCGATTTCACGGCGCGCGAGCTGGTCACTTTCGCCCTCGAGCACAACGCCTTGGACGAACTGCTGGGCGACGATTCGAGCCGCGTGCAAGTGATTCGCCTGGGGAAACAGCTTCGGCGCGCGCGCGACATGACGATCCGCAATTGGAAGCTGGTGTCGCGCCATGACGATCATGGGAACAGGCAACTGTGGAAACTCGAGCCCGTTCAGCGCGGATTGTCGCAGAATCCTGCCTAGCGACGGGGATGCAGAAGCCGCCGGAGGCGCCCAGCCCTCCGGCGAACGAAAAGAAAACAACGCGTCGTTTGCACGCGGCCGCGTAGCTTTGTCCGACAACTCACGCCCAGCGCGCTACGTGCCTGAAAACGTCCCGTTTGCGGGAGTAGTCGTGTGCGCGGGCCTGTCAATCTGGCCGACTCGGCGTCTAAGTACTTGAAAATACGGTCTTTGCGGGAGTGGCGGGAGTGTGCGGGAGTCGAGAAAACGCACTCCCGCCGCCTAACTATTCGAAAATACTGGGAAATTACAGATTTGGCGGGAGTGGCGGGAGTGTTTCCCTATGCTGGGGCTTAAGGAAAAAAACGAAGTTAACAATAGTGTAAAGCCGTGCGGAAGGGGCGGAAACACTCCCGCCACTCCCGCCACTCCCGCAAAACCCGGCTGCCGGGTCAGGTGTGCAGCCAATCCCGAACGCTGGTGAAGATGAGCAGGATGGTCAGCGCGATCATGCTGATCGTCGTCGTCCAGCCGACAATGTTTTGGAATTTGTTGTTGACGTATTCGCCCATGATGCGGCGGTCGTTGACCATGCGGATCATCGAATAAAGCACGACCGGCAGCAGCACGCCGTTGAGCACCTGCGACCAGAGCGTGATCGCAATCAGCGGGGCGCCCGGAATGAGGATGATGCCGCACGCGACCGAAATGATGAACGCCAGCAGGCCGTAAAACTGCGGCGCGTCCTTCCAGGTTTTGTCGAGGCCGGCGTCGAAGCCGAACGCTTCGCAGACGTAGAAGGCGGTCGCCAGCGGCAGGATCGTCGCCGAAAAAACCGAGGCCACGAACAAGCCGAAGGCGAACACGTCGCCGGCGAAGCGCCCGGCGAACGGCCGCAGCGCCACGGCCGCGTCTTTCGCTTCCTCGATCTTGATGCCGTTGACGTGCAGCGTCGCCGCGCAGGCCACGATGATGAACGTCGCCACGACGACCGTCGCGATGCAGCCGACCAGCACGTCGAGAAACGCAAAGCGGTATTCGCCGATTTTGATTTTCTTCTCGATCACCGCCGACTGCATGTAAAATTGCATCCACGGCGCGATCGTCGTGCCGATCAGGCCGATGACCATGCTGAGATAGTCGCCGTCAAAATGCATTTCCGGCTTGATGAAGCCGACGGCGACCTGTTTCAGGTCCGGCTTGGCCATCACCGCCGAAACGACGTACGACAGCAGGCAGACGCTGAAGAAAAGGAAAATCCGCTCGGTGATTTTGTAATTGCCTTTGAGCACGAGAAACCAGACGAACAGGGCCGTCAACGGCACCGAAAGATATTTGCTGACGTCGAAGACGCCGAGGCTGCCCGCGACGCCGGCGAATTCGGTCGCGGTGTTGCCGATGTCGGCGGTGACCAGGCCGAGGAAAATGAAAAAGGTGATCCGCACGCCGAAATTTTCGCGGATCAGATCGGCCAGGCCCTTGCCGGTGACGATGCCCATCCGTGCGTTCATCTCCTGCACGACGAGCAGGGCGATGAACGACGGAATCAGCGTCCAGAGCAGCGTGTAGCCGTATTTCGCGCCGGCGACCGAATAGGTGGTGATGCCGCCGGCGTCGTTGTCGACGCTGCCCGTAATGATGCCCGGACCCAGCACGGCGAGGAAGATCGCCAGGTTGCGGATCAGTTTGTTTTCTTTGATCGCGCTCCACCATTTCATCGGTGGTCTCCCGCAACGGCGCCCGCCGCGCGCGGCGAACGCGGCGCCGACGGCCAACGGCCGCGGCGCTAGCCGGCCAGTTTGTAATAGTAGGGCAGCAGCTCGTCAAACGAGTGCTTGAACATCACAATGCCGAGCATGCGCCGCTCGGGGTCGGCGACCGGCAACGCGGCGAGCTGATATTTCATCATCTGATCGGCGACTTCGTCCCAATCGTCGTCCGGCGCCAGGGCGACGATGCGGCGGTTCATCACGTTCGCCAGCGGCACGCCGGGGTCGGCGAGCAGCAACATGCGCAGCGACGCCACGCCGACGACGCGGCCCTCGTCGTCGAGGCAGTACACGTAACTGATCGACTCGATCTCGCGGGCTTTTTCGCGGACCAGGTTGATCGCGTCGCGGACGGTCGCGCTCTCCGGCAGCGCGAGGAACTCGACCGTCATCAGCGACGCCGCCGTTTCCTCTTCGGCCTTGTGGAGAAATTCGAGTTGGGCGCGCTCGTCGGGCTCCATCGCATCCATGATCGACTTCTGCTTCTTCGCCGGCAGCAGGTCCATGACGTCGGTCGCCGCGGCCGGCTCCATCTCTTCGAGAATGTCCGCCGCCGCCTCGGGCTCCATTTCCTCGATGATGTCCGCGCGGGCGCCGATTTCGGTTTCCTCGAGGGCGTCGGCGGCGTCTTCGACGTTCATCGACTTGACGAGGTCGACGCGTTCGTCGCGGTCGAGTTCCTCGATGATGTCGGCCAATTCGCCGGGGTGCAGTTGTTTGATCTGTTCCTGGCGCAGCGCCACCTGCACGGGGCTGGCGAATTTCTCCGGCATCGGCTGCACGTACTTCCAACTGATGAACTCGTCCTTCAAGGTCCGGCGGAAAATCCTGGCGAACCGGCGCACGCCGTTTTCCACGCCGAGCCGGCGGTAGAGGCCGGTGAAGCCGACGTCGACATGCACCAAAAAGGTCTTTTGCCCGTGGATGAAGAATTGCACATCGTTGACGCGTTCGACTTTCGCGCCGTCGACATCGACGATCTGCTTGTCGTACAGCACGTCGCGCACGTAAAACTGGTTCGCGCGCACGTCGCCGATCGCGGTGGGCGCCGTCGCGGATTCGAGCTTCTTGCCTTTGGCCAGGCGCAGAAATTCGTCGACGCCGACCGGGAAGATCATCTTGACGCCGGCCTTTTTCAGCACCAGCGAATCCACCTCCGGATACCGGTCGCCCATGGTGGCGACAAGATCCTCGACCTTGCCCAGCAGTTGGCCGTCGGCGCCGTAGACCTTTTTTCCCAGCAGGTCCGACAGAAAGCAGAAGATCATCTGCAGCCCGTTGCCGCCCGTTACGGATTGCACCATTGGCGCCTCCTCGCTTCGGGGTCCGTGCCCATGCACGCTGACCCAGGATTTGGCAACCCAGTTCGGAAAAACCCGGAGCCCGGAAGGAGGGTCTGTCGGCTACGCGGACCGGCGGGAAACGACAGTCCAGCGGCCGAAGACTTTCGCCCGAGCCAGGGGCGCTTCGCTGTTACTAGGTCCGTCGTCCATCTTGATTGGTCTTCCTCGACGCCCTTCGTTAGTGAACGGCGTCTTTTGCCGGGCCGGATTCTGCTGATTCGGCGCACGCCTGTCAAGGCAAAAGTTCATTCGGTTTCACGCGTGCTCCACCCATCGCGGCGATTTTGCGCGGAAAATCGGCGCCGCCCGCCAACCTTCCCCCGGCCCGGACGGGATCGCCCAGCAGGCTCCAGATCGAGCTTCGATCGTCTCTCCAGGCGTGTCGGCGCACGAACGCGGCGCTCTTCGTTTGCTCAATTTCTTGTTCGTCGGAGTAAACTGAAAGGACCAGACGCTGCAATTCAGTGTTTGTTTTCCGTATAAATTACAAGCAGTTGCAACAATAAATGACGCAGTGTGTAATCAATTTGACACCGGTGACGCGGCGTGTTATTTTTGAATCTCAGGCAGATTGCCATGTTGTTGGGGTGTTTCCTGTTTTGCGCACTATCCAAGGAGGATGAAAATGGTCGACAAGGCGCGTGATTTCATTCCCGATTCCGTCAAAGACGCGTTCAAGAAGGCGATGGAGCCGCTCGGCAAGGCCGAAAAGGCGATCGAAACCGCCGGCGAGAACTTGATCAAAAGAGCGGAGAAATACGACGCCGACGAAATGCGGCGGATTTTCGACGACCTTTTGGTGAAGTACCGGTCGGCGCGCACGGACGTCGAGAACGCCCTCTCGTCCGGCTTGAACAAAACGTTGCAGACCCTGAACGTGCCCACGCGCGACGAATTGGACGTGATCCGCCACGATGTCGCGCGGCTGTCCAAAGACCTCCGATCCCTCAAGGTCGGGCACGTCGCGGCGCCGATGGCGAAAAAAATGGCCAAGAAAGGCCGCTGAAACGGTCTGATCGACGATGACCAAGACGCCGGAAACAGCGGGCCCCGAGTGGGCTCCGAAGTTGGTGCAGGAATTGCGGGCCGAGGCGCAGCGCGCGATCGGCGGCGCCGAGAAACAGATCCAGGATTTCGTCGCCCAACTCGTGGCGAAAGGCCACGTGACGCAGGAAGACGCCGCGCGGGCGTTCGGCGACACGTTCAAGCGGCTGCGAAAAAACCGCGAGGAAATGGCGCGATTTCTCGAAGGCGGCGTGGAAGCGATGTGCAGGTTCCTGCACGTGCCGACGCAAGCCGAGGTCGAAAAATTGCAGCGTCGCGTCGCGGCGATTCGCGCCCGGCTCGAGGCGCTGGCCGCGGCGATCGACGACAAACAATAGTTCACCGTTCTCCTGCCTGGTGACTCGGCCCGGCCTCGCGGCCGGGCTTTTTTTGCCGCAAAACTAGGGACAGTCACCGGTTTTGAAAACTAGGGACAGTCAGCGGTTTTCGTCCTTTTTCCGCGGCCGCCTTCGGGAAGCGGACGCAGCCGGCGATTCATTGCGGCCTCCAGCTTGGCTACGGAGCCGTCGCTGCCCAGCGGCCGGCCGCGGTTGGTGTGAAGGCGAAGGTGGCTCGGCGCTTCGCGGTTGTCGTCGGCCAACGCCTTTAAGTGGAGGCGTCGGTCGTCGTCCGTGAAAAACACGTTTGGCGATTCTTTCCGCGTTGGGTGATATGGCGCCGACAACCCGGGACGACGGTGCGCGCAACACGTAGCATGCCCGACAAATAACAAAAACCAGAAAAGCTATCAAGAAAACCGGTGACTGTCCCTAGTTTCCTCTCACGGTGTCTCTGCATCGCAATGCAGAATCAAACCGTTATTGCCGACGGCATAGGCGTCTGAGTACGAACTCGCCCAAACGGCATTTGCCCCCCCGTGATAGCCCGCGGAGATGGAATGCCACGAATTTCCATCGAAATGGACAGCCAATCCGGCGCCCACCGCAAAAATATCGCCGGACGACGTTCCCCACATGGAATAAACGGCCGGGCCGTATTGGAACACGTGCCAAGCGGCGCCGTCGAAGTGCAGCATCAAGGGGATCCCGTCGTTGCTCGAGTCGAGTGTGTATCCGACGACATAGACATCCGAGCCGGACGCTCCCCACACGTCGGAGAACGAGGCGTCGCCGGGGTAGGTGTCGTAACCTGGGATCGCCGATGCGCCCCACGACGAACCATCGTAGTGCCACACAGCAGCGCCGTTGGTACTGTTGCCGGCCGCGAAAACATCGGACCCCGAAGCGCCCCAGACGGCGGCGCCTTCGAGTTTCTCGCCGCCCGGCGCATTCGACCAGGACGATCCGTCGTAGTGCAGAATTTTTCCGATGCCTACGGCGAAAACGTCCGTCCCCGAAACGCCCCAGACGCCGCTGAGGCCGGAATAGAGCGGCGATTTCGCAGAAATTGTCCACGCGGCGCCGTCGTAATGAAGAATCTCGCCATCGCCGACCGCGAACACATCGGCGCCATCCGCGCCCCACACGCCGACGAGATAGAGGTCTCCGTCCGTACCGGCATTCATGGGCGACCAGGTTCCGCCGTCGAAATGCAGAATCGTCCCGGAAGCCCCCACGACGAAGACGTCGGAATGCGAAGTTCCCCAAACCCCGATCAGATCGACGGTTGTTCCGCTGCGCATCGCATGCCAATACGTTGACGGCGCCGGCTTTGCGGCGCAAGCCGCGATCGTCATACTTGCAATGCAGATTACCGTCGCGGCCGCCACAGTGGAACCAACCAAACGCATGACGTTCACCCGCGGAAACTAGGACAGTCACCGGTTTTCGAAACTACGAAACTAGTGACAGTCACCGGTTTTCGTCCGTCTTCCGCGGCCGGCCTTCGGGAAGCGGGCGCAGCCGGCGATTCATTGCGGCCTCCAACTTGGCTACGAAGCCGTCACTGCCCAACGGCCGGCCGCGGTTGGTGTGAAGCCGAAGGTGGCTCAGCGCTTCGCGGTCTTGGTCGGAAAGAGCCGCGAGAAGATATTCGCGCCAAGCATCGGGCGTGAAATATCCACGCCATTTCGTCAATTCCAGCAGTCCGTGCGGATCGCTTCGCCCTTTGGCGTGCAGCGCCGCGCTGGACCACGCGTAGGTCCAGGCGCGGCGGGCCAGCCGAGCCCGCACCGGGTTGTTTTCGACATAACGCATCGCGGCCCAAAGGTGCGCGTCGTCCAGCGCGCACGAATAGAAACGGCTCTGCCACAGGTGTCCGCTCCGACCGTGAAGGCGATTGACCGTCTGGGCGTAGAGCCAATGCGTGCGGCCGACGGCCTCGGCCATTCCTTTTTCATCGGCCGGCGCGGCGATCAAGTGCACGTGGTTGGTCATCAGGCAATAACCGAACACCTGCACATCATGCCGCCGCGCCTGGTCGGCCAACACCTTCAAGTAGAGGCGTCGGTCGTCGTCTGTGAAAAACACGTCTTGGCGATTGTTTCCGCGCTGCGTGATATGGTGCGGACAACCCGGGACGACGATGCGCGCAACACGTGGCATGCCCAACAAATAACAAAAACCAGGAGGGCTGTCAAGAAAACCGGTGACTGTCCCTGGTTTCATGGCCGCCGCACCGTCAACCTTACGACGGAGCCGGAAAACTAGGGACAGTCACCGGTTTTCGTCCTTCTTCCGCGGCCGGCCTTCGGGAAGCGGGCGCAGCCGGCGATTCATTGCGGCCTCCAACCTGGCTACGAAACCGTCGCTGCCCAACGGCCGGCCGCAGTTGGTGTGAAGCCGAAGTTTGCTCAGCGCTTCGCGCTTTTCGTCGGGCAACACCTTTGAGTAGAGGCGCCGGCCGTCGTCCGTGAACGGCACGTCTTGGCGATTTTTTCCGCGTTGGGTGATATGGCGGCGACAACCCGGGACGACGGTGCCAGAAAGGCTGTCAAGAACACCGGTGACTGTCCCTAGTTTCCTGCCGGTTGACGCCCGATTGGAGCAGGATTTTTCGGATTCGGCCCGCGCCAAATCAATTCGTCGGGGCGGTCACCAGCGAGGCGTCCGATGGCAACGCGCCCCAAACGGCGTTGAGAAACGAATCCGGACTCATCATCGTTGTCCACGTCGTTCCGTCGTAATGCAAAATCGGGGAATTTTCCGTCGTAGCGTCGATCGCGAAAACGTCACAAGCCGACGTTCCCCAGATCCCCGCAATGTCACGCCACTGGCCGTTTGGCAACGTCATCATAGTCCACGAGGCTCCGTCGTAATACGAAATGGCATTGAAGCACGCCACGAAAACCGCCGACGCCGACGCGCCCCAGACGTACGTCCCCTGCCCATTGATAGCGGTCCACGAGGTTCCGTCGTAATGTTCTATTGCGTTGTTGCTGTCGTCGGCGACGCCGACCGCGTATATGTCGGACGGCGACGACCCCCAAATACTCAACAGGTCGATCGTGCCTCCTAATATCCCATGCCACGACACCCCGTCATAATTTATCGCCCCTCCCCACAGCTCCGGTGGCTGGCTGTATTCCGGCCCTCCGTTCACCGCATAAACGTCCGACGGCGACGATCCCCACACGCCGTTGTATTGGGTTCCGACGTTCGGTATTTCCGACCAAGTTGTTCCGTCGTAATGCACTATCCCGTCCTCCCACATGGGCCCTGCCTCCCCGACCGCGTAAACGTCGGACGGTGACGATCCCCAGACGGAAACCCATTCGGCGTTGCCGGCCCACGGCGAGTTCACCGTTGCCCAAGTCGTTCCGTCGTAATGCAGAGTCAATTGGCCCACCGCGAACACATCGCTGCCAGAGGACCCCCATATGGCTAATAGCCCTTGGGTTGTTCCACTCGTCATCTGCGTCCATGTCGTCCCATCGTAATGAAGAATCACGCCATCCCACCCGACTGCGAAAACATCGGCCGACGACGCGTCATTGTCATCATCATTGTCATTGTCGTCATCGTCGTCGTCATCATCGTCGGCCGTGTCATCGTCGTTGTCGTTGTCATCATCGTCATCGTCGTCATTGTCGTCGTTGTCGTCATCGTCGTTGTCATTATCGTCGTTGTCGTTGTCGTCATTGTTGTCGTCGTCATCGACGACGAGCGTCTTGCTCGATGACGAGTTGCTAGATGCGCACGCGGCCAGCAGCAGGGCGCTCAAGGCAAGGACCAGAAGCAACAGCCAAGTCTTTTTCATGGGCCGATCCTCCGCGCGACAAGTCAATGCATACGACATGGCCGCCGCACCGTCAACCTTACGACGGAGCCGGAAAACGAGGGACAGTCACCGGTTGTCGTCCTTCTTCCGCGGCCGGCCTTCGGGAAGCGGGCGCAGCCGGCGATTCATTGTGGCCTCCAACTTAGCTGCGAAACCGTCGCTGCCCAACGGCCGGCCGCCATCGGTGCGAAGCCGATGTTTGCTCGCCGTTTCGCACATTTCGTCGGGCAACACCTTTAAGTAGAGGCGCCGGCCGTCGTCCGTGAACGGCACGTCTTGGCGATTTTTTCCGCGTTGGGTGATATGGCGCCGACAACCCGGGACGACGATGCGCGCAACACGTGGCATGCCCAACAAATAACAAAAACCAGGAGGGCTGTCAAGAAAACCGGTGACTGTCCCTGGTTTCAGAAGAAAACCGGTGACTGTCCCTGGTTTCGAAGAAAACCGGTGACTGTCCCTAGTTTCCCTGACTCGGCCCGGCCTCGCGGCCGGGCTTTTTTTTGCCGCGAGCCGGCGTCACGAAACGCGCGGAAAGCGTTCGCGGTCGGTGTGCGGCAGGAAGAGCGCGGCCGTGTATTCTTCCATGTAGCCGGGCACGATGCTGAGGTCGAGATAGGTCAAACGCCGCGCCAGAGCGAGTTGGCGGCGGCGCGCGTCGCCCGAAACCAGCGCCAGCGCCGAGCCGGCCAGCGAGGCGTTGCCCAGGTACACGAATCGTTCGCGCGGCAGCTCGGGCAGCAGGCCGATGGTCCGCGCGTCGTCGAAATCGAGATACCGGCCGAAACCGCCGGCGATGTAAAACTTCGTCAACGCGCCGAACGTCAGATCGACCTGGCGCAGCATCAGCGAAAACGCCGAATAGATCGCCGCCTT
>Ga0181520_10005402_pt1 | contig 20436 bp, 18 predicted proteins | sample PEATcosm2014_Bin_29_FD_132451 | JGI IMG/M metagenome (GOLD analysis project Ga0181520, IMG submission 132451) | Peatland microbial communities from MTU Mesocosm Facility, Houghton, MI, USA - PEATcosm2014_Bin02_30_metaG | ecosystem: Environmental > Terrestrial > Soil > Wetlands > Peat | place... | reverse complement strand
TCGGTATACTCCGGGGCTTCCTTGATGGCCTCCCGCGAGAGACCGACGGAGACTTTGGATTCCGTCCAGCTCACCCGCTCGACCCACGCGGGCGAGATCAAGACCTTTTTTCCCGGCCACCAATTTTGTGTCGCCACCTCGATGTAACGAATCGCCCATGCTTCATCGTCCATGAGAAATCCGTCGACATGGCCGATTTCACCATCGGCCGCGTCGATGTGATAGCCGGTAACCGCCTCGCTGCTGCGCAAATGCGAATCCGGCGACTCTTTCCGCATTTTATCCGCCACCGCTTCCGCGGCGGGACACATTGGAGCAGCCAGACCCGCCGGGTAGAACGCCGGGCCCCACAGATAGGGACCGCCCCAATAATAGGGATATCCGTAATACCCAAGGTATGCGGCCTCGTGCTGCCGCGAGACAGGCAGGTGCGTGTCGATGTCGGGGCTGTTTTGAACCTGCCTTTTCGTCAGCGCCACATCGAGGCGCCGGGCCTCCCAGTCCGCCTGGAGCACCGAGATGGGCGAGATCAGCACTTGCCGGCCGCCAAGCCAGCCGGCGGTTTCCACCGTCAGGTAGCGGATGGCCCACGTCTCGTCGTCGAAATAGAACTGATCCACGGTCCCCAGCCCGCCGTCCGTAGCTCGTATCGCGAAGCCCTTCAGATGATTTGCGTTCCTCAACATCGTCTTGGCCCTCCAGGGCGTTTGTTGGCGCGTTTTCAGGGGCGCTGTCTCAGGCCGCGGCGTGCGTGTCACAAACAGCTACCACCGCGTTTAGTTCAGACACTTCCATCTCCTTCGATGTTCTTTTGACTTAGGTGGCGTGCGCCAGGGCGCTCTGAGCCCGCGTTTCGTCCGGCAGTACCCCCACGCGCACCCGGAAAGGCTCTTCCCAGCACACCGGATACCGCCGCCCGCACGTCCGGCACTCGTATTGGCCGTGCGAGGGCCACATGGGCTCTTGGTGCATCATCCTGCACCAGAGATTCGCGAATCGCGCTTGGGCGGGTTTCATCTATCTACATCCCTTTCCTGGGCCGGCGCTTGCTAAAGGCGGGTGGCGGCGTAGCTTTCGCGGTCATGTTGCGTCAGCGCGCGCGACCATTCGTCGGCCTGCTTTTCGGCTTCCGCCTTCGCTACTCCATACCGCTCCTGAATTCGCCCGATCAACTGATCCTTTTTGCCGGCGATGGTTTCCCAGTCGTTATCGGTGAGTTTCCCCCAGCGCTCGCGAGCGGAGCCGGTGAACTGTTTCCACTTGCCTTCGATTTGATCCCAATTCATGTCTTCTCCTTGACGGTTCGTTTCCAGGACGAGTCTGCGGAGCCCGCCTACAGGCGGAGCTGTCCGAACAACACCAGCGCGATCACAATCAGCAACACCGCTCCCAGCGCTCCGCTGGGGTAGTAACCCCAGCTTCTGCTGTACGGCCAGGCCGGCGCGAGCGCGAGCAACAATACTACTAGCAAAAGCAGCAGTAACATAATTGTTTCTCTTTCCGGTTTCCCGGCGTAACTTGACTTGAGGCACGTTTGCCGCCGTTTGAATTCGAGGGAGGTATGGGGCGAGGGCTCAGCGAGCGGTTGCATTTAGGCTCTTGACGCGGCCAAATGTGCATTTCTCGAGGCAAATCCTGCACCTGGGCGCTCACCGGCAGGCAACCCCGCTATTCCGGCGCGTGGCACGGCTCGTGCATAGGTACAAACACGACAGTTCCAAAAGGAGGAACCCAAAATGGCAAGGAATACATCGGTCATCGGAATCTATGAGGACCGAACAACCGTTTCGGACGCCATCGGCGTCCTGCATAAAGCGGGGTATCGGGCGACCGACATCGCGGTCCTGTCGTCCGACAACCAGGGCTCCAAGGATTTCGCGCACGAGAAACACACCAAGGCGGCGCAGGGAGCGGCCACGGGAGCGGCCGTGGGCGCGGTGGTCGGCGCCGCCGCGGCCTGGTTGGTTTCCATTCAAGCCGTGACCATCCCGGGTTTAGGGCCGCTCGCCGCGGCCGGACCGGTGGTGGCTGCTTTGGCTGGCGCCGGCGCCGGCGGGGCTCTGGGTTGGATGGTGGGATTGCTGGCGGGCGCGCGTCTGCCCGAATACCTCGCCAAGCGGTACGCGGGCCGAGTCAGGCGCGGCGGCATTCTCCTGTCCGTTCACTGCGACAGCCAGGAGTGGCGCAACCGTGCGGAGAAGACCTTGAAGGACACTGGCGCACGGGATGTTTCCTCAGCCTCGGAGGCTTCCGCGGACTACGGGACGACGGATAAGCCGACCGAGAGAACGCCGGCGGCCGTGGAACGTACTTGAAACGGGCTGGCCGTCCGCGTGCACGCACAATAGCGACCTTAACGGAGATGATTATCATGCAATTCGTTCGAGCTACCACCGCCGGCGCGGTGTTTCTGCTTCTCGGGACGATGGCTCCTGCGTACGCGCAGCGCGGTCAGGAGGGCAAGCCCGAAGAGCACGCCGCGCCCGCAGCCGCGCAACAACAGCGCCCACAGGCACAGCCGCAACAACCGCAGCAGAGGGCCCAGCAGGCCCAGCCGCAGCGGCCGCAGGCGCAGCAGGCCCAACGCCCACAGACACAACCGAAACAGCCGCAAGCGCAGCAGCGCGCGCAGCCCGCTCAACAACCGCAGCAGAGGGCCCAACAGGCCCAGCCACAGCGGCCGCAGGCGCAGCAGGCCCAGCGCCCACAGCCACAGCAGAAGCAGCCGCAAGCGCAGCAGCGCGCCAAACCCGCTCAACAACCGCAGCAGAGGGCCCAACAGGCCCAGCCGCAGCGGCCGCAGGCGCAGCAGGCCCAACGCCCACAGACACAACAGAAACAGCCGCAAGCGCAGCAGCGCGCCCAACCCGCTCAACAACCGCAGCAGAGGGCCCAGCAGGCCCAGCAACAGCGGCCGCAAGCGCAGCAGGCGCAGCCTTCCCAGCAGGCCCGGCAACAACCGCAGCCGCAGCGGACCGCGCAACAGGCCGCCTCATGGCAACAGCAGCGGGGATGGCTAAAGCAGGGCGGCGGCTGGCAGGAACATAGCACCTGGCAGCAGGGTCGCGCGCAAAACTGGACAACCCAGCATCGCACCTGGGCGCAACGTGGAGGCTATGGCGGTTCCTTCATTCCTCAGGCCAGCTTCGACCTTTCTTTCGGGAGCCAACACTCGTTCCGGATGCACAGCCAACCCACGATGTACATGGGGTATCCGCGTTTCTCCTACGGCGGCTATTCGTTCCTGATGGTGGATCCATGGCCACAAGACTGGGCATTGAACTGGTATGACACCGATGACCTTTACATCGCTTATGACAATGGGTACTACCTTTACGACCGCCGGTATCCCAGCATCGGAATGGCGATCACCGTCGCGCTGTAGCCGGCGAACGTTGGTCGAATACTCTGGTTGAACGACTTCTGCCCGAGGCCGCCCGGAAACGGGCGGCCTCTTTTTTTTGCCAGTTCGCTAAGACAAAATAAATCCTGCGTGAGTCAAGTCATTTGGTTTTCGGCGGTTGCATGAATCGGCCGCAAGCCCGGAAGGCCGCGGGAGCAAAAGTCGTGTGCCATGCTGAAAGAGGGGGATTCTGGGCGCCGTGCCCAAAACCCTTCGTCCCCAAAAATAATTCCTTGAATTTCAATTACCTGCAATCCCGTTTGGGGCAACTCGCCCAAAAAGCGGGCCGGGAGAGGTGTGTCTATGAAGAAATTGGTTGACGTGGCGGCGAAGAAACAGTGCTGGACCTGGGCATCCTGATGGGCAAACGCGAGGCGTTCAGCACGCTCGCGGGACGTTGCGGCGCCGCGCAGGCAGAGTCGCTCCGGCGCATTCGCGAATCTCAGGTCTAACGGGAATTGGCTGCCAATTGGGACGGGTTCTGCACCGGCGTATCGAAAATCAGCCGGCGGAGCGTCGATCGTATGATCGGCTGGTTGGAGGAAATCGGCCCGGTGTTTTTCGAGCTGGCGCAAATGACGGGCATCACCGCGGACGAATATCGCGCCATTGCACCGGCGGTGCGGGAGGACGGGATTCATCTCGGAACGGAAGTGATCGCACTGCTTCCCGAAAACGCGGAGACGGTAGCCGAGGCGGTGCTCCGCCTGCAAAAAGAAGCCGTTGCGGCGCGCCCGGCTAAAGGCCCGGGCGAACGCATAGGGGATCTCCAGGCGCAGGGGCAGCGGCTGGAGGACAACGCTCGCCGCATCGCGAAATCCGCCGGCAATACCGAGCGCGGCTCGCTGCGGGCGGCCGTGGGCCAACTACGAAATCTCCTCGCCCGCGTGGAGATGGAGCTGCCGTAATTGGGCAGGCTTCACGGACAACATCACTTAGTTTCCCCATTGCCGGGCGAACTAGGCATTGGCGTTAAACTAAGGCGCTTTGGCTTTGTATCAGGGCACGGCTCTAGACGTGCCGCGGAACAAGGCGTAAAACAAAGGTTGCGAAGCCCGAGGAAGCTTCGCCCCTCTGTCAGGGCTTATTTAACGCCCATGAGCGGGACCAGCGGGTCCGCCCCATCGTTTCGCCCAGCGGCGAATTCACCCGATTACGGGTTCTGCTTCTCGCTATCACTAGGACTCGCGGCCTTCTTGACGCCCTGTCCGACCTTTTTGCCCGCGTGTCCCACTTCCTGGCCGAACTCTTTGCCGGCCGCCAAAGGCTTGCCTTCCTTCATCTCGTGGCCCATGTCCTGGCCACCCTTGCCAACGTCCCGACCGGCCTTCTTGAAGTCGGCGCCCTCCGATTCCGGGGCCACTCCCATTCTGCCGGCCGTCGCCACATCGAGGCGTCCGGTGACCGGCAGGCTTTCCGATTTCTGATATTCGCGAATGCCGGCTCGCGTGCGAGGGCCGACCTTGCCATCGACGGTCCCGTGATAGAATCCCTTGTCGCTTAGGCTCTGTTGAGCGCTCTTGATGCCCTGCTGGTCATCTGCTGCTGAAGCCATGGGAGCCAGGCTCAGGCACAACACCCCAAGAGCAAGACTGCAAACTGCCGCTGTGATCGCTTTCATTCTGACCTTTCTATGTCGTCCCGGTTACCCGCGGGGGTTTTCGGCGACCCCTGGATTGATTGCACGGATAGTGCCAACGTCCTCATGCGATCTCAACCGCCATTTGGACGGCCTGCGAAACCGGCAAACCGCGATCCGGCCTGGAGTTCCGCCAGACGCCTCGCCTCCGCCGAAGGCCTGACCCACGGCAAATCTCGCATTCGAGTGCAGATCCTGCATCTTGCGCAGTGTGATTCCCGCCCCAGCAGCCTGCCAGCCCCGATGTAGCTCAACCCCTCGATTCGGACCCATACTTGCATCAAACGGCGAGGGTGCTTTCCCAAAAGCCGTCTGAAAGCAGATCGGAGACGCACATGAACGGTAGTCGCAATTTGCAGGATTCCATTCGCCGGACCATACCATCGGTGGCCGTAGTGGCCGCACTGGTCTTCTGGACGCTTTGCCGTGCATACGAAGCCGGGCGTAAGGCAGGTTCGCGAAATCCGGGGTGAACCGAACGGCGTTCGGTTTGGCCACGCTCATGCAGTCATGTAGCTAAGGAGAAGAAGAATGCTCTGGACAATCTGCATAATTCTGCTGGTTTTGTGGGCGCTGGGACTGGCGACCTCTTACACCGCCGGCGGGCTGATCCACATCCTGTTAGTCGTCGCCCTGGTAGTTATGGTAATCCGCCTGATCCAGGGACGCAGGATTCTTGATTAGCGGTTCATGAGATCCATCCATCGGACGGACGCCACGCCCGCGACTGGCCAGCGGATTGCTACTTAACTATCGGGAGAGTAAAAACAATGCCGTTAGTGAACATCGTCATCGCGCTGATCGTGGTCGGCGTCGCGTTGTGGTTGATCAACAACTTCATCCCCATGGCCGGCAGTATCAAGACGATTCTGAACATCGTGGTCGTCATTGCGGTCGCGGTCTGGGTCTTGAAGGCGGTTGGAATGTGGGGACGCGTAACCAGCTATAGGTTTATGAACTGAGCCGGCGCGCCAATGGGGCGCCGGTTTCGCAATTTGCGCCAAAACAAATCCGCCATGAGCCTCCCTATCGAACAGCGGGAAACCGATGGCATCGTCATTCTCGATCTGAAAGGCCCGCTCACTTTGGGCCATGCCGATTTGGAGCTGCGTGACAGGCTGTTGGCGCTCGATCAATCCGGCAAGCTCGACATCGTGTTAAACCTCAAAGACGTCGGCGAGATTGACAGCGCCGGGCTGGGGACGCTGGTATTTGTACTCGCCAGGCTGCGCAAGGCCGGTGGAAGGCTGGCGCTGGCGAACGTCAATCGGTCCCATCTGAGGCTCTTTCTGTTGACCAGGCTGGCCATCGCCTTTGAATTCTTCGACGACGAGCAGGACGCGGTCGACAGCTTCTTCCCGGATCGGGCGCTGAAGCGCTTCGACGTCCTCGACTTCGTCGAGCAGGAAAAGGATTCGAATCGCAAAGCCGGTTCCGAGGCGGCTTGCTAAAATGGGAGGCAATGCCCCAACTGCCCGCGGTTTCGGGCCGGATACTGATCGTCGACGATGACGAGCGCCAGCGTAACGCCTTGGCTGCCATGCTTTCCGGTTGTGATTTTGAGACGCAGGTCGCCTGCGACGGGCAGGATGCGCTGGAACGGCTCGCCGCCTTCAATGCGGACGTCATCGTCGCCGATTTGGTCATGCCGCGCATGGACGGCTTCGAACTGCTCCGGCATTTGAAGGAACGCGGCGACCTTACTCCGGCGATCGCGCTCACCGGCTTCGGGAGCATGGAAAAAGCGCTTTCCGCCGTCCATGACCTCAAGGCATTCTGGTTCCTGGAGAAGCCGGTGGAACCGCGCGCCTTCCGGACCCTTCTGGAACGTGCGATCCGTTACAAAAGAAGCCTGCAGAGGACCGAAGAGCTTCAGCGCGACCTGAGCCTTCGCGGCGTGCTCGGGGACTTGGTGGGAACTTCTCCGGCGATGCAGCAGGTCTTCTCGTTAATCCGGCAGGTGGGGCCCACCTCCGCGCCCGTGCTGATCCGTGGAGAGAGTGGCACCGGGAAGGAGTTGATTGCCCGGGAGATCCATAAGTGCAGCCCGCGCGCCGATGGGCCTTTCGTCGCCATCAATGCGGCTGCCTTACCCGAGGCCCTGGTGGAGAGCGAGTTATTCGGCCACGAGAAAGGCGCGTTTACGGGGGCTATGGAGCGTTCCGCCGGCTGCTTCGAGCAGGCTGACGGGGGCACCCTGTTTCTCGACGAGATCGGCGAGATGCCCTCCTCCACGCAACCCAAGCTGCTGAGGGTTCTCGAAGACCTGCGAGTGCGGCGGTTGGGCGGTAAGAGAGAAATCCCAGTAGATGTTCGCGTTCTTGCCGCCACCAGTCAGGACCTCGGAACGCATCTGCGCGAAGAACTTTACTATCGGTTGAGCGTATTCCAAATCGTGGCCCCGCCGCTGCGGGAACATAAAGAAGATATCGCGCCCATCTGCGATGTTATGCTGCAGACTCTCAACAGAAAGCACGGCGCGCGCGTTACAGGGATCGATGCCGAAGTGCTGGATCTCTTTCACCGGTACGACTGGCCCGGTAATGTGCGCGAGCTGCGCAATATTCTGGAGCGAGCCGCCATCGTGGCGGGCGAGGGTTTGATCCGGCTGACGGACCTCCCTTCCCCTCCCTTGGGCGCGACCCCCAGCCCCTATGCCCGGCCATCGCAAGGCGATGAGGGTCCCGTACTGCTCCAGCCGGGCCAGCCGCTAGTGAAGCTCGAGGAGGCTTACATCAAACTCACCCTCGAGCACGTGCACGGCAATCGCAAGCTCGCCGCCGGGATGTTGGGGATCAGCCTGCGGACGCTGCAGAACCGGATCGCCGCCCTGCGCGACGAGACCAAGGCGGCAACTCCCCGCTCCTGAACGCCTTGGCGGCCCCAGTTCAGTCCGGCGCCGGAAGACGGATCATCTCCTGAATCTGCTCGACGGCCTGTGCCAGGCTGGTGAGCAATCGATCCGGCTGGGCTCGTTCGAAGCGCGCCTTGGCCTTCTCCGTATCGCCGGCGAAGCCCCAGACTCCGACTACCAGCTTGAGCTTGGGAAAGCGTTCCCGAATCAGTTTGCACATCGTCCGCGCGGGCGGAAAGGCAAAAGGCGGCAATGCGGAGATGCAGACGACGTCGTCTTGTCTTATCTCGAGGAACCCCAGCAGCTCCGCGGGGGAAGCGTGGGCGATAGGAAAAGACAAAGCCGCGTGGCCCGCCTGCTCCAGGAGCTGCGCCAGCATGGCGGCCGTCGCCTCATCGGCCCGATCGCTCGCCGGAATGCAGAGTATGGTGGCGCCGGAACGCTCCGCCGGGACCGAATCCGCCGCCGCGCCCTCGGTCGGGGATGGATCGCGCGCCGGTTGGTGCTCGGAGAGCTCGGTAATCATTTCGTTGATGCTGAGAAAGAGGAACTCCTCCCTGGTTGTGTCGATCTCCCCTTTGTGGCGATCCTGCTCTGCCAGGCTTAAAGCGGGTATAAGCACGGAATCGTATAACGCCACCAGCGACGTTCCTTTCAGGCATCGGTTCACAATAGCATGCGCTTCCGGTTGGTCCATTGCCAGTAAGCGCTGGTAGATCTGAGCTTCCGCCCCCAGAACCACTTCATCCCCGAGCAGGATATGAAGAAAAGAGAGTTGCGGAACATAGCGGCCCAGCACCACCACGCAGACTGTGAGAGGCGTGGACAGGATGAGACCGGCGGGTCCCCACAGGACCGCCCAGAAGATAGCCGCCACCAGCAGGGCCAGGGAAGAGATTCCCGTGTTGGCCCCGTAAAGCCACGGCTCGAAGAAGTTGGCGGTGATCAGTTCGAGTCCGGCGAACAGAAGGAACACCAACAGCGGCGGCAGCCAACTGTCAAAAGCCGCGAGCGATATTCCGATCGCCAGTGCGGCGGCCACCATCGTGCCGGCGTACGGCACCATGCGCAGGAGGCCGGCGACCACTCCCCATAGGGCGGGATAGGGCACTCCGATGGCGTACAGACCGAGCCCGAACAGGACTCCAAAACCGGCGTTCACCAGGACCTGCATCAACAGGTAGCGGCTGACGCGTTGCGCCGCGTCGTCGAGCGCTTGCGTCATGATGTTGATTTGACCGAGTCCGACCAGCCGGAAAAGACGATGCCGCAAGTCGAATCTCTGGACCAGCATGAAGATCGTGAAGATGAGGACAAGTCCCGCCATTCCCAGCGGCCGGAGAACCGGCTCTACCACCTCGCGGAGGTACTCCAATCCACCCGCCGCCGGTGGCACGATCTGTACCGCCATGGGAAGCCCGGGCGTACCGGGCGCGGCGCGCAGCGCCCGATTCTGAGCCGTGGAGCCTGCATCGGGCGCCGCCGGGCTGGAGACTTCGCGCGCGACTTCCTTCAAACTGTTGGCCGCCAGGCCTAACGGTCCCTTCGTGGGAACGCGGAACGCTTGCATCTTGGCCTGAATGTTCTGGCTATACCTGGGTAGCTCCCGGGCGACGCCGACGAGCTGAACGGCGATGATCCAGGCAACCCAGCCGGCCGCCGCCATGGTCGCCAGGACGGTCATAACGACGGCCGGCGCACGGCCGATGCGCCATCTTTGCAGCAGCGCGACCACGGGGGTCAAAGCGAACGTCAGGATGAGAGCGAATGCCAAAGGAATCAGAATTTCGCGGGCGAAGTACAGCGCCGCGATCAGGCCAAACAACATGAGCATCGCCCACTTGTTGGAGTTTGGGACGTGCTGATGCGATACGCCCAGGGAGGCCGGCGCCATAGCGCCGCGCCAGCCGGCCGCGCCCGTGGTGGAACCCGTTTCGTGGCCCTTGTGGAAGAGCTGCCGGTTCCAGATGAAAGCCATTTCAGTTGCGGTTAGGGCAATCCCGTGGCAAGATCTTCGATGCGGACCCAGGCCCAAAGCCAGCCCACAGGGAACACCGCACGCCAATAGCCACAAACGCGACCTCGCGGCGCGGCCCTCGCCGGCCGACGGCCCCAGTTCCGCCCGAAGCCCCGAGGCGCTCCGCGGTCATCGCCGGCAAAGTGTGGCCACGGAATTGCCCTGCGGAAGCAAGCTGCACAAACCAACATGGAGACAATCGAAATGGACTGCAATAGAGGTTCCGCTCTACCGTTTTTCCTGAGCGGGCTGGGAGCCGGTATCGGTCTGACGCTGCTGCTTGCCCCTCGTTCCGGCGCCGCGACCCGGCGCCTCATCGGCAAGAAGGTAGACGACGGGGAGAAGTGGATCGGGGACAAGGTAGCCGCGGCGCAGGACAGCGTCCAGGGTTGCGTCAAGGAATTCCGCGACCGGGTCGAAGAGATGGCCAGGTGATGCCGCGCCGAATCGGCGGACTTGGCCAGACGCGTGCTCGGTGCTTGCCTCGGAGTGTATGAATATGAAGAAGATTATCGGACTATCCGTTCTGGTTTGCGTGGCTGCTTTTGCGCAGGACAAGGGACGCGGTGGGGCCCCGGGCGGCCGCCCCGCGGCGGTTGGCGGCGGCCACATTCCCGCTCGCGGTCCGGCTCCCGCGAAGGCTGCCGCGCCTGCGCGAGCTTCGACTCCTGCACGAGGGCAGCAGCCCGCTGCCGCGGCCGAGAACCACGTCAAAATGGACCAGAAAGGCCATCCGGACGTTCCCCACGTGGATGCCAGGAACGATAAATGGGTGGGGCACGATAGCGGCGCCAACGATGCGCATTACCACCTCGCTCAGCCGTGGGCGCATGGACACTTCAGCGGCGGTTTTGGGCCGCAGCACGTATTCGTGCTGGCGGGAGGAAACGCGCAGCGCTTCTGGTTTAACAACTTCTACTGGGACGTCGCCGCGTACGACTACAACATCGTCGCGGGCTGGAATTGGGCTGGCGATCAGATCGTGATCTACGAGGACCCCGACCATATTGGCTGGTATCTGGCATACAACCCGCGGTTAGGCACCTACGCGCACGTAGAGTATTTGGGGGGGTGACCCAAGGGAGCCTCGGAACGAGAGCAAATCCCGCACTCTCATGTGCAGCTTCTGCACTTTTCCCGGCCACATTCCCGTGGCGTTGGGGTAGAGCATCGCTGCACTTCGCGCCAGGAGCCATATGCTAGATAGCCCAAGGACGCCGACGCAACCGTCTCCCGAAACCGGTGAGCCAATAGCGACTCTATCGGCGCCGGCGCGGGTGGCGCCGGCGCCGGCGGAGACCGCTCCACCCTTGAAGCCGAAGCCTGCCCGCCGGCGCCGGCTCTGGCTGTGGCTGTGCGTTCTTCTCGTGCTGGGTATAGGCGGTTATGTTCTGTGGTCGGAAATCGCCAGTGCGAAAGCCGCCAGGGCGGCCAAGGCCGCCGCGGCACAAGGTCCGCCGCCCATACCGGTGGTGGCGGCCAAATCCCGCAAGGGGGACATCGGCGTTTATTATTCGGGGCTTGGAGCCGTCACGCCCCTCGCTACGGTTACGGTCAAAGCCCGGGTGGATGGGCAGTTGATGAACGTCCGCTATCGTGAAGGCGACACCGTTCACAAGGGCGATCTGTTGGTGGAAATCGACGACGGGCCCTATCAGGCGGCGCTGACCCAGGCCGAAGGGGCGCTGATCCGGGACCAAGCCACCCTGGAGAACGCGCGCATCGACCTAATCCGCTATCAACAGTTGGCCCCGCAGAAAGCCATCCCGGAGCAGCAACTCGCCACCCAACAGGCAACCGTGCATCAGGACGAGGGGGTGGTGAAGCTCGATGAGGGTCAAATCGAAGGCGCCAAGGTCAATCTGGCCTACTGCAAGATCGCGGCGCCGGCCACTGGACGCATTGGGCTGCGGCTGGTGGACCCCGGCAACATCGTTCAATCCGCCGACGCTGGCGGATTGGTAGTCATCACGCAGATGGATCCCATCAGCGCCATCTTTACCATCTCCGAGGATCAGCTTCAGGTGGTGCTCCGGAAGATGGCCGCCGGGCAGACCCTCGAAGTGGATGCTTACGACCGCGGAGGTAAGACCAAGCTGGCGCAAGGGTCGCTGACAACGCTCGACAATCAGATCGATCCGACTACCGGCACGCTCAAGCTGAGAGCGACATTCCCCAACGGGGAAGGCGCGCTGTATCCCAATCAATTCGTGAACGCGAAATTGCTGGTCCAGGAAAAGCACGGAGTAACGCTGGTGTCAACCGCCGCGGTACAACGCAACTCTCAAGCGACCTATGTATACGTGGTCAAGGCGGATTCCACGGTGACCCTGCGTCCCATCACCCTCGGCACAACCGAAGGCGATGACTCGGAAGTCACTGCGGGGCTGACGCCGGGAGAAGTCGTAGTCATGACCGGGGTCGACAAACTGCAGGAAGGAACCAAGGTCGCCGCCCAGATCCCCTCCGCGAACCCTCCCCCCAGCGCCCCGGCAAGCGCAAAAGTGAGCTCGTCAGCCAAGAAGGCCGGCGCTACCCAAAAGGGAAGTTAGATGAACCGGCCTCCGAACTTCCCGCTCGTCATGCTTTTCGCTTTGCTGCTGGTTTCGGCCGGATGCGCGGTGGGTCCCAATTACAAACGGCCTTCGGCCGCGGCCCCGCCGGCGTTCAAAGAGCAGCCGCCCGTGAACTTCAAGGAAGCGGCAGCGGCCGGGTGGAAGCAATCGCAGCCTGGCGACGCGTACTCGAAAGGCCGATGGTGGGAACTGTACAACGATGCGGCCCTCAATGCGCTTGAGGAGCAGGTGAGCGTGTCGAACCAGAATGTACTGCAAGCCGAGGCGCAGTACCGGGAAGCCAAGGCCGCCGTAAGCGTGGCCAGAGCCGCATTGTCGCCGACCGTGACCACCGCTCCTGCCGCCAGTTTCGGAGAAAACGGGACCGCCGCCGGAAGCGCCGCGGGAGCGGCGGGCAGCCGAAAAAGTTTCACCCTGCCGTTCAACGTTGCCTGGGAGCCCGATCTATGGGGGAACATCCGCCGCGGCGTCACGGCGAGCGCTGCCACTGCCCAGTCTCTGGCGGCCAACGTGGCCAATGCCCGCTTGCTCTACCAGGCCGAACTCGCGCAGGATTACTTCGGTCTTCACGGCAATGACGGAGAAGCGGAGTTACTCACTCGCACGGAGGCGTCCTATGAAGAGTACCTTGCCCTGACGCGGAACCGCGTCTCTTCCGGCATAGCGGCGGATCTCGATGTGGCCCAGGCGGAGGCGCAACTGTACGCGGTGCAGTCGCAATTGATGGACCTCGGCGTGGAGCGCGCGGCGTTCGAACACGCCATCGCCATTCTGATCGGCAAAGCGCCCGCGGACCTCTCGATACCGGCCGTCGCATTGAACGCTACTCCTCCGCCGGCGCCGCTGGGGGTTCCGTCGGAACTGCTGGAACGAAGGCCGGACATCGCCGGCGCGGAGCGGCAGGTGGCTGCCGCGAACGAGCAGATCGGGATCGCCATGGCGGCCTTTTATCCAAACCTGAGCTTGACGGGGAGCGCCGGCCTGGAAAGTTCCAGCCTGGCAAAATGGTTCACCTGGCCCAGCCGCTTCTGGTCGGTCGGGCCCCAACTGGCGGAGACGCTTTTCGATGCGGGCCGCCGCCGCGGGGTGGTGGTGGAACAGCAGGCCGCCTATGATGCCACGGTGGCCTCCTATCGGGAGACCGTGCTGACTGCGATGCAGCAGGTGGAAGACAACCTGGCCGCGTTGCGGATTCTCGCGGGAGAGGCTGACAAAGCGAGGCAAACGGTTCAAGCGGCCACTCGCGCTTTCGACATATCTTCCGCGCAGTACCGGTCCGGAACGGCGAGTTATCTCTTGGTAATCACCTCACAGGCAACCCTTCTCAGCGCCGAAGTGACGGCGGTAACCTTGATGACCCGCCGCCTGACAGCGAGCGCACTGCTGATCGAAGCGTTGGGCGGAGGCTGGGCTTCGTCGCAGTTGCCCACTACCAGAGACGTCGCGACCGCGGCGGCGACCGGCAGCGGCCACGCCGGGAATGGGAACTAGATGAACCCGTCCCGGATTTTCATTGAACGGCCGGTAGCCACCACGATGCTGATGGTGGGCATTTTGCTGGCCGGGGCGGTGGGGTATACGCAGCTTCCCGTTTCCGCGTTGCCGGAGGTGGACTATCCGATCATACAAGTCACTACGTTCTATCCCGGCGCCAGCCCGGACGTGATGGCGTCTTCGGTCACTGCGCCGCTGGAACGCCAGTTTGGGCAGGTCCCCGGACTCCAGCAGATGACTTCCACGAGTTCCGACGGGAGTTCGGTAATCACCCTGCAATTCAACCTCAGTCTGAGCATCGATGTGGCTGAACAGGAAGTGCAGCAATCGATCAACGCCTCGGGCACGTACCTCCCGTCGGATCTGCCGGCCCCTCCGATCTACAGCAAGACCAATCCGGCCGACACCCCGATCCTGACGCTCGCCCTGACCTCCACGGATCTTCCGTTGTCGAAGGTCGAAGATCTCGCCGACACCAGGCTGGCGCCCAAAATGTCGCAGTTGCCGGGGGTCGGCCTGGTCAGCATAAGCGGCGGACAGAAGCCCGCCGTCCGGATTCAGGCGAATCCCACGGCCATGGCCTCTTACGGTCTCAATCTCGAGGATCTGCGCACCGCCATCGTCGCCGCCAACGTCAATCAGGCCAAAGGGAACTTCGATGGAGCGCGGCAGGCGTACCAAATTGGAGCCAACGATCAGTTGCTCTCCAGCAGCGATTACGCGCCCCTCATCATCGCATACAAGAACGGGGCCCCCGTCCAGTTGACCGACGTCGCCACAATCCTCGACGACGCCGAGAACATCCGGCAGGCCGCCTGGATGAACCAGACTCCCGCGGTGATTTTGAACATTCAGCGGCAGCCCGGCGCAAACATCATCTCGGTGGTCGATCGAATCAAGAAACTGTTGCCTCAGCTAACGTCGTCGCTGCCCGCGTCGATTCACGTCGGCATCCTGACCGATAGGACCACCACCATTCGGGCCTCCGTAAGCGATGTGCAGTTCGAGCTCATGCTGACCGTGGCCCTGGTGGTGATGGTGATGTTCCTTTTCCTGCGCAACATCGCCGCCACTATCATTCCCGGTATCGCCGTTCCCCTGTCGCTGATCGCCACCTTCGGAGTGATGTACCTGCTCGGCTACAGCCTGAACAGTCTGACTCTGATGGCCTTGACGATTTCCACCGGCTTCGTGGTGGACGATGCGATCGTCATGATCGAGAACATCAGCCGCTATATCGAAGCCGGCGACGCTCCGCTCGAAGCCGCGCTCAAAGGCTCCGCGCAAATTGGCTTTACCATCGTCTCGCTGACCGTCTCCCTGATCGCCGTTCTCATCCCTTTGCTATTCATGAGCGATATCGTAGGCCGCCTGTTCCGTGAATTCGCCGTTACGCTGAGCGCCACCATCCTGGCCTCGGCCGTGGTTTCGCTCACTCTCACTCCGATGATGTGCTCCAAGCTGCTGAAGCACAAGTCCGAGGCGAATCAAGGAAGGTTTTATCGCGCCTCGGAGCGCGCATTCAATTCGGTTATCGCCTTCTACGGACGGACGTTGCAGTGGGTCCTCGGCTGGCAGGTGGCGACCCTGCTGGTGGCGGCGGCGACTCTCGGGGTGACCACCTTCCTGTTCTTCGTCATCCCCAAAGGATTCTTCCCCATTCAAGATACGGGAGTCATCCAAGGGGTTTCCGAAGCGGCCCAGTCGGTGTCCTTTCCGGAAATGTCCAGGCAGCAGCAGCAGTTGACCAAGATCATCCTGCAGGATCCGGCCGTGGATAATCTGTCTTCATTCATCGGAATCGACGGAACCAACACCACCTTGAACAGCGGACGCATCCTCATCAACTTGAAGCCTCAAGCCGTGCGAAAGATCAGCGCGAGCGACGTGATTCGGCGCTTGCAGCCGGAACTGGCCAAGGCGCCGGGCATCACGCTTTATATGCAGCCGGTACAGGATCTCTCGGTCGAGGACGTGGTGAGCCGCACGCAATTCCAGTACACCCTGGAAGATCCGAACGCGGATGAGTTGAACGCCTACGCGCCGCGGATGCTCGCCAGGCTGCAGACGCTGCCGCAATTGAGCGACGTGGCAAGCGATCAACAAACCCTTGGTCTCGGGGCGAAGCTGGTGTTTGACCGGAAGACCGCTTCGCGCTTAGGGATCACTACCTCGGCGATCGACCAAACGTTGTACGACGCTTACGGCCAGCGGGAAGTGTCGACCATGTTTACGCAGTTGAACCAATATCACGTGGTCCTGGAAGTGAAGCCCGGGTTCGGCAAGGATCCTTCCAATCTGAGCGACTTGTTTATCCAGGCCGGCGCGGTGGTTCCCAGCGCTCCATCGATTCAATCCTCCTCGGCGTTTCCGAGTGCCGGCCAGATCCCGTTCAGCGCCTTCGCTCACGTGGCGACCACCACGGTTCCCATCACGGTGAATCACCAGGGTCAGTTTCCCGTGGTGACGCTCTCTTTCAATTTGGCGCCGAACGCATCCTTGGGCGACGCCGTCGCGGCCGTGAACAAAGTCAAAGACGAAATGGGCATGCCGTTGAGTATTCAGGCGGCCTATCAGGGCACGGCCCAGGCCTTTCAGACTTCGTTGGCTAACGAGCCGGTTCTGATTGCCGCCGCGCTGATTACGGTGTATCTCGTCCTGGGCATCCTTTATGAGAGCTATATCCATCCGCTGACCATCCTGTCCGCGCTGCCTTCCGCGGGCGTGGGCGCCCTGATCGCTCTTCTCATCTGCCGGAACGATTTCAGCGTGATCGCTTTGATCGGCATCGTCCTGCTCATCGGGATCGTGAAGAAGAACGCCATTATGATGATCGATTTCGCCCTGGCCGCGGAGCGCAAGGAGGGCATGAAGCCGAAAGACGCCATCTATCAGGCGTGCCTGCTGCGTTTCCGTCCGATCATGATGACCACCATGGCGGCGCTGCTCGGCGCGGTCCCGCTGGCCCTGGGCTCCGGCAGCGGTTCGGAGTTGCGCCGGCCCCTGGGAATCACGATTATCGGCGGGCTGCTCATCAGCCAACTGTTGACGCTGTATACGACGCCGGTGATCTACATTTGGTTCGACCGGCTGGCGTCGCGATTTTCGCGGCAGCCCGCGGCCGCGAAGATTCCGTCCGGCGCCGAACCGGCCCCGGCAGTGTAAACGATGAATATCTCGGAACCCTTCATCCGGAAGCCCGTCGCCACCACGCTTCTGGTGGCCGCGATCACATTAGCCGGCGCCGCGGCCTACCGGCTGCTCCCGGTGTCGCCGCTGCCCGAGGTGGAGTTCCCGACCATCTCCGTGAGCGCCGCTTTGCCTGGAGCAAGTCCCGAGACGATGGCCTCATCCGTGGCCACGCCGCTTGAGCGCCAGTTCGGGCGGATTGCGTCGGTCACCGAGATGACCTCCTCGAGCGCTCTCGGATCCACCAGCGTCACGCTGCAATTCGATCTCGATCGGGACATCGACGCGGCCGCCCGCGACGTGCAGGCCGCCATCAACGCCGCCCGCGGTAACCTGCCCTCCAATCTCCCCAACAATCCTTCCTACCGCAAAGTGAACCCGGCCGATTCTCCCATCTTCATGCTGGCCCTCACTTCCGCCGTCCTCACCAGGGGCCAGATGTACGACGCCGCCTCCACGATCATGGCGCAGAAACTGGCCCAGGTGACCGGCGTGGGACAGGTGACCGTGGGCGGAAGCTCGCTTCCGGGCGTTCGGATCGAGCTGAATCCTACGGCGCTGAACAAGTATGGCATCGGTCTGGAGCAGGTCCGTACCGCGCTGAGCGGCGCGAATGCCAATACCCCCAAGGGACATTTCTCGAACGACCTTCGCATGTGGGAAGTGGACGCCAACGATCAGATCTTCCAGGCGAGCGACTATGAGCCATTGGTGGTCGCTTACCGCAAGGGATCGGCCGTACGAATCTCCGATATCGGTGACGCGCAGGATTCCGTGGAAGACCTTCGCAATTCGGGCTACGCCAACGGCAAGCCATCTGTTCTGGTCATCATCTACCGCCAACCCCGCGCGAACATCATCGATACGGTGGACAGTATCCGGGCAGTCCTCCCGCAGATTGAATCCTCGATTCCGCATTCGATCGATGTTAAGGTGGCCATGGACCAAACGGTCACCATCCGCGCGTCCGTCAACGACACGGAGAAGACCCTGATGATCTCGGTGGCGCTGGTGGTTCTGGTGGTTTTCGTGTTTCTGAGAAGCGCGCGGACCACCTTCATTCCCAGCGTTGCAGTCCCCGTGTCCCTGGTGGGGACGTTCGGCGTGATGTATCTGCTGGGCTACAGCCTGGACAATCTTTCTCTGATGGCGCTGACCATTTCGACCGGTTTCGTGGTGGACGACGCGATCGTGGTGATCGAGAATATCACGCGTTACCTGGAACAGGGCATGCGTCCTTTCGAAGCCGCGCTGAAAGGCGCGCAGGAAGTGGGCTCCACCGTATTTACCATCAGCATTTCGCTGATCGCGGTGTTCATTCCGCTGCTTCTGATGGGAGGCATCGTGGGCCGCCTGTTTCGCGAATTCGCAGTGACGCTCTCCGTCGCCATCGCGGTCTCCATGGTAATTTCGCTTACCGCGACGCCCATGATGTGCGCTCATCTCTTAAAAGAGAAGCGATCCCATGGCTGGATGTACCGCACGAGCGAAAGGGCTTTCGATTGGTTGGTGAGTCTGTACGGAAGGACGCTCGCCGTCGCGCTCCGTTTTCGAGTGGTTACTCTAGCGGTCCTGCTGGCCACCATCGGACTTAACGTTTACCTGTTCATTCGCATACCCAAGGGGTTCTTTCCGCAGCAGGATAACGGACGGATTCAGGGATCGATTACAGCCGACCAGGACACCTCGTTTCAAGCCATGGACAAGATCATGCTGCCGATGATCAATATCGTCGCCGCGGACCCGGCCATTGACACCGTGAATGGGTTTACGGGAGGCAGCACGTACAACACGGCGCGTCTGTTTATTTCGCTGAAGCCGCTCGAACAGCGCAAGATCACGGCCGACCTCATCATCGCGCGGCTGCGGCCCAAGTTGGCCAAAGTGCCCGGCGCCACCCTGTACTTGCAAGCCGCGCAGGATCTGCGCGTAGGTGGCCGGCAGAGTAACGCGCAATATCAATTCACCATGCAAGGCGACAATCTGGACGATCTCAATCGGTTTGCCCCCAAGATGGTCGCCGAGTTTAAGACGGTTTCGATCATTTCCGACGTGAGCAGCGATCAGCAAAACCGTGGTTTGCAAGCCATGATTCAATACGACCGCGGCACTGCCGCGCGTTTCGGCATCACGCCGCAGCTCATCGATAGCACGCTCTACGACGCATTCGGCCAGCGCCCGGTATCAACCATGTATACCTCGCTGAATCAGTACCACGTGGTGATGGAGGCCTCGCCGGAGTTCTGGCAGAATCCCCTGTTTCTACAACAGATCTATGTGGATTCACCAAGCGGACAGCAGGTTCCGTTGAGCGCTTTCGCCCAATTCGCTTCCACCACCGCTCCGCTGACGGTGACTCACCAGGGTCTGTTTCCGGCGGTGACGATTTCCTTCAATCTGAAGCCCGGCGTCGCGCTGGGCGATGCGGTAAATGCCATCACCGCCGTGGCGGCCAAGGTCGGGCTTCCGCCAACCATCCAGACGGAATTCGCCGGCACGGCGCAAGCCTACGCGGCCTCGCTTTCGACCGAGCCGATCCTGATTGCAGCGGCGCTGGTGGCCGTCTACCTCATACTGGCGATGCTGTATGAGAGCTACATCCATCCCATCACCATCATCTCCAGCCTGCCGGCGGCCAGCGTCGGCGCGCTGCTGGCGCTGCTCCTCACCCATACCGACCTCAGTATTATCGCCATCATCGGCATCATTCTGCTGATCGGCATCGTGAAAAAGAACGCCATCATGATGATCGACTTCGCGCTGGCCGCCGCGCGGAACGAAGGCAAGAACTCCTACGACTCCATCGTCGAAGCCTGCATGTTGCGCTTCCGCCCGATCCTGATGACCACCATGGCCGCGCTCCTGGGCGCCTTGCCGCTCGCGCTGGGAACCGGCACTGGATCCGAGCTTCGCCGTCCACTGGGCATTACCATCATCGGCGGGCTGATCATGAGCCAACTGCTGACGCTATACACAACGCCGGTGGTATACCTGTACTTTGACAGCCTCCAGCATTGGTGGGATGGAGTTGGCATTCGAAGACGCGGAGGGTTGCCGAACGCGGTGGCGTTGCCGGCGACGGCAGCCGGAGTTTAGCTTCAGACATGGATCGGGGACGTATTGAATCGGAACTCGTCGGAAGCTAGCCGGTTTTCGTCACGCGGCCCTCGGTTTTAGCTTTTTGGAGGCTCCCATCGACGGCAAGTGGCGCGCCTGCAATAGCGGTTCGCGAAAAGCGCGATGTAGTGCAGACCTGCCCTCTTG
>Ga0181520_10005401_pt1 | contig 20436 bp, 16 predicted proteins | sample PEATcosm2014_Bin_29_FD_132451 | JGI IMG/M metagenome (GOLD analysis project Ga0181520, IMG submission 132451) | Peatland microbial communities from MTU Mesocosm Facility, Houghton, MI, USA - PEATcosm2014_Bin02_30_metaG | ecosystem: Environmental > Terrestrial > Soil > Wetlands > Peat | place... | reverse complement strand
TCGGGACAGTACCGCGGGTGGCCCCAAATCAGTTCCTGGCCGCGATCGCGGATTAAGATGGTGTACCGACGATGCTGCGTCTCCACTTCCAACTGCACGCCCCCGGATAAATCGTCCAGGCGCACCCCCCCTTCAATCTCCGACTGCACGATGTTCCGGTTCACTTCGTCGCTGAAATTGGGATGAGGCATGAAGGGTTTGGGGTTGGGGACCGCAGCCGTCGTATCCATGCTTGTCTTCTCCGCCTGCCTTCTGTCATACGCCAGCCAGCGCTACTCAGAGACCTTCAACCATCCACACATTGCTGTTGGTGACCGTGCCCAGTATGGCGAGGTAGCGACCGTCCGGTGAAAGTACGCCCCAAATACGGCTGCCCCATCCGTTGTACTGCCATAGCACCCGCGCATTTCCCCTCAGATCGACGTAGAGAAGCGTGCTGGCTTGACGCGAGACAGATCCGCAGTAAAGCCCCTTTCCGCCAGGGGACCAGTCAAGACCGGTGACGTTCGGCCAACCCTTCACGGTGATTTCGCGGTCGGAGCCGCCTGTGAGTGAAAGCAGGCGAATGTGAATCTCTGACTCGCCACCTCTCGAAATTGCATACGTAGCTCCATCGGGAGATAAACCGTCCGGGTAGAGAGTCATGGGGTCTTTCCCTACGGTCCTAAGCACCCTGCCTCTGCCTTTCAGGGGATCGAATGCTGTGATCGTTAGCTGTTTTTCATCCGGGCTCGACTCCGTGACCTCGCAGAGGCTCGCCGGGGACCGAGCGCACTGGTAGCCCTCCTCTTTCCGCGTCTCCAGCACAAACTGAGGCACTCCACCCGCGGCAGGGATGCGCATCAGGCGCTCCGGAGGCGCGGGCTTGGCGTCCGTTCTCGGATACTCCAGGTAGAGTATCCAAGCGCCGTCTGGGCTGAGGCGCGGCAATCCGACGTCTTGCGGTCCCGTGACCACAGGCTGGGCTGTGTCTTGGCTGATTCCCTGCTTGAAAATGCCCGTGGTGCCGTTGCGGTTTGATGAGAATAAGACGGCTTGGCTGTCTCGCGTCCAGGAGGTGGGCCAATCGAAGGCTTCATCATTCGTCAGCCGCCGAGGGGGATTGATGCGCGTCCCCCCTGCCGTCAGCTCGCCCACGTAGACCTGCGCCTGATCTGTCGCCTTCACGAGCACCAGCCGCTTTCCATCCGCGCTGACGCTCAATCCCTGGAGGTAAGATCCAGCCCACTGGGTGATGCGTTTCGGTTTGCCAGTTGGTGTGCCGGTATGTGTGTCGATGCCGATTTGCCAGAGATTGTGCCCGGGCGAATACACGATTCGCCCGTCTGCAAGCCAGCCAAAGTCATTCAGGTACAGGTCCGGGTCCGACACGACCACTGTCCGGTTCGCCCCCTTCAGGTCGGAGGTTTATATCAACTCCTTGAACATGTCGGGGGTGCGTTGGGCCCTAACGTAGGCCACGCGCTGTCCATCCGGCGACCAGTGCACCGACCACAGCAACTCATTTTCTCCCAGCGCGAGCACCTTTTGCGGGTTGTCTCCCTGGCTGCCCATCACCCAGATTTCGCGAGGTGCCGTACCCGACGTCCCGAGCGGACTGAAAGCGATGCGTGTCCCGTCCGGCGAAACCTCAAACCCCCATGCGCCCTCGCGAAGTTCTCGGGGAGATTGTCCCAGCATTGAGACTGTCCATATGCTCTTCTGGCCGCCCACTTCGCCGGCCTGGGCGAGCAGTTGGGTGCCGTCAGGAAACCACGTTACGACGTCCCAGTAGGCGCCGGCTGGAACTCCAGCCGGTCTTGGGATGAGCCGTTCTTCACCTGTTGAGAGCAGCTTCACGTGAATCCCGGCCGGGTCGGAATAAGCAAGGTACTTGCCATCAGGAGAAATGGCATCGCTATTGACGGGGCTCTCGCTGGAGTTGAAGGTCAGCCGTTTCTGCGTTAACTCGACGGAAGGCCCGGCTGAAGGCTTGGCAGGACGGTGCAGGAGGTGCCACGCGAGCCCAGCCAGGGCAACCACCACAACTACTACAGCCATTGACCCGATGGCAACCTTCTTGTGCCGCTTGATGAGACCGGCGGCTATGACGGAATCCGACGCTGATGCGTGCGCGGCCTCGCGCTCTGCCGCTGTGGCCGGCGGCGAGGACGCCACCGCTTCCGAGCGCCCCGAGCTCGTATCGCGCTTGAGACGCTTCAAGTCGGCGCGCAGTTCAGCAGCGCTCTGGCAGCGCAGGTCGCGGTCCTTCTCCAGCGCCTTATGGATAATTCGTTCGAGTTCGGGGGGACAATCGGGATTCAGCCGAACCGGAGGCGCGGGCACACGGTTTAAGATGGCCTCAAAGATGACTCCTGAGGTATCTCCGCGAAAGGGCAACACCCCCGTCGCCATTTCATAAAGCACCACACCAAAGGAAAAGAGGTCGCTTCGCGCATCCACTTCCTTGCCACGAATCTGCTCCGGCGACATATAAGCTGCTGTTCCCAGCGCTGTCCCTGGGCTGGTCAGATGCGGTTCGTCCAAGGTGGCGGCGGTTAGACCGTTCAAGGGTGCACCCTGGCCGGAAGGGCCGCCACCCACTGTGGCCTTGGCCAATCCGAAATCAAGAATCTTGGCGTGTCCCCGTTTGGTTACGAAGATGTTGGCCGGTTTGATGTCACGATGGACGATGCCTTGGCTGTGCGCCGCATCGAGGGCATCCGTGACCTCGATGGCGATTTCAAGCAATCGTTCCAACTCAAGGGGCCGGCCTTGAATCTGGTGCTTCAGCGTCACGCCATCCAGGTATTCCATGGCGATGAACGCCTGGCCCTCGTATTCGCCGATGTCGTGAATCGTGCAGATGTTGGGATGATTCAGGGCGGAGGCCGACTGCGCTTCGCGCTGGAAACGCGCTAAGGCCTGGGAATCTTTGGCGACGCTCTCCGGCAGGAACTTTAACGCGACAAATCGATGCAGGCGAATATCTTCGGCCCTGTAAACGACACCCATCCCCCCGCCTCCGAGCTTCTCCAAGATGCGGTAGTGGGAGACGGTTGTGCCGGTCATCTCGCTGAGCCTCAGCTAACCTGACGGTGGATGCCCCGATGGTAAAGATATCCTACCGGTAATTACGATGGAGAGCAAGCGTTCGACGGCTAGATTCCCGGAACCAGCCCGCGCATGCGAAGTTGGCCTCCCGAAAAGTGACCGCCGACTAAGGTAGATCCTCAGTGACGGCCTAGTGTTGACCCATTCCCCCATCACAGGGTCATAAAGTCAAACCGCAGATGCGACCTCGGGTGGAATAACCGGCGTTCAAGAGGAGAGGCAGGTTCTGATTTTCCGGCCACGGGCGTCGCGCAGAACCACGTCTTGTCACAGTCACTCGTCCCGGCCCGGTCTGTCCGGGCAGGGCGAGGAAAGTTGGGAGAATCCGCTCGCTTGTTTCACGCTGCGATTCAGACACTGAACGAGTCCGAGCGGTGGATTCCCGCTTGCGCGGGAATGTCGACGTTCGGGGTGCCCGTCCCCGGGATCGTCATTCCCGCGAAAGCGGGAATCCACTGCCACTGACTGAACCGCAGTTTTTTGCATTTTCCACTTGACAACTTCGGGGACTTGTGATAGCCTATTATCGTGGTCATTTTGTGGACACTTTGTCGTGGGCAGGCTGTGGAACGCGAGGAAAATCGCAATAGTCCTGGTACTGGGGAAAACCGGGGTCCGACAAAAACAAAAAATAGTACGAACGAAGCCAGTAAGTTATTGAAAATACTTAGGTGTTGTCGAAACGAAGCCAAGAAGTATTTGGAAACAAAGGAGTTATACGAGGATACCGGAAAATATACTCAGAAGTTGCTGAAACAAAAGCACATTGCTTCTTTAAGTGTTGCGAATTATGCACGGTTCGCGCACCAGTTAGCACCAATTTGAGCCTGATAAAGGAGCAAAAACAGCACAATTTGCGCAAACGAGCCCAAGCTTCCGAACCACAAGGCGAGGCCTGGAAAGTGACAAAAAGTCGGCTACGGGAGCTTTGGGCTTTCATGCCCGGTCGCTACTCCAAGACTTTCTCCCACAAGTTCAGCAAGGTGGGAGGGGCAGGACCTGCTTTCCAACTCCTCATGATTTGAGTGTCGGACCAATCCCAGCATCGCTGCGGCGCAAACATGACGTTTACGGGCCGCCCGTCCCAGTCTCCTGCCGGGTAATAATAGTTTCCGACCACCTGCACCCACAAAGAGATGCCCACGACCGCCGCGAACGCCACTCGTAGCGCAAGGCGGGCACGAATGCTGGCCCAAACCGGCACCAGGAACCAGGCGAAAAAGGGCATCAGGTCTGTGAAATAGCGGGGACCGAAGCCCCACCCGCCCCACCATATTTCCCCATCCACCTGGAGCACCCAGATGACAACGAGTGCCACGATCAGCGTGCGGCTCCAGCCAGGACACTTCTCCTTCCAGAGCTTAGTTGCACCCCAGAACGCGAAGGCCACCCACGGCGTGTAGATGAGCAGTCCACGGCTTGGACTTATCATCGAACCGGCGAGGCCGGCGCCCAGGTGAGACCAGAAAGAGAGGTGTGTGAGGCCCTTCCCGAAAAACTCCGGCATTCCGTAGCCGCCCACGACTCTTGAGAACAAATGCAGGTTGAAGGCAAGCACCAGCGAACCTAAGACCACTGGCGGCGCCAGGAACAGAAGCGAGTTTTTCCACTGCCTGCGGGCAACGAAATAAATCAGGAACGCCACAATGAGTACGCCTTCTAGCGGCTTGTTGGCGGCAGCCGCGCTCAAGGCAAGGCCCGCCCCCAGATAAGCACGGGGTGAGTCGGGAGCGCGGAACAACGCCCACAACAGGAAGACAAAAGTGAGCTCCGTCAGCCCCTGTCGCCAAAGAGCCTGGCTCGATATCGCCCACGTGTTGCTGGCCAGGCCGTAGATCAATGTCATCATAAGACTGACGGAGCGCGAGGCAATCTTGCGAAAAGCGAGAAAGAGCGCTGCTCCCGAGATCGCGGCGATCAGGGACGCGCTGAGTTTCTCCATCGTGTCGGCGATGAGGACGAAATACCCTGTATACGGGTAGAGTGGGGGCGACTGGCGGGAGAGCCACCAAGCTGGGAGGACATATAGCGGTGTCACAAGAAGGGGCAGGATGATCGGATAACTGGACATCCAGTGACCGTGGGACTCGTGGACGAAATAGAGCTGGTCCGCGCTTCGACCCCGAGCAAGGAGGGGTTGGACCCATTGATCCAGGTGGAGGCTGTGGTTGAGAAGCATAGTAAAGGGCAGGAGGCGAGCCGGTAATGTGTCGTCCCAACCAATGGTCCGAAAGTTCGAATTGTAGATGACGAACAGAAAGAGCAGCAGGAAGACGGCGAGGATCCAATCCCACCGAGGGCGCCCACCGTGCAGCGTCGGCGCTCCGCCGCTCCGGCGGTCCGAAATCGCCGCTGTTTCTCCCGTCCCTGCACGTTTTCTTTGCTGTTTTCCCCGGCCCGTTCTTCTAGCCATGGTATAAGTTCATTCTGGCACCGCGACACCGAACCGTCAACTTGTGAGGTCGTGTCGTGAGAAATGCGGTTAAAGCGTTTTCAGCGATTCGGATACACCCGGGACCCGACGACTGATTCCCGCAATAGCGGCAATCCGGTTCCACAGTCTAAAACACAGAAAGCGGCCTGCGTATTTATGGTGGCAGAGAGCGAGAGGGGAGGAGAAGGGCTCCGGGTTGCAGACTTGGGGGGAAACTCGATTTGAGGGAGGACGGTCCCCGCAGTAGAAAACTGTCAGTCCGGCTCATTTCAAGGACATATCCGCCTTAAACAAGCAGGAGCCTGTGGACGAAGTACAGCTATTCTCTTTTGACCTACAGGAGTGGCAATGGTCTGCGCCACCCGATTGCCGGAAATCCGCTTCGCACTGGGAGAGCCTCAACCGGGCGTTACTTCTCTCGACGACGCAGCTTCAGCTCCCGAGCCGCTTCCGATAGGCCTTCAGCATGGAGACGCCCGTTAAGACTCGGAGAACGGGAATCTTCTCACATCGATCGAGGGCATCCCTAAGGAAAACGAGCTTGCTCGCCCATGACCCATCGCGTACCGCAGCTCGTTCAAATTGCGGTGACGCGTAATTCGTCCCCAGCAGTTCCGTTTCCCGAGACAGAAAGAATCGATCCATCTCAGCCGAAGAGAATACTCTTGCGCAAGAGTATTTCCTGTGTAAGGGGCGAACCCAGGGCAAGAGGGGGATCTTGCAGGAGTACGTCCGATTCCCAATGCGTGCCCCGTGATTCTCGAAGGGAAACCATACCTGAGGCGTGGAAATGATGATTGCGCCACCGCGTCTACATACGCGGAGGATCTCGCGCACGGTGGCATCGAGATCCACAACATGTTCAAGGACTTCGAAACAAGTTACGAGCGAGAAGAATTCGTCTGGGAAATCGATCTTCTCAGCGGACATCAGCAAAATCTTAAAATTCGGCCTCAAGATGACCTGTGAGCGAAATTCCTGCAGCCGCACATCTTCTATATCGATGCCAACAATCTCGTCGTAGCCTGGTGCGACGAGTTCCGTAATGAAGCCGTTTCCGCACCCGACGTCCAAGTACCGCTTCACTTCAGAACCCGATTGGATGGAATCGGTGTAACGCAAGGCGAAGCTCGCCAATTTGCGGGCAGTTCGGATCGCGTGTCGCGGTGCCGTTCCACCTAGGATCGGGGTATTCTCGATTTGCATATTGATCCGTTATTCTTCTCCGACAGCTGAGGGAATACCATGCGTGAGCCGCCTGCCTGAAGTATTGGCGCGGACTCTCCCTAATTATCGGCGGTCGCTCTCCCGGTTTGATCAGTAGTCTGATACACTGAAAGGGTCATCCCAAACATCGTCGCCGTTTACGACCTCGGGTCGAGTGACGCGTCGCCCACGTCGTCACCGAACTGGTGGAAGGCGAGTCCCTGCGGGAACTTATCAATCGCGGTTTGAAGCGTTCCCCCGAATTTCCCGACCGGAGTAGTCCGATGCAGATATTCCGCCGACTCATCCGATTCGCGCCAACGCCCTCCGGCGAGAAACGGGAGATAACCCGGGCGCTCGCTCGGTCCTACCGAAGGAAGGCTTGGGCCCGCCTGGAGGACTGGGGTTGGAGAGTCCCTCGTCTGGGGGACGACAGAACGGCTTATATTATTGGACTTTGGGGCAGCGGCCGTAATTATCTCGTGGACCAACTGATGGATAATATTGGAGTAAGAGAGAGATATCTCAGGGACCGGGTCCGCCTCCACCCCCGTCCCACCTCCATGATCTACTACGGTCATGCCACCCTCCGACATCCTTCTCGCCATCAGGCGGTGCCGGAGGTAACCAGCCGTATCTTCGAGGCGGTCAAAGCGCGGATTGCCGATGTGATTTTTGTCTATCGTCACCCGCTCGATGCGTTGCTGAGCAATTGGGTCTGGTGGGAAAGCGTCCTTCGCGACCACAAGTTTGTATGGGGCATCAACACGACTTTCAAGAGCACCGATGATTTCTGTGACGATTTGGAGCGGAGTTTTGCGGATTTCAAAGCCTTTGCGGAAGGTGACCCTGTTTTTTTCGCCTCCTCTCCTGGCCCGCCGTTTCTGTCGTTCCGGCAGTACGTTGAGGAAACTGAGCTTTATCTCCAATCCCCGGCGCTCCCCATACGGTTTGAGGACTGCTTCGTTGATCCGTCGAAGGAATTTGCCAAAGTCGCTCGAGTCATGTCGGTTGATCTTGATTTGAGCCGTGCGCAGGTGCTCCCTCCAAGAACCGAGCGGTATCGCTATTTGGCCGTTAGAGAGAAAGTCCCTCGGTTCAGAGACTATGTCGATGCGTTGGACGCGGAAACAAAAAGACGGATCGAGAAGATCGGTTATAACGTGGTTGGCTAAGTTCGACATCTTTCGATCGCGGCAAAGTCACTTGAATTTCCTGAGGTTCAAAAGCTCCAAAGAGACGTTCCACAGAAATGCTGGTCCGTTGACGAGGTAGCGTTGCCAGAGCCGGCGCGGCTCTTGAGTGAGGCGGAAGAGCCACTCGAGCCCCCTCTCCTGCACCCAGGCCGGAGCCTGTTTCCTGATCCCGGCCGCGAAATCGAATGCCGCACCTACTCCGGCCAAGATCGGTACGGTCAGACGAGGGCGGTGCTCGAACATCCAGCGCTCCTGCTTGGGCGTGCTCAAGCCTACCCAGACGACGTCCGGCGCGGCGGCCTCGATTCGGCGGTCCACTTCAACTTTCTCTTCCTCGGTCAGCGCCCGAAAGGGCGGGGAGTAGGTTCCGACGGAGCGCACGCCGTATCGTTGCCTCAATACCTCCGCCAGGCGATCCGCGACGCCGGGACTTCCGCCGTAGAAGTAGTGCTGATAGAGGGGTCCGGTCTCACGGCAGAAGATCTCCATGAGTTCTGGTCCGTAGACACGCCGGCGCATTGCGTGCCCGTGCCAGCGGCCCAGCCACACCACAGGCATGCCATCCGCCACCACGAGATCCGCCGAGTTAAGGATCTGCCGGAACGACGGATCGTACCGAGTTTCGGTAATACCGTGCATACCGGTGAAAGCGATGAAGTGGCATGCCGAGCGCGCGGAAATCCAGCGGCCCATCAGTCCGATGACGTCAGGAATCTGTATCGCGTCGACGCGTACACCCAGGACGCCGAATGTCTGCCGATTCGGGGTTCGAGACCCGGGCTCGAGCGGCGGCAATTCCGAATTGTCGATTTTAGGTGGACTTTCAAATCGCGGCCGGCCTTCGGTCATCAGCACTGCTGCCCCCTGGCCTCCAGCACTTGCCTGTAGATTTCCATCAGCATCGGGTAGTTTCGCTCTGCGGTATACTTGCTTTCGTATTCGGCGCGGGCCGTGCGGCCCATGGCATCCATTTCGGCTGGATGAGTCCACGCCCATTCCACCTTGGCGGCCAAGTCCTGGGGATCGCTCGGCGCAAAATGCAATCCTGTACGCCCGTCCTCCACGATTTCCTCAGCAACCCCGATCCGTGAGGCGACCACGGGAAGCCCACAGGAAAACGCTTCTGCGGCCACATATCCAAATGTCTCGTAATACCCCTCCGAGGGCCAAACGAGGAAGCGAGCCCCCTGCATTAACCCGGCCAACTCGCTCCTGGCCAATCTTGGGAATAGCTGGACCGCCCCGCCGGGTTTCTCCGCCAACCGTCGCACGTCGCCTTCCATCGGTCCATCGCCTCTTACCCTCAGCGGAATACCGCAAAGTTTTCTCCATGCCTCGAGAAGAGTATAAACGCCTTTCTCTGGCGTCAATCGGCCGATAAAGAGTGCGTACGTTCCCGGCGTCGACCTTACTCCATAGTCATCGACAAACTGCGGCTTCACCGTAATCTTCTGCTCCAGCAGCCCCCCTTCCGCACACTTTCGCCCGAGGAAGTGCGTAGGTATGATAAAGCGGTCGACCAGTCTGTTCCACGTTCCCACCTGCCAGTGGAAGGCCAGCGCGGCCGCGACAACGCTGGTCTGAACGCGCGAACCCCGGTAACAGGCATGAAGCACCGCGGGCCACGCGAACTTCCGGCCCAGGCAATCTTCGCAAACGGCGTGATTGCGTTGGAGGGTTGCAGCGGGGCAGATTAGGCGGGGGTTATGCAGCGACTGCACGACCGGGACACCGGCGGACCGGCAAGCGTAGTAGACAGCAGGGGAAATCAGTGGAAACGTATTGTGGAAGTGGGCGATTTGGGGTCTTTCGCGCTCCAGCAGCGCCCTGATGTCCCGGTGGCTATCCCACGCCCAAACAGATCGCGCCGCGAGCGTCGCGATCCGCCAAAGCCCGTACAGTGCGATCTCATCATTCTGCCGGACGTACTCGACTACCTGGTGCCCGTTTGCGTTCAGTAAATCCTTTTCAGATCTTGCGGTGACATCTTCGCCGCCGGGTTGCTGGTAATGGTTGTGAATGACAAGGACTTTCATCTCGACCAACTTCCGTAAGTCACGACTTCCGAAGATGATTCGCCTGTTCCGAACCGATCGGGAACCCTAGAATACAGCGGCTCGAAATCGACGGCAATCCTTCGGCCTCGACCCACGTCGAAAGGCCTCATCCGACGGTCTTGAATGGCAGTCTGAAACAGAATGGCCAGCTTTCGCCACAAGCGCCGATGGATGGGCTGAATGTAGAGGATTTTCATTCTGGGCCCCTGGCGTCGCTCTGCTCGCAGGACTCCGCCGTCCCCAAGCGAGCCCGAACATTCGAAGCGCCTTCGACCGCCGGGGCGATCCGGGGGACGGTCAACCCAGGGGCGAGGGCCGCTCCGACCAGAAGGTAGTAGGGAATCGCCCCATACGGTGTCTCGAAAAACTCTGCGAACAAGGAACCCGCCAGCAACGCTGCCCAGCAGATCAGCCCGAAGGGCTGGGCGGAAATCTTGTAGGTGCGCCAAGTCAATCGCAGGAGTTCGATCTGCAGAAGACCAAAAAGGATCACGCCGATCCACCCGGAATACCCGAGTGCGTAAAAGAAAGCGTTGTGCGGCGTCTGAATAAACTCCCCCGGCTCGATCCATGGGTTCAAATCCCCGAGGGGATAGCCGTAGCCCAAACCAAGCAGCGCGTGGGAAGCATCCGCATGGACAGTTTCCCAGATCGAGAGCCACCATACCAGCCGCCACTGAGCCGTGTCGGTAAATTGGCCAACGTCTTCAGGCGGCGCCAAATCGAAAGCCAGGCTTGGGTTGAACGGTGCTACCGCCCTGGCGACGAGAGAATCGGCCGAGATTCGACCGCCGCGGCTGGTTGGCGACGGCAGGTCAATCTTGGTCACGTACATGACTCCGATCAATAAAACCAGCAGTCCGCCCGCGATCATCAAGTGCTTGACCCGTTTTGTGCACCAGGCGAACACCAACAGACCTACGAAAAAGCTGACCCACTCCGCGCGCATTTGCATGCCCAGCAGGACGAGCAGGTTAAGCGCGATCAGGTGCCATACCCGCCGCAACTGCCGTTCAAAAGTAATCAGCCCTAGCAGGGCCACCGCTGAACCGTACGGCCCGCCGAAAAAGGGCACAGGCGACGGAGCGCTGCCCGTTCCAGGCATTGTCCACGAAACACGGTTCAGAAAAAGAACGAAAGCCAGACCGTAGCATCCGTTCCACCAGGCGAGAGCACGGAGCACGCGCTCAAGGAAGTCTCCATCCCGTAGGCCAACCCAGATTCCCAAAAAAAGGAATAGTGGATAGTAATTGAAGGCGGTATCGCGAGCGGCCGTGAAAGCCGGGTAGCCTGACAGAATTCCGTGCAGCGCTTCGAAAGCTCCATAACAAAGCAGCGCCAGGAGCAATCGTCTGAAACGGCGCAACTCCGGGGAGTGCCAAGCGCCGCCCAGCCAGGACCCTTGCTCCGTTTTCGGGCCCAGGAGCAGGAACGCGGCCAGAGTTATCTCCGCGACGTAGAGCCTGATCCACGGTAGCCCGAGGTAGGCGAAGGACCTGGTCGTGCACAGATACCCAAGAATCAAGATTGCGGCCACTTTCTCCCAGTTGTCGGACGAAATCAGGCCACCGGTCGGGGGTCTGAGAATTCCGATTGGGGATGCAGGGGTCGCCACTTAATTTGCCGCCTCCTTCTACCTAGTGTTGTGTGAGAAGACTGGGCTTGCTTCCCCGCCCCGTGCGGCGGTTCGGCAACGATACTTCTCCCACTTCGAGATGACCTTCTTATCTTCATGGGCAGTCAAGGTTTGCCCGCTTTTGCGACAGCGGTTCGTCCCTCCGCTCCGCCGGCAACTTCTACTCCCGCCCTCGAAACGGCAATCCGCAGGCCGCATAAGAATCCCTTTTCGCGTTGGGCAAACTCCTTCCAATCCAAAATCCGAAAAAGTGACTTCAACACCAAACGGAACTGATACGCAGGCAGGTAGACGAGCCTTGCTCCCAGGCTGAGGTTCTTCCGAATGAAATACACGTGGTTGCGGGCGATCATGTAGTGGGCCACGGACGGCGAATTCTTTGCGAGGGCGCTCACCTTGTGCCGAAGCGTCGCGCTTGGCAAGTAGATCAGCTTCAATCCTGCTCGTTTGGCGCGAAGGCAGAAGTCGTTGTCATCGAAGTATAGGAAGTACTGCTCGTCGATCAGGCCGATTCGCGCGAAAACATTGCTTCGTATCATCATGCAGGCCATGGGTGCAAATTCAACCTCTCGAACCCTGTCGTACTGACCGCGGTCCATCTGGTTTTCACCGTAGTGGACCGACAGGTAGCCCTTCATCCGGTTGAACTGTCCCCCCGCACACCAGATCTTGTCCGGAGGGTCAAAGTAATACATCTTGGGCACGATCATGTCACCGGCGTGCTCCTCGAGCCCGGCGATCAGCTTCTCCAGCAACGCCGGCTCGAACTCCGTATCATTATTGATGATCAGGACGGCGTCACAACCTTGCTCCAAGGACGCCCGAATCCCCTGATTGTTGCCCGCCGCTAACCCTAGGTTTCTGCTTTCGGCCTTGACGACGATGCGTGTGTCTCCGTAGGTGGCGAGTTGCCGCAATGTTGTATCCGAGGAGGCATTGTCTATCACGAACAATACGAAATGGCGATGCGACTGCCGCAGTATCGAGCGCAGAAATCCATCGATGACACCCGCGCTGTTGTAAGTCACTGTAACCACGCCGACTTTGGTTTCATTAGCCATGCCAGAATCCCTGCTGGTGCTTTTCATCGGGCGAGAACCCAAAGCGCTTGGTAACGGCGCATTCCGCTGTCCGTAATCGCCCCGTCAAATGCTTGCCGATAAGTCCCGCATCGCCCACAAGGAATACATCTATGCCTCTTTCTGGACCTTCCGCGCGGTGATCTCGATCACGTCACCCATTCGAATTAAATCCAGAGATTTCGCGAAGGAGTGACAGATCAATCTAAGCGGAATATTGTTGATTAACATTCCCTCAGACGATTTCCGATGGTTATTCCGATTGCACAATATTTGAAGGCTGCCCAGGATGCCCGCGTAATCGGAGTCGTATGAAATTCGCTCGATTGAAAAATGATGCCTGGCGAGCAATCGTGATAACGTCTTGACCGAATAGTGGAAGGGATGAACCGGCGCGCACAGGTGCCACCAATGGCGCTTAAAGACGCGAGCATTCAGGCCATCGATATTGGGCACGCCGATCAGCAGCCTCCCCTGAGGCTTAAGGATTCTGTAAATCTCGTCCAGGGTCTCGTTCGGACAAGTCATATGTTCGAAAGAGTGGTTCGCGCGCACGTAGTCAAAGAACTCGGGGCGGAAGTTCGCTTGCTGGACGGTTCCCCAGAATATCTGGAGACCTTGCGATTCCCCCAGCAAGCTCGCGGCTTTGCTGATCTCCACGCCGTAAGCCATCCAGCCTCGGGCGCGCATCTCCTGCAAGAACCAACCGCTTCCGCAACCCAGGTCGAGGACCGTGCCGGGGCTCTCAAAATGTGGATCCTTCGGCCCGGTCTGATATCCCAATAGCCCTTTCACCACCTTCTTCCAGCGAGGACGGCGGAAATTGTCCTGGTACGCGTAATAATCGCTCGGATAAACAGCCGCCAACTCCTGGTCGGAATATCTGGGATTTAAGAAAACGACGGAGCAATTCGCGCATTGCACGACGCGGTGCCAGCCGGGACCGCCGAAGTGTTGATCTCGCGTCACAAAGAGCTCCTGAAAATCCGCTGCTTCACAAAGGGGGCAAGCTCGCAAATCTTCACTCATCGATCGCCCGGCCTTCCCCCGACACCCGAACCACTTTTGGTCCACGATTTTGATTCTGGCTGATCACACTGAGACCACCCGGGGATCCCCACAGCGCGAAAGGCACAGAGCCATAACAGCGAGGGCCGGCAGGTCGTCCAAAACGTGTGGCAACACTGCCCCAGCGACCCTGCATGGACGGGGCCGCAGACACCGCCTTGTCATACGCGGCAGAACTACCCGCGCCTGGAATTGGCATTTGCATTGGTATCGTTTCGAGGCTAATTTCCGGTTCCGCGGAATACTACCGCCACGGTCTTGAGCAAAATCTTCACATCCAACCAGAGGTTCCAGTTCTCGATGTAGTCGAGATCAAGCGCCATGTTCGCCTCGAAGGAAGGATTGCGCCGGGCAGTAACCTGCCACAGACCCGTGATACCGGGTTTGACATCCAGTCGGCGGAGATCTTCCAGGGTGTAGCGATCGTAGTCATCCACCGGGTGTGGCCTGGGGCCCACTAGACTCATCTCTCCCAGCCACACGTTGATCAATTGAGGTAATTCATCAAGGCTGTATTTACGAAGCCATTGTCCACACTGCGTGATGCGTGGATCCTTTTTCATCTTGAAAAAAGGGCCCTGGCGTTCGTTGGCGGCGCGCAGGGTTTCTTTCTGCGCGTCGGCGTCCGCCACCATGGTGCGCAGCTTGTAACAGCAGAATTTGCGCCCCTTCTTCCCCACCCGTGGCGCAGCATAGATGGCAGGCCCGGGCGACTCGAACCGAATCCACAGCGCCGCGAGTGCGAGGACCGGAGCAGTAAAAACTAAACACAGCGACGCCAACGAAACGTCCATGGCCCGCTTCAGCGCAAGACCCAGAGTTGGAATAGGCTGCCAGTGGAGGTCCATGACCGGGTAACCGCCGATCGAATGCAGCGCGGCTCGCCGGGCAAGACCATCGTACAGGTCAGGCACAATCTTCAGCCCAAGCCGCAATCGGCGGGCGTCGAGGGCCATCTCCTTGACCAGTTCCCTGTCAAAAGGCAGAGCTATGAAGAGTTCATCCACAAAAAACGAAAGAGCCACCGCACGCAGATCGCGAAATGATCCCACCGCGCGGGAGTCCCTGTTGGGATCGGCATCGAGGAAGCCGCACACCTCATATCCGAGGTCCGGATTCTCTTCCAGCCAGCGGGTCAGGGCGCTTCTTTGCCGCTCCGCGCCAACCACCAGCACCCGCGAAATGCCATGACCTGCTGCCTTCCGCTTCAGCAGAAAGTGCCGTCCGGCGGCGCGCCATCCCAAAAGCGTAAAGACACTGATTGCACCCGACCCTATGAAAACAACTCGCGACAGGAGCTTGTCTCCAGAAGCAAAAATGCAGAACATCAGGAGTGCTGTTGCCAGGCCCACGGCTTTTGCTGCCGTCTTGGACTCCGTGACGAACCCCCGGTCACGTGGCATATCATAGAGTCCTAGGCTCTCGCAACAGAGAACCACGAGCGTCGAATGGAGTAGAATGAAACTCAGGTTCGTGCGGCCAAACAAACCATCAAATAGCCCCAACTGCGCGCTTAACGGATACGATGCCGCGAACCGCAGCCAGAAAATGGTAACTCCGGTAATTAATACCAATAATGCGTCAGTGGCAGCGGAAGCGATTTGAACTGGAAGGTCGTGCACCAGGCTTCGGCCCTTGGCCAAGCCTCGAAAAACCGGCTGCGCAGGGCTCTTGCCTTCGGTGACGAAGTCAGGTGGGGACGCCTGCCCCTGCATCGGTCTCCCGGAAGGGCGTTGGGATGTGCCATTCATGAGAGTTACTTCTCTCCTGGATTCCCAACCGATGTCAGGGTTGCGGCGACAAAAACCAAGTCGTCCAAGGCGGCTGACCGCAGACTCAGAGACTAATAAGAAGCGATGAGTCGGCGTCAGATAGTGTTCGGTCCTCCGGCCTCAGTCCTCCGCAATCAGTCCATAGTGTCCGGAGAAGGAGGCCTGCTACTTACGATTGGCAATTACGGCTCACAGCTCCGCCCTGTCAATTACAGGGAGATGTGTGAACTAACCCTTTACAGCGCAAGACGATACGAGAGAAACCTGAGCTATTTGGGTTCTTCATTCTGAGTATCAAGTGGGTCAAAATGCCCCCCGGCGTTTCCGCTCAACGTATGACGCCCGACACCTGTTCGTGAAGTCCATGGCATTGCCGTCCGCACGGCGGCGAAGACTTCATGCCCCAACCCTTTTCCGGGGCTGGACGAGTCCATCTGCTCCCACGCCCTGCGGCCGAACACCCAAGCCGTTCCGAACGCAAGCGCCAGCGCTGTTCCCAGTTCCACGAGCAGTAGGCGCGGAGGAAATGACTGCTTCTCCGGAAGGTTTGGAGGGTCTAGCACCTTCACGGCTGGGATTCCCTTCGCTTCTTGCACCTTGGCCAGTTCATACTCCTGGGTCAACCTGTCAAACAGCATCTCCTCAATCTTGGTCTTACGGTACAGGTCGGCGTAAGCGACGCCGAGCAAAGGCAGGTTCCTGATCCAAGGGTAGAGCGCATCGCCCTGCGCCGCCTTCGCCTGCGAGGCACTCTCGTCTTTCCCTCCAAGCTTCGCGAGTTGGCGTTCCAGTTCGGCAACCTGTGTTTGCACGGACCGCACCCGGGCATCGCTGTCCGCGTAATGCTGCCTGAGCCGTTCCAGTTCTAATTGTGCCGCCAGATATTCTCCTTGGAGAATCGCTGGCGCTCCGAGCATGGCCGTACTCTGTTGCTTGATATCAATCCCGGTATTCTTTGCCAAGAACTCGCTAAACTCTTTTTCGGCCGTCTCCAAATCCTGTGTGACGGCTTGCAAACGTCCTTCCAGGAAAATACGTTCGCGGCGCGCTGAAGACGTACTTACTTGGGCCACCGTTCGGTTGAGTTCTTCAACATAGGCTTGGGCCATCGCCGCCGCCCTCTGGGGGCTCCTGTCGGTTACGGTAAGGGTGATGATCTGGCTCCTGCGGTCCACCCCAATGGTGCTCTGCTTCTCCAACTTCTTGCGCGTATCCTCAATGCTGAGGGCTCCATAAACCTTTCTTAAGTCAAACTTCTGGATGAGCGCGTCTTCCACCGTGCGACTGCTGAGGACGCCGGCCAGGAGGTCGCTGTTGTTCCTTTGACTCAAAAGCTCGCTGGCGATTCCCCCTAGCCCGGCCGTGCCTCCTGCAAGCGCTAAGGCCGCTTGGGCGAGGCCGGCACTCGACGGGTTGTCGGGCGGCATCAAACGTACCGAGGATTCGTAGCGGTTGGAAATGAGAAACACAATCAGCGTAGAAAGCAGCAGGCCGACAACGGCAACGCACCCCAGGAACCGACGGCTCTCCCAGAGCAAGTGAAGACGCTCAACAATCGGAGTCTGAGTCGCGACCTCGCGGAAATCCTGCCGCTCCTTCCGTTCCGCCACCATAAGCTCGCCGCTTTCCCCGCGCGCCGAGGCCTCAGCATCGAGGTCCGGCAATGCAGCCAGACTTCTGGGGTCTCGTCGCTTCATGTCCGTTGGCTCTTATTTCAGCCCAAGCTACCATACGATATTACCCTTGTTCGGGAGCAAATAGTTATCAGAATTACAGTGCTTCAAGAGTGGCCCTCTCCGTCGGCCGCGCCTTCCTCGACACGGACAATTTCAGCGAAACGGAGCGTTACTTGCAGCTAATTCTCAAGTTATCGCGCCTTTGGGGGAGTGCCCGCGGTTGCACAGTGACTGACTCCCGCCTGCAACCCCATGTTCTCCGCTGCGTGTCAGGGAAAGAAGCGCAGACCGCAACCCGGGCGGTCTGCGCTACCTTTATAAGATGGAGGGTTTAGAAAAACCCGTTCTGCTGGCCGCGCACGGATTTTGCTACGACCACGCCATAAGTTACGGGACCACACCCCGGCACACAGTTTGGGATCGCACCCGTGTACGGGAAGAGCCAGCCCTGAACGGAAACAAAATTATTCACGGCTAGGCCGGAGAAGCTGTCCTGACTGAGGCCTTCGTAGGTTGTCTGCGACGTGGCATATGCGGACACGGTCACGGGGTTCCAGGAACCCGGGGAAGTGCCTAGATGCGGCATGAAAGAATTTACCATGGGTGAGATCTGAAAACTCGAGGTCGATGCGTCGACGCTCGTTATCTGTCCTGTGATCTGACTGGGTTCCAAGGTGATGCTACTGGCGGTGAAAGTAAGCGTGGGCAGACCCCCGTTGGTTCCTGTGCCGTTCGACGTGCTCACCGATCCGTTGGCGCCGACCGATACTTCTTGTCCGGCGAGCAGGTTCCCGGCACCAGAGAAGGTTCCCATACTAGAGACGGACGGCATTGTGAAGCTGCCTGAATCAACCGAATAGTTGACTCCCGTGGTCGGCACCGTCACGCTGGCGAAAACGCCCAAAGAAGGCGTGTTAGACGTCGTGGACGCACCCGCCGCGTTCTGCAGGATCAGATTTATGGTCGTGTTATTGCCTGACGTGTTGAGGCTGACGATGGTGCCTTGGTAAATCTCCTGTCCCGGACCTTCGATGTAGTCAACCTCGGAGGCGAGCAGGCTTCCATCAGATTGCAGATTCACTCGCACCTCGAGCACATCTCCGACGAGCAGGCACCCAAATCCTTGGCAGGCTACGTTGCACACTCCACCGCATAGGGCGTTGGTTGGAATCTTGTAAGTGGTGCTGCTGTTGACATCGATGGTGAGGGTCCGGCCCCAGGGCGTCTGAAACATGAATTGGTTCGTGCCCAAACTCTGGACCGTTCCGAACAATCGGCCAAGCCCTGAACTCGGGTGCCCAGCCGGAAACGACTGTAACTGTGAAACGCTGACGGCATTTGTCGTGGCCAGATTTACTGAGAGATCGGGTTGAATGATCTTGTTGACGTGGATGTCGAGCTGCAAGGCCACGGGCTGGTTCGCGGTGACAGTAAGGGGGAAAGGCGCCGAAGAAAAAGTCAGCGTCAAGGGTGTGGTCGTGGGCGTGAGCTGGCAGATCGTGTTGTTCGCGCAACTGCCAATTGCCGCGCCCGTGCCATTGTAGATGGTGAGCTGGGGATCAGCAAACGTCAGTGTGAGACTGTTATAAGTTCCTGCGGCTACGTTCGTGTTGCCCAGAAATGCCGAGTCCGCCTGTAGCTGGGTCACGTTGACGGGGATCGGATTGGCGCTGCTCAACAGCGAGACGTTTCCCGGCGAGAAGGAAGCCCCCGTGATGCTCAGTTGGAAAGACAGAACCACTACGCCGGCGGGCGGGTCGTCTGTTATGGTCAGTCCGACCGGGGCCACAGCAGCCACGGGGTTGGTTGGCGCCACAGAACTAACTGGCGATTGACTGCTGCACCCTGTCATGAAAAGAAGGATGGTGGTAGCGAATAAGGCCCGAGTCGTTTTCAGCATCGTTGCCCCCCGCGGGTGGTCGAGCTCAGCAGATAGCATTGGAATCGCAAATCACTAGATGCATTAATATTGTACAACGTTTTCTTGACGATGGGCATGCGAACACTCTAAAGTGAGTTGTGCGCTCGGGGCGCCTCCAGTCCGCGGAAAGGGCCGTGCCCACCTGCATCGCTAAAAACCTGACGAATCTTCTTTCAGCCTGACTTGGCGGACGCCAGGCGCAACGGAAGGAGACTCGTATGTCCGCACGCGAATTACCTGCACGTCCGAACCTCGAGCAATACAAGAAACAAGCCAAGGACCTCCTCAAGGCCTCGAAGGCCGGTGCTCCGGAGGCATTGGCGCGAATGCGGAAACTTCAATCGTCGCACGCCAGACTCACACTCGCCGGCGCGCAATTCGTGATTGCTCACGAACACGGTTTCGATAGCTGGCTGAAATTCGCGAAGCAGATCAAAGTGCTCACAGGCGGAGACTCGCTCGCCGCCGTATGGAAGTCAGCGGAGGACGCCGTCGTGGCCGGCAATGTGGAAACGCTCGAGCGTCTGCTGCGCGAACACCCGCAGGCGTTTCGTACCGGGCGGCCGCAGACTTCCTGGCTCGGCGGGCTCGCTCCGGATTACTCGGCCCGGGACGCGCGGTCGATCATTGTGCAGAATCACTGCTTCGAGAATTGGGGGCATTTCGCCTCGTATGCCGCTGCCTTGAAGGACGGCCAATCAGCCGTCGCACGATTCGAACGGGCGGTCGACGCCATCGTCGCCGGCGAGGCCCGCACTCTTGAGAAGCTACTCCGGCACGACCCGGATCTGATTCGGGCGCGATCCACGCGCAAGCATCGCTCGATGCTTCTTCACTATTTAGGCGCCAACGGAGTGGAAGGACATCGCCAACGCACTCCTAAGAATGCGGTGCAAATTGCCGAGATGCTGCTCCACGCCGGCGCGGAAGCCGACGCCGTTGCGGACATGTATGTTGGCGGCTGCACGACGCTCGGTCTTGTGGCGACGAGCATTCATCCCAAAGTGGCGGGGGTGCTGCACGAACTGATCGACGTGTTGCTCGCGCATGGTGCGCGCATGGATGCGCCCGGCAGCGGCGACGCCACCGCTCTCGTGAACGGTTGCCTCGCCAATGGACGCGCCGATGCCGCAGAGTATCTCGCAGGCCGGGGCGCGCCTCTCGATCTCGAGGGAGCCGCGGGTGTAGGACGGCTCGATCGGGTCAAGTCCTTCTTCAATTCCGACGGGAGCCGGAAGAGTACGGCAACCTCCGCGCAAATGAAGGACGGCTTCACCTGGGCGTGTGAGTACGGGCGC
>Ga0181520_10005400_pt1 | contig 20439 bp, 19 predicted proteins | sample PEATcosm2014_Bin_29_FD_132451 | JGI IMG/M metagenome (GOLD analysis project Ga0181520, IMG submission 132451) | Peatland microbial communities from MTU Mesocosm Facility, Houghton, MI, USA - PEATcosm2014_Bin02_30_metaG | ecosystem: Environmental > Terrestrial > Soil > Wetlands > Peat | place... | reverse complement strand
GCGCAGGCTGGTTTGTCGGCCGGTGCCAGTGTCCTGAAGGTAAAACACTCCCCCGCGCCGGAACAACGTGTATTTCGATTTCATAGGCATGCGTCTGAATCATGCCCCAGCACCGTTGCAACCCGTTAAGGTGTTGCGGGCGAGTTTCAACAGAGTTCTGCCGGGATAGTGGCGGGTAGTAATTTCATCCGCCGCTGTACTGGCAGTTCCGCTGACAGTGGCCCGTCCATCCCTCAGAAAACCCTTTGTTTGCAAGGGTTTCATCAACTTGTCTTAGGATGGACGCAGATAGGAATTATAAAGCGGGGAATTTGAACGACGGATTTCACGGATGGGCACGGATGGGAAAAAACCAAAGCGGAAATCGAAAAAGAGGGAACGCGGAAACGGGGGGCATGGGGAAATTTGAACAGAAGCCAACGAAGGGAACGAAGAAAGGCGGATTTTAAACCACAGAGCGGGGACGCCCTGTGGGTGCTGATTGAGGAAGAAACCTGGGCGGACCCTTAGCTCAAGGTTGGGCGGATCTGGCACGCCCTTCGGGGTGCCGCGCGTATGAGCACGAAGACCGGAGGTGTACGCATGGCTCCGACCTCCGGCTACTGTCTGGCAACCCTCCGGGTTGACGGGAGGACTGCCACCGGGATGCAAGTATTTGCAAGACAACAGCTTCCATCAGGAGTTTCTTAAAAGCGGGCGCATTCCGTCATTGTCGGGCATTCTGCTGTCCCGCGTGAAAATGCCGGTGGGGGCGGTGAGATCGTAATCTGCATGCTCGCGCTGACGCGCTCGACGCGCCCGGTGCCCTCCCCGACAACTTCTAGATGCACCGGACCGATTGGGCGGAGAACGTTTTGGACGCAGGTCCGACAGGCGTGTATAATCAGAGTGAACGCCCGCCCCGCCCATGAACCGGGGAGGGAATCCAGTTCCTGCGGGAATAATCCATGTCCGCCCTCACCCCGGCCCTCTCCCCCAGGAGGGGAATGGTTTGACCGGTGGTTGGACAGACTGGATAACCGGGATGGACAAATGGTTGCCCGCAAAAGCGCCCGAGGACTGGCGCACAGGACGCTTCGCGCGGACCGAAGCGTTCCAAGGTGGCCGGCAACCGATAGCCATGGCCAAATTCCAGTGGCTTTGGATTACCAAAGCTGCTGGATCGCCGATTTCCAATCGTCGGGCCTGTCCGCAGGCCGGACGCGTCAAATTGGCGACCGGTCTGCGGGTTGGGAAACCCGCGATACGGCAGACTTGGAAGTCTGCGGTACGAAAAAACCGTGTCGTGCCCGCCGTCGGATTTGAATACCATGAAATGCCGATTAGGTGCAGGGTGGGAGGGCGATTCGATGGGGTGGCGGGTGATTGGACGGCAGAGTGTCGTGAACAATGCACTCCGACTGGTTTGCCAACGGCAGCGCGGTCCGGGCGCCGGCCCCCCACAAATTCGGGAGGCAAGGAACGGGATGAGTTTAAGTGTTTTCGGTCAAAAATCCTTAAAATCGCCATCCAGCGGGATTTCGTTGCGGCCTTTGGACGGATGGGTGAGCGCCGTGGCAGGACGGTCATGACCGTTGTGGTGAGTCGGAGCGGAGTGTTTGGCGGCTGGGGCGGACGGACGGGCCATCCCATTGGACCGGGGAGATGTGGCGGAACCGGGTTTAATGGTCTGGGGGCTGCCGCCGACCATTTGCAACAGTTCCTGCACGGATTCCTTCATGAGCACGGCCTGGGCGTTGAGTTCTTGGGCGGCGGCGGCGCTTTCCTCGGCGCTGGCGGCGTTGGACTGGGTTACTTTATCCATCTGGCCGACGGCCGTATTGATCTGGGTAATCCCCTGGGTCTGTTCACTGGAGGCTCCAGCCACCTCGGCGACCAACTCATCCACCTGCCGGACTTTCGCGACAATTTCATTCAAGGTTTCGGAAACTTTCCGGCTGATCTCCACGCCCTGGCCGGTTTTGCCGATGGCCCCCTCAATCATGGCGGCGGTTTCCTTGGCGGCCTGGGCGCTGCGCTGGGCGAGGTTGCGCACTTCGTCGGCGACGACGGCGAAGCCCATGCCGGCCTCACCGGCGCGGGCGGCCTCGACGGCGGCGTTGAGGGCGAGAATGTTGGTCTGAAAGGCGATTTCATCAATGGTTTTGATGATTTTGGCGATGTCGTCGGAAGAGGCTTTGATGGCGGTCATGGCGGTGCTCATGGCCTGCATGTCGCCCGCGCCCTTGTCGGCGGCGGCCCGGGCCTGTTTGGCGAGGTCGTTGGCTTTTTGGGCGTTTTCCGAATTGCGCTTGGTCATGCCGGACATTTCCTCCAAAGAGGCACTGGTTTCCTGGAGGGAAGCGGCCTGTTCGCTCGCGCCCTCGGCCAGGGACTGGCTGGAAGAGGAGACTTGTCCGGCGGCGGAAGTGACTTGTCCGGAGCCTTCGGCCATGTTGGTGCTGACCCGCAAGATGGATTTGACGATGGTCCGGGCGGTGAAAACCGACGCCAGCACGACCACGCTGAGCAGCAAGGCGAAAGCGGCGATTCGGTACCACATGAATTGCGAGTTGCTGTTCTGGATCAGGGTCTCCAACGCCAGTCGCTCGGCCTTGATGTCGTCGGTGTAAACGCCGGTTCCCAGCAGGATGTCAGTCCCGGGAATGAGTTTGGTGTAACTGAGCTTGGGGAGGACGCCTTGGCCGGGCTTTTCAAAATAGTATTCGGTAAAGCCCCCTCCGGCCCGGGCATTCTTGATGAAACTTTCGACGAACCGAAACCCTTTTGAATCCTCCAAGCTGAAGAGATTTTTACCGTTCTGCGCCTTGTTAATCGGCACATTGACGCGGACGCCGTCCATCTGATAGGTGAAGAAATAGCCGGAGTTGTCATCAAAGAAGCGGACAGGGTCGGTGTCATGGATGATGACGGCGGCCTTTTCCTCCGGCGTCTTCAGCGGGCGCACGCGCTCACCCAGGACAATCGCCTCTGCGTCGACGAGCGCCTTGAGAGTCTGTTTATGCCCGGCAAGGAGTTCGTTGTCCGAGTTGGGGAAGATGACATCACGAAGCATTTTCTGCTCCAAGGCGATGTTGGCCAGGAGCAAGACAATAAAACCGATGGCGAACAGACACGGCAAAACCAAGATTCGTTTTCGAACGGACCATTTGTTGGTATTTAGCATATTATGAATCCTTGCCCCCCTGCCAACGGGGTTCCGCCACGGCCATGGGTCGCGACGGCGGTTGCCAGCCGCGACGGCCGTGTTTTTGCACGTCAGTGGTCAGGGCCATGATTGGTAAAAGAGCCAGCTTCTTATCGGCGCCAAGCCCCCCGGACTTAAACGAAATTAGCGCCATAGAAGGATAAGGACAGAATACCGCCCCGCCGTGGTGAGTTCCGGCGGGGCAGGTCATGGCTTGCTTTTCGGAGCGGACGGAGATTTGAAAGAGGCTGCGCATGGGCGGGCTTGCTGGCTCAGAAATCCTTGAAATCGGCTCCTTGAGAGGATCCGTTCCGACTTTGGGACGGGCCGGTGAGCCGCAGGGCGGAATCGCCATGACCGTTTTGGCGAGGGGAAGCGCAGCGTTTGGCTGCTGGTGCGGCCGGCCGGGTTCCGCGGCGGTGCTTGGAAATCGTCGCGAAACCGATTTCCATGCCTTGGTGGTTCCCCCCGACGAGTTGCAAGAGTTCGGTCACGGATTGGTTGACGGTCACGGCCTGGGCGTTGAGTTCTTGAGCCGCCGCCGCGCTTTCCTCGGCGCTGGCCGCATTGGACTGGGTCACTTTGTCCATCTGGCCGACTGCTGTGTTAATCTGCGTAATGCCCTGGGTCTGTTCGTTTGAAGCGCCGGCCATTTCGGCGACCAATTCATCCACCTGCCGCACTTTCGCGACAATTTCATTCAAGGTCTCCGAAACTTTCCGGCTGATCTCCACCCCCTGTCCGGTCTTGCTGATGGCTCCTTCAATCATGGCGGCAGTTTCCTTGGCGGCCTGGGCGCTGCGCTGGGCCAGATTGCGCACTTCGTCGGCGACGACGGCAAAGCCCATGCCGGCTTCGCCGGCGCGGGCGGCCTCGACGGCGGCGTTGAGCGCCAGGATGTTCGTCTGAAAGGCGATTTCATCAATCGTCCTGATGATTTTGGCGATGTCGTCGGAGGAGACCTTGATGGCTTCCATCGCGGCGCTCATGGTCTGCATGTCACCGACGCCCTTGTCGGCGGCGGACCGGGCCTGTTTGGCCAGTTCGTTGGCTTTTTGGGCGTTTTCCGAATTGCGCTTGGTCATGCCGGCCAGTTCTTCCAAGGAAGAGCTGGTTTCCTCCAGGGAGGCCGCTTGTTCGCTCGCGCCCTCGGCCAGGGACTGGCTCGAAGAGGACACCTCGCCGGCAGCCGAAACCACCTGGTTGGAGCCATCACTCAGTGAACCTGCAACCCGGTTTAGTATTTGGTCGGTGCTCCGAATGATGACGAGAGCAACGCAGATGCCGACCAGGGTTGCCAATGCGAGCCCCAGCAGAATGCCGTATTGCGAGTTTTGCACTGCTGACTGGATGGTTTTACCCTGGTCATCCGTGTTGGTTTTTATGTATTGAATCAGATTGTCCAGCGCTTGGAGATAATCAGTGGTTGCGGGATCGAGCTGGCTGCGGGCCAGTGCATAGGCTTGGGCATTATTGGTGTTTTGGCGGCTGACCGCCAGCACTTGCTCCCGGCTCCGGCTGTTCGCGGCGCGCACGGTTTTGACTTTGTCAATCAAGGCGCGGCCCTGCTCGCTCGTCACCAACCGGTCAAGCTGGTCGTAAAATTTGGTGTTGTTGACCGATCCGGCCGCCAATTTCGCCTCCAATTGCGCCATATCCGCCTTGTCGGTGCTGCCGATGTGCTGGTAGATGATTTGCACATTGTCCTTGGCAATTTTCTGCACCTGATAAACCAACTCAATGGCGGGCAGGGATTGTTTGGTGATTTCGTCGGAATGATGCCTGATGGTTGCCAGCCGCAGACAGGCAAAGGTGTCCAGCGCCAGGGCAATAATAATCACGCTGGCAAAACCAGCTCCAATTCGTTTTCCAATGGTCATTTTGTTTATAAAGGTTTTAGTCAGTAGTCATGGTCCTGAGACTGATGTTTTCCAAGTTGATTACTTATCGTCTACCGTCCCTAATACTTAAGCTGAATTAACGCTGCACGATTAGTTTTTGAATAAGCAACATGCACACATCTGCAGGGTTTGAAACCCCGGGGTCCGGTGCGGGGAGGTTTTTGGGTGAGCACGGCAAAAAAGTCATGACACCGCCCCGCCGTGGTGAAGTTCCGGCGGGGCAGGTCATGGCTTGATTTTCGGAGCGGACGGAGATCTGAAAGAGGCTGCGCATGGGCGGGCTTGCTGGCTCAGAAATCCTTGAAATCGGCTCCTTGAGAGGATCCGTTCCGACTTTGGGACGGGCCGGTGAGCCGCAGGGCGGAATCGCCATGACCATTCTGGTGAGCCGGAGCGGGCCGTTTGGCCGTCGGTTTGAGCGGACGGGGGTTATGTTTCGGCGCGGGAGTGGCCATTAATCCGTCCGCATCTGTCACTGATTGCAGGGACAAGCCAAGCCGGCTGTTTTCTGTCACCACGGTGCGGATCCCGTGCGCCAGACGACGCGGCGCCGGAGGGGCAAACGATGAAAACGGGTGGCCGGCAGACAATCCTCAACGTGGCGGTTTGGGACCGGGGGGTGAACTTGGTGCGGCTGCCGCTGTCGCAGGACCGGTGGATTGGCAGGGCACCGGAACTCACCAATTAAAGTTCAGGCCGAAGTACCAGAACGTGTGTTCGTCCCCGGCCACACTGCGCCCCACGCTGAAGGGCAGGCTGAAATGTTCGTTAATCTTGTACGAACCGCCGAAGTTCAGCGCGGCAAATCCCTGGTCGCTGTCCAGATCCCGGCCCTGCACGAAAAGTTCGCCGCCGAGCATGAGGTGTTCTCCCAAATCGCGCTGCAACAGCCAGCCGCCGAAAGGATAGTCGCGCTGGCCCGGGGCGGAATTCCAGGCCAGTCCGCCGCCGCCGCAGGTGGTCCATGGCCCCCAGCTTTTTTGGAGCCAGAGCGGCAGTTGATACCACGGGCGGTCGTTGCCCAAACCGAGATGGGCGTCGCCGGTGGGCAGGGTGACCTGTGGATAGACGGCGATTTGAGGCCAGCCGTTGGTTTCATGCCAGAATCGGTATTTGACGCCGAGGAGGGTGTCGCCCAGGCCGGAAGCCGCCGGGGCTCCGCCGCCGACCGTGGTCAGCGGCAGGGTAACCGACAGTTGGGTGTCCGGCAGCGCCCCATAATTGATTTCCGCCGCCGGGCCGTTGATGAGGTAGCCGGAGCCCTCGGGTTCGGTGGCGGCGAACAGGTAGGTTTCCCAATGTTGATATTCCACCGGCTCGGGATCGTCCGTCAAAAACGGCGGGCCGGCCAGCACGCGGGGGGCCAGCAGCAAAGTCAAGCTGCCGGCGATGCCAGGAATGAATACACAATGTTTCATGCAGGTGGAGTGAAAATCGGAAGGCGAACCCGGACGAGGGTCCGGCCGGGCGCAGGTGATTCCAGCGTGATGGTTCCGTGATGGGCGGTCACAATCCATTGGGCAATGCTCAGGCCCAGGCCGCAGCCTTCCACCGTGCTGTCATGGGCGGCGTTGCCGCGAAAAAAACGGTCGAATACGCGCGGTAACAATTCCGGGGGAATGCCCGGGCCGGTGTTTGAGATGGTGTATTCGGCCAGGCCATCCCATCGCCGGAGCGTCATCAGCACCTTGCCGTGGGGTTGGTTGTATTTGACGGCGTTGTCGGTCAGGTTGAGCAGCAATTGGCGCAGCCGGTGGCGGTCCCCGCAAACCAGCATGGCTTCACAGGCCCCCAATTCCACCCCGATGCCGTGCGGTTCAGCCAGAATGAGGGCGTCGGCAAAATTATCGCGGATCAATTCGTCCCACGGCACCGGTTCGCGGGTGAGGACGATCTGGCCGGCATCCGCTTTGGCCAGCAGGGTGAGTCCGTCCACAATGCGCGCCAACCGGCGCAATTCATCCAATTGACTGACTGCGCGGTCGCGCTCATTTGGGGTGAGCGATTCGTCGCGCAGGAGGGTTTCGGTTTCACCGCAGAGGATGGTCAGGGGCGTTTTGAGTTCGTGCGAGGCGTGCAGGGTGAATTCGCGGATGCGGGTGAACGAGCCGTCAAGACGGGCGGCCATGGCGTTGAAGACCTCGGTCAGCCGGTCCAGTTCATCACCGGAACCGCTGCGGGGCAGTGGGGTGTTGAGATTATGTTCGTGAATTTTCTCCACCGCCGCCGTCAGTCGGGCGACCGGGGCGAGCGCCCGGCGGGTCAGCCACCAGCCGCCCAGCAGTCCCAGCACAATCGCCGGCAATCCTGCGCGGAAAACCATCTCGCCGGTCTCATTCAGGGCGTGATCTTCGGGCGAGCGGTGTTCGTGGCGCACCTCCATTCCGCCGGGGTCGTTCGTGGCGCGCTCCTCCGGCCGCCGCCAGTGTTCGTGACGCAACTGCTCGAAGATTTCCTGATAAGTTCCGATGCCCATCACCAGCAGGGATAGGATTAAAATGCCTGCGTACCAGAACGTCAGCCGGGTGCGAATGGTCATCGGGGTTCTTTCAGAACATAACCCGCGCCGCGCACGGTGTGCAGTAATTTCGGCTCAAAGCCGGCGTCAATCTTTTCCCGCAAGCGCCGGATGTAAACGTCCACGAGGTTCGTGCCGGGATCAAAATCGTAGTCCCAGACTTTTTCAATGATCATCATCCGTCCGCACAGCCGGTCCGCCGAGCGCATGAGGAATTCCAACAGACGGTATTCCCGGGCGGTGAGCTGGATTTCCGCATCGCCGCGATGGGCCAGGCGGGTGAGGGTGTCCAGGCGCAAATCGGCGACGCGCAGGACGGTGGCTTTGTTTTCCGCATTGCGGCGGGTGAGGGCGCGCACCCGGGCAATGAGTTCCGCCAGTTCAAAGGGTTTGGGGAGATAATCATCGGCCCCGGCGTTTAAACCCGCGACGCGCTCGTTGACTTCGCCGCGAGCGGACAGGAGCAAAACCGGGGTTTGTAGTTTCAACTCCCGCATGCGGCTGAGGACGCTCAGGCCATCGCGACCGGGCAGCATGATGTCCAGCACCAGGATGTCAAACGGGGTGGTTTGAACCGCCGTGAGGCCTTCGTCTCCGGTATGACAGACATCCACCGCGAAGCCCTCGGTTTGGAGGGCCTTGCGGATGAACGAAGCCGTCTTCTTTTCGTCTTCAACAACCAGGACGCGCATGAGACAGTGTTTTGGCTGACGGAATCAAGCCTGCATTCAACACCAGGCAGATGAATTCATGGTGAAGCCAAAATGACAATTTTGTCAGAATGGCAACCAGCCGGACGCCCCGCTGTTTATTCGACGGTCACACTTTTGGCCAGGTTTCTGGGTTTGTCCACATCGCAGCCCCGGGCAACGGCGATGTGATAGGCGAACAGTTGCAGGGGCACGGTGGCCAAAATCGGGTAGATGGGTTCCAGGGTTTTGGGCAGGTAGATCACGTCATCCGCCACTTTGGCGATTTGCTGATCGCCTTCGGTGGCCAGGGCGATGATGGGGCCCTGGCGCGCGCGGATCATGGCGAGGTTGGCCATGGTCTTATCGTACATGGAGTCCTGGGGAACCAGAAAAACGGTGGGGGTTTCCGGGTCAATCAGCGCAATCGGGCCGTGTTTCATTTCCGCCGCCGAATAGCCCTCGGCGTGGATGTAGGAAATTTCCTTGAGTTTGAGCGCGCCTTCCAAAGCAATGGGAAAGGTGTAGCCGCGGCCCAAAAAGAAGAAGTCGCGGGCCTTGGCATATTTTTGGGCGAGTTGGTTAATCAGGTCATTCTGGGCGAGAATGGCCTCCAATTGCTGGGGAACCGCCTGCAGGGCGTGCAGGATTTCCAGGGAGCGCCGGGCGGACAACATGCGCATGCGTCCCAAATGCACGGCCAGGAGGGTGAGAATGGTGAGGGTGGATACAAAGGCTTTGGTGGAGGCGACGCCGATTTCGGGGCCGGCATGCATGTAAATGCCGCCGTCCGACTCGCGGGCGATGGTGCTGCCAACGACGTTGACAATGGCCAGGGTGTGGTGGCCGCGGCGCCTGGCCTCCCGCAGGGCGGCCAGCGTGTCGGCCGTCTCGCCGGATTGGGAGAGGACCAGGAGGATGGTGTTTTTTTCCAGCGGGCAGTTGCGGTAGCAAAATTCGTGGGCGAACTCGACCTCAACCGGGAGTTGGGCAAGTTCTTCCATGAGGTATTCGCCCACCAGCGCGGCGTGCCAACTGGTGCCGCTGGCGGCGATGACGATGCGGTCAATCCCGCGCAATTCAGCGGCGGTCATGTTCAAGCCGCCAAATTTGGTGGTGGCCCCCTCGAGATCCAGGCGTCCGCGCAGGGCGTTTTGCACGGTCAAGGGCTGCTCGTAGATTTCCTTGAGCATGAAATGGGCGTGTTTGCCCCGCTGGGCGTCCTCGGCCCCGAATTCAAGTTTGCTGATCTGCACGCTGGCGCTGTCGGCCCCCAGGTTCAAGACGTCAAACCGGTCGGACGTGATGGTGGCCACGTCGTAATCGTTCAGGTACACCACTTTTTTGGTGTGGGCGACGATGGCGTTGGAATCGCTGGTCAGAAAGTTTTCGTCCTTGCCAATGCCGATGATGAGGGGCGACCCGCGCCGGGCCCCGACCATGACCCCGGGTTCATCGGCGCTGATCACGGCCAGTCCGTAGGTCCCGATGACATCGCCCAGGGCGTCGCACACGGCCTGGGTGAGGGCGTTGCCGCCGTTCTTTTGATTTTTCTTGTAATAATCGCTGATCAAATGAACGAGCACTTCCGTGTCGGTGTCGGATTTGAAGGTGTAGCCGGCCTGCAGCAGCCTTTGTTTGAGCGTGTCGTAGTTTTCGATGACGCCATTGTGGACCAGCGCGATTTTTCCGGTTTGGTCCAGGTGCGGATGGGAGTTTTTGTCGGAGGGAACGCCGTGGGTGGCCCAGCGGGTGTGGCCGATGCCATAGGTTCCGGGCACCGGTTTTTCCTTCAGCAACGGGGCCAGACCCTCGTCAATTTTCCCCAGTTTTTTGCGCAACACCAGGATGCCGTCATCGGCGATCGCCACGCCGGCGCTGTCATAGCCGCGGTATTCCAACCGCCGCAGTCCTTCCAGCAGGATGGGGGCGGCGTTTTTCTTTCCGATGTATCCAATAATGCCACACATAATGTTAGATTCGATCCGACTAATGTTTCATCTGACTGCTTGCTGGCGGAGGATCCAGCCGGCGGCGGCCGGCAGGTCGTCAAACACCAGGGCCCGGTCCAGTGCGTCCGTTTTCTGGCCGGCCAGGGTGGTGCCATAACCGGTCCGGACCAGCAGGCTGCGCTGGACGCCCGCGTTCCAGCCGCATTCCAAATCAATCAGCTTGTCGCCGATCATAAAGCTCGCCGCCAGGTCAATGTTAAATTCATCCCGGGCATCGAACAGGAACTGCGGGGAGGGCTTGCGCCCGCGGCTCGGCTGGTCGGGCGCCTCGGGGGCGAGGTAGATTTTTTCAAACCGCACCCCGTCGCGGGCCAACTCGGAAGCCAGATGTTCATGCACGCGCTCGGTTTGCGCCAGCGTAAAATAACCCCGGCCGATGCCGGATTGGTTGGTGACGATGAATAGTTTGTAGCCGGCGTCCTGCAATTGGCGCAAGGCGGGGCCGGCCCCGGGGAGGATTTCAACCTCTTCGGGGCGGCACAAATAGTGTTTTTCGGCAATCAACGTTCCGTCCCGGTCCAAAAAAACGGCTCGGTTCATCCGGGGGATTCTGGTTTTTTTTCGGCAAGAATGGAATTGAATTTTTCAGCCGACGGTGCAGAATTAACGAATCTTAAATTTCCCGTGATGCATCGCGGGCAACCTAGCAAACCATTAACTGATAAAAATTACATGAGCAAAGGCAGATTGGGAATACTGGTCGGCGGCGGTCCCGCCCCCGGCTTGAACGGCGTGATCGCCGCCGCCACGATTGAAGGCATCAACCAGGGCTATGAAATCATCGGTTTTCGTGACGGTTTCAAATACCTGGCGGCCGGGGACAGCCAGCAGTGCCGTCCGCTGTCCATCCGGGACGTGAAGGATATTCATCTGCGCGGGGGTTCGATTCTGGGCACGGCCCGCACGAACCCGACGAAATCCGAGGAGATGATGAAAAACCTGTTTGCGGTTTTTGAAAAGCTGGGCATCACGGCGCTGGTGACGATTGGCGGGGATGACACGGCTTTTTCCGCCAGCGTGGTGGCCAAGCGCAGCCAGGGCAAAATCAAGGTGGCGCATGTGCCGAAGACGATTGACAACGACCTGCCCCTGCCGGGTTCCACGCCGACGTTTGGCTATGAAACGGCCCGCCATTACGGGGTACACTTGGTGCGCAACCTGATGGAAGACGCCCGCACCACCTCGCGGTGGTATTTGATCGTCAGCATGGGCCGGGCCGCCGGGCATCTGGCCCTGGGCATTGCCAAGGCTTCGGCCTCGACGCTCGCGATTATTTCCGAGGAGTTCCGCGGTCGTCCCGTGACGGTGGATGAAGTGTGCGACATCATCATGGGATCCATCATCAAACGCCGGGCCGAAGGCAGCGAATACGGGATTGTCGTGCTGGCGGAAGGCTTGATTGAGGGCATGGGGGAGGAGGGCTTGGTGCAAGCCCTGCCCGCCGGCCAGTTGGAACGCTTTGGCAAGGTGGTGCGTGATGAGCACGGCCATTTGCGCCTGGGAGAAATCGAGTTTGGCCGCCTGATGAAGGAGCTGCTGACCCAGCGCCTGGAAAAACTGGGCATTAAGATGACCTTCATTGACAAGGATCTGGGCTACGAATTGCGCTGCGCCGACCCCATTCCGTTCGATGCCGAGTACACGCGCGATCTGGGCTATGCGGCCGTGAAATTCCTGATGTCCGCCGAATCGGAGAAGTACGGCGCGATCATCAGTTTCGTGAACGGCAAGATGAATCCGCTGCCGTTTGAAGACATGCTTGATCCCAAGACCGGACGGATGCAGAACCGCAAGGTCAATGTGGATGGCGAAGCCTATGAGTGCGCCTGTGCCTACATGATCCGGCTCGAACGCGAGGATTTTGAGCAGCCCAAGCAGCTTGCCAAACTGGCGGCGGTGGTCAAAATGACCCCGGAACAATTCCGCCATCGTTTCGGCTACCTCGTCGGATTGAAATAATTCCGGAGGTTGAATCTCACGGCGGCGGAGCTTAAACTCCGCCGCCTTTGTTATTGTCAAAGTGGCGCGGCGTCCGGAACTGCGGTAGATTCCGGGATGTTTATTAACGGACTCGGAGTGGCCGCCCCCGCACCACGTTACACCCAAAAGGAAAGTTGGGAGGCCCTCAAATCATCCGTGCTTTTCGACCAACTCCGGCCCCGTTCCCACGCCATCCTGAGGAAAGTGCTGGGGGGAGACAATGGCATTGCCACCCGGCATCTGGCGCTCGATCCGATCACGGAAGTGTTTGAGCTGACGCCGGAGGTGTTGCAAGCGCGGTTCGCCCGGCACGCGCCCGCGCTGTCAGCGGAAGCCGCCGGGAAGGCCTTGGAAAACGCCTGCTGTCAGCCCGGGGAAATTGATGCGGTACTCATCAGCACCTGCACGGGGTATTTGTGTCCGGGGCTGACCAGTTATGTGAGTGAACGGCTCCAGCTTCGTCCGGATGTTTTTGCGCTGGATCTGGTGGGGCAGGGATGTGGTGCGGCGCTGCCCAACCTGCGGACGGCGGAGGCCATCCTGACGGCGGGCCGGGCCAAACGGGTCTTGTCAATTTGTGTGGAGGTTTGCAGCGCGGCTTTTTACCTGGATGACGATCCAGGGGTGTTGATTAGTGCCTGCCTGTTTGGCGATGGAGCGGGGGCGGCGGTTCTATCGGGTCAGCCCTTGGCCGGTCGCCGGCGGGTCGAATGGAAATCAGCCCTGTCCTCGCTGGCCCCGGATCAACGGGACATGTTGCGTTTCAGTCATGAAAACGGGATGTTGCGCAACATTCTGCTGCCACAGGTCCCCCAGATTGCCGGTGCGGCGGCAGCCAGAATATTGTCCCAGTGCCTGACCGCCAATGGTCTGCGGCGGGAACAAATTACCGGCTGGGTATTGCATGCCGGAGGCCGGGATGTATTGCTTTCACTGCGCGATCACCTGGGGATCACGGCGGAGGAGGTGAGCCACAGCGCGGCGGTGTTGAGCGAATATGGCAACCTCAGCAGTCCCACGGTTTATTTCGTGCTCGACCGGGCCCTGAAGGACACCGTGCCGGACGGCCAGTGGTGGATGTCCGCTTTTGGCGCCGGTTTTAGCTGTCATGGCGCGCTGCTGGAGGTGTCCTCATGAAACGCCTGGTGCAACCCGAATTGCTTGACACCCTGCCACCGGACGATCCCCGGGCCATCGGCTCCCGACAGGATTTGCGCCGGATCAACTGGTGGATGGGCAACCACCGGATCATGGCCCGCGCCTTGGAAAAAAACCGGCCCGGTAAAAGTTTTGGCGGAGTGGTTGAAATCGGTGCGGGCGACGGGGATTTCTTCCGCCGGGTCGCAAAAAAACTTCCCCGGCCGCAGGTCGTCGCCAAAGTCACTTTGCTGGACCGGCAGGCCTGTGTGTCTGAGCAAACCAAGGCTGGACTGGCCCGCATGGGCTGGCTGGCGGAAACCGTGGTGGCCGACGTTTTTGACGGCCTGGCGCGGTCGGAGCCAGCGGCGGCGATTCTGACCAACTTGTTCCTGCACCATTTTAAGGATGACCGACTGGCGGAGCTGCTATTGAAGATATCCCGCGAGACCCGCTTGTTGGTTGCGGTGGAACCGCATCGTTTCTCACACCCCGGAGCCTGCGGGCAGTTGCTCCGGGTGATTGGCTGCAACGCGGTGACGTTGCACGATGCCGCTGTCAGCGTGCGGGCGGGGTTTGTGGGTCGCGAACTTTCTGATCTTTGGCCGGATCAAAAGAGCTGGCAATTAACCGAACACCGCGCCGGGTGGTTCAGCCACTTGTTTGTGGCCAAACGAATTTTGTGACATGGCTGCCGCCAAATCCATCACCATTATCGGAGGCGGGCTGGCCGGACTGGCCCTGGGCATCGGGCTGCGCCGGCAATCCATTCCCGTGACTGTGTATGAAGCAGGTGCTTATCCCCGTCACCGGGTGTGCGGTGAATTCATCAGTGGTCTCGGTCGGCAATGCCTCACCCGACTCGGCTTGGATGATCTGCTGGACAACGCCGGGGCGGTTGCCGCGAGGACGGTGGCGTTTTTTTCCAACCAGCGGGCCACGCCGGCACTGCCACTGCCATTTCCCGCGTTGTGTGTCTCCCGCTGGCAACTGGATGCCAGGCTGGCGGAACATTTCGACCGGTGCGGCGGCATCTTGCTGGCCGGTCGGCGATTCGATCCGGGCGGGTTGAGTGAGGGGATGGTTCGTGCCAATGGCCGCCGGTTGTCGTCGGAGGCCCGGGGCCCACACTGGTTTGGACTCAAGGTTCATGCCCGAAAAGTGTCCCTCCAAGCGGATCTGGAAATGCATTTTTTGCCCTGGGGCTATGTGGGTTTGTGCCGGGTGAACCAGGGAGAAGTCAATGTTTGCGGGCTCTTCCGCCGACGGCGGGACGACCCCTCGCCGCCGGTGGAGGCGCGACAATGGCTGGGCGGACCGGCCGGTTCGCGGCTTCAGCAGCGGCTCGCGGCGGCGGAGTTCGATGAGCAGTCTTTTTGTTCGGTGGCCGGTTTTTCCTGGCGGCCGATTCGGGCGGCGGCCCGTCCCGACGTTTGTATTGGCGACGCCATCACCATGATTCCGCCGGTGACTGGCAATGGCATGTCCATGGCCTTCGAGTCGGCTGAACTGGCCGTGGAACCGCTCGCCGCCTGGAGCCGGGGAAACCGGACCTGGCCGGAGGTTCAACGGGAAATCTCCCGGTTGTGCGATGAACGATTTGCCCGCCGCCTGACTTGGGCGCACTGGCTCCAAAAATTGATTCTCACGGTGCCATTGCAAAACTTTCTCGTCGGTCTGGCTGCGCGTCATGAAGGTTGCTGGCGGATGGCATTTGATCGGACGAGGTGATTGGCTATAATCCGGCCCATGAAACCGCTGGCGGATTGCCGCCTGTACACTTTTGTGGACACCGCTTTTTTGCAGGGCCGCGATCCGGCGCTTATCGCCCGACAGCTTTGCGACGGTGGGTCCGATCTCATCCAGGTGCGCGCCAAAAACGCGCCGCTGGACGAAGTCCGCCGGCTGGCCGAGGCGATTTTGCCCGTCACCCGAGCCGCGCGGGTGCGCCTGGTCATCAATGATCATGTGGAAATCGCCCGGGAACTGGGGGCGGAATTCTGTCATTTGGGGCAGGAGGATTTCTTTGCCGCCGGACACCGGCATTTGTCGGAACTGCGCCAGCCCGGCGACTCGTTGCAGTATGGACTTTCGACCCATGCGCCCGCACAGGCTCAAAAGGCCATTGCCGCCGGGGCGGATTACATTGCCATCGGGCCGGTCTATGCCACCGCCACCAAACCCGGGGCGCAGCCCGTCACTCTTGACTATGTTCGCTGGGCGGCTCAACAGGTTGCGGTCCCGTGGTTTGTCATTGGGGGCATCAACCTGAAAACGCTGGATGAAGTGCTGGCCGCCGGGGCCCGGCGGATCTGTGTGGTCTCCGCCATTTTGAACGCGCCGGACATCAGCCGGGCCTGCCGGGAGTTTGTCCGGCGGCTGGATGCGGGCACGCCGGGAAGGTGAGGTGGTGCCGGGGTGGAAAATTACGCTGGCAACCGTCAGGGGTACTGAGTGTGTGCCACTCCCCCCCGTCTTGGAAGACGCGTCCTGCGTTCCAATACGAAACCCCGATTATTTTTTTGCTGCGATGAAATTCACGCGGTTTCCTCATTCGCGGGAACGGCGGCGGCTCGATCTTGTTTCTCGGCCGGGTGGTGGATCCGACCGAACACGGAGGGGGTTACTCGGCGGTCGGGTCGGGGGATTCCGCCGGGGCGTCCGCCGGTTTGGGCCGGTACAGGACCACGACGTTGCCCACGCGGGTGATAAGCCGGCTTTCCGACTTTTCAGCGAGCAGGGGGGCGAGTTCTTTTTTCTGTTCCTTAAAATGGTCGAATTTCACCTTGATGAGTTCGCGGTGTTTGAGGGTCTCGACCACTTGGGCGAGAAATTGCGCGCTGAGTCCCTCCTTGCCCACTTTCAGGGTGGGCGTGAGCAGTTGGGCGCGGGCTTTCAGCTCGCGGATTTTGGCATTGGTCAGTTCAGACATGGATTCAGGATGGCAAATTTGGGGGCAAAAATCACCGCCATTTTGAGATTTATTTCGGGTGCGGGCATAAAAAATCGAGGCCGGTTGCCCGGCCTCGATGTGGAAATCAACTGTCTGAATCGCGATTAATAGCGATTGGAACGGCCGCCACCGCTGCTGCTGCCGCCGAATTCACGACGACGACCGCCGCCGCCGCCGCCAGGAGGACGGTCTTCACGCGGACGAGCCACGTTGACGGTGAGAGCGCGACCATCCATCTCTTTGCCGTTCATGGCTTCGATGGCTTTTTCAGCCTCGGCCGGAGAGGCCATGGTGACGAATCCAAAACCCCGGGGACGGCCCGTGGTGCGGTCCATCATCAGGTTGGTTTCAGTGACCGTACCAAACGCGGCGAACGCGTCGTTGAGGTCGTTTTCAGTGACATTGAAGGAAAGATTTCCAACAAATAATTTGTTACTCATGTGATGCTTTAATACTGTCCGACAAACCGTGACTTTCCATAGCTGTTCCCGAACGCCGGGTTTAAAATCATCACTGAACGAAGTTCACCTGAGGATTCACCATGCCTTGAAAGAGACTAATTATCATACAGACAAACCAAGTATCCCCTATTTTCCGGGGATGGCAACAACAATCGGCAATTATTTTCAGGGTGGGTTTGAGCCGGCCGCAGACCGGTTCCAAAAGCCGTGCTTTTTCCGGGCTGGTTTTATAGGCTGGGGGATGATGATGACGGGTTGGGAAGTTTTTGGGCTGGTTGGTTCAGCGGTGGCGGCGGGGGCGATTAATGCCGTGGCGGGGGGCGGCACGCTGCTCACTTTCCCCACGCTGCTGGCGTTTGGCACGTCCCCGGTGACGGCCAATGCCACGAGCACGCTGGCGTTGGTGATTGGCACCGGGGGCAGCATGTTTGGATACCGGCAGCACACCAAGGCCATCATGCCCTGGCTGTGGCGGTTTTTGCCGGTGAGCCTGTTGGGCGGCTTGATCGGAAGTATTTTGCTGACGCACACCAGCAACCAAACCTTTGGCAAATTGGTTCCGTTCCTGATTTTTTTTGCGACGCTGTTGTTTTTGGGGCAGGGGGCCTTCCGGCGTTTTGCGGGTTCGCATCTGGCGGAGGCGGGGGCGGGCAAGCCGGGCCATCTTTGGGGGGCGGTTTGCTTTCAGTTTGCGGTGGCGGTCTATGGCGGTTACTTCGGGGCGGGCATTGGCATTTTGATGCTGGCGACGCTGGGGTTCATTGGGATGAATAATATTTTTGAGATGAACGCCCTCAAGACGATCATGGGTTCGCTGATCAATCTGATGGCGGCGCTGTGGTTCATTGTGGCCGGATTAATTGACTGGCAACGGGCGGCGGTGATGACGGTGGGGGCGGTGGCGGGATATTATCTGGGCTCGCATTATTCGCAGCGGATTCCGCAGGCGCGGGTGCGGCAGTTGATCATGGCCATCGGTTTCATTATTTCTGGGGTGACGTTTTACCAGGAATTCGTGCGGTGATCCCCGGGCCGGGGCCACTGCGGGAAGGCGGGTCGGAGATTGACTTTGGCGGGCGGTCACGGCTAATTCTACGGCATCAATTTGTCTGAATACATTTTGTTGGCGTTTGGGTCGCTGTTCGTGATCATAGATCCGCTGGCGACGGTGCCGTCGTTTTTGGCAATGACGCCGAACGATTCGTTGGAGCAGCGGCTGCGCACGGCGAAGCTGGCCTGCACGACGGCGGCGGGCATTCTGCTGGCATTTGGGCTGACGGGACAACTGGTTTTCCGGGTGATGGGCATCACGATGCCGGCATTTCAGATGGCGGCGAGCATAGTGCTGCTGCAGGTCTCGCTGGACATGCTGCGGGCGCAGCGGTCGCGCGTGAAGGAGACGAATGAGGAGACGCGCGCGGGGGTGGATAAAACCGAGGTGGCCATCACGCCGCTGGCGATTCCAATGCTGGCCGGACCGGGGGCGATTTCGACGACCATTTTGCTCCAAAATCAAGCCCGCGATATTTACCAGCGATGCTCGCTGTATGGTTGCATCGTGGGAGTCTGCTTTGTCAGTTACCTGATTTTGCGGGTGTCGGCCCGGAGCCGCAGGTGGTTCGGGCCGATTTCCATGAGCCTGGCCATCCGCATCATGGGGCTGCTGCTGGCGTCGGTGGCGGTGCAGTTCATGCTCAATGCGATCAAGGCGTTTCGGTTGGAATTGTTGTCGCCGGCGGGGTGAGCCGGGGGATTGGACCGTTGCTATTTAGACCATCAGGAGGTCCACGATGATCCAACCGCCCACCAGGTAGCTCCACACCATTCGGTCGCGGAAACCCAGTCTGGTGAGGGGCCAAAGAACTAAAAAGGAGATGATCGCCCGAACGGCCATAAACCAGACAAAATTTGTATCGGTGGGCGTGAGGGCATTCCAAAGAAAGACCTGAAAAATCCCGTGGCTGCGGTTGGTGACCAAAAGAAATTGGATGCAGTCCGCCAAGACCACCGCCAGCACGGACATGAGGGCGGAGGAAATCAGGATGGACCAGAGCAAACGGCGGGGCGGGGCGACCGATTGCCGGGGTTGGACCGCGCATTTCCGGCACAAAACAAAGTGGTCCTTCACCTGCTCTCCGCATTTTTGACAGATGCGCATGATATGTGCCGCTCAATTACTTAAGCCACGGTTGACAGGGATAGTCAACCGGGAAACCAAGTTGGCCGGAGACACCGAGCCCCGCCTGGAAGGGGGGTTGTTACGGTCCAGCACGGGTTCCGCTCTGATGTTTATTTATCGTGTTTAATCGTGTTTTTTGGAGTTTTTTCGTTTTGGGCCCTTTTGGCCCAAAACACCCCCCCGACTCCACCGACGGAATTAAGATTGCATATTCCTGAACCTTTGTCAAGGAAGCAAAACTCATAACGCAGGGATGGGACCCATCCTGACCTGCGCCTTGTCGGTATCGTGTGCGGGCGTACCGTGAGGGCACGGGGCCGACAGTGGCGGATGCGATGTCCGTGAAGGGGGGGGCATGGTTGGCGTTGGGACGGTCTGCCGATTGGGACATCGGTGGTTTGACGGCTTGCCAATTGGCGGGTGAATGTTCATTCTATTGGATAATAACATGAATCCATGCAACCGCTTTTTGTTGAAACACGGGGTTGGGGCGCTGGTTTTGACTTTGCTGCCGGCCCTGGGAGGCGCCGGGGTGGCCGCCGCAGTGGCGGAGGAGACGAACTCCATTTCCCTGGTCATTGAGGCGGACCAATCCACCGCGCGGGTGAGTCCGACGTTTTATGGGATGATGACGGAGGAGATCAATCATTCCTATGACGGCGGCTTGTACGGGGAGTTGGTCCAAAACCGGGTTTTTAAGGATAATGCCAAGAGACCTGTCCACTGGTCGGTGGTTCAGGGGGGCGAGGCCGCCGCAGCCATTGCGCTGGACACGGACCATCCGCTGAACTCCAACATGGTCACCAGCCTGCGGTTGGACGTCGCGGCGGCCTCGGCCAAGGCGAGGGCGGGGGTGGCCAATGACGGTTACTGGGGGATTCCAGTGAAGGCGCACACGCATTACCAAGCTTCGTTTTATGCGCGGGCGGCGGCCGGTTTTTCCGGGGAGGTCACGGTGGCGCTGGAAAGCAATGACGGGGCGACGGTTTATGCGCGGGCCCGGATCAGTCATCTCAGCGGAGACTGGCAGAAGTATGCGGTGACGTTGAAAACGGGCGGGGTGATGCCCACGGACCAGGCGCGGTTGGTGCTGTCCGTCAATCAGCCCGGAACGGTTTGGTTTAATCTCGTCTCCCTGTTCCCGCCGACGTGGCACAACCGGACGAATGGCAACCGGGTGGATTTAATGCAGAAGCTGTCGGACATGAAGCCGACGTTCCTGCGGTTTCCGGGGGGCAATTATCTGGAGGGCAGCGCGATTACGAACCGGTTTCCCTGGAAGCAGACGCTGGGTGATCTGACGAACCGGCCGGGGCATCCGGGGTGCTGGGGCTACCGTTCCTCGGATGGGCTGGGGCTGCTGGAGTTTTTGGAATGGGCGGAGGATTTGAAGGCGGAACCGGTGCTGGCGGTTTACGCCGG
>Ga0181520_10005398_pt1 | contig 20441 bp, 19 predicted proteins | sample PEATcosm2014_Bin_29_FD_132451 | JGI IMG/M metagenome (GOLD analysis project Ga0181520, IMG submission 132451) | Peatland microbial communities from MTU Mesocosm Facility, Houghton, MI, USA - PEATcosm2014_Bin02_30_metaG | ecosystem: Environmental > Terrestrial > Soil > Wetlands > Peat | place... | reverse complement strand
CATCATCAGCTCGCTGTATAAGTCCCAGCGCGACGGAATAAAACCGAGTTCCGGCTTCCATCCATGGGACAGGAGAGTTGTATCTTCGGAAAGCCAGGTCCAATCGACGCGATCGAAGATGGCGTGCGCGAGATCGCCGATTTCCTTGTCTTGAAAGTGCTGGCGGCAAGTGAGGACTCCGCACAGCAGCATCGCGGTATCGACCGATGACGCTTCGGAATCCCAAATTCGTTCGCCGGTATTGATATTGGCGAAGTGATAGAAGAAGCCGCGGTGGGTGGGCAATTTGTGCCAGATAAACGACAGCGAATCCAGAACCCGACGGCGCGCGTCCGCGTGGCTCACAAAGCCCCGTTTCTCGCCGATGCAAATCGCCGTAAAGCCGAAACCAGTGGACGCGATGCTGGCTGCCACGGTGGTGTCGTTGGTGCGGACGTTGCAACGGTCTTTGGTCAGCCCTGTGGCGGGGTTCGCCTGTTCCCAGAAGAAAAGGAAATTCGCGTGTTCCAGGTCGTTCAGAAACTGGTCGTCCTGCGGTGAAAGGACGGTAGGCGCCGGCGAAGGCGCCGGGCTTGTGTGCTGTGCCGGCTTTTGTGGCTGGGGCTCTTGCTGTTCGATCGGGCTCTCACCGAAGAGTGGAAGCACCCCGGCTTGTGAGATCGGCAGGCCCAACGAGAGTCCCGCCATCCCGCGTAATAACCTTCGGCGTGACTCGGCGACGATGCGCGCCTCGACTTTTTCGCGAATGTGCATTCCCCTTTCCCTTGCAGATCGACACACTGGTCGGACTGTGCGGCCGCTGTCTGGAGAAGCCCGAAAACGACCCCGGCGGGTACCGATTATAGATGTAGGTGCATCCTATAGGTAAGCGAAAGCCTGCAGGCAACCGAATTACTCACGGTAAAATGGCATCCGGACGGATGAAGCCTTCATGCGTTGGAAATGGATAGCGGTCTCGGCAATCATTGGATCAATCGCGCTCATCACGGCTACCGTGCTGGTGGTGCGGGCGCGTCGTTGGAATTCAACCTTGATGACTCTCCAGGGCGCGGTCATTCGTCGCGATAGCGACACACAAAAGGAGGTGCCCATCGCCGACGCGCAGATTACCGCGACGCGCGGTGCAACGACGATCAGTACCCGTTCGGATGCGTCGGGGTATTTCAAGATCAAGTTTTCTGAGGTTATCTGGCCGGGGCAGACGGTTGCTCTCAGTTTTCGCCATGAGGACTACGAACCACTCGACATCTATTTGCATATTCAATTCCGGTCGATGATGCGACGGTTGTACTTAGCAGCGATGGAGCCAGAGCCCAGTGCCGTACGAACCAGCGCGTTGCCCGGCAAGTCCGTGTCTGTGGTCTCTAATCTTCGGGTGCGCTACACAGAGAATTTTCAGACAGACGAAGACGTCGGCAGCGCGGTCAGGACCTTTCAGGTCGTCAATCGCGCAAACACTCCATGCAGACGCCAAGCCCCTTGTTCGCCGGATGGAAGCTGGAAAGTTACGAAGGCTTCGGTGACCTTGGATGCTGGGATGGGAAACGAATTCCGCAATGTGCGAGCCTCGTGCATCGCCGGGCCTTGCCCATTTACGCGGATCGACTCGAGCGGCTTTCAGCAGCCCGGCCGTACGATCGAGGTTTCAGCGATCGATTGGTCAGAGACAGCAACTTTTCTGTTGGAGGCTGAAGTGGTTCACACCACGACTGCCTCCAACGTGCGACACTCGTATCCTGTCGTTTTCGATCGCACGTTCAACTTTACTGTTCCGCCCACCCAGGAGGGCGTGAGCCTCGAGGCCGAAATCAATGGCGCGCCTATGGTCTTTCCCATGGGTCCGGACCTCTACTTAAGCTGGGCCAGTTGCACCGCGACAATCAGCACCGATGGGGAAAAGTCCACGGCCTACCGCTGCGAGCTTAAGCCGGGCTATCGTTTCTGATATGCGTTGCCGCGCTGCCTGTTTGTCCCGATTCTTCCTGTAGCTTGGGATTTCCTGCGCGAGTGCCGATCATGGTTTCCGCCGCCGCAGCTTCAATTTCGCTGTTAATTTCCGCGCCCAGAAGCAGCATAAGTCCGGTGATATAGAACCATGTTAGAAGAATGACGACCGCGCCCAGGGACCCGTAAGCGACAGTATAGCTATTGAAATAGTGAAGATAGATCCGGAGTCCGAGGGAGATAAGGAGCCATCCGAAGATGCCGATGCCTGTGCCGGGGGTAAGCCAGTGCCAGCGGCGCTCTTTCCAATCGGGGGCCCAATAATAAATGACGGCGAACGATAATGCGAGAAGGGCTGTCGCGATAGCCCAGCCGATGACACGGGCCGTAAATGCCGCTGCCGTTGCAACGAAATGAATGTGCAAACGATGGTAAGCGAGCGTGGCAGCAAAATCGCCCCCGAACATTGCAGCAAGCGCCAGGCTGCCGATCACAGTGAGTAGGAGCGTAAGAGCAATCGCAAAGACTCTAGCAACAAAATAGGAGCGTGAGTCTCTGATTTTGTAAACCGCGTTGAGCGTATCCTGGATGGCCGAGATGCCGATTGACGCGGACCAGATTGCTGCAATTGTCCCAAAGGTCAGTTTTCCGGAACTCGCGGCTGCAGTTGTCTCGTTGAACGTATTGAGCACAGTGCCAAGAGCGGATGTGGGAAGGACGAGCGCGAGGTAATCCAGGAGCCGGTCGTAAATCTGGTCCGCCGACCGCGCGGCAAGGCCCAGAAGCGAACCGGCGCAAAAAAGTGTCGGGAACAGCGCAAACAGAAAATAAAATCCGAGTTCCGCCGCATGCCCGAAAAGCCGGTCGGCGATAACGGAATTCCACGTGCGCATGGCGATGTCTCGAATGCGGACACCACGCAGATCCCAAAGCGAACCGAGCGGCGAATGAGACACCAGGTCCCAAACTCGCCGCTCGTGGGCGTCCTTTTTCGGATATGCGCAACTACCCATACTCTAAATCGCAACCTCTCCTCGTACTTTTTCTGCTCGCGGCACTGTCATAGTAGATGCGTATATACACTGCCTCGGTATCGGCGCCAATCGAATCCTCACGTAGATGGAGCCCGATGCACCTTGGATACCAGGACATGCGGGAAATCCCGGGGCTCGCAGGGAATACGGAGAACGCTCTTCTTTGGTGGCCGGAGAAGCTTTCCGACCTGACCTTTATACAGGGTGGCCATAAGCGCCACGCGCGATCCTAACGGAGGATTCGCACTGGATACGTTGATCAAAGAGAACTGGTAGGATGCCGGAATCTTTATCGCGAGTAATTCACAGCTCGATTAAGTACACGATCGGATTCGGCGGCAAGGGGCTCGCTCGGGAGCGGTGGAAAAGTCAAGAATGCCCCAATCCTGTTGCGCCGATTCACAGGTCATTCATCGCGGATTCACAAACTGTTGAAGGAGGGACTCTACGCTCGCAGCATGACTAAGAATCAGATCATGCGTTGCGTTGTTGTCTTTTTAGGCCTGCTGATTGCAATCGGTGGCACCAAGGCAAGGGCACAATACGAGGATGGCAGCTTGATTGGCACCATTCACGATGCCAGCGGTGCGGTTGTGGCAAATGCGAGCGTCACTGTGACCAATGTGAATACCGGGATTGTAATCAAAGTCGCTTCGAATAATTCGGGAGACTATGAAGTCCCGGCGTTGCGTGTAGGTGTTTATACGATCGAAGCCGAGGCATCAGGGTTTGCGGCGGCTGAGGCGAAGAACATTACGATATCTGTAGCTGGCAGGCAACATATCGACCTGACATTGAATGTTGGCCAGGCCAATGCCACCACGGTTGAAGTAACAGATGTCGCGCTACAACTCGAGACTGAGACGAGCGAGCGCGGAGAGACAGTCTCTGGATATCAGACGGAGGCGCTTCCTCTGGTCAGCCGCAATTACTCTGACTTATTGGCGCTGGTGACTGGTTCGCGCCAGGCCCCCACTGCGGCGACGACGACAGCTGTCACAAGCCTGGTCCGTGCCGGCTCCTATAACGTGAACGGCGAGCGCAGCATGTTTAATAACTATCTGCTCGATGGTATGGACAACAATGCCTATGGCGAGAGCAACCAGGGTTTTGATAACCAGATCATTCAGCCGCCGCCCGACTCGATTTCGCAGTTTCAAGTGGTGACAAATAACGAGAGCGCGGAGTACGGACGGTCTTCCGGTGCAACGATCAATGTGGCTTCGCGCAGCGGCACGAATGAGCTCCACGCGACGCTGTACGAATTTATTCGCAACACCGATCTGAATGCCTTCGGCTACATTCACGCTGTCAGCGGCACACATACGTTTCCGAAGCCCGGGTTCAATCGCAACCAATTCGGAGCGGACTTCGGCGGACCGATCTTGAAGAACAAGCTATTTTGGTTCCTGGATTACGAGGGCTTCCGCCAGACGCTGACGCCGACCGTGGTATTGACCGTTCCCACGCAAAACGAAATCAACGGGATCCTGGCCGTCGATGTGCAGGATCCTTTCAAGCCGGGAACTTACTACAAAGCTGGCACGTCCATTCTCACCACGCCCGATATCAGCCCGATTGCAAAACAGGAGTTGGGATTCTGGGGCGAGTTGCCTTCGCAGTGCCAAGTTGCGGCCGGCTCTTCTCTCATCAATACGAGTACAGGCGTTGCCACGAATGATTGCGCAACCAATGCGCCCTTCACCGACAATGCTGACAAGGGCGATTTGCGCCTCGACTATCAGCAGAGCCAAAGCAGCTCATGGTTCTTGCGCATCAGCGATCGCAAGGAGACGGGCATCAACTATCCAACGCTGCCCTTGCCGCTGGATGGCCAGACCAACGGCCGCATCAAGATTCTCGATCAGCAGGTCGCGCTTGGCTACACGCACGTGATGGGCACGAATAAAGTGCTCGAAGCGCGACTTGGTCTCTCTGGCACGCGTGCTGGAAAGTACACCCTTTCGATCGGCGACAACGCCATCGTCATCCCCGGACTACCGACTGACCCTACGGTTGCGGGAGGATTGCCTTCCGTAAGCGTCTCGGGCGGTTTTAGCGCGTTTGGCCGTCAGAGCACCAATCCTCAGTGGCAAAACCCATCGCTGCTCGATCCAAAGGTGAGCTTCGCGTGGGCGAAGGGCAGGCACTCTCTCAAGTTCGGTTATGAGTACGAACATATCTGGATGGAAGTGCAGGACTCGAATCCGCTGTTCGGTTCTTTTACCTACGGCAGAGGATACAGTGTGTGCCCGAAGACCGCCGGAACCGCTTGCGCCAGCACGAGTGCGGCGGCTGACACCTACTGGGCAGATTATCTGTTTGGAACCACCAGCGCCTACGCGCTGGCTACTTACTTCAAGGCGCATTTACTCCAGTCGATGGACAGTGTCTACGTCCAGGACGACTGGAAGGTTTCGCCTAAGTTAACTTTGAACCTCGGTGTTCGTTGGGAATATGGGGCGCCTTATTCGGAAGCCAACAACAATCTTTCCAACTTTGATCCCACCACGGGAACGATGTTGACGCTGACCAAGGGTTACACGGGAAATAGCTTCATTGCTCCTTATAGCGGCAGCGGCGTCTATGGCAAAACACTGGTGAATCCGTCATTGGGCGACTATGCGCCGCGCGTCGGCTTTGCCTATGCGTTGACGCCTTCCGTTGTGGTTCGCGGTGGGTATGGGACCAGCTTTGCGCATTACACGCGCGCCGGTTCAGGCGATATTCTCGCCATCAACGCTCCCAATGCCCTCTTTGTTTCGGTGACGCAGCCTACAACCGCCACCGCGAACGGTTATCGCACCGTCGACCAGGGCTTCCCTCCGAATCTCGCCACGACGTTTAGCTCCGGCACAGATAACATCACCTATATCCCCAAGGACACCAAAGACAGCTACGTCGAGAGCTATTTTCTTGAGGTGCAGAAGGAACTGGCGAAGAACACACTCGTAGATATCGCGTATATCGGAAATCACGGGGTGAAACTGCAAGGCTTCCTGAATGCGAACCAGGGTAATCCAGCATTGGGGATCGCGAATCCTACCAATCCAGCGCTCGGCGCCGGGTTCGTGCGGCCCTATCCGAATTGGGGCGGACTTGTGGGCACGACCTATGACTACGGCGACATCACCGAAGCGCTGAACGAATTCTGGTCGCACTTCAACGCGCTCCAGGTGCGCTATGAGCAGCGATTTGTCGCCGGCTTGACGTTGCTCAATTCCTTCACGTGGGAACACTCACTCGATAATGCATCCGCGTCGCTCGAGGGCAACACGCCTTCGCCGCAAAACGGCTATAACCTTGCAGGGGATTATGGGCAATCGGATTACAACCTACCACTGGCTAACGTAACCAGCCTCGTGTACGACTTGCCGGTCGGGCGCGGGCGCAACTATCTCTCCAGCGCGAATCCGGTCTTGGATGGCATTCTCGGCGGTTGGCAGATCAGCGCGATCAACACCGCGCAGGGCGGCACGCCTTTCAACCTGACCTATACGCCCAACGCACTTAATGTTGTGTCGCCGCAGATCTCGGCGACTTATCGCGGCGCGAACGAGTATCGCCCGAACACGGTGGCCGGCCAGTATTTCACGCTGTGCCACTCTGGCCACTCATGCCTGAAGGAAAGGCAATCAAACGGAACCATTCAATACGTCAACTGGTCCGCGTTCACATTACCGGCCTACCAAGATGCCAATGGCAACCCGTTGAACCCGTTTGGCGATTCGCCGCGGAATCCGAGCCGCACGCCAAATTATTTCGAAACGGACCTCGACCTGAACAAGCGCTTCGACACGCCGATGGATCGCCTGAAGATCGAGTTTCGCGCAGAACTCTACAACATCTTTAACCACAGCAATCTTTATTTGCCAGCCAGCGGGTTCTCGGGTACGCTGTCGACGGTCAGCACGCTCAACAGTCCGACCGGCGGCGGCGCCATCTCCGGCACCTTCGAGCCGCGGATCGTTCAATTCGGACTTAAGGTTCTCTACTAGCAGTTGCCCTTCTGCCTTTGCAACACCCCGCGCACCCCTCGCGCGGGTTGTTGCTTTTTGGGTCGAGAGCATGCGGGCACTTATCTCGTTCCCACCGAGTTCTAATATGAAGGCTAGAGGCTACAGACAATGTTCGCGCCACGACCTATCGGATATGTGAAGAGTCCGTACACCGAAACTTCCGCGATACCGAAGGGACTCAACGCGAAACATGATGCTGAAGGCGTTCTTGAGATCTTGCCGGAGTTTGCAGCGGGGTTAAAGGATGTTGAGGGGTTCTCGCATTTGTTTGTGTTGTGAGTTTTCGATCGGTCGGAAGGTTTCGATTTGGTCGGTGCGCCCCCGGTGGACAATCGGCCTCATGGCGTGTTTTCTACTCGCTCTCCACGCAGGCCGAATCCGATTGGACTCACGGTTGTCGAACTTCTGCGCCGCGAGCAAAGCTCGCTTTTGGTGCGCGGGGTGGACATGCTGGAGGGAACGCCGATTCTGGATATCAAGCCTTATATGTCGAGCATTCCCGCAGAAAAGCTGCGACGCGGCTGGCTGGCCGAGGCAGAGGCGGCGTTCGTGGACCCTACGCGGGGATTATCTTCGGAGTAGGAGCGGCGCCGGATGCCGGAGGGGTTCTGTGGGGTGCGCGCTCTGACGGTGAAGTCCCAAGTTCCCGAATTTGCCATCGCACTATCGCGAAGAGGGGATGAATCGTCGCATTTGCGGGAATCAGGCTGGTTGACAGGTCGCTTACTTGGGAGCAAGCTGGTTTGTTCAATCAACAATCGCTTTCCCAAGCCACGGTGCCGGTGCTCTGGCACCCATGTGACATCATCTGACAACCGCAACCCCGAGAGGGGGCATATCCGTGATTGAACCGTTGGTTCGGGTCAAGTTCTCAACGCACCAGCAAGAAATTCCTGCCGCCGAAACAGCCGCACGCGACCAACTCAAGGCCACAATCGAGCAGGCGATTGAAGGCTTCCAGACTCAGTTCCCGCAGTCGGATGTGATCGAGGTTGAGATGCATCCATGCAACTGTGACGAGTGCGCGGCGACATAGCAACTATTAGCAATGCAGAAAGCTGACGTCTAGTGTTTATAGGCCAAAGTCAACTATTTGACTGACTTCTGGCGGTGTGGGAAGTCACGAGCGAACCGCTCTCTCGCTGCATTTACCTGCTAACAGGGAATTTAACAGGGAAATTCTGAGGTTTTTGTGTCTCGCGCACGCGCGGCGCCGCCTGGCATACTGCACGATTCACGGTGCTTAACCTCTTTTGGGGAACCCTCAGGCCTCAAAAAGAACAGGGAATTTTCTCGAGACATCAGGGAATTGAAATTCCCTGTTACGGGGTTCGTTCAGCGAAGATTTGTTGATTTGTTTTGCGCCTTGTCGCGAAAAACGCCCCAAATTCCCACTACATAAGCAGAGCAATTTTTTAAGGCGGCCCCCACGAAAGCCCAAATGCTCGATTGGTGACCAGCATGGACCTTGTTTCAGCATCATCCGTGACCGTGCGGGCGCCGTCCCGCGCGGCGCAGTACGTCCGCATGTCGACCGAGCACCAACAGTATTCGCCGGAAAACCAGCTCGATATCATCCGCCAGTACGCGGCGGCCCACAACATGGAGATCGTCCAGGACTACTCCGACCATGGCCGTAGTGGGCTGAACATCGCCGGCCGGGAGGGTCTCAACCAGCTCATGGCTGATGTCGAGGCCAAGCGAACCAACTTCACCTCGCTTCTCGTTTATGACGTGAGCCGTTGGGGAAGGTTCCAGGACGTAGACGAGAGCGCCTACTACGAGTACGTCCTGAAGCGGTGTGGCATCCGAGTTCATTACTGCGCAGAGCAATTTGAGAACGACGGGAGCATGTCCTCATCGGTGCTCAAAACCTTGAAACGTTCGATGGCTGCGGAATACAGTCGCGAACTCTCGGTCAAAGTGTTCTCCGGTCAGTGTCGCCTCATTGAGCTGGGATTTCGGCAGGGCGGCGCCGCGGGCTATGGCCTGAGGCGCCAGCTAATTGATCGCAATCAGGCACCCAAAGGGTTGCTTGGCCGGGGAGAGCGAAAGAGCCTGCAGACGGACCGGGTCATCCTGGTCCCAGGTCCCCAAAAGGAGATCGAGGTCGTCCAGGAGATCTACACACGGTTTGTCACGGATAAGCAGACCGAACGCGAAATCGCCGAGCAGCTGAAAGGCGCCGGCGTTCTCGGAGAAGACGGTCGCCCGTGGACGCGGGCGACCGTCCATCAGGTGCTCACCAACCCCAAGTACATCGGCGCCAACATCTACAATCGACGCTCGTTCAAGCTGAAGCACAAGCGAATCAAGAATCCGGTCGACATGTGGATCTGGCGCGATGGGGCCTTTGTTCCGATCGTTGACGTCGCCGTCTTCGAGCAAGCACGGAGAATCATTGAGTCGCGCCATCAGCATCTGACCGATCAGGACCTTCTGGAGCGCTTGAAGGAATTGCTGCGCAAGCATGGCCGGCTGTCGGGTCTCCTGATCGATGAAACCGAGACCATGCCCTCGAGTTCCTGCTATTCGACCCGGTTCGGTAGCCTTGTCCGGGCCTACACACTAATCGGCTGGGAACCTGACAGGGATTTCTCCTATGTCGAGATCAATCGCAGCATCCGACGGCGTCATGCCGGCCTGATTTCCGCGATCTTTGACGAGCTGCTCGCGCTTGGGGCGACGGTCAGCGTTGACTCCCAGACTGACCTCCTGAAGATCAATTCGGAATATAGTGCCTCGCTCATTCTTGCCAGATGCCGGGAGACCTCGACTGGCAATCACCGCTGGCACCTTCGCTTCGATGAGAGCTTGAACCCGGACATTATCATCGCCGCGCGGCTGCAACCAGGAAATGAGGAAATCCTGGACTACTACTTGATGCCGCGAACCGACATCCTTCGCGAACGCCTCAACCTCAAGCCTCATAACGGCCTGATCTGGGATGTCTACCGTTTTCAGAATTTGAACTTCTTCATGGAGCTGGCCCGCCGCAGACGAATCGAGGAGGCCGCATGAGCGAGCAGCCGATCGAGCGAATCCGGATAGCAGAGATCAATGTCGGGAATCCTCGACCCCGGAATCGTGTGCGCTGGCAGATGATCGTCACCAACATACGGGAGGTTGGTCTCAAGAAGCCAATAACGTTGGTTCGCCGAACAACGCCAAGTTCTGACGGGAAAATATTCGATCTCGTCTGTGGCCAGGGACGAGTTGAGGCCTTTATTGCGCTGGGAGAGACCCATATCCCGGCGGTCATCGTTGAAGCTCGACGGGAAGATCAGTTCCTAATGAGTCTCATCGAGAACATTGCGAGACGGCCTCTATCGTACCGAGACATTCTCCGCGAACTGAAAAGTCTGCGGGAGCGTGGATACAGTGTCGGGGACATCGCCAAGAAGCTGGGCATGGAGAGGTCTTATATCGCCGGCATCGTTCATTTGGTTGATCACGAAGAGGCGGCACTCATTGAGGCAGTCGAAGGAGGAAAGCTCCCTATTAGTGTCGCCGTAGAGATTGCGAATGGTAAAGACCATGAGATTTCGGACGCCCTGGCGGAGGCCTACGAGTCCGGGCAGCTCCGAGGAACGAAGCTTGCCACGGCTAGGCGCCTCATAGCAAAGCGAATCGAGAAGAGACAAAAGGAGGGTAAGGCAATTGAGGCTCGGAGAAAGGTCACGAGCAACATGTTGGTGCAGGTCTACAAGCAGCGTGTTCGGGAGCAGCAGAACCTGATCGCCAAAGCTGAGCTGACCAAAGAGCGTTTGCTGTTGATCACATCGGCTATACGCCAGCTCTTGCAGGATGACAACTTCACGACTCTTCTTAGGGCGGAAGGAATAGTCGACATGCCAAAGCAGCTTATGGCTCGGCTTGAGTAGGAGACGCTCTCATGCCGAAGAGCGCAGTTCAGGCCGCTTTCGAGAAGCAGATCGTAGTCCTACCGTTAAACATAATCGTTCCCCAGAGGACGATCGTAAATGCCCAGCGAGAGCGCGATTTCTACCGGCAGATCACGGCCTCTCTGAAGCACATCGGCCTGATCGAACCGTTGGTCGTCTACCCTCGCGCACCCGGGGAATACCTACTACTCGATGGACATGTCCGGATGGAGATCTTGAAGTCGCTCAGTGTCACCGAAGCCAAGTGTCTACTTTCGACCGACGACGAAGCTTACACATACAACCGGCACGTCAACCGGATTCCCCCAATAGCGCAGCACTTCATGCTGCTCGGAGCGCTCAAAAACGGACTCACGGAAGAGCGCATCGCGACGGCGCTAGACGTCAGCATCGACTCCATTCGGTCAAAGCGGGACATGCTGAGTGGAATCTGTCCGGAAGTAGTCCAGATCCTCCTCGAAAAGGACGTCAGTATTCACGTCTTCGCGATTTTGAAGAAGATGAAGCCCATCCGTCAGATCGAAGCCGCCGAGCACATGGTTGCCGGCGGCACATACACGGTCCCATTCGCTAAGGCTCTTTTGGCGGTCACGAAGCCCGAGATGCTTGAAGAACCTCCCTCCACAAAGCTCCAGGCTACCTCGGAAGCCGCCCGCGCGATGCTGGAGGAGCAAAACGAGTTCCTCCTGAGAGATCTCAAATCGGTCGAGGAGTCTTATGGCACAGATGCGTTGACGCTCACGGTGTCGCGTGGATACCTCGAGCGGCTCCTGAGCAATCCGAAGATTGAGCGGTACATGGAGCGCTACCACCTCGACATTCTCCAAACCCTTCGGAAGCTTTTGTCAGATACAAAACCGATCTCATCGGAAGCCGAAAGAAGAACGCGCTGATTTGCGGGTCGCTAACGATCTGCTCGTTCCATCACATCCAATGACCAATTGACCTCTTCAAGTATCGGTAACAGCCCGATGAAGTTGCCTTGCCTTGTCGCGAAAACGGTCGCCTATGGCCACTACATAGTGAGCTGCTTTTGGCGGCCGGCGAGGGAAGTGTGGACGAAATTGAGGCGACCGAATTGGTGGCGGCGCTCTTTGATCGCTGCTACACACAGTTTGTGCGGTATGCGGTCCGGTCGGTCACTGAACACGATCTTGCGGAAGATTTGGTACAGGACGCGTTTATGCAACTGTATGGAGCTTTGAGATTCGGGAAATGCATCCATTACCCGAAAGCGTGGGTCATGTGCGTTCTTCGGAGGGCTATCAACAGGCACGTTCAGGAGCGATTCAATCACGAGCAACTCGAGGATTACGAACAAATCCGGACTTCCGATCACGAGTCGGCTTGCTTGTCCCTAATTGCAGACTATTTGTGCGTTCTGTCGCGGCGCGAAGAGGAGGTGTTGCTACTCAGGCTGGAGGCAATGAAGTACAGAGAGATTGCGGATCAGCTGGGAATCAGCGTGAACTCCGTCAACACATTCCTGGCGCGAGCTCTCCAAAAGCTTAAGAAGGTCGCTGCACAGCATGCAGTCAAAGAAAGCGTAGACCTCCATGAAAAGAAAATCATCCGTCGAGCATCTTGAAGACGCGGTCATCCTGGCATACCTCGACGGCGAGCTCTCTCGGACAGCCGCGCGAAAAGCAAAACACCATCTTCAGAGTTGCTGGAACTGCCGATCTGCTGCCGCAGAGCTCGAACTTTTAGCCCAGACTGCCTATGCTTTGCTGTCGGGTGGGGATGAGACTGATGCAGTGCAGACAGGCACCGCTAAGGCCGAGTTTCTCAGACGGAAAGCGAGGACTGACGAAATTTGGGATAAAAAGTTAAGGCGAGGCACATCTATGCTGTTCCAGCGGCCCGTCTCCTCGATTGGACGAGACAGTCTACGAACTACCAATTTATCTCTATCTATTTGAGCCGATGGGCGCGTCAATTCGCCATATGATCCACGGGGGTCTGTCTGCAGCGCAATGGCCACTATCACCAGACGGCAAGTCTGGCCTGCTGACAAGGAGTAAGAGACCAAGGCGTAGTTCTGACTGTATAACCGGCTTTCCCTGGAGATGGCTGCACAGTTGACCTTACACTGTCCGCAACGAATGAGAACAATCACCCTATTCGGACAACGGATTCCGATGCCGATTGCGCAGTCGCCGAATCTTCACGATGCCCTTCCTCTTCAAACGGCACGCTACACAGCGACACGAGAATTTCCATTTCATAAGTCTGCCAGCGGCTCGGTGCCGAGCCTCAGCAGGCAAGCTCGCGAGTCGTCTCCGCGTAGCGCGCTCCGCTTGGTACCTTTGTGATCGGTTGCTGGTCATTTGCTGACAACTCCGAATCGCAAGCAAGAACGCTTCTGTCAAAATGACTCCGGTGTTGGGAGTCATTGTGAGTTCCGAAGCTCTTCCAATTCGGTTATGCTCTCGCCCCACTCAATAAGCGAAGCATCTCGGAGTTCAATGGCTTCTGCTCTTCGCTCCGGCGGTGTCTCAGGGGAATCAATCTCGGCGTTGAATCCAACTCGCGCGATCTCGTACAAGACCAATTGCGCTTCGAGATGATTGGTCCGAAGTAATCGATAGAGTCTGTCGATCTCGGTCATTTGATTTGCTCGGCGTAGTACAAATGCGCTAGGCAGACCGCTTGCAGACTCCACAAGTGCCGCCTTCTTTGGCACAATGCTTGCAGTATTTACAGTTCTTGCACGCGTTACATGGGTCGGCACCAGTGCAGGTCGCAAACGATGTGCCAGAAGCGATACCTGTCAGTAATATCCAAACGAGCACGATGGGCCATGATTGTCTACGGTGAAGCATGTCTGACCTCCATGGGAATTAGCGAAAATCGTAGGCCAGCGGGCGGAAATTGGCAAGAAAATTCGGTGCGGAATCAGGTCCGATCGCTCGGCTCATTCTCTTCTGAATCGAGGACTACCATTTTGCTAACCGGGCATAACTGTTCTCCCGCCCGAGCCTGACCGAGAAGGGCACGAGCCTCGCCTTTGTACTGATTCCTTCGCCTACTCACTACGGAGAGAGTCGATCGGATTCACGTTTGCCGCGCGCAGTGACGGAATGAGACTGGCCGCCACGGACCAGCACGTGGATACGCGCGGCCGCGAGGACGACCTGGCGCCGGTGATGAAGAAGCATCCGGAACTTCTGGGGATCTGGCTGGACGAGAGCATGGCGATCACGGTGCATGGCGATACACTGATCTGCAATGGACCGGCGTCGAGCCGCGATCTGGGATGGTAAGGAACACGACGGCAAGGGGCACTACTATTTGCGCACCGGCGACTCACTGGACCTAGCAACACACGTTGCAACCTTCGTTCAGCATGCGCCCAACCGCTGGGGTAAGAGTGACAACAAGAACTAAATGCAGGCTCGGGAGAGTATTGGCCGAATGGGGAAGTAACCTGGAAGACTATGTTTCGGTGGTTACTTCTCAAATAGGCGGTTATTCGACCGCGATGTCCATTTCATACTGCGATGGCGGGCGCAATGGCCTCTGCCCACTCACCCCAGAAGACAAGTTCGATAAACCACTCCGAACGCTCCTCGAACTTATCTAAGAAGTACAGGCCAGAGGCGCCGTCCGTCGCCCCGAGGCTGACCGTGTCGCCGTCAAAATCGAGCAGCGAAGAGGCGGCTTGGAGCACAGGCCGCTTAAACAAGCCCCTTAAGTGTCCGCTTAAAAATAAGCGGACGCTTAGCGGAACTTTCTGCGACAGTCAATAGGGTGTCGGCGCACGCTTACCTGCAACTCGCCAAGGTGTACGGAGCTACTCCACGCTCCACTCAGGCGGCTATATCCAACTTTTAGTGACTGGGGGTTGTACTGCCGCTACCAAAGGTAGTTGGGATCCGAATGCTGATGCCAAAGGCAATCGCATTTGTCCAATACGTCTTGGTGGTTGGAGCAGGCGGAGCCGAACTGCACTGAGGCGGAAGGGTGCCGCTTGGTGGAGGGGAGGAGTAATATTCGCACCAGATTTCTCCAACATATTCGCCTTGGGTTAAATGCGTGGCGTGACCGAGATGGTATAGCGGACTAAGCACGAACGAACGCCAAGAGAAGCTTACGCCACCAGCGAACTCCGGCAGCGTGTCATAGGGATTGAGTGCGACGGCGAGGGAAGCATAGACGGCAGCACGGCGTTTGTCGATTGTGAATTCTGGAAGGAGTCTGTAGTTCGCGGCAACAAATGGCAAGACCTCAGGACGAGACGTCGTCTTTGTGATCTTGATGTTGACAGGAGCCGGAGTGCCAGCCGTGGTTTCAGTGACATTTGTATAGTTTGCGAAGGTTCGATTTGGCAATGATGAGAAGAACGCACCCGAGGCAACCTCGAACCGGGGATCGGCATAAAGAGCAGTTATTGTCACGAGCGCGGTTCTTTGAGTGGCGGTGGGAATGGACATTAACGGTGTGGCGATTTGGTTCTGAGCAAAGAGAGTGTAGGTTATCTGCCGCCCCAAGAACTTGGCGCTCGCCGACCGAGAATCGTCGGAGATCGGATCAACGATGAGACCGAGTGGTGGATACGTACTGTCTCCTGAAGCTAGTGTGATGTTCCCGAAGTATGTTTGCAAGTCAGCTACGATCTTACTCACGCCGCTGGAATAGGTAGTAAGAGCATTAAGAAGTCTTTGCTCGTGGGCAAAAATCGCGTTGTACCGCAACTCAAACGCATTTTTGTCTGGCCCGGGCGAAAGGTTCTGGATGTCTTTCTTCGCCTTCGCCAGTCTGCTCACAATATCCGTTAAGTCAAGCAACGCAATCGATGGGTCAGGAAGTGAAGGTGGATCCCCTGGTTTGGCCGTGGTGGCGAGAGTTGGCAGCTGTGATACAAGCTTTGCGGCGTCCTCGAAAAGACCTTTGAATGGCGGTGCATGCGGTGCGACGCAGATCTTGCATTCTTTCTCACCGCCATTTAGCTCGCACAGCAACTGAAGCCGCCAGTTGCCATAGTCCTTCCAAGGATCGAAAGTCCCATCTGGGACGTCGGGGCCTCGAGTTGGTCCTAACAAAGGATCACTTGCATTCACTGGACGCGGAACAGGTGATTCAATCTCTTTCAGCTGTCCGTAGACTTGAGTTGCTTCGTCATCAAAGTCTTCGATCCGACCTGTAACATGCGGAAGACTGTCCGCGACCAGCGCGTGAAGCTCGGCCTTAATATAGCTCAACTCAGCATCGACAGCCTCTTCGGGGCCCGGCGTGCTATTCAAGGCGTGCATGTTATCCAGGCTATCCGCGACCTCGGCACCGGTGAAACTCGCAGACACCACAAGACCTTTAAGGTTCGGAACTGCGCCAGTGACGAATGCAGCACCTTGATCACTGCCCTGTAGAGCCTGTGCCGTTTGAGGGTCAAGTGTTAGCGTCTCGAAAGGATAGGGTTTTAATACGTTTACGACTATATGGCTGCCTGGGTGCATGGAGAAAGTTGGCATGACGATTGGATGGGTGCGGTCAATGTTAACGACGCAATTGCCATTCACCTTCTCCGTTGAACATGTCGGAAGGTCGGCTGCGTAGGTAACAGAACCGGGTAGAGCTGCCGCCAAGAGAGCTAAAGTCGCGTATCGCTGTTTCATATCTAAATGCCTCGCTTTCCAATCGTTCTAGCGCTGGATCAGGTCGTGAGATCGGGAGCCGCTGTCATCGAGTGCCGCTGACTGATGCAAATGTCATTACGTAATGCCATACATCATCTGTAACGGAGTGCGCACACTCTTGAGTCGAAAAGGTCTGACTACCCCCTACCAAGGTCACTTGTACTCCAGCAAGAATGAGTCCTAATGCGAAAGGGCCCACCCTAAAACAAGGACGTACCGTCAAAGTCATTGAATCAGTAAGTCCAACTTGGTGGCCGCGGTTATTCCACCCCCTGTTGCCGTCACGGTTACGACGTATGCCCCCGTGGGTGTGCCTGATTTATGGTTGCATCCGAGACACGTTACGAAAATCCAAAGTAAAGCAATCCGTCCGCAACATCTCCTAAAGCGTCTCGAATCTTGCAGAGAAAAGGGCAGGAAGAAGAGAACGCAAAGGCTGACGAATATCGGCCCATTTCCCCTATAATGGCCCGATTCGAAAGGTGTGCCTATCGTGCGCGCACTGAGAGCAGTCGTGTTGATGGTCAACGGGAGTGTGGCGAACGGGCTTGTGGAGGTCAGCATTACTGCACTTCCACTTCCCAAAGAGCACGTCGGTAGGACGCCGCTCTGGAAAGCATCATCCGCAGTTACGGAACAACTGACGGTTAGCGTGCCGGCATACCCGTTAGTGGTAGATGCGGTCAGCGTCCCTGTTGCCGTCCCGCCCGGAGTTGAGATTGTCATCGACGTTGGGCTTATATTGAGTTCAAATGACGGAGCAGATGAATCTAGAGTGACGGGCGTCGAAGTGCTGCCTGCATACTTCGCGTCTCCAGAATAGACGGCAGTGAGCGTGTAGGTGCCTGGGGTCGCGAAACTGAGGCCCGGAAGTACAACCTGCCCAAAGTCAAGTGCAGGCACAAGCACTGGTGTATACGGCTTGCCGTTCGCCATAATTTGGACGGTGCCTGTTGGTGTTCCGACAGATCCGGAAACCTCGACCGTCACAGTAGTTGTTTGTGTGGTACTGATGCTGGTGCTGGATAAAGACAGCGTGGTCGAGCTTGCTGCTGGAGTAGGCTGAGTTGTAAGAGCGGCGACGAGATTAGCAACGTTAATTGAACCCCAACCGGTGACTTGATCATATCCGGTATTGACTGTGAAACCGGAAAGTACTGGAGGATTCGAGCCCGAAGCCAATGTGATGCTGTCATCGCACATACTGGGAGTGTCGACGCTACAGTCTGTTACGCCGCTCGAAGCAACCGTAACGTCGTTGAACACGCCGTTCGAAGGAGTGGCGGCCAGGGCATACAAAGTTGGATTGAAGTTTCCCTGCCGGTCACCCAGGGTTTGGTTAACCAGCGCCATGATGCCCGCCATGGATGGCGTGGCGCCCGACGTGCCGTAGAAGCCCGTGTTTGTGTCTTGAGTGCACTTTCCCGCATAGCAGAAGAAATATGCATCATGTACCGAGGCTGTAAAGGCAACATCAGGAATATTACGGAAGCCGCTGAGAGGGACCCCCGTTCCGGTTTGCCAAGAGGGTTGGGGTATCCATTGACTTGTGCCTCCTCCCCCGGCTATAAGGTTTGTCGTGGTTGATTCATTCCACGCTCCTTCGGGAATATAGCCTGTCGCCGAAAGCAAATCACCCAGGTTCGTTGCAGACCAAAATTGGCACGGGTCGACGGCCAAAGTCAGGCATGGATCGTTAGTATCATTGAATTCCGTTCCGCCAACGCAAGTTACATAGCTACTTGAGCACAGGTAGTTTGTGTCTAGCGTTCCACTGGATGGCATATTAGTGAGCGCGATCCCGTGAGTCAGGCAATCATCTGCTCCTGAATCGCCTGCTGAAACGAAGACAGAAATCCCCTCCGCCGCCGCTTGTTGAAAGAGTGAATCCGCGAACAGAACCTGGGGCATTCCCGCATCGCCTTCGCATTCGTGAAAGCTCATGGTGAGAATGGATGCGCGATTATTGTCGATGACGTCTGCAATGGGAATATTGAGAAGATCCGTGATGTCTGGGATGCTGGGATTACTAGACATGACAGAGGGCGCGTCAGTGACGTCCAGAAGCACGGTCGCTCCGGGAGCAACGCTGGTAGCGCGCTCGACATCAGCCGTGGCTTCTTTCAAATACTCGATATAGTCATCAGACGTTGATGCAAAGTTCGCTGGCCCAGGGTTGGTGGTGGGGGTTTGGACTTCCGGATCCTTGGAAGGTAAACCTGCAAGCTGTTCGAATTCTTCGATGTCAGAATTGCTTGGAATCGCAAAGCCGACGACGGCGATAGTCCGACCCGCGCCATTGGTTCCGGAAGCGGATACCGGATCGATGTTATATATCCTGGCAAAGTCGGCTGGGCTCACAAAGTGTTCGGAGCTTGAGGAAGTATATTCCGGCGTTGGTGTGACCGAGCCGCCGGCGGGCCACAGCCGAACCGTGGACAGACCCGCGATAAACCGAATGGCCGATTGAAACCTGGACGGTACAAGAGGTTCGGCGATCAGGGAGATGACTCTATCCCCGTTCAGGTCGAAATAGTGAAAGCTTGTCGAAAACGCTGCCGACAATAAGTCAATCTTACCGCTGAAATAGATAACCGTACGGTCGTTTGAAATTGATTCGACCTCAAGACCTTCAGATTTCAGCCAATCGGATAAGCTATCAAGAACTTCTTGCGAAGCTCCATACGTGTCTCCAAGTTCTTGAGGGGTTTGCCAGTGGTGATAGTCTGACGATGCTCGATCGTACAGGTCACGCAGCAGGCGCTCGAACGCGGCTTCTCGTTCGGGAGGCCTTGCAACTACCAAACATAGGTGCTTGAGAACCGTCGATCCTCCAACTGGCCCCAGATCCGGTAATGATTCGATCCACGGCGGAAGATGCTCCACGACAACCCGGGAAGAAGAGTCTGACACAGCTGGAAGCGCATGTGCCGTCATGTAGCACAATCCCAGTGCTATGAAAGCCAAAAAATTGCCTCGAAATGCCATACTCATCCGTGTCTTGCGTTCTGTTTTCCGCGGCCATATCTACAACTTCTACCGAAGGAACCGGGTTCATTTTCCCGCGCGGAACACGAAGAAGGAAGCTCCGGGTCCCAAGTTCCAGTGCTCGCAAAGAAGATATTCTCCTAAGCTGTTGTCCGGGTAACCTGCGAGATACGCAAAGAGAATAAGGCAGAATCTGAGCCGATGGGAATACCCTTGGGGCAGAAAAAAGTGGCTGCGTCGGGAAAACGCTTCAAATATCGCCATTGTTTATGTCTCTTGTCAAGCGGAAAAGAATTAGATAGCAATCACTACTGGACATTATCGTGTTCTTGCGACATAGCTGAATCGTTATTTAGTAAGCAGTAATTATTGTTTGTGGATCTTCTACGACTATTTGTAAAGTAATCAATAACGCTCTTGCAGCATCCCGACACATTCTGAAGGATTATTTACAAAGTAATAACTAGACGCTAGCCGACTTGTTGGGACCTAACCTGCGATCTGGCTAATATCGCCAGAAACCGCCGACTCGCACGGCGGCAGTAGCGCGATCTTTGCTATACAATTGACCGCACTTGGCGCGAAGTTGCCTTACGAACGGAGGGAATTGCGCCTGATGCCCACAATGAATCAGAGAGACCCTGTTAATTTACAAAGTAATAAATAGACGCTAGCCGACTTAAGGATTTAGATCTGGGTTCGATGAGTGCATTCGCGATGATGCATCTACCGAAGGCTATTTCTGATCAGCCGCCGGCGCCTTAAAGCAAAAGAAAAACGAGCGTTTTTACTGTAAGCGTGTGAATCTCCCCTCTTGACTGAGAGGGTGTCTCTTAGTTCGAAGTGTCCACCTATTTTTTAAGTGGACACTTAATTGAGTGTTTTTAAGCGGCCTGGGAGGAGTGGGTGTGGAGT
>Ga0181520_10005396_pt1 | contig 20445 bp, 18 predicted proteins | sample PEATcosm2014_Bin_29_FD_132451 | JGI IMG/M metagenome (GOLD analysis project Ga0181520, IMG submission 132451) | Peatland microbial communities from MTU Mesocosm Facility, Houghton, MI, USA - PEATcosm2014_Bin02_30_metaG | ecosystem: Environmental > Terrestrial > Soil > Wetlands > Peat | place... | reverse complement strand
GTGGACCAGCGGAGACGGCCCGGAGGTCACCGGGCCGCTTGCTTGTCTCGTCATGGCCATGACCGGCCGGCGCCAGGCGTACGAAGACCTCTCGGGAGAAGGCTTGACGACCCTCGTCGCACGTGGGTGAGAGCCGGGTACTAGAGCGCCAGCACCCACGAAGCGACTAGTTCCGCCACCTCCCCGTCGCGTCGTGGAAGCCCGTGGTCTGCGTTCTCGACAAAGACACGGGTCACCGGCCCGGCGATGGCGGCCGTCGCGGCCTCGAGCTCGGACGGCGTGGCGAACGGGTCGCGGGTCCCGGAAACGAACAAGCACGGTACCCCGATCGCCCTGAAATGCTCGACGCGGAGTTTGTCCGGTTTGCCCGGTGGGTGCAGTGGATAGCTGACGAGGACGAGCGCGGCCGCCGGGAGGCCTTCGGCGACAGCTACCGAGCACATGCGCCCACCCATCGACCGGCCCCCGAGAGCGACCCGGCCGGGAGGCACACCGAGGTCGTTCGCCAGGCGCCGCGCGGCGGCGACGACACTGGCCACGAGCACACTTTGGCGGTCAGGCGCCCGCCGGCCGGCGAGACGGTAAGGGAAGTCGATGCGCTCGACCGGTAGGCCGTGGGCCGCCAGCGCGTCATCGATGGCGACGAGGGCGCTCTGGTCCCTGTCGGCGCCGGCACCTGGTGCCAACAGCAGGGCCGAGACGCCCCCCGTCTCGGCTCTCACGTCTTGTTCCTCGGTCTGTGTCCAGCTTGCCCGCCAGCAGCTCGTCGATCCGGGCTCCGCGGTGCATCCGGCCTGGTCTCGTTGAGCGGCGCAAGGAGATCACCGAGCAAATCGACCCTCTCCAGGACCTCCGGGGCGATGAAGCGAAGCTCCGAACCTCCGTCGGCACCCTTACGCACCTCGTCCCAGGTCAACGGCGTCGATACGCTCGGCACCGCCATGGCCCGGAGCGAGTACGGAGCGATCGTCGTCTTGGCGGCGTGATTCTGGCTCCAGTCGATGAGCACCTTGCCGTGGCGGAGGTCGCGGCGCATGTTCGACAGCACGTGGTGCGGGTGTTCGCGCTCCATCAACCGGGCGATGTCCCGCGCCTCACTGTGGGCCTGCTCCCAAGGCCGTGGCGGGTCGAGCCGGGCATAGAGCTGAAGACCCTTCGAGCCGCTGGTCTTGGGGAAGGCTTCGAGCCCGCGGCTGTCTAGCTCGTCGCGGAGCCAGAGCGCGACCTCACAGCACTGCACGATCGTCGCCGGTGCCCCGGGGTCGAGGTCGAAGACGATCAGGTCGACCGGACCGTAGGTGCCGTCCGCCACCGAGCGCCACTGCGGCACGTGCAGCTCGAGCGCGGCGAGATTGGCCACCCAGACAAGAGTGCCCAGGTCGTCGACGACGACCTGCTCGATGAACTCGCCCCTGGCCCGGTCGGACTTGGGCACGCGGGCGCGATGAGCCCATTCCGGAGCCCTGCGGGCGCTGTGCTTCTCGAAGAATGACTGCCGGCCGACCCCGTCGGGATAGCGGGTCATGGTCAACGGGCGTCCCTCGAGATGCGGCAGCAGGACCGGGGCGACGTGAACGTAGTACCAGATGACGTCCGCCTTGGTGAAGCCGGCCTCGGGGTAAAGAACCTTGTCGAGGTTCGAGATGCTCAACTTCCTGCCGTCGACCTCGATGACGGTGCGCTGCTCAGGGCTCAACGACGACCTCCTCCGGGCGCTGGTCGGGGCGCAGCCCGCGCCAGGCGGGCTGGCGCAGGCGGCCCGAGCGGGTCCACTCGCTGAAGCGGACCTCACCCACGAGCCGGGGCTCGACCCAGCTCACGCCGGCCGCCTCCGTACGGGGGACAACCCCGACGAAAGGCGACGAGCCCCGCGCAAGCTCCGACAACCGCCTTCGCAACCTCGTCCGTTCGGCGGCATTGAACCCGGTACCGACCCGGCCGACGTAGTCGAGGCCGGTAGCGCCCGGAATCCCTAGCAGGAGTGCACCGAGCTCTCCCTCCAGATGACCCTGCCCGACCGCCCATCCCCCGACGACTACCGATTGGGTGCGGAAGTTCTTGATCTTGCGCCAGCTCGGGTCGCGAACACCGGGCCGGTAGGGGCTGTCGATCCGTTTCGCGACGACACCCTCCAGTCCGGCGTCCCTCGACGCCTCGAGCATGACAGCCCCACCGGACTCCGACGGGGAAGTCGCCCAGTGGGGCCCGGCCAGCTCGAGGCTCTCGAGCAGCCGACGACGTTCCTCGTAGGCGAGCCCGAGCGCCGAGTGCCCGTCGAGGTGCATCAGGTCGAAGATCATGTAGGTCACCGGGACCGTCTCGGCGAGCCGCCGGACGCGGCCGGGAGCGACGAGGTTCATGCGGGGCTGCAGGGCCTCGAAGCTGGGCCTGCCCTCAGAGTCGAGGGCAACGATCTCTCCGTCGAGGACGGCCTGGAACGAACCTAGCGCCTCTCCGAGGCCCCTCAGCTCCGGATACGACGCCGTCACGTCACGGTCGGTCCTCGACAGAGCCCGGACCCGTCCGCCCTCGACGTACACGACAGCCCGCACGCCGTCCCATTTGAACTCATAGGCCCAGGCGTCGTCGTCGACCGGCAGCACATGGGCGGGCGTCGCGAGCATCGGGCGGACAAGTTCCGGAACCCGTTGCCAGCCTGTTGGCGCCGGGTCGACCCGGTGAACCATCCAGTTGTCGCCGTCGGTCCGGAACAGGCCGTATCGGCCCTTGACACGGGCGCCGTCCAAGCGGACCTTGACCTCCTCGTCGCTCCATTGCGTGCACTCGTAGGTCCCACTGTCCCAGATCACAACGGTGCCTGCCCCGTACTCGTGATCCGGGATGGTCCCGGAGAAACTGCCGTACTCGAGGGGATGGTCCTCCACGTGAACAGCGAGATGGTTGACGCCCCGCTCCATCGGCAAGCCTTTGGGGACAGCCCAGGAGACGAGCACGCCATCGCGCTCAAGCCGGAAGTCCCAGTGAAGGGAACGGGCGTGATGCTCCTGGATCACGAACGACGAGCCTCCCGGGTGCGAGCCGGTAGGCGGCTCACCTGGGGGGACGGGCTCCGGAGTCCGATCCGGGTCCCGTTTGGCACGGTAACGCTCCAGAGGCGTCATCGGATCGCGGGGTTCCTCGGCCCCTTGCAGCGGTCAGTTCGTGAGCAGCGACTCCACGGCGGCATCGGCGGCTTCTCCTGGCGTGACCCCGAGCACTCCGGCCGCACGACCGAGCAGTCCGTCGAGGTACACAGCCAAGTTCACCACGAACACCACCCGATCCGGGACGCGAAGCGGCACCGGCTCGCTCGAGGCGTCGAGTCCCGAGACCGACAACAGCGCAGTGCGGAGCCGGAGAATGGCGTCGACCGTCTCTTCGAGGCCGACGCAGTGCCGCTTCATCCACGCGCTCAGGCCGAAGCAAAGCCCGAGCGGATCCTCGAGGGACCTGCCGCCGCACAGCTTGGCGATGCAGTGCACGACATCGCTGGCGAACTCGGTTCCTATGGGCGCAGTCTCGACTGCGGGTCCTGTATCGGCCACGGGCTCGCTCCAATGATCGGGGCTCTTTGCGATGCCAGTGTCGCAACTGGGTGTATCGCTGTGGTGGATCCCCTGGCTGACGACGTAATTTGGCGCGACCACTGTTCAAGGCGACCGCGAGATGATTGACTAGAGGTCTTTCCTAAGGGGGGAATCAAGATGGCCAAGGCGATCTGGACAGGGTCGCTGAGCTTCGGTCTCGTAAATGTGCCGATCGGCCTCTACTCGGCCACCGAAGACCGCGCGATCCACTTCAACCAGTTCAGGGCAGGCACTTCGGAGCGCATCCGCAACAAGCGCGTCAGTGAGCAGACAGGCGAGGAGGTCGCGTACTCCGACATCGTGAAGGGCTACGACCTCGGCGGAGGGGAATACGTGATCCTCACGCCCGAGGAGCTCAATGCCGTCGCCCCAGGCCCCTCGCGCACCATTGAGGTCACAGACTTCGTCGAGCTCTCCGAGATCGACCCGATCTACTTCGACAAGCCCTACTTCGTGGCGCCGCACGGCAAGAACGGCGACCGCGCCTACGAGCTCTTGCGCAAGGTGATGGCCGAGACCAACAAGGTGGCGATCGGGACCTTTGTGATGCGCGAGAAGCAGTACCTCGTCGCTTTGAGGCCGGAGGACTCCGTGCTCGTGCTTGAAACACTTCTGTTCGCCGACGAGGTCCGCGATCCGGTAAAAGAGATCGACGTGCTGCCGGTGCAGGCATCGTTCGAGGATCGCGAGGTCGAGATGGCCAAGCTGCTCATCGACTCGATGACCAGGGCCTGGGAGCCGGAGAGCTATCGCGACACCTACCGCGAGCGCGTCGAGGACCTGATCGAGCAAAAGCGCCAGGGAGCGGTCCTCGTCGATGAGGGCCCCCGAGCCGAGCCCGCCCCCGTGGTCGACCTGCTCGCCGCCCTCCAGGCAAGCGTCAGCGCTGCGCGGGGGCGTTCGGGGACCACGGCATCCACGCCCGCCAGGCAAGCCGACAAGCCACCGGCCCGGGCGGTGCGCCCTCGGCAGGGGGCCCCTGCGGAACAGACGCGCACTGCGAGCCGGACCGAGCTTGTCCGCCAGGCGGCCGACCTCGGCATCACCGGACGGTCGAAGATGAGCCGTGAGGAGCTCGAACAAGCAATCGCCGAGGTGTCCGCCCCTCGACGCCGCAAGGCATCCTGAAAGTCCTCCCCACACGGCTCAGTATCCGGCGGTGCACGTGGTTCCGGATGGTCCCCGCCGCCGGACGCCTGTCCCCGCCGGCGGGCGACCGACCCCCTCCAGGTAGGCTCCTGAGCGGAGCGGAGAGATCACGACTTGAGGCGGGAACAATGAGGCAGGGGCGATCGGACTTGAGGCGGCCGCAGGGCCGGGCTCGGTGAAGGCCGTCCCCATCACGATCTCTTCTCGGCGCGCGCCCGTCTCGATGCCGACAGATGGTCCGCTCGTCGACTCGTTCGGGCGCGTCCACAACGACCTTCGGGTGTCGGTGACCGACCGGTGCAACCTGCGCTGCGTCTATTGCATGCCCGAAGAAGGAGTCGAATGGGTTCCTAGGTCCGAGATCCTCACCTTCGAGGAGATCGAGCGGATCGCCATCGTGGCGCACGATCTGGGAATCGATTCGCTTCGCCTCACCGGAGGCGAGCCACTCGTGCGGGCGTGTGTCACGGACCTCGTGGCGCGGCTCGGCCGCATCGGCTTCTCAGACCTGTCGATGACAACGAACGGGTCGGGCCTCGCCCGGATTGCTCCGGCGCTCGCCGCGGCCGGCCTCATGCGCGTGAACATCAGCTGTGACTCGTTGAGACCGGAACGTTTCGCCGAGATCCGCCGCCGCGGTGTGCTCTCGAGCGTGCTGAATGCGATGGACGCCGCCGAGCAGGCGGGCCTCACCCCTGTGAAGGTGAATGTCGTCGTGATGGCCGGCGTCAACGACGACGAGATCCTCGATTTTGCACGTTTCGCCCGTGAGACTGGACGAGTCGTACGGTTCATCGAGTTCATGCCGCTCGACGCGAGCGAAACATGGGAACGCTCGAAGGTCGTGCCCGGCGAGGAGATCCTGTCACTTGTCAACGAAGCCTGGCCGCTCGAGCCCGCGAGCCAACGGGCCTTCGATACCGCACCTGCCGATCGCTACCGTTTCGTCGACGGCCGGGGCGAGATCGGTGTCATCACGAGTGTGACCCGGGCGTTCTGTGGCTCGTGCAACCGCCTCCGGCTCACCGCTGACGGGGCCATCCGCAACTGCCTGTTCGCCAACGACGAGCATCCGGTGCGCGACCTCCTGCGGTCCGGTGGCAGCGACGCCGATATCGCCTTGCTGCTTCGCCGCGCGGTGTGGGCCAAGTTGGCCGGCCACGGCATCAACGACCCTTCGTTCCTTCGCCCAACACGTTCGATGTCGATGATCGGCGGCTGACCGGCGCTGTCGGGGCTTACCGCAGGGAGCGATCCGCCTGCTCGACGACAGAGCGACCCGCAGAACGAGGTTTGTCAGATACGAGCCGCGAAAGCCGATTCGGCGGCGGAGACGTAGATCTCGACACGCCGTTGCTCAAGAGCCGAACGCACCAACTTCCTCAAGCTGGAGACGAGAGCCTGGGCCTGGCGGGTACCGGAGAAGATCGCTCCCTGCACGTGCACGGCCGGGTTCGCCAGAGCGAGCCCCTCCACGAGCGTGCCGGTGAAGTCCACCCGCACAGTGGAAGTCAACCCCTCTGCCGCTTGGACCGCAGCACCGTCGGCGCGCACCCGGGCGACCAGCAGGTCCTCCTCGTGCAGGGGCGCCGAAGTCCACGACCAATTCCCGATGGCCGGAACCATAGGAGTCGGCGTGGATCTCACGATGCGGTCCACGACGTCGTGAAGTCCGTCTGCGAGAGCAGCTGCTGCGTCGATCTTGAGCACCGCGATCTCTTGTCGCCTCGGTGCCGGATCATGCAGCTTCACTTGCTGGACGCCCACACCGTTCATGACGATCCTGGCGAAAGATGTCCTCTCGCCGGCGATATCGGCTTCACCACCCTGGACCATTACGGCCTTAACGATGATGTCGTCACGCGAACGCGCCGTGACCGGGGACGACTCCACCAAAGCCGCCAGTTGAGATTGGAGAGGTCCCACCATCACCGTTCACTCTGCTCGAAGGACCGAGGACACCTTGTACGACGAGCGAGGACGGGTTCGCTACTGGCTCCGCCCAGCTCAAGCGACCACATGAAGGCTGGGAATCGACGCTCCCCTCGCAGGCCAGACATTGGCATGAGAAGCCGCACATGTCAAGGGCGCGCCAAGTGTCACCCTTACGCCACGACCTGTCAGCCAGCTCCTTCTCGTGATTCAGCGGCCCCGATGCCTTCTTGGCGCCGCAGGACCATCTCGGAGAAGCTCGGCAAGAGTCGCTCCCCTGCCCATCGTAATGGCAGACCCCGGTGGTCCTCTCAGCCGCTCGGGCCGAAGCGCTCCACGCGAATGCGCTCACCAGGGAACCCGAGCACCTGAAGCAGGCCCGTCACATGGTCCGCGAAGCCGGAGGAGCCGCAGACGTACGCCGTGGCCCCGGGGACCAGTACTCGGCGGAGGTCATCCTCGCTGAGTCGGCCGGCGGGCCGGTCGCTTGACGGCGGCGCTTCACGCGTGAACACGACCGTGGTCTCGGCACCCGGGAGCTCCCGGGCGTAGTAGAGCCCGTCCGGGCTGCGAACCGAGACCACGAGACGAACGAGCTCGGAACGTCCGGATCGCCGCGCCAGGCGAAGCATCGACATGAGGGGCACGATGCCCGAGCCTCCGGCCACGAGCAGCGCCGGAGTGTCGCCGCGCCACACGAACCAGCCCCCGATGGGGCCACGTACCTCGAGCTCGTCGCCCGGAACGACGACGTCGTGCAGATAAGTGGACACCTCGCCGTCATCCAGTCGCTCGACGGTTATCTCGATCTCACCCGAGTCGTCAGGTGGTGACGCCACCGAGTAGGACCGCTGGGCCGTGTAGCCGTCCGCCGCGGTCAGGCGCACGACGTAATGCTGGCCGGCGAGATGACGCGAGGGCGCAACGAGGCCTAGACGAAAGGTCTTCGCGCGCTCGGTTTCCCTCCAGAGCTTCTCCACGGTCGCGACCTGCCATGGGCCTGGCGCCGGCACGGCCATTTTCAGTCGCCCTGGTAGCGCTGCTCGAGCCAGGGGTCGCCCCGGTCGTGGTAGCCGTTGACCTCCCAGAATCCCCGCTCATCGTGATCCAATAGCCGCAGTCCGGCCACCCATTTCGCGCTCTTCCAGAAGTACAGGTGTGGCACGAGCAACCGGGCCGGACCGCCATGGGCGACCTCGAGCGGGCGTCCGTCGTAGTCCCAGACGACCCATGCCCTTCCGCCTGTAATGTCGCCAAGCGGCAGGTTCGTCGTGTAGCCGGTGTGCGAGTAGGCGACGGCGTGGCTCGCCGACGGAAGTGGCACCGCAGCGGCCAGCAAGGTGTCGACAGAGACACCACCGAATCTCGTGCCGAATTTCGACCATGTCGTCACGCAATGGATCGCTCCCTCGTAACTCGCGGGCTCCAAGGCACGGATCTCGTCCCATGTCCATGTCACCGGGTTTCGGACCAGCCCCTCGATGGCGAAGGTCCACTCCGAGGTCGGGAGATTCGGCGTTGCTTCCGCGCTGAGCACCGGCCAGTCCGAACCGATGTCGTATTGGCCCGGTGGCAGCTTCGGGTCGCGTCCCGGACCGCCGCGACCCGTGAAGTCGCGTGTGGGCCTCACAAGGCCCTGCCGCAAAGCTCAGAGATGACGTCCCCCTTCATCGCGTTCCGATGATGCGCAGTGTGCCGTAATGGCTCGTGGCGCTCAAGTACAAGGCTCAGGCGGCCGCGGACGAGCCGTAGTGCCTCTATTGCAGGTCGTAGATTGTCCACGTCGCAGCATGGAGGGAGGCGCCATGGCAACTGATCCTCGAGCGCTGCCGAGGCACTCGTTCGGCTTCGGCACAGTCATCGAGGAGCGGACCCTCAAGACCATTGCGGACTTCAAGGACCCCCGCCAGGAGTGGCGGCGGCTCTTCTCCGAGGTGCTGGGCACGTTCTTCCTCGTCCTGGTCGCCGCCGGAGCCGGAGTGGTGGGGCGGGCGTTCCCCGACACGATCAGTCGGACCGATGCGGTCGTCGCGCCGGCGCTCATGGTGCTGGCCATCATCCTTTTCATGGGCAAGGTTTCCGGGGCCCATCTCAATCCTGTGGTGAGCATCGCCTTTGCCCTGCGGGGCGATTTCCCCTGGCGACGCGTACCCGGGTACATCGTGGCCCAACTGGGAGGTGCATCCCTGGCGGCCTGGTTCCTCCAAGCAGTCGTCCACGTTTCGGCCGTGTACGGCTCGAACTTCCCGTCGCCAAGGTACTCCGGGGTCGACGCCTTCTTGATGGAGGCCGTGCTCACGCTCGGGCTCGTGAGCGTGATCTTGGGCACAGCCTCGGGAGCCCAGAACGTAGGGCTCTTGGGGGCCTTCGGTGTGGGCGGCTACATCGCGTTGGCCGGCCTGTGGGCAAGTCCCATCTCCGGGGCATCGATGAACCCGGCCCGGAGTTTCGGGCCCGACCTCGTGAGCGCCCACTTCGGCGACTACTGGGTGTACCTGGCGGGGCCTCTGGCCGGTGCGATCCTGGCCGTCGGCGTGGCATTCGTGTTGAGGGGTTCGGGCGGGGACGTCTCTGGTTCGGAAGCGGCTCAAGGCGCGCTGTTCACGACCATCCGTAATCCGGATACGACCGGGAATACACCGTCTTCGCCCGATCAGCCCGACGGCGGCTGAGGTCCCAGGTAGACGAACTCCTCGAGCACGATGTCGTCTCCGTACCGGGAGGTCACCTGACCGGCGCGCACCCAGCCGTTGCTCTCGTACAAGGCGATCGCCGCCTTCTGGTCGATCACAACGTCGAGGATCGGCCACAGCCCCCGGGAGTGCGCCTCTTGGCACGCGACCTCGAGCAGGGTCCGGGCGACTCCCTGTCGCCTGTGCTCGGGAGACACGAACAAGCGGGCAACGACGCCGAGACGGTCGGTCGGCACCTTGAGGGCGTCGCTCGCGGCGGCAAGGACGGCTACGTTGCTGCCCGAGCGGAGGGCCACATGACCGATGATCTCGCCGTCCTGCTCGGCGACCCACGCCAGGAGCGCATCGGGGGCCGAGAGGAAGCGGCGGAGATCGGTCGGCAGGAAAGTCGGGTAGCGGTCCAGCTCCTGGACGGCGTGGGCCATTCGCACGCAATCGTCGAGATCCTCGTCGGTCCTTTCTCGCACCAGCACGCGGAAACGATGGCACACCCGAGGCCGGGGACGGCAATGGCCCAGCTCGAGCAGGCTTAGCATCAAAGAACATGGGCCTGGACAGGTGGACGGGCGTCCTTCGCGGGCGCAACTTCCGCCTCTACTTCCTCGGCCAGATGACCTCCGCGATCGGCACGGGAATGACGCCGGTTGCGCTCTCGTTCGCGGTGCTCGCGTTGCGCCGTGCGAATGCGTCCGACGTCGGCGTCGTTCTGGCGGCCCAGACCGTTCCCCTCGTCGCCTTCCTGCTCGTCGGAGGCGTGGCCGGCGACAGATTTGGCCGGCGACACGTGATGCTCGCCGCCGACGTCCTGCGGGCCGCGGCCGAGACCGCGCTCGGCACCTGGATCCTTGTCGGGCACCCTCCCCTTTGGGGCTTTCTAGTTCTCCCCGCGCTCGTCGGGACGGGCACGGCGTTCTTCATGCCGTCGCTCACCGGGCTCATTCCCCAGATCGTCTCCGGCGATTCCCTCACGCAGGCGAACGCACTCAACGGGCTCACCTTCTCGATAGGCGCGATCATCGGCCCTGCGGTCGCAGGTGTCATCGTGGCGACGGCCAGCCCCGGATGGGCGATCCTCGCAGACGCCCTCTCCTATGTCCTGAGCGTCTGCTCGCTCGCGGCACTTCGCCTCGGGGCAGTGAAGGAGGCGCCCTCGGGCTCCTTCCAGACCCAGTTGCGACAGGGGTGGCACGAGTTCTGGTCACGGAGCTGGCTCTGGGCGACGGTCACGGTGGCGTCAGTCTCCAACATGACGATGAGCGCGCCGTTCCTCGTCCTCGGCGCGGTGATAGCCAAGGAGTCGCTCGGCGGCGCGACAGCGTGGGGGACGATCCTCGGTGCCCAGGGCGCCGGTGCTGTCGTGGGAGGAGTCGCGATGCTGCGCCTGCGATTCCGGCGGCCGCTCGTGGCTGCGGCTTGTTCACTGCTGGTTTGGGCGTACCCCCTCCTCGCGCTCGGGTACCGCGCGCCGGTACCTGTCATCGTGGTCGGAGCGTTCCTCGGCGGGGCGGCTTTCGCGATCTTCGACACCCAGTGGCAGACGACCATGCAAAGGGAGATACCCGCCGCGGTGTTGTCGCGTGTCAGCGCCTACGACTGGTTCGGTTCGCTCATCTTCCTGCCCATCGGCTACGCCATAGTCGGGCCGGTCGCGTCCGTCATCGGGGTCCACGCCGTGTTCATCTTCGGGACCGCCTCTTTGATCTTGGGTGTCGCCGTGATCCTTTTGATCCCCGCGGTCCGCGGGATACGCGCCGGTACCGGTGGGATCGGGACCGAGCCCTCGGCCGAGACGCGGCTGATCCCGTAGCCGGGCGGCTTCGCCCTAGTAACAGAGCGCGCCGGGACGGATCGAAGGTTACGAGGTCGCCTTGGGCTCCGGCTACGGGTTCCATGACGGGCCCCACGTGTTTCGCGCCGGTCGTCGCGTTGCCTGTCATCGGGGCTCTCGTGGTCGGTGCCATCGAACCGGTCCGAATGCAGGCGTACCCGGGGCGGGGCGAAGACCGCAACCGTTCGACCTGCCAGGTGCGGCGCGCCCCTTCAGGGCCGCCCGAAGGTCACTACGATCGCCGGGGACGGCGGACGCGAGCAGACGACTGGTGAGCATGAAGACCTCCGAACCACACGGGCGCCCGGCGCGGCGCACACGTGAGAGACATACGGTGGCAAGGACCTGGACGAACCCGCACCGATGGGGCGTCGTCCTCCTCGGCACCTTGATGTTTGCCGCGACCGCTTGTAGCTCGCCTGCGGCAAAGGCTCCTGCTTCGCACCATCACCCACAGGCCAAACACAAGCCTCCCGCCGCGGTAGTGAATGTCACCTTCCCGAGCCCCGACGGCGTCGAGGCGAGCTGGGTCGTGGCCGAGAACAATCGACCGGGAACAACGGCCTGGAAGATCCCGGCCGGAACGCCCTCGGGCATCGCTGGGTTCGCCTCCACGACCTATGCCGCCGAGGGGGATCAGGTGAAGCTGTACGTGTCCACGCAGGCCCCCCGGTTCCACGTCGAGGCGTACCGCATGGGCTACTACCAAGGGGACGGGGGACGTCTCGTGTGGCGGTCCAGCGAGATGCCCGGACATGTGCAACCGACCTGCCCCATCACCTCCGGGGTCAACATGGTCGCGTGCGACAACTGGACGCCGACTCTCACCGTCCACATCACGCCCGCCTTCGTCCAGGGTGACTACCTCCTCAAGTTGGTGGGCTCCGGGGGCCAGGAAAGTTACGTGCCGATCACGATCTGGGACCCGACTTCTAAGGCCACCTACCTCGTGAAGAACGACGTGTTCACCTGGCAGGCATGGAATCCCTACGGCGGCTACGACTTCTACGCCGGTGAGGGAGCCTGTCCCTCAGACGTCTACCCGCTCTGCTCGAGGGCACGGATCGTCTCTTACGACCGCCCCTACGCATACGGCCAGGGTGCCGGCGACTTCATGGGCAGCGAGCTCCCCTTCATACGCTTCATCGAGGAGCACGGACTGGACGTCACCTATGTCACCGACGTCACTGTCGAGCAGCATCCGAGCATCGTGCTGCACCACAAGACCCTGCTCTCACTCGGTCACGACGAGTGCTGGTCGCTCACCGAGCGCCAAGCGGCGGTCGCGGCCGAACAGGACGGTGTGAACATGGTGTTCTTCGGTGCGAGCGCCGTCCTGCGTCATGTCCGCACCCAGAGCTCGCCTCTCGGGCCCGACCGCGAGCTGGTCGACTACCGCGATGCCAGCGAAGACCCCCTCAACGGGAAGGGGAACCCCCTGGAGGTGACCGGGAACATCTGGGCCAGCCCACCTGCCGACTGGTCCGAGGTGGGCTTTGTCGGGGAGAACTACGTGGGCTTCGTGGAGCCCGGTGAACCGGCCGTGCCCTTCGTCGTGGCCGATGCCAGTGCCTGGATCTTCCAAGGAACCGGGCTGGTCGACGGATCCAAGGTTCCTGGCGTGATCGCCACGGACCTCGACGAGTTCGATGCCTACGACTACCCCACGAACCTCGAGATCCTCGGGCACTCGCCGGTTCCGCTCCGTGAGGCCGTCAGCGATCAGGGTGATTCACAAGGCTTTCTCGACTCAGACATGACGTACTGGACAGATCCCAAGAGCCACGCGGGCATCTTCGACAGTGGGACCACCAACTGGATCCCCGCCATGGCACCGTGCAGGCCCGCTGAACGGTCATGTCCAGGTCCCATCGTCGGCGAGATCACAGGCAACCTGCTCGCCCTGTTCGGCAAAGGCCCGGCCGGGCTGTTCCAGCCCTCCAAGGCGGACTGGCAGCAGATCTACCCCTCGGCTACGTGAGGCTGCGCTGAGCGGCCACCGCGATCGTGCCGCGGCCGACGTGGGTCCCTATGACAGGGCCGAGCCACCCGACGCTGATGCGATCCCTCGGGAACAATGTGGCGAGCAGATCGACGAACGACTGAACGTCAGAGGCCGACGCGTGCACGACAGCTAGCCTGTCGAGCTCTCCCGCCTCTCGTACCTTGGTGATGAGGCGCTCGAAGGAGCGCGAACGGGTCCGAGGGCGAGACTCGAGCCCGAGCACACCGTCTCGGATCTCAAGAACTGGCTTTATGTCGAGAAGTCCGCCCAACAATGCCTGGGCAGAGCCGAGGCGTCCGCCTTTGCGCAGGTTGTCAAGGGTCTCGAGCGCCCCGAAGAGCAGGATCCGCTCCCGGCTGGCGATCGCGGTCCGCTCGACGGCCTCGATGTCCCCTCCAGCCTCGGCGGTGGCCACGGCGTCCAGGACGACGAGCCCCTCGGCCATCGTCGCCAGCAGCGAGTCGACCACTCGTACAGGGATCTGGTCGGTCACGCTCTCGGCCCCGAGGACAGCAGCCTGGTAGGTGGCGGACAGCTTCGAGGACAGCGTGATGCACACGACGCCTTCAGCGCCTTCGTCCGCCAGGGCCGAAAAGGTCTCCTTGAACTCCCCCGGCGAAGGTGCAGAGGTCTCGGGCAGTTGTTCGACCGCAGCTGATCGCGCCCAGAATTCCTCTGACGTCCAGGTCTTGGTGACCTCCGGCCCGAACGCACCGAGCCTGACGTCGAGGTGTACGACTGCGACGCCATGACCGGCGGCGACGGCTCTGTCGAGGTCGGCGGCGTTGTCGGTGACGATCCGGATCCGCGGCCTGGTTTTCCCGGTCATCGGCTGGATGCCAGCCTCTCCCACACTTCGAGGCCGATCACCAGCTGGGATTCCATCCGACACGCCAAGCTCCGTTCTGCTCGGCACGATTCTGTCATTGAGCGGAGGTAAATCCTCCACTTTTCTCGCGGGAGGACACGTGACTGCAGGCGATCCTCCGCTTACTCGCCAGCGCGCACAACGCCCGGCTCCCTCGTGCGGGCCCCCTGCAGGACGACCCGCCTCGCCGGCACTGCGAGCGCAGCCACACCGGCAGCGAGCGCGATCGCCGAGCCGATCCGGAAAGCCAGGGTGTACCCGTCGGTCAAAGCCACCAGACGGTTGGCGCCTGCCACCACGTCTGCCGTCCTCGTCGTCGCCACCGTCGCGAGGACCGCGAGGCCGACAGCACCACCGATTTGGCGCGACGTGTTGACAAGGCCAGATGCCAGCCCCGCCTCGTGCGGCTCGACCCCGGCCGTGGCGGCATAGGCCAACGGGGTGAACGAGATCCCGAGCCCGAGTGTGACCAGCACGCTCGGCAGGAAGAAACCCGACCAATAGGCGGTGTCCACGCCCAAGCCGGAAAACAGGAAAAGCCCCGCGGCAGACAGGAGACCGCCCACGACGAGCAAGGGCCTAGGTCCGGTACGGAGCACGAGCCGGGATGACAGCTGCGCACCGATCATGATGGCCAAGGTCTGCGGGACGAACGCGAAGCCCGTCTTCAAAGGAGAGTAACCGTGGACCTCCTGCAGGTACAGCGAGACGAAGAACCACATCGCGAACAACGCGCCCGAGAGAAGGAACATCACCAGGTTGGCGCTCCAGATGGCCCGTCTCTCGAACAGGGCGAGCCTCATGAGAGGCGACTTGGCCACGAGACCCTCATGGATCACGAACCAGGCGATCAGGACGGCGGCCAACCCGAGGGCGACGGTGGTCTGCCAGGAGCCCCATCCGACGCTCGTCGTGCGGACCACACCCAGGACGAGCGATGTCAAGCCGGCTGTCACGAGCACGGCACCGAGCACGTCGAGGGTCTGCCGCTCACCTTGGGCGCGGCTTTCTTGCAGGAACGCCCGCCCGACTATGAAGGTCACGATGCCGATCGGGATGTTGATGAACAGGATCCAGCGCCACGACAGCTCCTCGGTGAGAATGCCTCCGAGAAGGGCGCCGGCCGCGCCACCAGCCCCCGCCACGGCGCTCCACAAGCCCATCGCCCTGGCACGCGCTTTGGGCTCCCTGAACGTTGTTGTCAGGATCGTCAAGGTTGCTGGCGACAGGATCGCACCGCCGAGGCCCTGAACAGCCCGGGCGCCGATCAGCATCGCCTGATCCAGTGCCAGGCCACCGAGGAGACTGGCGAGGGTGAACACCGTCAGCCCGACGAGGAAGATGCGACGCCTTCCAAAGATGTCGGCGGTGCGACCGCCGAGCAGGAGGAACCCGGCGAAAGTCAGCGTGTACGCGTTCAGCACCCATTGGAGCTCAACCTGGGAAAAGCCCAGGCTGTGCTTGATCGACGGCAGTGCCACATTCACGATCGACACGTCGAGCAGCACCATGAACTGGGCGACGCACGCCAGTGTGAGCACTAACCAGTCGGGGGTGTGGCGTGTGGTCGTCGTCCCAGCGGTCAGGTCCACTTCGCGATCACCCAATGTGTATCGCATGTTCCCGCCGAATTGTTCCCTGTGGTGCCAACTTCGCGTTCAAGGGCTGCGATTCTCGGCTGCCTGCGACGCTTTGATCTCAACCACGACCAGCGGAGATCGCTACGGTAGATACGTGGTGGCAACTGGGCGGCCGGTGGTATGAGCGGGCCTCACAAGCGCGACTTGATCGTCGGGACCCTCGCCGGGGTCCTCGCGGCGGCGGCGCTGGTCGGCGGCTCGGAATTCGGGAACGTGCACAGCCACGTGATGCACCCGAAGCTCGTCGCGTGGATTGGCGCAGCCGTGCTGCTGGTCTCGGGCGTCATCGCCACGCGGCACATTGCAGCCGGCCTCGGCCGTCTGGTCACGTTGCGCTCCATCGCCGCCGCCGGGGCGGCGGTAAGGCTGCTCGCAACCGGCGTCGGCTACGTCGTGGTCGTCTTTGCCGTTTTCGCGGTGCTCGAGGTGTCGATCGACCATCTGCTCGTCGGCGCCGGGCTCGCCGGGATCATTATCGGGATCGCAGCCCAGCAAAGCCTCGGGAATGTCTTTGCCGCGCTCGTACTCCTGCTCGCGAGGCCTTTCAAGGTCGGCGACCACGTACGGATCCGCTCGGGAGCCCTGGGAGGGATATTCGACGCCTGGGTGCTCGAGGTGAGCCTGACCTACGTGACGGTGCGCACTGACGACGGCGAGCTCAAGATACCGAACTCGGCCATGCTGGCCGCCGGCGTCGGGCAGCTCCCGGTCGTCCAAGCCGCCCCGGTCACGCCTGAGACCGACGGCGCTCAGCAACCGGGCAGCGAAGGCCCGGGTGCTGAGCGCCAAGCTCCTTAGGCCTCCTTTCTCAGGCGCGAGGACGCCGGAGCACCCAGAGCGGGTCTCTTGGCCCGGTCCGCGAGTCCGGGTGGTGGCCGGACGAGCCCTTCACACCCGGGGAGCTCCGGGCTGTCCGGCCTGCACTACAAACCCAAGACAAGGGGCCGGATGAACGGCTAACCCGTGACGGCTCGCGCGAAGTGCTCGAAGTTCTCGAGCAGCCGGTCGACGTCGGAGTCGTCGTGCTGGACCGAGATGAGCCACTGTTCGGTCTTGCCCCAAGGAGGAAGGAACACCCCGCCGTTGTGCTGGATCAGCCAGTGGGCGTGGTTGTACCTGTCGTCTATCTCCAGGAACTCCCGGTAGTCGCGCACGATCTCTGTCGAGAAGGTGACACAACCCTTCCCTCCGATAGAGACCACGTGGGCCGGCAACCCGGCTTTGGCGATCACATCGCTCAGCGCGTCGTCGATCCGCTCGCGAAGAGCCCCGATCCTCGCGTAGGCCTCGGCCGTCGCGACCTGCTCCAACATGGCTCGGGCCGCCCCCACCGACAGCGGGTTGCCGTTGAAGGTCCCGACCATGTTGTAGATGCCGTTGGCCACGTAGCTCATGACCTCGCGTGTGCCACCCACGGCACCGAAGACCAGACCGCCGCCAATGGCTTTGGCCAGGCAGATGATGTCCGGTGTCGTCCCCAAGGCCACGGTGGCCCCACCAGGACCGACCGTGAGGCCGGTCTTCACCTCGTCGAAGGCGAGCAGTGCGCCGTGCTCGTGGAGAACATCCTTCAAGCCGGCCAAGTAGCCCTCGAGGGGCAGGATTATGCCGGCGTTCATCATGATCGGCTCGATGATCATGCCGGCGACCTGACCGGGGTTCTCCTCGAGGAGACGCCGGACGCTGTCGACGCTGTTGAACGAGGCGATCTTCGTCAACGACAGGATCGCCTCCGGGATCCCGGTGCTCGCCGGAGCACCGACAGGCCGGTCTGCCGGACCGATGTCGTCGGCCTCGGGCGTGACAGATACCTGCACCGAGTCGTGATGGCCGTGGTAGCAGCCCTCGACCTTGATGATGAGGTCGCGACCGGTGATCGCCCGCATGAGGTGCACCGCCTCCATGGTCGCCTCCGTGCCCGAGTTCGTGAAACGCCACAAAGGCAGGCCGAAGCGTTCTCCGAGCTCCTCGGCCACGATGACCGCGTCCTCGGTGGGCTGGGCGAAATGTGTCCCAAGCGCGACCCTGCGACGCACCGCCTCGACGATGGCCGGGTGGGCGTGGCCCGCCAGGCCCGCACCGTAGCCACCGTGCATGTCAACGTATTCGGTACCGTCGACGTCGTAGATCTTCGATCCGGCGCCGTGGCTTATCCAAACGGTCTGGGGGCGCGTTATCTGCCAGCTCGAGGTCACCCCACCGGCGAGGGCGCGCACTGCACGCTCGCTAAGTTGGCGCGACTTAGGCTGGCGTTCGCTGAATATCTCCTCCTGCTCGGCGACGACGGCATCCAGCCGTCTATCGACCTCCTTCGTGGTCGCTCGCGTGGACTTGGGCAATTGGACTGCCATTGCTATCTCTCCGTTCGGGCGGCACCGGTGTCCGTCCGGCGCCGTCGCCTCTCAGCTTGGTTGACTACACACACCAGGCTTCGATCGGCCACGCTTCACCCGCTCTTGCGGTGGCACGCGGCCTCGATCACATGATTGGTGTGTACGGCACTCGGATCCGAGCCTACTGTCGCCAAGGACCCTCCACCGGGGTGAATCGAGGCCGACAGGTCACCGGCCCTCGGGGGCTCCGGCCGCCATTGCGCCAGCTAGAGGCGGACGATGTCCCCGGTCCGACAAAGGTGAACTAAATTGGGTGGGCCGTGAGCTCGGCGAGTGGCGGGCGTCTGGGAGGGCTTTGGACCAGCTGAACCAGCAGGAGGCGCGCTTCGGCGACCGGCTCTTGGCCGGACTGCTTGCCGACCTTCCCGATGCGGTCATCGTGCTCGACCAACAGCTCCGTCTGCAGTGGGGCAACCGAGCTGCCGAGCGCTTGTTCGATCGGTCACTCGGCGAGTCCGTCGGACTGGCGGCACTCGAGCTCGTCCACCCTGAAGATGTCGAGCTCGTGCTCCGGTCCATAGCGAGCGTGCAGGACAAGGAAACAGGCACGCTCATCGAAGTACGGGCAAATACGGCCACAGGCTGGAGACTGCTCGAGGTCATCGGCTCGCCGGTCGAATGGTTCGGCGATCGGGCGGTGCTCTTCAGTCTCCGCGACCTGACAGAACGACGACGGTTCGAGGTCGCCCACAACGAGGAGGCCCGCCTGCGCTCCCTTGTGCAGAACGCCGCAGCGGTGACGTTCCTGGTCTCGCCGACTGGGCTCGTGCATTCCGTCTCCGGGGCGCTCAACCGTGTGCTGGGACACGATCCTGAGCTCGTGGAACGACGGCCCCTCGCCGAGCTCGTGCACGAGTCTGACCGCCCAGAGCTCTTGAAGGCGTTCGAACGTGCCTCGCTCGGGGCCTCAGCATCGAACCCGGTGACGGTCGCAGTGCGCTTTTGCCGTCACGCAAGCACCGAAACGGTGCCGTTCGAGCTCTCGTGGGTCAACCTGCTCGACGACCCGATCGTGGCGGGTTTTGTCGTCTCGGCTCACGACATCACGGACCGAGTCACCGCCGAACTGGAAATGCGCAAGGCACTGTCCCTGCTCACCGCCACGCTCGACTCGACTGCTGACGGCATCCTCGTCGTGGACACCGCAGGCCGGATCACGAGCTTCAACGGCCGGTTCGTAGAGATGTGGCGTCTGCCGCACGAGATCCTGTCGACACTGGACGACGCGGCAGCCCTCTCGTTCGTCAGGGACCAGCTGTCCTGGCCTGAGGCATTTCAGGCAAAGGTGGACGAGCTGTACGCCAACCCCGAAGCCGAGTCGAGTGACACCCTGGAATTCAAAGACGGCCGAGTGTTCGAGCGTTACTCGAAGGCCCAATACGTGGACGGCGTGGTTGTCGGGCGTGTTTGGAGTTTCCGGGACGTGACCGAGCGCAAGCGCACCGAAGAAGAACTGCGCGAGAGCGAGCAGCAGTTCCGGCAGGTCTTCAATCAAGGACCGCTCGGGATCGCCCTCGTCGACCTCGACTCGCGGATCATCGACGCGAACCGGGCGTTGTGCCGGTTCATGGGGCGCGCCAAGCAGGAGCTCGTGGGCTCGACACTGGCGTCTTTCGCCCACCCGGAGGACCAGGACAAGGAGTCCGAGCTCGCCCGACAGATCTCAGCGGAGATGATCTTCGGCTATCAGACCGAGACGCGCTTTCTCACAGATGTCGGTGACGTCGTGTTCGCCAGCGTGACCGCTTCTGTCATCCGCGGTGAGCAGGGCGCACCCGTCTACGGCCTGCGCATCGTCGAAGACATCACCAAGCGCAAGCGCCTCGAGAGCGAGCTCGTCGCGCACGCCGCGACCGCAAGCAAGCTCCTCGCGAGCTTCACGCCGAGAGAGACTGAGATTCTCGCTCTGCTGTGCGAGGGTTACACGGCCTCGAGGATCGCGGTAGATCTCTCGCTTTCTGTCCGGACGGTGGAGTCCCACCTCGCGAACGGCTATCGGAAGCTCGGAGTCCGCACCAGGGAGGACGCCGTGGCCGAGTACACGCGCCTGACCCTGGCCGTCAACGACCTCAAGAACGGCCTGTCCGGGAGCGCCTCGGCCGAAGAGTACGTAGAGGAACTCAGTACATTACCTACGAAATTCCCGTACCTGGGGGCCTAAAGGACGACCGAATCCCGTCGACATTTCAAGTGTCAGCACTCCGGGAAGGAGTGCCTCAAGACTTGGAAACGGGAGGTCTGAAATGTCGGTGGCAAGTTCGGGGGATGCGGGCGGTTCGCTTCATGGCGGTGAGAACCGCGGCAGGTCCCGATTCCCGTTGAGTCGCAAGGCCAAGGTCGTCACGGCCGT
>Ga0181520_10005395_pt1 | contig 20447 bp, 25 predicted proteins | sample PEATcosm2014_Bin_29_FD_132451 | JGI IMG/M metagenome (GOLD analysis project Ga0181520, IMG submission 132451) | Peatland microbial communities from MTU Mesocosm Facility, Houghton, MI, USA - PEATcosm2014_Bin02_30_metaG | ecosystem: Environmental > Terrestrial > Soil > Wetlands > Peat | place... | reverse complement strand
GGGACAGCGGGGGAGCCCGGCTACCTGCTGATCGAAGGCAAGATCGCGGAGGACGGCAGCGCCAAGCTGTCTGCAACGGGCATAGTGGCCTCCAGAAATTACGCCCGTGGAGTCTTAGCCCACAAGGGCGAGGAATATAGCTACAACATCAAGGCCAAGTTCCAGGATACAGAGGGCACAGGCACCCGGGACGTGGGACTCGGCGTGGTAGGCCGCCCCTGCACGTTTGACTTCGCGAAACAGTAGGCCACGAACCAAGTCAAGAGCGGGCGGCTGCCATTTCGGCGCGGGCTTTGGCGACGGCGGCGAGAAACTGGCGGGCGCGCTCCGTGATGGCATCAAAGCGGCCCTGTTGGATCAAACTGGCGTCGACCAATTCGCCGCCCACGCCGACCGCGCAAGCGCCGGCCTTGAGGAATTCGCCGATGGTTTCCAGGTTGACGCCGCCGGTCGGGATCATCTGGATCTGGGGGAACGGTCCCTTGAGCGCCTTGATGTACTTGGCCCCGCCCACGTTGCCGCAGGGGAAAATCTTCACCGCGTCGGCGCCGGCTTCCCAGGCGGTCAGCACCTCGGTGGGAGTGAGTGCACCGGGAAAGACAGGCTTGGAATAGCGTTTGGCCATTTCAATAGTAGCCGGCTTAAGGCTGGGGGAAACGATGAACTCCGCCCCGGCGAGAAGGCAGGCGCGCGCGGTTTCCGGGTCGAGCACAGTGCCTGCGCCGAGCAGCAGGTTGCCGCTGAAGCGGCCGGCCAGCTTTTCGAGCACCTGCACGGCGCCGGGCACGGTCATGGTGATTTCGGCGGCGCGAATGCCGCCATTGGCGATGGCTTCCACGGCCTGAAGCGCCGCCTCCGGCGAGGAGGCGCGCACCACCGGAACGATAGCCCCTTCGACGAGGGCCGCCAGGATATTGGCTGTTGCCATAACCTTACACGTTAACAGATCGGCACACGTTCACAGATCGGCGCTATGCTATTGGCTTGACGCCGACAGGGAATGCCGAACCGGAGAAACAGCCGCCCCGCGCCTCGGTGGTGGTGGTTTCGCACAACCGCGCGGACCGGCTGCGGGAGTGCCTGGAGTCGCTCGAGCGGTTGGAGGGCCGGGAGCGGCTGCAACTGATCGTGGTGGAGAACGGATCGAGGGACGGCAGTGCGCAGGTTGTCGAGGAGTTCCCGGACGTCCAGCTCATCCGCCTGCCCAAGAATTTCGGGCTGACCAAGGCGATGAACCTGGGATGGCGGGCGGCGGACGCCGAATACGTCCTGTTTTTGCACGAGGACGCGGAAGTGGAAGCGGGCGCGGTGGCGCGCCTGGCCGACGCGCTGGATGCGGATGCCGCCGTGGCGGCGGTATGCCCGCTGCTGGTGGACGGCGAAGGCAACCCCGCCCCACAGCTCGGCTCGCTGCCGCCGGATGGCGTTTGGAGCGTGGCCGAACCAGGCCCGCAGGCCGTCGCCGTGGAGTACCCGCGCGGCGCGGCCTTGATGGTGCGCGTGTTTCTGATCAAGGCCGTCCGGCAGATCGATGAGCGCTATGGGCAGTTCGGCGGAGATGCCGATCTGGCGGCGCAGATCCTTCGCGCCGGGAAGAAGATCCTGCTGATTCCCGAAGCTCGCGTACGCCACTATGGCGATCGGCCGGCGGACGCGCTGGTGCGAGCCGATTTTCTGCTCGGCCGGGCGGTTTTCGCGGGCAAATACCTGGGCTTTCTGGCCGGTCTGCAGGCGCGGCTGGCAGCCATATTCCGCCCTCTGGCGGGGTTGCAGCTCGCCGAGGTCCGCCACACCCTGGCAGGACAGAAGATCGACGGAACGCAGGGTTAGGGCGAGCTCTGTCATCTGCTCCATTCCCATAGGTTTACCGGCGTCTGTTTACCTTCGGCAGCTAGCTTTCCCTGGCTGGGCGCGGTTAGCATTGCCCTATGGAAGCAGCACTGGCGATTGGACTGCCCGTGTTCGCGGCTGTCGCAACCGGCATATTGGCCTGGTTCGTCATGCAGTCGCGGATGGATGTCAAGCTGGCTGAAGAGCGCCAGAAAATCGCGGCCGACAAAGGCGCCATCCAGGCCGAACGGGAAGCCATGGAAGCGCAGTTGCAAACCGCCATGCGCGCGGCGCAGGAACGCGCGCACCGTGAGGCGCTGGACGCATTTCTTGGAGAGATGAAGGTGGAGCAGCGCCATTACACGCGCGAAAACCGCCGGTTGGCTCAGCCCCGCAAGAGTCTGGTGCTGCAGGAGCGGATGTATTTCCGCAACATCCCGCTCTCCGACTGGATCGAACACGAAATCACGGTTGACGACGACGCCGACCTGGAGCGGCTGATCCAGGACATGACCGTGTTCGAACGGCCCGTGGTCAGCATCGCCAACGGTCAACGCCCGATGAAAGCCCTGGCCTGATCAAGCGCCAGGACCCAGAAGACAGAAGAAGACAGGGGACAGTCTTCCTACTCCTGACTCCTGTCTTCCCAACCCCTCCTTGCATAGCTGTTAAAATGTCGAGGATGAAACCACTGGGAATCCTGAGTGTCTGCCTGTGCGTAGCCGCGGCGCCGTGGGCGCTCACCGGAGCGGCGAACGGCGATCCGGCCAAGGGGAAGACGGTGTTTGAAGCCTGCGCCGTGTGCCACAACGCGGACTCGACCGAAACCAAGATGGGGCCGGGACTCAAGGGCCTCTTCAAGAGAGCGAAGCTGAAGAGCGGTCAGAAGGTGACTGAAGCTACCATTCGTGCCCGCATCGACGAAGGCGGCAACGGCATGCCGGGGTACAAGGACATGTTGACCGACGGCGAAAAGAACGACCTGGTCGCCTACCTCAAGACACTGTAGCGGCGCGGCGCGCGGCGCGTATTCGCTACAATGGCAACTGTGGGGATCAAAACCAAGAACGAGACGGCCGGTAAGCCCGTTCCAGCGGCGGCGGCGGACACGGCCGAGGAACCGCGCGGCCTCTGGGCCCGTTACCGCGCGCTGACGCACGAGGTCCGCCGTGGCTTTGTCGCGGAGTGGACCGTCACTATCGTCCTGCTGCTGTTCGCCACCACCAGCCTGGTGCAGGCTTTCGTGATCCCCAGCGCCTCCATGGAGGGCTCGCTGCTGATTGGCGACCACGTGCTGGTGGACAAACTGACTTTCGCGCCGCCGGGCGCGATTTCCAGCCGCCTCCTGCCATACCGCGACGTGCGCCGCGGCGACATCATCGTCTTCCGCTACCCGATGGATATCAAGGAAGACTACGTGAAGCGGGCGATCGGAATTCCGGGCGACCACATCCGGCTGGTCGACAAGCAGCTCATCCTCAACGGGCACGCCGTCAACGAGCCGTACGTGCAGCACATCTTCCCGTACACGAACCAGTATCGCGACAATTTCCCCGCCGCGCCGCCGGAGCCGGGCGTGATGCAGCCGGCCATCGACATGGTCACCAACAACGTGGTGAACGGCGAGCTGGTGGTGCCTCCCGGCTGCGTTTTCGCCATGGGCGACAACCGCGACGATTCGCTCGACAGCCGCTACTGGGGTTTTGTGCCGCGGCAGAATATCGAGGGAACGCCGCTGGTGATCTACTGGTCGTTCGAGGCGCCCACCGCCGATTTGACGAACGGGAATATCGGCATCGACCACATCATGGACGTCCTGATCCACTTCTTCACTAAGACCCGCTGGTCACGCACGTTCAAGCTGATTCACGGCTATCCCCTGAAGTGAAGCGCCGCGCGTTGCCGTCGTGGCGCGGTAGTCCACCGGACGATCCGACCGGACAGGGGGGTAGCATCTCAGGCACTACCGGCAAGGGCCTCCGCGCGGCGAAACGCTATAATTAATCATGCTCACACCCACCGAAAAAATCTGGCACAACGGCCGTTTCATCAAGTGGGAAGACGCCACCGTACACGTGCTCTCCCACGTGTTGCATTACGGCAGCTCGGTGTTTGAAGGCATCCGCTGCTATGCGACGCCCACCGGGCCCGCCATTTTCCGGCTGCGCGAACACGTGCGGCGTATGCTCGATTCCGCCAAAGTGTACCGCATGGAGCCGGTCGGCTTCACGGCGGCGCAACTGGAGGAAGCCATGCTGGAGCTGGTGCGGGTGAACCGGATGAACGCCTGCTACGTGCGCCCGATTGTGTTCCGTGGCTACGGCGAAGTGGGGGTGAACCCGGTCAATAATCCGATCGAGGTCTACATCGCCTGCTGGGAGTGGGGCAAGTATCTAGGCGACGAGGCCCTGGCGCAGGGCGTGGATGTGTGCGTTTCGAGCTGGAACCGGCTGGCGCCCAACACGCTGCCCGCGTTGGCCAAAGCCGGCGCCAATTACATGAACTCGCAGCTCATCAAGATGGAAGCCCTGGCCAACGGCTACGCCGAGGGCATCGCGCTCAATACCGCCGGCTACGTCAGCGAAGGCTCGGGCGAGAACGTGTTCGTGGTGCGCGATGGCGAGATCCGCACGCCGCCGTTGGGAGCGTCGGCGCTGCCCGGTATCACCCGCGATACGGTCCTCACTCTGGCGCGCGAACTGGCGATTCCCATCATCGAGTCGGAGGTGCCGCGCGAGATGCTCTACATCGCCGACGAGGTGTTTCTTTCCGGCACCGCGGCCGAGATTACCCCCATCCGTTCGGTGGACCGCATCACCGTGGGCAAGGGACGACGCGGCCCCGTCACCGAGAAGCTGCAGAAGGCGTTCTTCGCCATCATCGACGGCAGCCGGCCCGACACGCACGGCTGGCTCTCGCCGGTGGAAGCGCGGCAGCCGGTATCCGCGAAGTAATCGACCTTTGTGGGGCGGGCGCGCCCTTGTGGAACGTAAGGGGACGAGTGCGCGGCCGAGCCGTTACCCCTCGGCGTCAATGAGTTCGGGCCACCCAAACGCGTAGCCGACGGCGCGCTTCACCTCCGGCACGCGGCTGGTTGCCAGTTGGGAAATTTTCGCGTCCAGTGCCTCACGCCGCACCGTACGGAGGTTGTCGCAGTTGGCCACGCAAGGCTTAGCCATTCCTTCCCGGCGACCCAGCGGAACCTCCACCGGTATGTGGCGGATTTTGGTGGTCACTTCAGCCACCACGAACTTGTTCAGGTAATCGTATGCGTCGTCGCGGCTCAACAGAAGCACGGGGCGGCGACCGGCGGGCTTGGGGAGGTCGGCCCACCAGATCTCGAATTGTCTCACGCCTGGAATTCCTCGGCGGAAGACCAGTCGTCGGCCTCTTCCGCCGAGTCGGGCTGCAACCGGTAGGCCTCCCGCATGCGGGCGTATTCGTGTCTGCGGATAGCTTCCTTCACTGCTTCGCGAATAAAGTCGGCCCGCTTGCGTTGCCGCGCTGGAGCAATCCGTTCGAGCCTCTTGGCGGTGGAATCGTCGAGCTGGATCAATAGAGACCGCATATCTACGTAGACTATATCATGCTTCTATATAGAGAATCGACAGCGCCTCCATATAGACACTCGCGCACGCCTGGCCCATCGCAGGCCGAGGGCCTTCGCCATTACCCCGTTCCGCCCACCGTCATCCTGTCGATCTTCAACGTCGGGATGCCGACGCCGACCGGCACGCTTTGTCCTTCCTTGCCGCAAATGCCGATGCCTTCGTCGAGGCGCAGGTCGTTGCCCACCATGCTGACGTATTTCAACGCCTCGGGGCCGTTGCCGATGAGGGTGGCGTTGCGCACCGGACGGGTCAGTTTGCCGTCTTCGATGAGGTAGCTTTCCGAGGCGGAGAACACGAAGTTGCCGCTGGTGATATCCACCTGGCCGCCGCCGAAATTGGCGCAGTAGAGGCCTTTGGGCACCGAGCGGATAATGTCTCCGGGATCGCTCTCGCCGGCCAGCATGAAGGTGTTGGTCATGCGCGGCATGGGAATGTGCGCGTAGCTTTCGCGCCGGCCGCTGCCGGTGGAAGCCGATTTCATCAGGCGGCTGGAGAGCTTGTCCTGCAGGTAGCCGGTGAGTACGCCATTTTCGATCAGCACATTGCGGCGCGTGGGATGGCCTTCGTCATCCACGTTGAGCGAGCCGCGGCGGTTCGAGATGGTGCCATCGTCGATGACGGTGCACAATTCGCTCGCTACACGCTGGCCCATGCGGCCGCTGAAGGCGGAAACGCCCTTGCGGTTGAAATCCGCTTCCAGCCCGTGGCCCACCGCTTCATGCAACAGAATGCCCGGCCAGCCCGGTCCCAGCACCACCGTCATTTCGCCTGCCGGGGCGGCCACCGCGTCGAGCATCGCCACCGCTTCCCGCGCGGCCTCTTGGGCGAAGTGCTCCGGCGTCTTGTCGCGGAGAAAGAAATCTAGTTCGACGCGTCCGCCGCCGCCCGAGTGACCGCGCTGCGGCGCCCCGCTGTCCACCCGCGCCAGCGCGGATACGCTGAGCCGTGCCAGCGGCTGGCGGTCCACGGTCAGCACACCATCGCTCGTCGCCACCATCACTTCGCGCAGATTGTCGGCGTATACCGCCTGCACCTGAAAGATGCGGGAATCGTAGGCGCGCGCGGCGCGGTCGGCGCGCTTGACCAGTTCCACGCGTTCGCCGAAGGCGGTTTCGGTGGGCGCAATCAAGACCGGGTACAGATTATGCGCCTGGCCTTCGCTCAGGCTCACCTTGTCCACATGGCTGGGACCCGCGGCGATGTGCGCCGCCACACGTGCCGCCTTGCGGATCTTCTCCGCCGTTAGGTCGTCCGAGTAGGCGTAACCGGTTCGCTCCCCGGCGATTACCCGCACCCCGACCCCGACCGAAACTCCCTGGGAAGCGCTTTTGACCATCGATTCGTCAATACTGATGGAGCTGGTGAGCAGGTATTCGAAGTACAGGTCGGCGTAATCGCCGCCGGCGGAAAGCGCTTCGGCCAGGTGGCTTTCCAGGTCGTGGCGCGTGATCTGGAAGCGGCTGGAAAAAATGGACTCGGAAAAGCGCATGTCTTTAGGCTATCATCGCGGTTCGGGGGATCGCAGCGGAACCAAAGGGCGGGCAAGGCTAGAGCATGCCCCATCAAATGCGGAGCTTGTAACCTGTGGATATGTATATTCGCCTATGCTAGTGAAGTCCAGGACCGGGCCGGTGGCCGCGAGCGGTGTGGCATGCTGGTAGACTTCGAGCTGATCCGGCGTGCGCAACAGGGTGATAGTGCGGCATTTAACGATGTTGTCCTGGCGTACCGGAAGCGCACGATGGGAACCATCGGCCGTTTGATCGCCCGGACGGAAGATGTCGAGGATGTCGCACAGGAAGTCTTTTTGCGGCTGTACTTTTCGCTCGACCAGTTGCGGGCGCCGGAGGTCTTTGAACCGTGGCTGTACCGCCTGACCGTAAATGCGGCTTACGATTACCTGCGCAAGCAGCGGCGGCGGCCGGAGTTCCGCATGTCGGATCTATCCGAGCAGCAGGTTATGATGGCGGATGCGGCGGCCGGCGGCAAGGCCGAGCACGACCAGCAGCAGAAGAAGAAGCTTCGGGAAACCGTGGATTCGCTGCTGGGCGCGGTTTCCGAGGCGGATCGCGTTCTGTTGTTGATGAAAGAAGTGGAAGGGCTCTCCTTACGGGAGCTTGAAAAGATCTATCGGGTCAAGGAGAATGCTCTTAAGGTCCGTTTATTCCGCGCGCGGCAACGGGTCTTGAAGGCGTTCGAAACGTCGGAGCAGGAAAGTGGGAACGGCTGAGGCCGTTGGAGCGACGAAGTGATGTACCCAACCGAGGGCGGTGACGACAAACTGGATTCCCTATTGCAGGCATACCGTGAGGCGTGCCCGGATCGGGAACCCAGCGCTAATTTCATGCCCGCCCTATGGCGGCGGATCGAATCGCGGCGGAACCTCACGTTCTCCTTTCAACGCATGGTGCGAAGTTTCGTGACCGTGGCGGCAGCGGTTACCATCGCCATCGGCGTGTACGTGTCCCTGCCGCGTGCCAAGCCGGCCTCGGAAGTGACCTACCTGGAAGCCCTGGCGGAAGCCAATGCGCTGGACACGCCGGAAAACGTCGAACCAGTAAGGCTGGACTTGAACGAACCGGGCCGATGAACTGACTCCCATGCCCAAGTCCCGCTTTCTCGCGTTCCTCGGCCTGCTGGCAATCTTCGTCAGCGGCGCCTTATCCGGCGCCTTCGGCTACCACCTTTACGTGGCGTCTTCCGTATTTGGCCACAACCTGTCGCCGGGCACGGCGGGTGCACGCAAAGCTCCCGGGCCCGATCCGGAGGAGATACGGAAGCGGGTATTGGAGGAGATGCGCCAGCGCGTCAAACTGGACGACGCGCAGATCGCCAAGCTCAACAAGATCTTCGACGACACGCGCGCGCAGTTCGACCAGATCCACAAGGACATGAACGACCGGGGCCACGCCGTTTGGGACAAACAGGTGGCCGAAGTGAAAGCCATTCTGCGTCCCGACCAGGTGCCTCTTTACGACCAGTTGCGCGCCGAGCACGAAGCCGCCCGCAAGCGCCGCCATCAGCAGGAAAGCCAAAAGAAGTAAGGCGGACCCCGGAAGCGAGCGCTCTGCCGCCGCTCTCGTCGGGCTCTAAACAAACGCAAACCAAAGAGCCAGCCCGAGCGCCGCGATAGCCACGGCTCCTATTAGTGCCCCGGTCAGGCGACTCGCATCTATCTTCTCCGCAGCTCTTGTCTTCGTGAATATCAATCCCAGTCCGCCGAACAGCACCAGGTCGGCCAGACAGTGCGCTGTCCAGGAATTGCCGGTAAGCGATTTCATGATGCCGTTCAGCGGGGCGTACGCGTCCCGCGCCCAGGCGAGAGCGGTATTGAACAACGCGGTGATGGCGGCGGCAAGGACAAAGCCCGAGGTTGCGGCTATCAGCTTCTCGGATTCGGGAGCCATGGCGGATCGCATTATTGAGCTCCTTTCGAGCCGCCGCGAAGCAGAGCGACTTTAGCCCCGTGTTCAATAACCGCACCAGCGCCTTCCACCGCCAGACCCGTAATCACGATCAGCGCGGCCACGGAAAGAACAAGTTTGCGGGCAGCGGCATTCAAATGCAGCTTCTCGCGAGCCACTACCGGAAGCAGAAATGCCAGAATGCCCGTGATCAAGAACAGGTGCTCTTTCGTTTCCATAACGAGATTGTGGGCGAACGGCCACGGCCCCTGGAGAATCAGTGCCCTATCGGGTGGATAGAAGTGTACGTACCAATATCCGCCGCAGATCCAAGCGGCGGCCATCGAGAACGCCGTCACCAGAGCAGCCGTCCGAATACGAGCGGCGTTCCCAGGTTGCGCATTGAGCGCCTCAAGGAACACCCACAATGCCGCCAGGCATCCCGTGACGCCGAACCCGGCGTGCGCGAGAAGTACAACGTCGCTGGTCGAGATGTTCATTGCATCTTCCCTTCGACGGCCGCCGGGAACGCTACGAGCGTCCCATGAGACCCGGCGGCGCCATGCCGTTGAATGCGGTGCCTGCGGGCTTATCGATATCGCCCGGCTTGCCGCCCTTACCCCAGGTCCAGTAAAGACCGAGGTAAGCGTAGTTTTCGGTTTGCCCGATGGCGGTGTGGCCATAACAGAACAGGAACTGAAAGCCGGGATCCCGAAATTTGTAATAACCGCCGACGTCGATCAGCGTCGCCGGTCTCGTTTGTGGCGTCGCCAGTCCTTCCGGCCCGTGATAAAAGACCTCGGTTCCCAGCGTCCACTTCTTGCCGAGGTCCCGCTGAACCAACCAGCCCGCGAACGGAGAATTCCGATAGCCTGGCGCATTGACCAGCGTCACACCGCCGCCTCCGTAGGTCGTCCATGGGCCAGAGCTTTTCTGCACCCAGAGCGGGACCTTATACCACGTCTTGCCGACACCCAGACCTCTCGCGGCGCTGCCTGTCGGCATCTCGAACATCACGAATGTCCCAATCATGGGACGATGCTTGGTTTTCTGCACGAACCGGTACTTGATTCCGAGTTCGATGTCGCCCAGGCCGAAAGCTCGCGGACCCATACCAGCAGGCGCCAGTGCCAAATTGTTTGCCGGCAGAACCGCCGCGGCGGGAACGATGATGTGGAGATGTACGTTGGGGAGAGCTCCCCAATTGAACTCCAGGGCCGGGCCAACCGTGTCGGTTTCCACCGGCGTGCCGTCGGAAGCCGCGAACGTATAGAACTCGTAGTTCCTGAAGTCGATCGGCTCCGGATCGTCCGTCTGAAACGGAGGACCGGCCAGAGCAGCCGTTGAAACGCAAACCAGCACGGCAACTGCCCGGGATATTCTGATCGCGGCGAGTTTGTACATTCGGCTACTGCGTTTCAATGAGCTCTCCAAATAGTTCGCTCACTTTTGCCTTCATCGCCTTGAGAGCCTTCCGTCCGAGGGGCGTGGCCCGGTAGACCTTACGGATCGACTGCCCTTTGCGCTTCTCCACCGAGCGCAGGTATCCCTTCTTTTCCAGTCCGTGCAGGAGGGGATAGAGGGTTCCCAGGCTGATCCGATAGCCGTGCCGCGCCAGTTCGCCGGCCATTTCGAGTCCGAAGATCGGCCCTTCGACGGCGTGATAAAGAATGTGGAGACGGATAAGGCCTGAGCAAAGATCATGATACTCAAAGCGATTATCGAAATCGTTATTCGTTATCGTCATTCGATAGCGATAATCAGTATATTCGACACTCGCATCCGGTGTCAACCGGCCTGTTTGCCCTGTTGCACGGAAAGCGAAGGCGGCGACCGTATCGATCGCGACCATGGGTACGCTCACCGAATGGACCTCGAACCGGACGCGATGCTCGCCAGCCGTTAGCCGGATCGCCGGGCTATCGTTATTCCTTGCTCGACAGTAGGTGCGGACAACGGCCCTGCGCTACCATATGGTTTCCCATCGGGACACATACATGATCGCAAAAGACGTCATTCTGGGACGGGATGTTAGGATTTTCCAGCCTGACCTGGTCAATCTATACGGCTGCACCATCGGCGACGAGTCGCGCGTCGGCGCGTTCGTGGAAATCCAGAAGGGCGCGAATATCGGCGCCCGTTGCAAGATTTCGAGCCACACGTTCATCTGTACCGGCGTCACGATCGAGGACGAGGTCTTTGTGGGCCACGGCGTAATGTTCATCAATGATATCTATCCGTGCGCAGTGAATGCGGACGGCGTCTTACAGGGCGAAGCGGACTGGAAAGTCGTCGAAACGAGGATCGCTCGCCGCGCCTCTCTCGGCAGTAATTCGACCGTCATGGGCGGAGTCGTCGTGGGTCAGTGCGCCCTCGTCGGGGCCGGTGCCGTGGTCACCAAGGATGTCCCCGACTACGCCATCGTGGCCGGTGTCCCGGCGCGCCAGGTGGGTGACATCAGGCGAAGGAATAGCACGGTGTCAAAAAAGGAATGGGCATGATTCGCGTTGGCGTGATCGGCTGCGGTTATTGGGGTCCCAATCTGATCCGTTGTTTTTCGGAGTGCGACGGAGCCGCCATTGAGGCTATCAGCGATTTGAATCCTCTCCGCCTGGCGGCTATGCAAAGGCGCTACCCGGCCGTCCGGACCACCGGGAGCGCCGACGAGCTAATTGCCGATCCGCGGGTCGACGCCGTCGCCATAGCCACCCCCGTCGTGACCCACGCTCCCCTGGCGCAGAAAGCCCTGGCTGCCGGCAAGCATGTGCTCGTCGAGAAGCCCATGACATCGAGTGCTGAATCCTCCGAGCGCCTCATTGAGGAAGCCGCCCGCCGCAAGCTGGTACTTATGGTGGACCATACGTTTGTCTACACCGGCGCCGTGCGAAAAATCCGGGAGCTGATTGCCGATGGTCAACTGGGCCAGCCTTATTACTACGATTCCGTGCGCGTCAATCTGGGCCTTTTTCAGCAAGATGTCGACGTCATATGGGACCTCGCCGTCCACGACGTCTCGATCTTGAACTATGTGCTTCCGCTGCGCCCCCTCGCCGTCTCGGCCTGCGGCATGAGCCACGTCTCCGGCCGTGCCGAGAACATCGCCTACCTCACGCTCTTCTGCGAAAACAGCCTGCTTGCCCACGTCAACGTCAACTGGCTCGCCCCCGTCAAGGTGCGGCGCACCATGATCGGCGGCAGCCGCAAGATGATCGTCTATGATGACGTCGAGCCCAGCGAAAAGGTCAAGGTCTACGACAAAGGCATCGCCGTCAGCCAGGATGGCGAGGGCATCGCGCAGATGATGATCAGCTACCGCGCCGGCGACGTCTGGATTCCCCAGCTCGACATCACCGAAGCGCTCAAGCGCGAGGCGTCCGAATTCGTCGGCAGCATCGAGCAGGGCCGCGCGCCCATCACCGACGGCTTCGCCGGCCTCCGCACCGTCCGCATCCTCGAAATGGCGACCCGCTCGATGAAGGAACAAGGAAGATTGATGGAGTTCGAAAAAGCAGGAGATGCCGCGTGATTCCCTTTGGCAATCTGAAAGAGCAGTATCACTCTATCAAGCAGGAAATTGACCAGGCGATCCTGGGCGCGCTCGAGACCAGCCAGTTTATCCTCGGTCCGGAAGTCGCCGCGTTCGAACGCGAGTTCGCAGCCTATTGCGGCGCGCGCGAGGGCATCGGCGTCAATTCCGGAACCAGCGCGCTGCACCTGGCCTTGCTGGCGGCCGGCGCCGGACCGGGTGACGAAGTCATCACCGTGCCCTTCACCTTCGTGGCCACCGTGGCGGCTATCTGCTACACCGGCGCGACTCCCGTTTACGTCGACATCGATCCGGTGTCCTACACCATGGACCCCGCGAAGCTCGAAGCCGCGATCACGCCGCGCACCAAGGTCATCCTGCCGGTGCATCTCTACGGGCATCCCGCCGACATGGACCCGATCCTCGAGATCGCGCGGCGCCGCGGCATTGTCGTCATCGAGGACGCAGCCCAGGCCCACGGTGCCTCCTACAAGGGACGGCCCGTTGGCTCGCTCGGCGTTATGGCCTGCTACAGCTTCTATCCCGGCAAGAATCTCGGCGCTTATGGCGAGGGCGGCATGGTGGTCACCAGCAATCCGGAATACGCCGGATTCGTCCGCATGATGCGCGACTGGGGCCAGTCCAAGCGCTATTATCACGACCTCCGCGGATTCAACTACCGGCTGGAAGGCATCCAGGGCGCCATCCTGCGCGTCAAGCTTCGCCACCTGGAAGCCTGGACCGAAGCCCGCCGCGGCAATGCGGCCATCTACGGCGAGGCTTTCGCAGGGAGCGGCATCACGCTCCCGCGTGAAATGGCCCGCGCGCGCCACGTGTATCACGTCTACGCCGTCAGGGTTCAGAATCGCGACAACGTCGTGCAAGCGATGACCGCGGCAGGCGTACAGACCGGAATTCACTACCCGATACCGGTTCACCTTCAAAACGCTTATCGTGACGCAAAGTACCCGGAGGGATCGTTCCCCGAATCGGAGAGCGTCGCGCGCGAAGTGCTCTCCCTGCCCATGTTTCCCGAACTGACTCGGGCGCAGATCGAGGAAGTGTCCGCCAAATTGCGACGGGCGCTTGCGGCAGGCGCCTAGCAATGCAGCGCTAGTTCCCTGGCCGGTTCGTTTGGGTACTCATGCAAGCAAGATTAGCCGGAAGCTCCATTCAGCGGAAGCCATACTTCCACAGGCACCGCAGCAGATCCACGATCGAGTTGCGCAGATTCTTCCAGCTTGCGCCCATTGCCTTGCCCCCGCTCCGCGGCAGGAATCGAATCGGCACGAACTCCACCCGGCGCCCTTTGCGCCGCGCCAGAATGATGCGTTCCGCTTCGACGAACACGCTACGCGATATTAACTGGTACTCGAACACCTCGCGTAGCCCCAGTTTGATGCTGCCGGCGTCCACTACGCGTACTCCGAACAGTATCGTGGGCAGCAGATTGAAGGCCCCTGAAACCAGGCGCCGCGACGACGCATAAACTTCCCGCTTGTTGGACCGTACTCCGACCACCAGGTCGGCCCCGGAGAACGCCGCCCGCAACAGCGGCGTCAGGTTCTCGGCCGGCCATTGCCCGTCCGAACCCGTGGCGAAGACGTGCGAGCCCCTAGCCTCTCTGAATCCCGCCGCGAAAGCCCCGGAAATGCCCTGGTTCTCTTGGCGTACGACACGCAGTTGCGGGACGCGCTTCTGCAAGCCCTGTAGGATCTCGGGCGTGCGGTCATTGCTCCCATCGTCGACGCAAATAATCTCCCATTCCGGCACGACGTCTCTCATTCGCTGGAGCTCTTCAGCATGTTCCAGCACCACGCGCTCGATCGCTGCCTCCTCGTTATAGACAGGCATGGCAATGGAGAGCATGCGGACCGGTATGAGCTTCTCTTCCATGTTGCTCACAACGGTAACACCTATCGCGTGCCGCTCCATCCACCCGCGCAAGCTCATCGCTACCGGCGATGGAAGGAGACCAACTCGTCAGCCGGGCGGCTTTCCGTTCGAGATAACAGGCCGGGTGCCTGCCCACGCCAGGATGAACAGAGCGCAAACCGCAACAACATTAATCGCGACAACCGGTGCGCTCAACGAATGGAACTCGAATCGGACACGATGCTCGCCAGCCGTTAGCCGGATCGCCTGAAACGCTCCGCCCCACCGCTCGATCTCCGCAGGATATCCGTCGACAATCGCCCGCCAACCCGGAAACGACTGCTCGATCAGGACGAACCTGCCGCCCCGCTCGGACCGCACGACAAACTCTCTCCGCTCTGGAATCCATTCAATCAGCTTGGCGGAATTGCCACTCCGCTCGTCCTCCCAATGATAGGGCGGTCTGGCGTGCAGATACTCGTAAACGTGGCAGAAGATGTTCCTTCGGCCGATCAGCTTGAAATTCGGGCTGGCGGCCAGCACCGGGTCATGTTCAGCGCCGTCCCTCACCAGCACATACCGCACGCCAAGCGTCTGCAGCATATCTTCGTTTTGCACATCCGTGTAGAACAAACGATTGGTCTGAAAAGGAACCCAACGCTGAATGGCTTGCTTGAACTGCGCGGAAAGGAAGGGGTCAAAGCCTTCCGGCGTCGCCAACCCCCAGATTCTGTACAGAACCGGGTGCGGTCCAGCCAGATCGTCGGTAACTACCCGGTAATGCCGGTTCTCCCGCATGGCACGATAGGCGGCATCGTCTATCCCTCTTATCCCATACCGCGGATATTCGTCATCTACGTCGCCGTTCACGGCATTAAACCATCGCCCCGAACCAAACACCTTGTAGTCGGTTGCGGTTGAGAATAGCAGCAGCGCGCCGACCAGGGTTCTCGCTCGTCCGGTAGTTTGGCGGAGACACCAGAGGCAGAGCGAAAAGAGCACGAGAGCGATCGCCGTCTGTGCCATTGCCCGTGTGCCGGTTGCGAACAGCCCGCCACGATGCCAGATCCAAAGTTCTCGAAAAGACCACCCGGCCAGCGCTATCGAGGATGCAATGAGAGCCCACACCGGCATAGTGCCTTCCACGCGACTCTCCAAGAAGTCATTCAAGCTGATAGCCGAGATTAGTGCCGCCATCGCAGCAGCGGCCGCATAGAAGTTAAATGACTGGATCGTGTAGTCCAATGCCGGAACTCGCCCGACCACGCGGATCAGCAAGTGCGGTGGGTTCGCCAGCAGGAGAGCGGCCGCCAACCCCAACACAGGCTGCAAGTAAGCACGGCCTTTGTGACGCCATAAAGCCCATCCGATCGCGAACAGGGCCGGCAGACCGAGATACAAGTAGATACAGCCCGGCTCAAAATCGGTAGGATGGCCTGGGTTGAAATCAAACCAATTCGGAACGAGATAGGAACGCAGTAAGGCGCCCAGGCTGTAAGCTCCGGGCGCATACTTCGGTTCCAGGACCATCAGCGATCTGGCTACCATCGTGGTCACCAGTTGCGCGACGAACAACGGCACCGATGCTACCAGCGCAAGGCAGACACCCATGGCCGCCCGCACGTGGGAACGGCTCCCCAGAGCGTAGACGACGAAAATGGCGCAGTTCACAAACCAAGCCGCCGGATAGCCTGCCAGAAATGACAACGCTGAAGCGGCGGCGACTTTCCACAAAGGACGCCAATCCCGCCGGTCCACAGCTTCATCGATGCCCCACAATCCCAGCGGCATCCATGTCATTGCCCCGATAACCCCGGTATGCAACACCTGGTACACCATGTAACCCGCCCAGGCGAAGACGGCTGCTCCGAGAACACTGGCCAGCTTCCCGGCTCTGCCCCGCAGCCACAGGTAGCACAGCAGGAATGCGAGCCATAGGTGGAGGAATGTGAATATCTCAAGTGCCTTGAACGGAATTCCCGGCAGCTTCCAAACTGCGGCGTACATCATCCAGGTCGGTGGATAGAAAAACGCCGCCTGCACATTACCTAGGAATGGGATGCCACAGTAAATGGACGCGTCCCACTGCGGAATGCGCCCTTCCTTGAGCGATCGGAATGCATAACTCTGGAGCGGATAGTGATAACCGGCCACGTCAGACCAGAGATGCACCCGTTTGAAGGGCGGTAAGTACTCATAAAAAAAGGCATAAGTTACAATCAGCGCCCCCAGCGCGACGTACAGCCGTTCCCTACGCATCGCGTTACCGAACCAACGGAGCTACCATCACAGCACCACCACCGGATGGTACAGATTCGGCAGCACGGCTTCGCCGATGGCGACCAGATCGCCGCTACGCGTGACGGCCTTGACATATCGCGACGCGGGCTGCGAGCGGAAAGGGGATGCGGGAAAATTGCGGCCGTTGCGAATCTGGCTGGCGGTCAGATCGTCGACAAAGACGGCGGCCATGCCGGGCAGCATTTGCGCGGCGGGAACCAGCGCGTCGATCAGCCGTTCGTCGCCGGCAAGCGATTCCAGTTGTGGGATGGTGCGCGCCTGCGCGATCTCGAATTCGCCGCTGGCCAAGCGGCGCAGGTTTTCCAGGTGCGCGCCGCAGCCGAGCAGTTGGCCCAAATCGTGGGCGATCGAGCGCAGGTAGGTTCCGCCGGAACAGTGCGCCCGCACCCGCGCCAGCGGGCCGGCCAGATCGAGTAGGGTTAGCTCGTAGACTTCCACAGGCACCGGCGCCAGTTCCACCGCGATGGACTGGCGCGCCAGTTGGTAAGCGCGGCGGCCCTCCACTTTCTTGGCGGAGACCGGCGGCGGAGTCTGCAGGAACTCGCCGCGGAAGCGTTCGAGCGCCTGTTCGAGCGAACCCGGATCGATCTGCGGTTCAGTCTTCTCGCTGGTGGGCCCGCCGGCGCGGTCGTAAGTGTGGGTCGACCAGCCGAAGCGGATCACACCTTCGTAGGTTTTGTCGCTGCGCGTGTAAAACTGCGCCAGGCGCGTGGCGCGGCCGAGCACCAGCGGCAGCACGCCGGTGGCGATCGGGTCGAGCGTGCCCAAGTGGCCGATCTTCTTCATGCCGGTGATCCGCCGCGCTTTCCCCACTACGTCGTGCGAGGTCCAGCCTTCCGGTTTGTCGATGACGATGGCTCCGTCCAAGCTTATCCTTTCGGCTTCGGTTGGCAGGCGGAATCCGAAATGGACCGGAAAACCGGGGCGCCTGCCCCACTGCTAGCGCTTGCGCGCCAGGCACACATGCCCGAGCGTAAAATTGCGGTCGCGATCAGCTCCGTCCAGAAACGGCAGGATCAAGGCAGGCGGGACTACCAGGATCGCCGCCGGAATGAAGCCGAGCCAGCGAATTCCGCCTGTAAAGAATTGTAAGCCGTTGAGCAGCCGCCGCGCGAGCAGCCGGAAATAGCCGCCATGGGCGCGCATCTCGACGACCTCGAAACCGGCCTGCTCCAGCAGCCACCGCAGGCCATAACGCGTGTAGCGGAAGTAGTCGTGCGGCGCCTGATGGGTTTCCCAGTCCTGCGGCACGGCCACCAGCAGCGGCGCGCCACGGGCCAGCACGCGTCCGATTTCGGCCAGCGCGCGAGCGGGTTCGGCCAGGTGCTCCAGGGTGACGATGTTCAGCGCGGCATCGAACGTGCCTTCGCGAAAAGGGAGTGCCGCCAGGTCGGCGATCGCGTCGAGGCGGCTGTAGTCCCAGTTGGCATCTCCCACCGCCAGGTCCACGCCGCAATAACGATGCTGCGCGAAGTGATGCTTGTAGCGGTTCTCGCCGGCACCGGCATCGAGGACGCGCACTCCCGTCGGAAGGCTACGCGCCAGAGCGGCCACGGCGTCTTCGATTTCGGCCTCAACGATAAGAACATGCCGCCGCAGCGGGCGCGGCAGGCGGTAGGCGATCTCCTGGTATCTCATGACTTGCGGGCCTCGATCATGACCGTCGCGCCGGCGCCGGCGGCGGCTTCCAAAGCCGCGAACGGCACCGCGGCCACCACCAGCGCGAAGTACGCCAGGTCCTTGGCGATGCGCGCGGCGGAGCTTTCGACCACGCGGCACGTGCGGCGCCCCATCGGGTCGAGGCCAGGCGCCACGCTGCTGGCCAGGCTCGCCGGGTTGTCGCGCCAGGAAAAATATTTGCGGCGCAGAACGGTGAAGCCGCAGGATTCGAGCAACCGCTCGAGGTCGATCGAGCGGAAATCGAAGAGGTGGCGCGGCACGTCCAGACCGCTCCATGTGCGGCCGAACAAACGAAACTGCCAGCAGGCGGCGTTGGGAGTCTGCGCAATCAACCGCCCGCCCGGCGCCAGCAGGTGACGCGCCGCGGCCACGTAGGCGCGCGGGTCGTGGACATGCTCGAGCACGTGAAACATGGTGATGGCGGCGAAGGCGCCGGCGCGCAGCGGGGCGTGTTCCAGCACGCCGCATACCGCGGGCACGCACTGGCGACTCCAGGCGATAGCGGCGGCGGCGGCGGAATTGTCCAGCCCCACCACGCTGTGCCCTCGTTTCCTCATCATTCCCAGCAGTAGTCCGCCGCCGCAACCCACGTCGAGCAACGGGCCGCGCACGCCGCAGTCGGCCAGAGCGCGCTCGACGAAACGCGCGTGATCGCGCAACACCAGACGGCGGTAGGTCTCTTCCAGGCGGCCGGCAGCGGTTTGATCGGGCGCGAACCAATAGTTCTCGGGATGATACTGGCGCGATTCGGCGCGCGTCGGCTGCGGGTCCAGTCGCATCAGGCCGCACTGCCCGCAGCGTAGGATGGTGAAGCTGCGCGCGGTGGCTCGATGCAGGCGGTCGGTGGCGGGGAACAGGGCCGCCGCGCTCTCGGAGCCACACAGCAAACAGGCGCTCACGCCACGTCCCTCAGGCGCAGCCGGTTGTTCCAGATCAGCCGCCGCACCTGGGCGGGCGTGAGACGGCGAATGCGACGCAGATCGGCGCGTTTGCTGAGCATGCGCGGCGCCATGCGTAAGGCTTCGAACTGACCTACAGCCAGTGCCCGCACCAGGCGCCATTTGCCGGCGAGGCCGGGGAAGTAAGCCGTGTCGCCCGCGCCAAGGCAGGCCGCCAGCGCTCCGGCGGCCAAACGCGCCGCGAAGAATAGCGGATTGAGCAGCAGCAGGCTCCACGGGAAAAGCTTCACGGCCAGCAGCAGACGGTTCCTTTCGATTAACTCGAGGCGCCGCACCGAGTCCTTGCCCAACGTCGACCCTCGGTGGTGGCGCACCACCGCCTGCGGCGTGTAGATGCATCTCCAGCCGGCGATGCGCGCGCGCAGGCCGAGTTCGGCATCGTCGCCATAAGCGAAGAAGTCCTCGTCGAATCCGCCAATCTCATCCAGCATGGCTTTCCGGTACAGGGCCGCGCAGCCATCCGGCCAGAGCACTTCCTCCTCGCAATCGTATTGGCCGCAATCGGTCGCGCCGCTGCCGCGTCCGCGGTTCTGGCCGTCGGGAAAGATCAGGTGGCCGGCCTTGTCGATGCGGCCGGGATCTTCCCAAACCAGCACCTTGCTGGCGGCCATGCCAATATCCGGCGCGCTGGAGCAGGCCCGGTGGAGCGCGGCCAGCCACCCCTGCGCCGCTTCGGCATCGTTATTGATGAGGGCCACGAACTCGCCCTGCGCGGCCGCGATGCCCTGGTTGTTGGCAGCGCAGAAGCCACGGTTTTCGCGATTGCGGATCACTCGAACGCTGAATTCCGTCTCCGCCATTTCGGCCGAGCCGTCCGCCGAGCCGTTGTCCACCACGATGACCTCAGATGCCACCTCGCCCTGCCGCTCGAGCGAGTCCAGACAGGCGCGCAGCAACTCCTTACGGTTCCAGTTCACTACCACGACGGAGATCAATCGACTATGCTAGCAGGCGCCGCGCGAAGCCGATCTGACAGCCACCCGCGCCCGGACCGTTGCGGCGCTTCCCGCCGACGGCAACGCCGAGATAACATTTGCCGCCAGTGGCTTTGAGATCGCAGCGCGGTACCGCTGAAGCCGTTCTTGTCGAGTAATTCAGATAAACAGATCTACTATTTTCTGTTGGCTGTATAATCGATGCGGGCCGGAAGGCCTAATCAGGAGGACTCATCCATGCAATGCACGAATCTCCGGCGGCTGGCGCTAGTGGTCGCCGCCGGCTTTCTTTTTGTCTCCAACGTGTCGGCCCAGAATGAGCCGGT
>Ga0181520_10005394_pt1 | contig 20448 bp, 11 predicted proteins | sample PEATcosm2014_Bin_29_FD_132451 | JGI IMG/M metagenome (GOLD analysis project Ga0181520, IMG submission 132451) | Peatland microbial communities from MTU Mesocosm Facility, Houghton, MI, USA - PEATcosm2014_Bin02_30_metaG | ecosystem: Environmental > Terrestrial > Soil > Wetlands > Peat | place... | reverse complement strand
TCAAAAAACCGATGCGCCAACCCCGCTGCATCCGCACCATTGCCGCGCGGAACATAGATCACCACCACGACTCGCTTTGCGCCGCGCGACGCGATCCCCGCAAACCATCCATGGGTCCACGCCTCACCTGCATTGCCGGCTGTGCCCGTCTTCCCTGCGATCGTCATCCCCGGAGTCGCCGCATTGTGCGCCATCCCGTACACAATCGAATCCTCCAGACCACGCCGCACCACGGGCACCTGGTCGAACTCCCGACCTAACTGGAAGTACGCATGTGCGAGCTGCGCCGGAGTCACCTCCACATTCTCCAGCCCAAGAACGAGGAGTTGCAGTTCCGGCTCGTTGGCCGGCGTCCGCACGACACCCGCGGACTCGTCAGCCACAATCCCTGTTCTGCTTCCAAAACCGTAGGCGCGCAATACCTCCGCCGCTTGCTGCGGCGCAAACCGCGTCGCCAGATTCGCGAACCATGTATTGCACGAGTAAGCCAGCGCCCGCTCGGCATTCAGAACGTTTTCTTCGCGAGGATGGGTACAGGCCAGGTCTCGTCCCGCAATGCGAAGATCCCCGCGGCAAACCACGGTCGTCTCTGCGCGCACTCGTCCCTGCCGCAGCGCCGCTGCCAGAAAAAACGGTTTTAGTGTCGATCCAGGCGCACTCGCACGTCGACCAGCTTCGTCTGCGCGTTCCACCGCAATCAGCCGTCCATCGCCGCCATCCAGCACAACCGCAACCGCGCCGGTCCCCGTCAACGCGGAATCCAGCGCCCGCTGCGTCGCTCCAGGTACACCTGCTGCGCCCGCCGGCAGAACTCCGCTACAGAGAACCGCCAGCATCAGAATCGATCCGGAGCGCATGCCTTCTACTCTACGCGGCGGCTGAGGGCTCAAGAACTACTAACGCCGTCTGGCCAAAACCCGTTCCGCTTACTCGACCAGTTTCCTCCGTCAACACCGCTTCGCCCATAGAATGATCAAGTCGAATCAGGCAGCGAGCCCCGCAGGTTCCGTCGATGCCCTCCGCGATCCTGGGGCGTTCAAGCGACAACGCCTTCGTTGTCGCTTGAACGTTTGAACACGAGGAAAGTGGAATGTTGCGAGATACCAGCCCGAAGCATGAACGTGATAGCCTTGGTGCGCTTGAAAACCGCATCCGCCGGGTCAGTTCCGGCTTCCCCGGCCGCGGCAGGCACAGCCGACATGGATCCCCGCATGACAAAAAAGCACTTTGTAGTCCTGCTGTGTTCGTTGGTGGCTGGACTCAGCCCAGCCTTCTCGCAGCAACCGAAGTATCCATTTAACGATCCGACTTTGCCCGAAGATAAACGCATCGATAATCTGCTGTCGCTGATGACGACGGAGGAGAAAATCGATGTCCTTGGAACGCGCACCGGCGTGCCGCGCCTCGGCGTGCCGAACATCGGCAGTTCGGAAGGAATTCACGGCGTGGTGCAGCGCGAGGAGCACCTTAGCCGCAAGCCCATTACCACTACGCAATTCCCACAGCCGCCGGGCATGGGCGACTCCTGGGATCCGGACCTCGTGCGTCAGGCGGGTGGCGTCGAGGGATTCGAAGCGCGCTACATCACGGAGACGCCCAGGTACGATCGCCAGATTCTGATGGAATGGGGTCCGCAGTCGGATCTGGCGCGCGATCCCCGGTGGGGACGCAGCGAGGAAGTGTATGGGGAGGATCCGTTCTTCAACGGAACGATGGCGGTCGCATTCGCGAAAGGAATCGAGGGCGACGATCCGAAGTACTGGCAAGCCTCGCCGCTGCTGAAGCACTTCCTGGCCAATGAGAATGAGAATTTGCGTGACAGCTCGTCTTCGGGTTTCGACGAGCGCCTGTTCTGGGAGTACTACTCGGTGCCTTTCCGCATGGCCTTTCAACAGGCGGGCGCGAGCGCGGTGATGGCGTCGTATAACGCCTGGAACGGGACCACCATGGCGGTGAATCCGATCCTGAAGAGCATTGTGCGCGACAAGTGGGGCGTAAATGTGCTTTCGACGGACGGTGGCGCGGTGAAGCTGCTGGTCGACCCGCGGCATTTGTATCCGAACCAGGAAGAGGCCGTCGTAGCGTGCATCAAAAACGGGATTAATCAGTTTCTGGACCGCTACGCGGATGACACGAAAGCCGCACTCAAGGATGGTTCGCTGACGGAAGCGGATATTGATGCCGTCCTCCGTTACAAATTCCGCATCGCGATCAAGCTGGGGTTGCTGGATCCGCCCGAGTTAGTGCCGTACACGAAAATCAAGGACGGGCCGGAGCCGTGGAACACGGATAAAGATCGCGACGTTTCGAAGAAACTTGCCCTCGAATCCGTAGTCTTGCTGAAAAATGAAAAGGACCTGTTGCCGCTGGACAAGAAATCAATCAAATCGATTGCGGTGATCGGGCCGCTGGCGGATTCAGTGCACTGGGACTGGTATGGCGGAACACCTCCTTATAAGGTGACGCCACTTGAGGGGATCAAGGACGAGGTGGGTCCGGATGTGAAGGTGAACTACGCGGCGGACGAGTTGGGAAATGCGGCGATCAACGCGGCGCGGCACTCCGACGTAGCGGTAGTGGTGGTGGGGAACGACCCGACCTGCGGACCGGATATGGCGCATGACTGGGTACACACCCCCGATGGTGGAGGAACGCTTCCCTGCACCGTCCCCAGCGACGGGCGCGAGGGACGGGACCGGCAGAGCATCGATCTGGAACAGGAACAGTTGGTGCGGCAGGTGTTTGCCGTGAATCCGAAAACGGTGGTGATTTTGGTTTCGAGCTTTCCGTTCGCGATTAACTGGAGCGAGGAGCACGTGCCGGCGATCCTGCACATGACCCATGCCTCGCAGGATGAAGGTACCGCACTGGCGAAGGTTCTCTTTGGCGACTACAACCCGGGCGGGCATCTGGTGGAAACCTGGCCGAAGTCGCTCGATCAGCTGCCGCCGATGATGGACTACAACATTCGTAACGGTCACACGTACATGTATTTCAAAGGCGATCCGCTGTATCCGTTCGGCTACGGACTCAGCTACACCACGTTTAAGTTCTCCAATCTGAAGACGAGCGCGTCGCAGCTGGCGAAAGCTGGAAGCGTAACTGTATCTGTGGATGTGACAAATACAGGCAGCCGGAGCGGCGATGAAGTCGTCCAGCTGTACGTGAAGCATTTGCGCTCGAAAGTGGAGCGCCCGGGCAAAGAGCTGGAAGGATTCCAGCGTTTGACTATCGACGCCGGCCAAACCAAGACGGTGGAGATGACTCTGCCCGCTTCGCGGCTGGCGTATTGGGACACGAAGGCCGGCGAATTTCACGTGGAGACGGAGCCTGTGAGCCTGATGGTGGGCGATTCGTCAGCGAGTCTGCCGCTCAGCACAACAGTGAAAATCGAGTAGCCCGAGCAGACGGTCCGGAGCTATTCATCTGTTCCAGGCTGCTGCACTCCGGGGGCGGATGCGGTTTGAGTCCAGTTGTGTCCACTGCCCTGGAGGTTGAATCCATAGAGTGCGAGGCGAGGCCGCGCACCGCGCGTATCGGCGTCTTCAATCTGAATATGGATCGTGCGGCGCTCGCCAGGCATGAGGGCGATGTAATTGTCGTCGTAGAGAGCGGGGACGATGAGGTCACCGGTCTTTTCGCGGACGACTTTGACGCGGACGAGCAATGCGGGGGCGGACGAGGTGTTGTGGAGGTCGGCGGTGACGATCCACTGCGCGCCACGGCGGTGGACTTGGCTTTTCATGGAAACGTCGGCGCCGGGCAAATCGCGAATGCCGGTGTAGTCGTTTTCGGTGAGGCCCCGCAGATAGAAATTCGATGACACCACTTTGCCGTTCTGCGAAAGCGTGAGGCGGATGAAGTGCGTCTTCGACAGCCCCGTTGGATAGTCGATTCGCATCGGCGCCGCAGTAGAATCCTCGTAGCTGTCCAGCGTCGCGGACTTCTCCCATTGCAATGAGCCATCGATGTTCAGCACTTCCGCGCGCGCAGTGAGTCCCGCCTGCTCACCCGCGCTGTAATTGACGACTTCAACACCTTCCGTGGCCGCGTTCCACTGGATGTGCAACGGCTCGGCGCCCTTTTTTGCGCCGTAATAGCCGGCATCGGTGTCGAAGAAGTAGTCGTAGGTTTGCCACAGCAGTGAAGGCCAGGCTGGATGGCTCATCCAGATGAGCAGGCCCAGACGGTTTTTGCTTTGGCCTTCGTACATGCCGCGATAGGCGTTGTAGTCGACGAACTGCGCGAGTTCGAGCCAGTCGCCGATGTTCGCCGCACCGCCGAATTCCTGATCGATTTCGTTGGGCGGGAAGTGAAATTCAGGAAACATGCTGCGGATGAAGTAGTCGTGGAGCGGCCACTGGTAGCCTTGCGGCCACATCGCGGAGCCGGACATGGTGTGGCGCAGATCGGCCATTTCAACGACATTGGGCGCGCCCATCTCGGAGTGGAATTTCACAGGCGCATGCTCGAAGTAGTAACGCAGCGGCTCGACGCGGTAGGGGCCGTGGCCGCTGACGGGGCCATCGGCTGAACTCGAGATGTAATGCGAGTCGTGCACCAGCGTGTCGACTAGATTTCGCAGCCCATCATCGATCGCCTGCGGCGGAAACCCCTCGTTGCGACCGCAGAACAATCCAAGCGATGCGTGATTCCGAATCCGCAGCAGATAATCGTTGGCGTTGACCAGGAATAGCGTGTTGTCATCCGGATTCGGTCCGTCCCACGGATTCGCCAGCCAGAAATCCTGCCAGATCACTACCCCATACTTGTCCGCCGCGTCGTAAAACGCCTCATCGTCCGTCATGCCGACCCAGTTGCGAATCATGTTGAAGTGCAGATCGCGGTGATAGCGCATCGCTGTCTCATACTCACGCCGCCGGTAGCGCAGCATCGACTCAGAGAATCCCCAGTTGCCGCCGCGGGCAATGAAACGTCGCCCGTTGATCCACATTTTCAGCACGCCGCCATCTTCGGAGTATGTGAAATGCCGGATCCCAAACTGCAATGACTTCGTGTCCGACGTTTTTCCGTCGACAATGAATGCGATGCTGACCGGGTAGAGGTTGGGATCGCCGTAGCCCACCGGCCACCAGAGTTTTGGATTGGCGATGGTAAGGGTCGGGTACTCGCCCGGAGAAAACAGGACCGTTCGCGTCGCAGAGACGGGAATCGTGACCGATTGTTCGACCTTGATATCGCCGAACGTGACACGGAGCGTGCCAGTAATCGCCTCGGTGTCCTGATTGTGCAGAGTCGCTCCAATCCAGATGTTTGCCAGCGGCGTGTGAGGAGAGACGTTGGCGGCGGGCAGGTCTAAATCGCTCCACACCTCCGCCGACTCCACCGTCACCGGCCCGCTCGTCGTGAGCGTCACCTTGTTCCAGATACCGTCATCGCGCCCGCGAATCGTCGAGATCCAGTCCCACCCCGCCGCCGCGTGGAACGTAGGATTGTCGCGGCCGAGCGCGCCACCATTGACGGTGCGGCCCGCCTTGTCCTTGGTGCTGCCGGGATTCGCATTAGCAATGATGCGAACAGCGAGGCCGTTCGGCGCTCCGGGACGAATGAGACTCGTCACATCGAAGCGGCCACGCATCATGCCGCCGCCGATGTGCCCGAGCTGCTGACCGTTCAGATAAATCTCCGCCTTCCAGTTAATCCCGTCGAAGTTCAGCCAAAGATGCTGTCCCTGTCCCACAGCCGGCGCCAAAAATTCGTCGCGATACCAGAAGTCGGAACAGAAGAAGGAGTCGGAGACGGTGTACTGGTTATCGCCGAAGTCGGGATTGGCAATGGCACCATCGTTAAGGTAGCTGGTGAGGACGGTGCCGGGCACGGTCGCGATCATCCAGTCCGAGACGGAAAAGCCTGGCTGAGAGACTTGCTCGCCGGTGGCGGAAACGAGGGAAGCGCGCTGCAGTTTCCACGCGCCGCCGGCGAGTTGCAACGTCCCGTCAACAGTGGCTGCTGCTGCCGGGTGCGGTACGGCGATCGATCCGCCGCGGCCATAGACTTCGAGTTCGCTGAGGATGTAAGGCGCCCCGGGCTGGACCGGCTTCGTCATGAGGACGCGGACGTAGCGCCCGTGCGCGGGTTGAGCGAGATGAATATCGTCGGTAGTATCCGAACTGGCCCGCAGCGCCCGCAGGTTCTGCCATTGCGCGGCGTCGTCTGAGATCTGGATCGATCCTTCGGCGGCACGGCGAATCCACGCCAGCACTATGCGATCGAATGCGCACGGCGCGCCGAGGTCGACATAGAGCCACTCCTCGCCGCTCCCGGCGCTCATCCAGGCGCTAAAGAAATGTTCAGGACCGGCGACATGGACTTCCCTGCCCTGATCGAACGTCGCCAACTCGGCGACGCCCCAGGTTTTGATACCCTCGGCGGAGAATTGCAAGCGGTAGTAGTGGTAGCGCACCGGTGCCGTGAAGGGGATCGACTGCAGGAAACTGGGGCCGGAAAAGTTCATGCTGGGCCAGTCGGTGCCGGTGGATCGGCCAACCTCTGTCCAGTTCGAATGATCGTCTGAACCGGAGACGATATAGGTCCAGCCAGAGGCCGGCGGCCCGACGTTAAAGCGCCGAAGCCAAACGTCGATGCGGTCAATTTCGGGCGGATCGTAGCCTCCTTCAAGATCGAACTCGACCCACGGGTTCTCACCTGTGACATCAATCGACGACGTGACGTTGCCGTCGAGGAAAACTTCGCGCTGCTGCTTGTTGAGAAGGCCGCCGCTGCTGGTGGAAGTAACGATCCATGGGGGCTGCGCTTGCTCTTTGATTCCATCGGTGATGAGCTGCGCGGTGAGGTTGTAATCGTAAGCGCTGGATTGGTACGCAGGACGGTGCAACGCAAGGTTGCGATAAGTCGTGGAGTCGACGGTGAGCGATGGGCCGAAGTACTCCCTGGGATCGCCCGGATAAACACCTATGCCGCGCGTGTACTCGATCTGGGGGTGGGAATTGGGGGTCAAACCGATTGCAAGAAAGAGAACGGCGAAACGCTTCACGAAGCGGCTCCTTTGCCCGGCACGGATTCGCCCCGCATTGTACGCCGTTCGGCCACGCAGAATGGGCGCGGCAGCAGCCGGTGCGCGGCAGATGCGATTCCCCGGGGCGATGACAGCGAGGTCGGCGGAGGCGCGATTTTCGAGCCATGCCGGACCGGGCGCTGCAAGGTGCAAAGTGTTATCCTCAACGGCTGGGCTGGTTCATTGGCGGAAACAGAGAATGATCAATCGAGGATGCAAAGTGTTCAGGGCTTGGCTACGCATATCGGCGGCAGGTCTTCTGTTGTGCGGCATCGCGCACGCGCAGTTTCTGCAACAGAGCCTCAACATAGAAAAGCAGTTGCCTGAGTCCGAGCGCGGTGTGATTGCGCGTCTGGAAAACCTGAGTCACTTACCTTCCGGGGCGTGGAAATACCACGTGGGCGACCTCGCTCACGCCGAGGATCCGGGGGTCGATGACTCGTCATGGCCGGTCGCGAAGCCGGATTCCACCTATCCCGAACAGGCGCTCTGGTTCCGGCAATGGGTGGAAGTACCGAAAAATCTGGATGGATATGACCTCACGGGCACGCGCATCTGGTTCCGTTTTGAAGCATGGGTGAACGGGCCGCTGCCGCAGATTATTTACTTCAATGGGCGACGGGTGGCGATGGGGGACGACCTCGAGCCCATCGTTCTGTTCGATCACACCAGGCCTGGGGACCGGGTGCTGATCGCAGTTAAGTTGATGGCGACCGTAGACAAGAAACACTTCAGCGGAAGCCCGATGACGATCTCCTTTTCCGGCGATAGGCCAAGCCCGCAGGACGTCGGCGAGGAGTTTCTTTCAGCAGCGGTGCTGATTCCCAGTTTGTCGAAAGATGTGGCCGCCGATAAGACCACGCTGGACAAGGCGATCGGTCAGGTGGACTTGAAAGCACTCGATAACGCCGACCAGCTTCAGTTCGACGCATCGCTGCGCGAGGCCCACGCCACTTTGGAGGCACTACAGCCGATGATGCAGCAGGCGACGCTGCACCTGACCGGTAACTCGCATATCGACGCAGCCTGGCTGTGGCCGTGGACGGAGACGGTCGACACCGTGAAGAACACCTTTTCGACTGCGCTGCAACTCATGAATGAGTATCCGACTTACACCTACACGCAGTCAGCCGCCGCCTACAACGACTGGTTAGCCCGCGACTATCCGGACATCGACGCACAGATCAAGCGACGCATTAAAGAGGGGCGCTGGGAGGTGGTCGGCGGGATGTGGGTCGAGCCGGACCTCAACATGCCCGATGGTGAATCGACAGCCCGCTCGCTACTGATCGGCAAGCGCTGGTACCAACAGCACTATGGCGTGGATGTGCGCATCGGATGGAACCCGGATTCATTCGGCTATAACTGGCAGTTACCGCAGATCTATAAGAAGTCGGGCGTGGATTACTTTGTTACGCAAAAGATGACCTGGAACGACACGAACCAGTTGCCGTTCAAACTATTTTGGTGGGAATCGCCGGACGGCAGCAAGGTGCTGACCTACTTTCCGCATGACTACGCGAATACCAATCTGAATCCCGTGCGTCTGTCGGTCGACTTGGAGAAGGCGCGTGAATATGCCCCAGGGATGACGAACATGATGGACCTGTTCGGCGTGGGGGATCACGGCGGTGGGCCGACCCGCGCCATGCTCGACGAGGGGCTCCACTGGATGCAAAGCAATAAGATCGTGCCGAAGGAGCAGTTCGGCACCGCTCAGCCGTGGTTCTCCGTAGTCGAAAAGCAATTGGCTCCCGAGTCACCCGAGTGGGATTATCGATCCATCGCGCAGGGCTACCACGAGCCGCCTCCGGTCGAAGGCAAGGTCGACATTCCTACCTGGAAGAGCGAGTTGTATTTCGAATACCACCGCGGTGTTTTCACCACGCAGGCAATGCACAAGCGCAACATGCGTGAGAGCTCAGAATGGGCGCTGGATGCGGAGAAGTACGCGTCGCTCGCATGGCTCGACGGCAATCGCTATCCCGGCGACGAGCTAACGGAGGACTGGAAAAAGATCACCTTCAACCAGTTTCACGACCTCGCCGCGGGATCAGGCATCGGAGTTATCTACCAGGATGCGCAGAAGGACTACGACGCCGTGCGGTGGTCGACGAATGAAATCTCGGCAAACGCGCTGAAGACTATCGCTGCGCACGTCGATACGCGCGTCCCGCAGGGAGCGCCGGTGCTGGTGTTTAATCCGCTGAGCTGGCAGCGGTCTGGAAATGTAACCGTCGATGTACAAATGCCGGCAGCGACGCCCGATGTTGCAGTCCTGGACACGGCAGGCAACGTTCTGCCATCGACAGTGTTGTCCAAAGACGCGGGAACCAGCACGTTTCATCTCCTGGTGGAGGCGCGTAGCGTTCCGTCGATGGGATACGCGGTGCTGCGCGTTGTTCCGGGAAAGCGGCCCTTCGCGAGCGATCTGGTGGTCAAAGGCACGACCCTGGAGAACGCTGCACTGAGAGTGGTGGTCGATCCCAGTACCGGATGCATCACGAGCCTGCACGATAAGAAGGCCGGGTTCGAGGTGCTGGCGAAGGGAGCGTGCGGCAACGAGCTACAGGCATTCAAAGACACGCCGAAGGACTACGACGCCTGGAACATCGATCCCGGCACGCTGGATCAGCCGCCGACGCTGATCGCTGCAGCCGATTCGGTCCAGGTCATGGAGCGCGGGCCTATGCGCGCTTCGATTCGTGTCACGCGCCACTGGCAGAATTCGAAGTTTGTCCAGGACATCGTTCTCGATGCCGGATCCGACCAGGTCGAAGTCGTCAACGACATCGACTGGCACGAAACTCACGTTCTGCTGAAGGTGGCGTTCGCGCTTTCCGCGACCAGTCCATTTGCGACCTATGAAATCCCTTACGGCACCATCCAGCGGCCCACCACCCGCAACAACAGCTGGGAGAAGGCGCAGTTCGAAGTGGGGGCACAGCAATGGGCCGATCTCGGCAACGCCCAGCATGGATTCAGTCTCATCAACGAGTCCAAGTACGGCTACGATGGTGTCGGCAATTTGCTCCGGCTTACCTTGCTGCGCTCGCCGGTCTGGCCCGATCCCAACGCCGACCGCGGCCGCCATCACTTCAGCTATGCGCTCTATCCGCACGCGGGCGACTGGAAGCAGGCAATGACGGTCCGGCGCGGCTATGACTACAACTACCGGCTGAAGGCGATGCAGGTTGAGGCGCATGCCGGCTCTCTTCCCGCCGAGCACTCCTTCGTGGGCATTGCCCCGGAGGATGTCGTCCTGACCGCGATGAAGAAGGCCGAGGACAGCCACGCTATCGTCTTCCACTTTTATGAGTGGGCCGGCAAAGGGGGCAGCGCTTCGCTGCGCGTGCCTCCAGGAGCAACGGGGGCAATCGAAACCAATCTGCTGGAGAAGCCGGAGGGCCAGGCGCTCTCCGTTTCCAGCGACCACGTGACGATTCATTTTCGGCCCTGCGAGATCGTCGCCTTGCGTGTCGATTATCCGGAGAGCGCGCATTGACCACGGAGGAAACTGCGCGTTGACCACGGCTCCGTGTGGCCGATATACTCAGGAGGAACCAAGCGGGAGTAGCTCAGTGGTAGAGCATCGCCTTGCCAAGGCGAGGGTCGCGGGTTCAAGTCCCGTCTCCCGCTCCAGCCTGCATGCAGGCGCGCTCTGCGCTGGCCTGAGCTTCCATTTCTGGTTTAAGATTTGCTGTTCAGGCGCGGTACCCAAGTGGTAAGGGAGAGGTCTGCAAAACCTTTATGCGTCGGTTCGATTCCGACCCGCGCCTCCACGATTTTTGGCCACTGAACCACTGAACCACTGAACCATCGGCTCGCGCCACCGATTCCCCTGACCCGGCGTGTCCCCGTCGGAATTTATCGATGCGACCCCTGAGATCGCGGAATCTGCGCCAGAATCCAGCGGACCAGTTCAACTCCCGCCGCGTAATTGTCGTACTCCTGTGGAAGCTTGCGCCCGTCGATGTACTCGTTGTAGAGCCACGGATCCACCATTGCGCAGACAGTTCCCTTCCCGTACCTGGCTGTCGCCATCAGAATATCTCCCGCATCGGTCAGTTGCGCGATGGCAGGCCCACTGAGTGACAGCGTTGAAACATCCTTCACATAGATCGTGTGCGGCTGACGAAAGATAGGCCCACCGCCGCTGATCGCGACCTTCCCCATCTCCCAGTGTGTCCCTTCGACGTGTTTGCGCAACACATCGTTGTAATGAATCCCAAACTTCGCGCCCAGCGTATTCAGGCCGTTCAGATCTGTATTGGCCGGGTCGTTGCCCATGATCGCGAGCAGGCCGCCGGCTTTGACCCACTCCGCGATCTGTTCGGCATCTTCGGGATGGATGAAATGAGGATTAGGATTCTTCGCGGGCGTATCGGGAGAAGCGATGATGTAGACTTGCGCTCGTTTCAGACCACCCGCAGTCGGCGTGCTGGTCAGCGTTTCTGTGTTCGCGCCGAAACTCCGGAAGATATGCCCGAACAGCGAGTAGCCCGAATCGCTCTGGTCTTCCCATTTGTAGTGGAACAGTTTTTCCTGGCCGAATGCATCATCGCGCTTCTGGCTGTTGAACCAGGCGTCCACCAGCACAGTGTCACCACGTCCCAGGCGCACACGGTCCGAGGTTTCCATTTCCGTGGATGCCAGCAGAAACGCACCAACGCCTTTTGCATCGTTCGTTGCCACTTTTTCACCGACATAGTAGTTGTAGCTTCCATCGCGGTAAGGACTGCCGCCCAGCCCGGCGGCCTTCACGGTATAAGTCAGCGAGACATCGTTCCCGTCTGTCCGCACAAAGTGGCCCAGGATGCCCTGATACCCACGCTGGGCAACCTCGAGATAACGCGGAGCCAGATAGCCGCGTCGCACGCCCTTCGCCAGCGCATAAACGAACATGCAGGACGCGGACGACTCGAAGTAATTCCCCGGCGCGCCAGGCCTATCCAGCACCAGATACCAGAGCCCCGTGGCTCGGTCCTGTACCTTCGCGATGGCCTCGGCGTCCCGGCGAAGTTGACTGAGTAACTCGTTGCGGCCTGGATCGTTCGCCGGATACCAGGAAAGCGTGTCGACGAGCGCCATCATGTACCAACCCATCGCCCGTCCCCATAACTGGGAGGAGAGCCCAGTCTCCTTGTTAGCCCAGCGCTCCTGCCTCGATTCGTCCCATCCGTGGTAGAGCAGGCCGGTCTTCGGGTCGCGCGCGTGCTCATCCATCAGCACGAACTGGTGCGTGATATCGCTGAAAACCTCCGCGTGATGAAACGTCGCCGCATATTCGGCGTAAAAAGGCTCCGCCATGTAGAAGCCGTCGAGCCACATCTGATTCGGATAACGTTGCTTGTGCCAGAATCCGCCGGACGGCGCTCGCGGCTGCGTCATCAGCTGCTGCCACAGCAAGGTGGCGGCCTTCGCATAACGCGGCTCCCTCGTCACGCCGTATAACAGCAGAAGCTGCCGCCCCAGCAGGATGTTATCGAGTTGCTTCTCCTCCGGCATCCAGGTCGCGATCGATCCATCGGCTCCGATGAAAGGATCCACCGAACTCCGGATATATCGGAAGTATTGGCCATCCGCGGTATTCAGCCAGGCGGCGTCGATCCCCTCCAACAGCGTTCCGAGTTCGTAGTTCCATTTCCAGGGAGTACCGGCGGGGGCAAAACGGCCCTCGGGCCAGCGCTGGATCGCAGCGTTCCCGGCGCGCTGCGACCAGGGCGACGCGCCGGGCACTGGCACGTCGTGCGTGGCGGCCGAAAGCGTGGAAACAAACAGAGCGATGGATACAACACGAGCCAGTTTCATGACGGCTGCCCGAATGTTCCTGCTCCCCTTCCCTGAATCGGGAAAGGTACGTTCAGAAACTCTATCAGTTCCGCCCTCGACCGACAGAGGAACTCCCAGGCTCGGCTTTTCGTAGTCATTATCAGGATGGAGCCGATCTACAGCTGGGACTGGGTCGAAGCGCGGGTCTCCGCGATCGCGTCGATGTGGAACGCCAGCGCGGCCCGAAGCCTGCCCGACGCCCCGCGCTTCACCGTCCGCGAGCAGCAGAAACGCGAAAAGGCCTGGGACGACGCGTTGCGGACCGTCGAGCGCGAACTGAAACGGGCTCGGCGGCATCGAAGCGGCTCGGGACGCCGCGAAATCCAGCAGCGGGTCACAGCGGCGTTCGCGCGATTCTCTGCCACCGCTCTCGATCTGCCCGACGACGCGATTGCCCTGCTGACCCAGGATTTTCTCCCGGCGGGCACGCAGCTGGCACGCTGGGCGCGTCAGTTCGATCCCGATCTAAGCATGCCGGACATCATCCAGGCATGCCGCAATGCCTGGACCGCGTGCGGCCTGCAGCCGCTGCTCGGCGTCCCGGTCGAGCTCACGCCCTCGATTCTTGGATACAGCCTGCTTTATCCCTACAGCGACAACTATCTCGACGGCGAAGACGCCACCGCCGAATCCAAGCTGCAATTCAGTCGGCGTTTTCGCCAGCGTCTGCAGGGAGAAGCTCTCGCGCCGGCCAATGCTCGCGAAGGCGCTGTGTGGGCGCTGGTGGAGCTCGTTGAGCGGCAATATCCGCGCTCCCTCTGTCCCGATGTCTTCGACTGCATGCTCGCCATCCACCAGGCCCAGGAAGGCAGCATCGCGCAGGTGAACAGCCATGGCTCCGACGCCGAGCTGCTGCGCATGAGCTGCGCCAAGGGTGGCACGTCGGTGCTGGCCGATGGATGTCTCGCGCGCGGCTGGCTCAACAACGACGAAAGCCGCTTCTCCTTCGAATGGGGCGTGTTGCTGCAACTTGGCGACGATCTCCAGGACGTGCGCGAAGACAGGCGGCGCGGCTCCGTGACGCTGTTCTCGGGCCCGGCTGCTAGGGGCGAGCTACTCGACGCTCGCGTGATCCAGTTACTCACCTTTGCCGAGCGCGTGGGCGACCATATGGAACAGCTCCCGAGCGGCAGCGCGATGCTGAAGAACCTGCTGCGGATGAGCTGGCGATCGCTGATCCTGATGGCGGTCGCCGCCTCGCATGAGCACTTCTCCCGCCCATTTCTTGACGAAGCGGAGCAGTTCTCTCCCTTCCGATTTGGATTCCTGCGCGAGCGGCGCGAGAAGCTGACGGCTCGGCACGGTTTGTATGCAATGCTCTTCGATGCGTTGGTGGCGCCCGAGGAGAGCGAGGAGGCTGGACTGCCGGTTTCCGGCATTCTGCGCCCGCTGGCTCGGCCTGCATGCTCGGCCCAGATGCCACCGGTTTGACTCCGTCCCGGCGCAACCTCGCCTGACTGCCGCTGATCCCCCTGAAACGCCTTTTCCCACTTACCGCCGGTCGCCTGAAACGCATCGCCGCCGCCTTGCACTAGCCTCTGACGGAGAGCGCCTGTGAACGCGGCTTTGAACCTGCCTTTGAAAGCACCTCACCGCCGCGCGTTACGACAAAAAAACTGAGCGGCCGGCGGCAAGTGAGGGTATAGTGGTCAACTAGCCGAAAGGCCGACTTCGCAGTTCCGGTTCCTGTTCCCGGCGGCTACTCCCCAGGTAGTTCAGACTTGTCTCAACAAACGAGAAAGGGATGGGTGACCCATGGCTTTTTGTGGGAAGTGTGGAACATCGATGGATGACGCTGCAACCTTCTGCCCCAAATGTGGGGCGCCGGCAGGCCCGGTCGCGGCTGTTCCGGTGGGCGCGCCGGCTCCTGGGCCGATCGTGACTACAGCGGGGGCGACGACCAGCGGTTTGGCTGAGAACGTTGCGGGCCTGTTGTGCTACGCCCTGGGCTGGCTGACGGGACTCATCTTCCTCCTCATCGACAAACGGCCCTTCGTGCGCTTTCATGCGGCCCAGTCGATCGTGGTTTTCGGAGCGCTGTTCATTCTCCGGATGGTCTTTTGGTTTGGCTGGTTCGGTAGCTGGGGACTGTTCTGGCTATTCACCATGCTCTCGCTGCTGCTTTCCCTCCTAACACTGATCGCCTGGATTGTGCTGATGATCTTTGCCTATCAGGGCAAGATGTTCGAGGTGCCGATTGCCGCCGGCATTGCGAAGAGCATCGCCGGGAACCCGAAGATTTAGACAACTGCTTGGCCCGACCGAGCCGGCCGCCATTCTTTCGCGGCTGGCCTCCGGATCCGCCTGGAACTGTTTAGGGAATCGGATTCCCACCGGATAGCCCGACTGATCGACCCACCCACGAAAGCGAGACAACCATGGCAGTTTTTTGCACCAAATGCGGCGCGACCCTTTCCGGGGACACAGCCTTCTGCACCAAATGTGGGGCGCCGGTAGCGGCCGCGGCGCCGACACCGGCGGCTTCTACACCCCAGGCCTATTCACCGCAGCCGTATGTGCCTCCGGCCTCGAACCCGCCGATGACGTCAACCTATGCGCAGCCGGTCGCAGTCGGGGCGCCGGTGAAGGGTGGGCCCAGCGCGCTGAAGATCATCCTGATCATCCTGGCCGTTTTTGTCGGCCTCGGGATCATCGGCGCCGCTGTGGTTGGGTTCGGGATCTATCGGATCTCGAAGGCGGTGCACGTGAGCAACGCCGGCGGCGGCTCGGTCGAAGTGAGTACTCCCGGCGGCACCATCAGCGCCGGCACTGTCTCTGTCAATTCCTCCGATCTCGGTGTGGACCTTTATCCCGGCGCAACGCAGCAGCAGGGCGCGGTGCGGTTCAGCACGCCCAACGGAACCGCCATCACTGCGACTTACGCGACCAGCGATCCGATGGACAAGGTCGTCGATTTTTATAAAGAGAAGCTCGGGGCGAGCGCTTCGGTTTTTCAAAGCGATAAGAGCGCCGTGCTTTCTATGAACAGCGACGACAAGAAAAACAGCGTGATGGTGACGATCAGCGCCGACACTCACGGCCAGACGAAGATCGGCATCCTGCACTCGAAGTCGAGCTAGTGGCCCGTCGCAGAGAGTTCGTTACCAGCATCTGCCTGCTTCTCACCGTGTGTCGGGTCTGTTTTGAAAGGGCACGGCTTCAGCCGTGCCGAAAATTGCCACCCACGGTCCGGCTTTCCCCGCCGAGGGAAGCATCTTCAGCACTCCGGGTTTTCCCCGTTGCAGTAACGTTTTCTTTGCGACAGGCCACTTTGCAGAAAACCTGCCCTTCATACACGCCTTTTTGTGGTGGATGGTAAGTGCCCGCTTGTCAGCGGTCATGGGTTCCCGCATCACCGTCGTGCACTCATCGAAGTCCGCTTCCTCCTTGTCAAGTTGAGCGGCTCGCGCCCGGAGGGCGTCCCCAGGCCCGTTCCGGGAAGAAGCCCAGCCGAAAACCCCAACCCCTGAAAAGGCCAGGTTCACCCCATAGCAAGAAGCGTGACCTCATCCCATCCGATTGCCAACAGGATTCGACCCCCTGTCAGCCCGAAAGTACCGTGCCTACACGACCCCCAGGCCCGTTCCGGGAACAAGCACAGCCGAAAACCCCCAACCCTGAAAAGGCCAGGTTCACCCCATAGCAAGAAGCTTGATCTCATCCTATCCGATTGCCAACAGGATTCGCCCCCCGGTCAGCCCGAAAGTACCGTGCCTGCTCATTCCCAATGCCCGTTCCGGGAACAAGCACAGCCGAAACACCGCCCCGTCTCCCCTCTGCGACCCTTCAGCTGCGCCCAGAGCCAACAAAATAGAATGAGACTCCGGCTGTGGAGCATCGAGAGGCTCTTCCGCCCGCAGATCCAACCCGCATCATCATTATGTCCATCCACCCCACATCCTTCTCCCTCATTGCCGCCACCACCCACCCCCTCTGTCCCCTCCCCCCGGACAAACTCGCAGCGGCCATCGCCCTCAGCCACACCCGCGCCGCCCTCTACTTCGGTGGAACCGCATGGCTCCTCCTGTCCCTTTGGATCCTCGTGCGCGTCGGCGCCGGCGCTGGCATCGCCCGCCTCGCCGCCCGCATCTCCTCGCGCGTTTGGATCCAGGGCCTCATCGTCATCCCCTTCTGGCTTATCATCCTCAGCGCGCTCGAAATCCCGGCCTCCCTCATCGGCCACAGCGTCAGCCTCCGCTACGGCCTCTCCGTCGAGCGCTGGCTACCCTGGTGGATCGACTGGCTCAAATCCACCGCGCTCACGCTCGCGCTCGGCATCGTTGTCGGCACCTTGCTGTATGCGCTTATGCGCCGCTCGCCGCGCCGCTGGTGGCTCTGGTTCTGGGCCTTCACCATCCCCGCGGAAGTCCTCGTCACCTTCGTCGCCCCCCTCCTCATCGATCCGCTCTTCAACCACTTCACGCCGCTCGCCGCCACCGACCCCGCCCTCGTCGATCAGCTCGAACGCGTCGCCGCCCGCGGCGGCCTCAGCATCCCGCCCAGCCGCATCTTCCTCATGGACGCCAGCACCCGCTACACCGGCGCCAACGCTTACGTTACAGGCCTCGGCGCGTCAAAGCGCATCGTCGTGTGGGACACAACGATACGAATCGAATCCCCGAACGAAATCCTCTTCACCTACGGCCACGAGCAGGGCCACTATGTCCTGCACCATGTCGCCAAAGGAATCGCCTGGTCCGCCCTCGTCATCTTCGTCTACTACTGGTTCGCCTTCCGCCTCATGCGCACCCTCGTCCACCGCTCTGGCGCGCGCTCGCGCATCGACGCCGTCCAGAGCTGGTCCTCCGTCGGCCTCTTCCTTTTCATCGCCTTGCTGTTGAACTTTCTCGCCCAGCCCATCGCCAACGCCATCAGCCGCAACATCGAACATCAGGCCGACATCTACGGCCAGGAAGTCATCCACGGACTCGTGCCCGACCCGCAGGCGACGACCGTCAGCTCCTTCTGCAGCGACGCCATCGTCTGGCTCGACGACCCAGCCCCCAACCGCTTCGTTGAATTCTGGACCTACAACCACCCCTCCACCGAAGAGCGCGCCGAATTCGCCGCCCACTACAACCCCTGGCTTCCCGCCCACCACCCAAAGTACGTCACAAAGTAGGGCGTCAGGCTGCTCTCCTGAGCGGTTTAGCGCGTTCAATGCGCTTGCGGCGCGCGGGGCTGTTCAGCGCTTCCCAAATCTCAATCCGCCGCTGGGTATTCAGCCAGAAGTCTGCGGTGTTGCCGAATACGCGTGAGAGCATCAGCGCCGTATCGGCCGTTACCGCCCGCCGTTCACGGCAGAGCTCGTTCATGTGTTTGCGCGGGATCCCCATGGCTCTGGCCAACTCGGTCTGTGTCAAACCGAGCGGCTCCATGAACTCCTTCGTCAGAATCTCCCCAACCCCAGCTGGCTTCCTCTTCGTGATCAGCATCTCTCTCACCCTTATCGGTAACTGTGGTCGTCCAGATAAATGCTGGACGCCTCGCCCCGTTCACTCTTCCAGCGAAAAATCAGCCGCCATTGCTCATTCACTCTGATCGAATGCCATCCCTCGAGTTTTCCCCTTAGTTTTTCAAATCGATTTCCTGGTGGAGACCGCAGATCGGCATCGCCGCTGGCATCGTCGACGATCTGCAGTTTCCGAAACAGGGATGCGGAGAGGCCTGCCGGCACTCTGCGGCTTGCCCGATCATCCAGAAAGAAATCCCGCAGCCATTTGTCGCGAAAGCTGAGAATCATTTCAGTTCGGCGATTGTACCACTGTACCGTGCTGCGGTACAACGCCCTTGCGTCGAACTACTGTCCCCCATCCTCCAGCGCCACCCGATTCACAATCCGCTGCAGCAACACCACCTTGAAGTTGATGTGGCTCGCCAGGTCCGGCACAAACTCCGTCACAAAGTTGCCGATCGGCGCGCTCGCCCAGCCGCTCGCAATGCGCTCTGCCCCAGGCCCCCATCCCATCCTCTGATACGGCACGTAGCTCACATCCACCGCCTCGTCGATGATCGATCCCGCAATCGTCGCGTAATTCAGCATCCCCTTACCCGTGTCGCTCGTCGTCCAGAACGGCTGATACGCGCAGTGTGCAATCCGCCGCATCAGCCCCGCATTCGGCATCCGGTGATAGTGCGGATCCTGATGATCGATCGACGGGATCAGAAACGTCCCCACAAACTCGCCCGTCATGTCCTGCGTCAGCGTCACCCCGCTCAGCTTCGCCCAACCCTTCACTCCCGGCCCGTAGAATGTGCTCGAATCCGACGCAATCGTGATCGCCGACGTCCCCCCGATCGTCAGCAGGTTAAAAGGATCGATAACCCCGTGGATCGCGATGATCCCCAGCTCGCGCGGCGTGTATATGTGAACCGCGTTCTGCGCCAGGTAATCTCCGAACACATCGGAACCAGGCTCGCAGCAACTCCGCAACGGAGCCGCCTCTGTGCACGCAGCCGCCGTGCATCCCTTCGGCAATGGAACATAATTGGGCTCCAGAACATTCAGCCCGCGCAGCGGCCGCGGCTCCGGAGGAAATGCTTCCTGACCGCCCCCCTCCGACGCCGCCGCCACCAGAGACGACGAAAATCCCGCGCCAGACCCCTCGCCAACGCTGACCACTACGTCATCCTTAGGTACAGGCGCATCGGGCAAATCCGTCTGCCCCCAACCCCAACTGACCCCCACCCACGCCAGCACCACACAACAGCAACACCCGCGCCACTGCGGACGCCGCCGCCTCTCTCCCCCTCGCGCCGCTTCCCAGCCGACCTCGCTTCTCCGAGATCCCGACAGACTCCGTGAGAGCATTCGCGCTGGATGTACCTCCTGGTGCGGCGCGCCGAGCCCTGATTCTCAGCCAAATGGGCCCGCGCCGGCCTGCCGCCTGCTATTCCCTGAGGGTACCGCCGAACCTCATCGCGTTCCAAATCAATCCGCACCCCGCGATTCCATTCCCGCCGAATCCTTGCTGTGTTTGCGGCTGTGCCAGGCATTCAGCGCGTCCGGCACAAACTCCAGAAACAAATTGTTCGCCGCGCTTCCCGCAATCGACGTCCCCCAGGTCTGCATCACCACATGCACGCTGCGGCTTTTGCTCGGATAGTAGGCCTGCGTCAACGCCGACGCCGCAAGGTGTCCGAAGATGTTTGAGAAATTGAAACTGTGGTGGCCGCTGTCTCTCTGTGTGATGAACGCGCGCTCCGCCGCCCATCCCGCGCGACCCAGATAGCTTCCCGACGCCTTCCGAAAATACCGCGGGTCTTCGCCCAGATACACCGGGAACAGGCTGCTGCAGAAGAATCGCATGCTCGCCTGCCGCACCAGCGCCGCCGCCACTCGCTTCCCAAACGCCGCGCTGTCGCTGCCATACGCCGGCGTGCCCGTCAGCTGCCCATATCCCGCTGATACAAAGGCGGGAAATGTCGACGACACGCGCGCCTCCTCATGCAGCCAGAAAACCCACTTGTCCCTGGGATACAGCTGCGGAATCCGTTCGCCCGGATCCACGTACTGAGCCCACTTCCGCTCCTCAAACGGAGCGTGCGTGATCGGGCTTGCCGCCTGTGCATCGGCTTGC
>Ga0181520_10005392_pt1 | contig 20452 bp, 15 predicted proteins | sample PEATcosm2014_Bin_29_FD_132451 | JGI IMG/M metagenome (GOLD analysis project Ga0181520, IMG submission 132451) | Peatland microbial communities from MTU Mesocosm Facility, Houghton, MI, USA - PEATcosm2014_Bin02_30_metaG | ecosystem: Environmental > Terrestrial > Soil > Wetlands > Peat | place... | reverse complement strand
TCACGCTCGACGGCCAGTTCGTGCAAACTCGCAGCGCAGACCACAACACGCACGCGACGCTCGACGAAGTGCAGGCGAGCCTGATTTTTTCGTACGTGATGAAAAGCCTGGCCCCGTACGGCGGCTTGAAGTACGACCACACGTGGATGGAATTCAAAAGCAAACGCAACGAAATGCAAGACAAACTCGACTGGGGCCTGTTCATCGGCTGCGATTACTTCGTGACGCAAAACGTGTTTTTCAACCTCGAGTTGACGATTTTCGCCGAAACGGCGGCGTTCTTGTCGACCGGGTACAAATACTGAGCGCGGAGCGGCGGTGAAGATTTTTCTGGACACGGCGAACCTTGACGAGATCCGGCGCGGCGTGGCGATGGGCCTGGTCGACGGCGTGACGACCAATCCGTCGCTGCTGGCCAAAACGGGCAAGAGCTTCGCCGAAGTCGCGCCCGAAATCACGCGGCTGGTCGCGGGGCCGATCAGCCTGGAAGTGATCGCCGACGACGCGAAAGGCATGATCGTCGAGGCCCGCGCCCTGGCGAAAATCGCCGGCAACGTCGTCGTCAAGATTCCGATGACCGAGGAAGGCCTGAAAGCGGTCGCGGCGCTCAAGGAAGAGGGCATCAAGACGAATGTGACGTTGATCTTCTCGGCGACCCAGGCGCTGTTGGCGGCCAAGGCCGGCGCGTCGTACGTCAGCCCGTTCGTCGGCCGCCTCGACGACGCCAGCAGCGACGGCATGGACCTGATCGACAACATCAAGACCATTTTCGACAATTATGGGTACGACGCGGAAATCATCGTCGCCAGCGTGCGGCATCCGCTGCACGTGCTGGAGACGGCGTTGATCGGCGCGGACATTGCGACCGTGCCGTTCGCGGTGCTCAAACAATTATTCACTCATCCTCTCACCGCGTTGGGGATCGAGAAGTTCAAAGAGGACTATCGAAAAATCCCTGACCGGTGACGGATACGCCTGACCATCATCCTTATTCTGGGCCGTGATCCTTCCCCCCCAAAACCCCGTCACGGCCCCTTTTTTTTGCCCAAATGCTGCCGGCCAAAGCCGCCAAGGGTTTGGCCGAGCGCGCCGGGTTGAAGGCCCTTTCGCCGGCTGCTAGTCTCTCCCGCGGGACGAGCCAGCCGTCCCGCGAATGAGAGGTTTGCCTTGACGCCGGACCGCGTGAAAAACCTATTGCAGCCGCCCGGGCCGGGGCATTGGAAACGGGTGCTGCTGAATCTCGGCGTCTGCGCGGGCGTCGCGGCGCTCGTTGCCGGCGGCGCGGCGTTGGCGGCGTACGAAGTGATCAAGAGCGGCCTCCCGAAGATGGACACCTTGGCCGATTACCGCCCCAACCTCGTCACTGAGGTGTACGACCGCGAGGGCCAACTGATCGGCGAATTCATGTACGAAAATCAGCGGCGGTACCTGGTCGCGGTGACCGACGTGCCGCAGCACGTGATTCAGGCGTTCGTCGCCGCCGAAGACCGGACGTTCTTCACGCACCACGGCCTGGATTACACGAGCATTCTGCGCGCGGCGTGGGCCAACCTGCACGCCCGCGAAATCAAGCAGGGCGGCTCGACGATCACCCAGCAGGTGGTGAAGAGCCTGTTGCTGTCGCCCGAACGCACCTACCTGCGCAAGGTGCGCGAGATGGTGCTGGCCAAGCGCATCGAAGACCGCCTCAACAAGAACGAGATTCTGCACTTGTACCTGAATCAGATTTACTTCGGCTCCGGCGCCTACGGCGTGCAGGCCGCGGCGCGGGAATTCTTCGCCAAGGACGTCGGCGATCTGACCCTCGCCGAGGGCGCGCTGCTCGCCGGCCTGGTGCAGGCGCCGGGGCGCTTCAACCCGCGCCTTCAGCCCGAAAAAGCGCGCGACCGCCGGCGCTACGTGCTCACGCGCATGCTCGACGACGGCTTCATCTCCCGCGAAGCCTTCGCGCAGGCCGAGCCAACGCCGCTGGGCGTGAAGGAGCGGCGCGACGTCACGCTGGAAAAGGCGCCGGATTACGTGGAGCACGTGCGCCGCGCGCTGATGAAAAAGTACGGCGCCGAAAAGGTGCTCAAAGACGGCTTGCGCGTCACCGCCGCCTGCGACCTGCGCCTGCAAGGGGTCGCCCGCGACGCGCTGAACAAGGGGCTGCGCGTGCATGCGCGGCGGCAAAACCTGCTGACGATTCCGGAGACCGTGCCGCAAAAGGATTGGCCGGCCCGCCTCGCCGCCTTGGCCCGCCAGAACGAAAACCTGCGACCGGACGAGGTGCACGAGGGCCTGGTGCTGACGGTCGACGACGAGGCCGGCTGGGCGCGAATCGATCTCGGCGGGCCGACGATCCGCGCGCCGTTCGCGCAGATGAAGTGGCCGACCAAGGTGCAGCGCGGCGACCGCGTCTTCAGCGTCGGGACGCTGCATCGCGTCAGCCAATTGCTGCGGCCGGGCGATCGCGTGCTGGTCTACCGGGAAAAAGCCGATCGGCCCTACACGCTGGCGGCCTGGCCGTCGGCGGACGGCGCGCTGCTGGCGATGGACGTCAACACGCGGCAGGTGCTGGCGATGATCGGCGGCAAGGATTTCGCGGGCAGCCAATTCAATCGCGCGGTGCAGGCGCGGCGCCAGCCCGGCAGCGCGTTCAAACCCATCGTCTATGCGGCGGCGCTCAACGCCGGCCTGACGCCCGCGACCGTGTTCGCCGACACCGCGCTCATCTTCGGCGACAACTGGCGGCCGGCCAACTACGACCACACGTTTCACGGTTACATGACGCTGCGGCAGGCGCTGACGCACTCGGTCAACACCGTGACGATCCGCGTCGCGGAAATGCTCGGGGTGGATTACATCGTCCGCTTCGCGCGCCGCCTCGGCCTGCTCGAGCTGCACGGCGGCGACCTCTCGATGGCCCTGGGCACCTACGAGGTGACGCCGCTGGAACTGGTCAACGCCTACGAGGTGTTCGCCACCGGCGGCAAATGGGGCGAGCCGGTGTTCATCCGGAAAGTCGCCGATCGCTCGGGCGCCGTGCTGGAAGACGCAACCCTCAGCGATTTCGTCGAACAGCCCCCGCCGATGACCGGCGTGCCCGATCTGCGCCGCAACCGCGTCGTCGACCAGCCGCCGGCCGACGCCAACGAGGCCGTGCCCAAGCCCCCGGCCGACGATCGGCTCGTCGAGTTCCTGCACAGCTTCGCCGTCGGCCCGAAGCCCGCGCCGACGCCCTCGCCGGCGGCGCCGCAGCCGCAGGAAACGCCGGAGCCCCGCGGCGAGATTCCGGCCCGCGTCGCGCAGGAAGGCCGGCCGTTCTGGCGGCAGGTGCTCGACCCGCAGGTGGCCTACGTCATCACGACCATGCTCCATAGCGTCGCGACGGAGGGCACGGGCGCCCGCGCCAGCGCGCTCGGGCGGACCGTCGCGGGCAAGACCGGCACGACCAGCGATTACAAAGACGCTTGGTTCGTGGGCTTTTCGCCGCAGGTGATCGCCGGCGTCTGGGTCGGCTTCGACAAGGGCGGCCTGACGCTGGGGTCCGGCGAATCCGGCTCGTCGGCCGCGCTGCCGATCTGGATCGATTTCATGAAGGTCGCGCTCGAAGATCAGCCGAACATCGGCTTCACGCCGCCGCCCGGGCTCGTCTACGCGCGCGTCGATCCGCAAACCGGGCTGCTGGCCCAGCCCGACGCGCCCGGCTACAACGAGGTGTTCGTCGCCGGCGCCGAGCCGACCGAGTACGCGCCGAGCGCCGCGGCGCCGCAGCCGCAGGATTTCTTCAAATTCGAAATCGAGGGCGATCGATGAAGCGGCCGCTCGCGCCGCCGGCCGTTTTCGCCGCCCTGGGCATCGCCGCGGCGGGTTTCTGCCTGCGCCTCGCCGGCGCGACCAGCCGCAGCCTCAACACCGACGAAGTCTATTTCGCGCTGGCGGCGCGCCAGGGCGCCGTTTGGCGATCGGTGCTCGCCGACGTGCACCCGCCGCTATACCAGCTCTTTTTGAGCGGCCTCATGCGGCTCGGTTTTTCGGAAACGGCCTGGCGGCTCGCCTCCGCGTTGTGCTGGGTCGGCGCAGGTCTGTTCGCCTGGCGCCTCGGCCGGCGGCTGGCGGGCGAAACGGTCGGGCTGCTCGCCCTGGCGCTGCTGATGGTGGCGCCGCAAGGCTATTCGCTGAGTCTGATGGTGCGGACGTACGCGCCGGCAACGCTGCTCGCGTCGTGGATGATGTGCGAGTTCGCCGCGCTGATCGACCAACCCGACCGGCGCCGCACGCTGCGCCTCGCGGTCGCGGCGGCGCTCGCCAGTTACTGTTTTTACTACAACCTGCTGCTGCTCGCGGGGCTCGCGGCGGCGGGCTGGCGGCTGCGCCGCCAGGGCCGCGCGGCCGGCAAACGAGCACTGCAGGCCGCCGGCTTGGCGGGTTTGCTGTTCGCGCCGTGGCTGCCGCTGTTGCTTGCGCAATATCGCAATTCCCTGGGCGCGGGCTGGCTCGAACTGACGGCGTCGCCGCGCGAACTGCTGCGCCGGACGGCGCAATTGCTCGCGCAGGCGGCGGGCGTCGACGGCGTGGAAACGGCCGTGCGCGCGGTCGCGCCGTGGGCCGCGGGGGCCTGCGGCACGGCGCTCATCTTCGTGCTGCTGGCCTGGGGCTACGGGCGGCTGCGGCGCGCCGAACCGGCGGAGGCCCGCGGGCGCTTGTTCGCGGTCGCGCTGCCCGTGGCGGCGACCGTGGCGTTGGCGCTGGTCGCGCACACGGTGTTTCACGCGTTTTTCGCACTGCACTACTTCACGATCCTCGCCGCGCCGGTCGCGGTGCTTGCCGTCGCGCCCTTTGCGCTGGCCCGCCGCGGTTTCGTCGCGGGCGCGCTCTTCGCCGTGCTGCTGGCCGCCGACGTCTTCAGCCTGCCGGCGGCGGCCCGCGTCGGCGACGAGCCCCTGCGGCCGGCCGTGCAATGGATCGACGCCCGCCTCGGGCCGGACGATCTGGGTCTCGGCGTCGCCTGGTTCGCCGCCGACGCTTACCGTTTTTACGGCGCCGGCCGGGCCGTCGTCGGCGTGCCCATCGATCTGCGGTCCGCCGGCGACCGCCCGGCGCCGCGCGTGCAGCCGGGGATCGCCACGGCGGCGGACCTCGAGCGGCTGCGGCCGTTGCTGGCGCGGCCCGCGCGCGTGGCGCTCTTATTGACGCACGAAAACTGGCGCGAGACCGATCGCGGCGTCGCGCTGATCAAACAAGCGTTGACGGCGGCTGGCTTCACGGCGGCGGAAAAAGCCGCGTGGCCGCCGTTCGCGACCCAACCGCCGGTGCGGGCCGAGATCTGGCGCCGCCCGCCCGGCACGGAGGCCCGATGAACGCAAAGAAATCGTTGGTGGTCCTGATTACGGGTTGCTCGACCGGCATCGGCCGGGCCCTGGCCGCGGCCTTCGCGCGCGCCGGCCATCAAGTGATCGCGACGGCCCGGCGGCCCGAAACCCTCGCCGACCTCGACCCGGCGCCGCTCGCCGCGCTGCCGCTCGACGTGACCAGCGCCGCGTCGATCGCCGCGGCGGTGGAAGCGGCCGCAGCCCGCGCCGGCCGCATCGACGTGCTGGTGAACAACGCCGGCTTCGGCCTGATGGGCCCGGCGCTCGAACTGCCGCCCGACGAACTGCGCCGCCAGCTCGAAACGAACGTCGTCGGCCCGCTGGCCGTGGCGCAGGCCGTCGCGCCGCTGATGATCGCGCAGGGCGGCGGCGTGATCGTCAACGTCGGCAGCGTCTCGGGCGTACTGACCACGCCGTTCGCCGGCGCCTACTGCGCCTCGAAAGCGGCGCTGCACTCGTTGACCGACGCCTTGCGCATGGAACTCGCGCCGTTCGGCGTCGAGGTCATGTGCCTGCAGCCCGGCGGCGTGGCCTCGCATTTCGGCGACACGGCGGCGCAGATCGTCGGCAAAATCCTGCCGCCGAATTCACGTTACGCGTCGATCGCCCGCTTCATCGAAGGCCGCGCCCGCGAAGGGCAGCGCGGCGCCATGGCGGCCGACGAATTCGCCGGCCATGTCGTCGAGGCCGCAACCCGGCCGCGACCGCCGGCCATCTTCCGTCTCGCGGCCAACTCGATCCGCCTGCCGCTGTATCGATGGCTGCTCCCGGTCGGTCTGACCGACCGCATCCTGACCAAACGCTTCGGCCTCGATCGCCTGCGCGCGCCGGCCGCGGGCGAAAAGATCGGCGGGTAGGGGCCGGATAAGCGGCCCGGCCGAGCTCGGTACATGGCCGGAAAAGTTCCCTCCGTATTCCGCATGCCGCACTCGGCATTCCGTCCAAATGGCGAATGGCGAATGGCGAATGGGGAATTCCCGGCCGGCCGGTCTGCATTCCGCATTCCGCATTCGGCATTCCGCATTCGGCTGATGGCCGCGCCGCGCGACAGTGTCTAAAATAGCAGCAGGTTTCGCCGAAAGGAGGCGCGGATGGCCTATTGTCCGAGTTGCCGCATCGAATATGTCGCCGGGGTCGCCAAATGCCTCGATTGCGGCGCGGATCTGGTTGAGGCCTTGCCGCCGCCGGTCGTAGACGTCAATGAATCGCTCGACGAGATGACCGTGCTGGCGGATCGCCGCGGCGCGTTCGAGACGCGGCTGATCGTCGCCGAACTCGAAGCGGCGGGAATTCCGTACGTGCTCGCCGGCGATGTCGTCGGCGCCGTGCTCATCTATCCCGCGCAGGATGGCAAAATCCTCGTGCCCCGGCATCGCCTCGCCCGCGCGAGAGAGATCCTCGTCAACGCCATCGACGCGCCGGCCCCGGACACTGCAGAAATCGGCCAAACCGCGGCCGGCGACGCCGGGGAACGGGCGGTCTCCTTCTGCGACCGTTGCGGCGCCGAAGTTCCGCCCACCGCCAAGAAATGCCCGGGGTGCGGCGAGCCGTTCGAAAATTCGTGACGCCGGCGGCAAACCGCCCGTTGGCCTCTTGATTGTGAGCCGTAAATACAAGTATTAATAAGGCTGGGAAGGGTGCGGACAGCGATCGCGCGTTCACACGGGGTCCGCCGCTGAAAACGCCTCACAAATCGTGCGACGGGCGGAGGTGTGTGGCGCCAAAAGCGCGGCGGCGCGGCGGTTCGTTGCACGTCGCGCCGTGAATCAATCGCGAAAAGAGGTGCGTCATGACGCAGGCCCAAAACAAGAGCCCCTACGCGCCGCTCATTACCGCTTTCGGCGCGCTGATGCGCAAATACACGATGTATCCGCCGGGGCACGCCGTCGTCGAACAGGGCCTGAACCAAGTCATGGTCTATTTCCAGCGCTACTTCGAGCGGCTGCAGACGCTGGCGATCGGCATCGGCAGCGACCGGCTGTACATCGAAGACCAGGAGTTGTTGGACGACGAATGGATGGGCTCGTTCATCAGCGTCCTGCACCAATACGGCGTCACGCAAATCAAATTCCAACGCGGCCTGACCCGCGAGAACATGAGCATATTTTTCGAAACGCTTTCGGTCGATCCGCTGACGGCGGCGGAAGCGGGCGGTTATAAGGAACTGCTGCTTTCCCGCGGCGTCACCTCGATCGACATCGCGGTCATCGACTACAAGTTGCGCGAGCAGGATTTCGACCACGCCGGAGCCGACGCGTCCGACGCCGAAATCTGGAAACGGCTCGCGCGCGGCTGGCAATACGAGGAGGACGAGGATCGCCAGTCGGCCACCGCTTTCGCGAAAGACCTGCTGGCCAACGCCGTCCGCCTGTCCCACGCGCTCAACAGTGCGTTTTCGGCCAAAGGCCGGGCGGCGGACGCCGGCAAATTCGCCGAATCGTTTCTCGAGATGGTCGCTTCGATCACACCCGATCCGCGGACGACCGACGCCGATTCGATGAAAGCCTTCCAGACCCAAATCCAGCGCGTCATGGAGGGCACGAACCCGAAGGCCATGTATTTCTTGCTCAAGAAAATGGCGGTGGAAGCCAAGACCGTTGCGGCCAAGGGCGGGGCCGCGATGCCGGGGGCCATCGAACGAGTCGGTGCGCGCAAACTCGCGCGCGGCATCATCAAGGGCTACGACCAGAGAGACGACAACGTCCGCGATTTGGGCAAGGTCTATCAGGAATTTGTCGGCCAGGGCCGGGAAAAGTCCATTCTGACGGAAATCCGCAATCTCGTGTTCGACACCGACAACAAGCACGACGTCTCGTTGGTCAACATCTCCAAGGAACTCGAGGAGATAGCGTTGGCCGATCCGAGGCTCCGGCGGCTCCAACAAACGTTGGCGAACGCGGCGCAGGAACAGCAATCGCGCGAGCAAGCGGTCCGCGACGTCCTCGAGCAACACTACCGCAAAGACGACCCCGACGTGCTCGTCGATTTCGACCCGGCGCGGATCCAGGATTCGTACTGCCGCAACCTGCTGGTCGCGCTGGACATGGTTCAGAAGTCCGACAGTTACGCGCTGTACGCCAAAAACCTCGACGCCATGATCGGCGATCTGATTCGGTCGCAGCAGATCTCGCTGGCCTATTCGATGGTCCAGACGTTGTCCCGGCACGCGTCCAATCCCAACGAGAACAGCGTTTCGTGCCGCACCGCGCGTCAGGTTTTGCAGGATTTGCAGCAGGAATCGCTGGCCGCCGACCTTATCGCGGCGGAACACGATTTGGGCAAAGAACACGGCGCGCAGATCCGCGATCTGTTGGTCCACATGGGCCCGGCGGCCTTCGAGCCGATCGTCAACGCGCTGGAGACCGAGTCGGATCGCAACGCGCGCATGTTTCTGCTCGGCATCCTCCAGGAAAGCGGCATGCGGGTGGCGGACCTCATTCGCGGAAAATTGCAGCACCCCGACTGGCACATGGTCCGGAACATGATCAACCTGCTGATCAAACTGCAGCCGAAAGATCTCATCGACAGCCTGGAGATGACCGTCGAACATCCGGAACCGAAGGTCCGCAAAGAAGTCGTGAAGGCGCTGACTTCGACGCAGGGCGCGCGCGCGGTGCCGCTGCTCGCGAAACTCATCCACGATCCCGACGAAAGCGTGCGCCATCAGGCGATCATCAATCTCGGGCAATTCAAGATGGTGGACAGCGCGGCGCCGCTGCTGATCGAAGCGCTGCGCCCCAAGGAGTGCTTCGACGGCGACGTGCAGGCCGAAGAATTGGCCATCCGCTCGCTCGGCTCGTTGAAGGCGCCGCAAGCCGCGGAGGTGCTCGAGAAGTACGTCACCAACGTCCATTTCTACCAACGGCCTGACGAAGATCTGGTCGCGCTCGCCGCCAAATGCCTCACCACGCTCGGCGACGGCGCCGGCCTGGCGGTCTTGGAAAAAGGCGCGAAGAGCTGGAACGCGACGATCAAGCGGATCTGCAAGAAAAGCCTGGCCGACGCGCGGGCGCGGGAGGGCAACTGACCATGCCGCAGATTCAGCCGACCAAGATGTTGCAATCCGAGGAATTGGTGAAGATTTTCTCGTCCGCGGTGCGCTCTCGCGCGATGTACCCGGAGAAACATCCCATCCTCGAAGCCAATTGCCAGCGGTTCATCGACGCCTACACGGTGCTGCTCGGCGAGGACAGCGACGAGTGGACGATCGTGCTGCTCGGCGGCGAATTTCTCTACGAAAAGGTCCCGCTGGCCAAGGTGTCGGAACAGGCCCAGCCGCTGTACCGCGCGATGACCAGCCGCCAGATCGAGTCGATCACCGTGCTCCGCGGCGTTACGCCCAACGAGTTGGCGAGCTTCGTCAGCCTGCTCGTCGAGAACGTCAATTATTGGAAAGAAATGGCCGACGTGATGGGGACGATCGAGGAAGCCGAGGTCCCGCACATCCTGTTCAAGCGCGTGGAGATCGCCGGCGAATTGCGCGAAATCTCGACGAACACCGACGCCGCGGACGCGATCTACGCGGCGCTGAAAAAGGCCCTTACCGACCTCGTTGTCGCGATGCTCACGCCCAACGCGAAGCTGAACCTGGAGCCGGTCATCGCCGGGCGCGCCCAATTGGCGCAGGCGCTCGCGGACGACCGCTTTGCGATGCTCTCGCGCCTGCATCCGCGCCACGCGCCCGACGATCTGATCGGCCACGCCATCAACACGGCGATCATTGCCTACGTGACGGGCCAGGAGATGTCCGCCACGACGGAGCAGTTGGACGAGCTGCTGCTCGCCGCGTTCGTTTTCGATTTGGGGTTGCTCGACATCCCGCTGAAAATCAAAGACGGCGTGCTGCGCGCGTCGGCCGACAAACGCATTTACCTCGAACACCCGATGCGCGGCATGGGCGTGATCTCCCAACTTCCGGAGGCGCCGACGCTGGCCTTTGTGGCGGCGTTCGAGCACCATTGCCGGTTTGACGGCAAGGGCTTCCCGCAGTTGCCAACCAACCGGAAAATGAATTTCGTCGCCGCGCTGATCGCCGCCGCGAGCGAATACGACAAGCTGCTCAACGCCGACCCGCTGCTGCGCACCGAGGACGTCGCCCATCGCCTGGCGGACATGGCCGGCGCGGAGCTCGAGCCCCGCGTCGTCGGCCATCTGTTGACGACCCTCGGCGCCTACCCGCCGGGCACGCACGTCAAACTGACCAATGGCGAAACGGCCGTCGTGCTCGAGCCCAACGCCAAGAACGTTTTCCGCCCGACGGTCCGGGTGCTCCGCCACCCCGACGGCACGCCTTGCGCGACGGAAATTCGGCGCGAACTCACGCTCCGGCAATCGGCGGCCGGTTCGTATTTCACGTCGGTCGGCCGCTCGCTGCTGCCGAGCGAAATCAACGCCTGACGCGCCGGTTTTCGTTCGCGCCTTTCGCGAGACGCCAACCGCCCGGAGATTACCAATCGGCCCCGAGTTGAGCGTTTCTGCCGTCGCCGCGCCTGTTGAAAATAAGCGCCTTTTGCGGCGTGCGACCCCCTTGCCTCCAACCGTCGGTTCGGTCTATAAAGGCGCAACTTTCAAGGAGGACCTGTTATGGGCAAAATGACTCGGCGCGAGTTTATCAAGCTTGCCATGACCAGCGGCGCCGTAGCGGGCGCCTCCCTCACGGGGATGGGGGAGATCGCCAAAGCGTTGGCCGCCAGCAAGGCGTTGCCGCCGGTGTTGTTTCTCCAGGCGCAATCCTGCTCGGGCTGCAGCGTTTCGCTGTTGAACACGATGTATCCCGATGTGGCGAAAGTCATTACCGAAATCATCAGCTTCAAGTATCACATGACCCTGATGGCCGGGACGGGCGACACATCCACCGCCGTGCTCGAAGAAATCATGGCCAAGAAGAAGGGCGAATATCTGCTCCTGGTCGAGGGTTCGATTCCGACCGGCGACGGCCATTATTGCATGCTCGGCGAGAAAAACGGCAAGCCGATCCTCTTCAACGAATTGGTCCTCGATTTGGGCAAGGCGGCGCACGCGGCCGTCTCGATCGGCACCTGCGCCTCGTACGGCGGCATTCCGGCCGCCAAGGGCAGCCCGACCAAAGCGGTCGCGATGGGCAAGTGGTTCAAGGACCACGGCGTGACGACGCCCGTGATCAACGTCCCCGGTTGCCCGCCGCACCCGGATTGGATGGTCGGCACGCTGGCGCACGTCGTGCTCGGTTACGGCATTCCGCCGCTCGACGACAAAGGCCGGCCGAAGATGTTCTATCCGGACACCCACGAGAATTGCCAGCGGTACAGCTACTTCCAGAGCAATCAATTCGCCAAGGATTTCGGCGAATCGCTCTGTCTGGCGAAGCTCGGTTGCAAAGGCCCGATCTCCGGCTGCGACATCCAAAAACGCGGCTGGAACGGCGACATGAACCAGTGCATCACCTGCGGCGCTCCCTGCATCGGCTGCACCGAGCCGACCTTCCCGGATCACGCCGGCGACGGTCTGCGCGGCGCAATTGCGAGCCTCAACCTCTCGACCGTGAAAACGGCGTAACCAGAAGGGAGCACGCTCATGGCAACCCAGAAAATCGTGATCGATCCCATCACCCGGATCGAGGGCCATCTGAAAATAGAAGTCGAAACCAAAGACGGCAAAGTGGCGAACGCCTGGTCCGCCGGCCAGATGTTCCGCGGCTACGAGAAGATCCTCGCCGGCCGTCATCCGCTGGACGCGCAGCACATCACGATGCGCATCTGCGGCGTCTGCCCCGCCGGCCACGGCCACGCCGCGACGCTGTGCCTCGACGACGCGTTTCACATCACCCCGCCGAAGAACGGCCGCCTGGCGCGCAACCTGATTCTCGGCGCCAACTATCTGCAATCGCACATTTTGCACTTCTATCACCTGACCGCGCTCGATTACGTCGACATCAAGGCCATCGCGACGTACAGCGGCGCCGACCGCAAGCTGGGCGGCGTCCGCGATTGGGTGCTGGCCGCGCTCGATCAGGCGAAGGCCGGCGAACCCGTCGCCGTCGGGCCGTTCCTGCCGCGCTGGGAAGGCCCCTTCTACATCAAAGACCACGACATCAACGTCGCGTTGATCGCTCACTATCTGCAAGCGCTTTGCAAACGCCGCACCGCCCACGAGATGGTCACCATCTTCGGCGGCCGCATGCCGCACATGATCGCGCTGGTGCCCGGCGGCGTCGCGCAGCAACCGACGGTCGACCGCATCGTGCAGTACAAAATGCGCCTGGCCGAATTGATCGACTTCATCGACAACGTGTACGTGCCCGACGCCCTGGCCCTGGCGAGCCTCTTCCCGGAAGCCGCGAAAATGGGCGCGTCGTACGGCAACTACCTGTCGTACGGCGTGTTCGAGGAAACCGAAGACGGCAAGAAACGCTTCCTGCCGTCGGGCGTCGTGATCAACGGCAAGCTCGAGGAGTTCAATCCCGCCGGGATCGTCGAAGACGTCAAACATTCGTACTACAGCTCGCACAGCGGCCTGGAGCCGTTCAAGGGCGAGACCGAAGCCGCCCCCGAAAAGAAAAACGGCTACTCGTGGCTGAAGGCGCCGCGTTACAACGGTCTGCCCATGGAAGTCGGCCCCGCCGCCCGCATGATGGTCGCCTACATGAAGGGCGTGCCGGAAGTGAAGACGGCGCTGGACGCCGTCACCAAGAAATTGGGCGTCGGCCTTGGCGCGCTCAACTCGTCGTACGGCCGGCACCTGGCCCGTGCGGTTGAGTGCCAGATCCTGGCGCACAAGATCGGCGACTGGCTCGGCGCGCTCGAGCCGGGCAAACCGTTCCACACGCCGTGGGAAGTGCCGAAAGAAAGCAAAGGCATGGGCCTGACCGAAGCCGCCCGCGGCGCGCTCGGCCACTGGATCGTGATCAAAGACGGCAAGATCGCCAATTACCAGGCCGTCGTGCCCACCACGTGGAACGCCGCGCCCCGCAACGACAAAGACATGATGGGGCCGATCGAAAAGGCGCTGATCGGCGTGCCGGTGGCGGACGCCGCCAACCCGATGGACCCGGCCCGCGTCGTGCGCTCGTTCGACCCCTGCATCGCCTGCGCCGTGCACGTCGTCGAGGCCGGCAAGGAACTGGCCGCGTTCCGCGTTTCTTGATTTTTCGCTGCACCGACCAACGAGATGGGGCGGCGCCCCATCTCGTTTCTTTTTGAGCGGGCCATGGAACCGACAATCCTGATTCTGGGTTTCGGCAGCCCCCTGATGACCGACGACGGCGCCGGCCCGCGGGCGATCGCGCTGCTGCGGCGCATGGGCCTGCCGGAGTTCGTCGCGGCGCACGACGGCGGCGTCAGCGCGCTAGATGCGCTGCCCGACATCGAAGGCAAACGGCGGGTGCTGATCGTCGACGCGGTGCGCGGCGGCGGGCCGCCGGGGACGATTTACCGCATCCCGCTGGGCGAACTGCGCACGCCGGCGCGGCCGCTCTTGTCGCTGCACTCGTTGAACTTGCTCGACGCCGTCCGCTTGTGGGAACTGCAGCTCGCGGAACTGCCCGAGATCGTCATCTTCGGCGTCGAGCCGGAGCGCACGGACCTGGGCCTGGAATTGACGCCGGCGGTCGAGCAGGCGCTGCCTGAATTGTGCCGCCTGATCGTCGCGGAATTGCCGGCCGAAGACCCGTCTCGCTAATAAATATGATATCTACATTCAACAGCGCGGCCGACGCGGGCGGCCGGCGGTTATTTCGCGCGTCGCTTGACAATCCCGCGGGCAAACTTAAATAGTTCGTATGAATCGCACGAAGTTGACGATTGCAATCGTTCTGGTGTTGCTGGCGGCGGCGCCGGCGTGGCCGCTGGAGTTGGAGGCAGCCCCCGCGAAGAGCGCGCCGGCGGCGGCGGCCGGCGGCGACCCGTATACCGGGCATATTTTCGGCCTCGGCCTCGTCGGGGGCGTGCCGATCGGCGTCAGCGGCAAGGTGTTCGTCGCGCCGGATCACGCCATCGCGGTCACCGCCGGGTGGGATTTCATTTATGGCGGCTTCAGCGGCATCATCGACTACCTCTACCATTTTCACGACGTCATTAACAACGATACGGTGATGTTCCGGCCCTACGTCGGCGCCGGCTTCGATCTCGCGGATCGCTGGGACCCGTGGGAAACCCATCGACAAAATCGAAACCGGCAGACGGATTACACTTTTGGGCTCGCCCCGCGGGCGACGGGCGGCGCGACGGTCATGTTCCGCAAGTTCCGCCTGGAAGTGTTCCTCGAAACCTCGCCCGGCGGCTGGGTTTACCCCCACGGCGAATTCTATTTCGGCGCGATGGCCGGGGCCCGCTACTTCTTCTGATTCATGGTCTCGCTTTCACCCGCGCGGCGATTTGGCGGCGCTTGCGCCACGCCCCGCGCCAACCCGCGGCCGCCATCCGCCAAGCGACGGCGAATCCGCGAACCGTCAGGCTCTTCCAGAGCAGCCGCGCCGTCTCACGGGGGACCAGGCAAAGCAAGTAGGTCCAGCCGCGGGCGCCGTCCTCGTTGGCGAGCAGCAGCAGCCAGCGATTGACGAACGCGCGAGCGGCCAGCGCCGGCCCGCCGCGCGCCGGCAGGTTGCGGCGGTGTTCGCAAACGGCGCGCGGTTCGTACAGGAAGCGCCGGCCGAGGCGGCGAGCCCGCCACGCCACGTCGACGTCTTCGTAGTAGGCGAAGAACTCCTCGTCGAGAAATTGGCCGGCCAGCGAAACGTCGGCGATCGCCTCGCGGCGCCAGAGCGCGCACGCGAAACTCGGGCCGAAGATTTCGCCCGGCGCGTCGTATTGGCCGCCGTCAATTTCCCCCTCGCCCCGGTCGTGCGGCGCGAGGCGGCGGCGCGCGAGGACGATGCCCGCCGAGTCGATCCGCCGCGGTTCGCCGGCCGTCGCCGGTTTGAGCATTTTGGGCGCGACGCCGGCCACGTCGGCCGGCGCGCTCGCCAGCGTTTCCAGCAGCCGGGCGAGGCAGCCGGGCAGCAGCCGGGCGTCCGGGTTGAGAAACAGGACATACGGCGCATCCGTCAACGCGAGCAAGCGGTTGTTCGCGGCGCAGAAGCCGACGTTGCTTTCGCTGCGATGAAGCACAACCTCCGCGTGGCGGGCCGCGATTTCACACGTGCGATCGCGGCTGGCGTTGTCCCAGACGTGAATCTCACAGGGCGCGCCCTGCGCCGCAACGGCCGCCAGCGCGGTCTCCAGGTCGGCCTCGCCGTTGTAAGCGACGAGCAAGACGGCGACTTCTGGCGGCATGTCCAGTCATCCTTTTGTGAAGCGCCCGGCCATGATACGTCGCCGGCCGAATCGACGACAGGCCCTCCGGTTGCAGAGCAGGGCAAACGCATCTACGCACCCAACACTTTTCTTAGGTAGTCGCCGTCCCATCCGGCCATGAGCCTTTTGCTGCGGATGCTGAGTTTGGTTGCCGACATGCCAAAGCTGGCCAAGCCCTTCCGGCGGCGGCGGTCGACGAATCAGGCGATATCCGAGGTGCACCAACAGCGCCGGGTTTCGACGCGACCGTGGCCGGCGTCCACCGTCTGTCGATCGTGACGATGCAGCCGGTCAAGTCCAAGACGCGCGGCAACTCGGGGATGGCGTTGATTTCGTTGCTTTTGTCGTCCACCTTGACCTAGCCGAGGGCAGTCGGTTCTGGGCGGCCCAGGCGCTGACAAACAATCCATAAAGGCGCGCGGATCGATCGCGGCGAAAACGCGGTTATACGTGTCGTGCGACGGAATGCCGTTCGGAAGTTCCAGAACCGTGCTGAGCCACCGGCGCTGCGCCAGGCCGAAGGTCTCCGTGTCCGTGAATCCCGCGCCCCCGCAGTCCAGGCAGCAGACGCCGATGACCAGGATGTCGATCAGTTGGCGCAAGCGGCCGAGATCGGGGAAAAGGAAATCTGCCGCCACAGAGCGGCGTCCGTCCGACCAGACCTAAATGTACGGCGTTTACCCTGAACGAGCGGAGCGTCGCCGCCGGCCACGCGCCGCGCGCGGCCTGCCCCGTGCCCACGACTTCGCTCGGGGGAAGCTCCGCGAGGGGTCGGCGCCCCATTAGCGCCAACTTGACGTTTTTGAGGAGCGGAAATCGGAATGTAGAATGTTGAATGGCGAATGGCGAAATTCGGGCGGCGTCGGCAATTCGCCATTCGCCATTCTTCATTCTCCATTGTGCGGGGAACGAGTTCGTAAAAATCGATCAGTCGGAGAATATCAACAGGCTCTGAATTGCCGGGCGATCATCTTTGCAAATGGCGCGAAAGACTACGTCCCGTCGGTCCCATCGGTCCCACACGTCCCAGACCTCCCGCATTCCGCATTCACCATTCCCTATTTGCGCTGCGCCGCGGTCACTTCGCCGGCGGGCCTGCATAATGCAAAATCACGCCCTTGTCGCCGACGGCGAACACGTCGTTCAGGCCTGTTCCCCAGACGGCATTCAGGTACGGCTGGCCGGCGAGGGCGGTCAGCGACCACATGACCCCGTCGTAGTGGACGACCGAACCTTGGTAGGCGAAGTTCACATCGGTGAATGAACCGACGATGAAAACGTCGCTCGTGGAACTGCCCCAAATGCCATTCGGATAGCCGGCCGGGCCAGGCAATTGCGTTTCCGCCCACGAGGCGCCGTCGTAGACCAACGCCGAAGCCAGGCAGGGGCCCGCGGCGCCGGTACACCCGGCGGCGAGCACGTCGGACGCCGAGAGGCCCCAGATCGCCGACACCGTCGCGTACGACGAAACGTTCATGTCGGTCCACGTCGCGCCGTCGTACTGGAGGATCGTGCAAACGTCCGCCGCGCCCAAACCGCCGCCGGCGAAGGCGTCCGAGCCCGATGCGGCCCAGACGCCAAACAGGTCGTTCTGCGAGGTCCCGGTCATCTGCGTCCAGGTGGCGCCGTCGTAATGCTCGATCTCGATCGGCCCGTTATTGCCGACGGCGAAAACATCCGAGGCCGATGTGCCGTAAACCGCCGCCAATCCGGTGTCGGGCGCCCCGCCTTTCCCCGGCGCCGACCACGCCGAACCGTCGTAATGCAAAATGCCCGCGATCCCGACGGCAAACACATCCGTCGCCGAGGCGCCCCACACAGCGGCGAGATCGGTCGTCACGCCGCTGGTCATCGGCGACCAGGCCGAACCATCGTAGTGCAAAACGACGCCGCCCGCCCCGACCGCGAACAAATCCGTCGGCGCAGAGCCCCAAACGCCGTATAAGTTCGCGCTCGAGCCGCTGGTCATTGGCGTCCACGACGATTGCGTCGAATCGTCGTCGGCCGGCGAAGAGTCGTCGTCGGGCGCCGGCGACGAATCATCGTTGTCGTCGTCGTCCGGCGAAGCGTCGTCATCGTCGCCGGAACTGTGGTTTGGAGCGCACGCGCCGAACGCGAGGAGCGCCGCCGCCAACAAAATAGCCAACAAAACGATTAACTCACGCATGGGTCACCTCTATCGATCGACCGAGTTCCCTTGGCAAACCAGCCGGGTCATCAGAGCGCTTTCCGCCGGCGCAAAATCAAAGTTGCTTCGAATACGAAAACAGTGTCGCGCGCGCGGCCGGCGGCGTCAATGCGTTCGCCCGGTCAACATTCCGGTTCGCGCACCCCAGAAACTTCGAGATCGCAGCGATCGGTGGTCGGCGGCGGGCGCCGCCGGAAGTCCACGTTCCCCCCCGTCCGCTTGCTTTCGCCCGGCCGGCGAGTTAACGTTTCCCACGCGGGTTGGGGATTAAAACGGAAGTTCAAAAGGGGAGAGAGCCATTCAACCGGCCGCGAAGGTCGAGGCACCGCAGCCTCATCCGCAATTGACCGTTTTGCTCGATGAACTCGTCAAACGGCAGGGTTCGGATCTGCACGTGCAAACCGGCGAGGCGCCGCGGGTGCGCGTCGACGGCAAGCTGTTTCGCCTGGAGACGCCGCCGCTGACGGCGGAAAACTGCCGGGCGATGATCGACTCGATCATGAACGAGGAGCAGCGGCGGCATTTCGCGTCGCATCTGGAGCTCGACCTCTCGTGCGAGTTGTGCGGCGCGGCGCGGTTCCGGGTCAACGTCTTTCGCCAACGAGAGAAGCTGGGCGCAGTGTTCCGGTTGATCCCGATCTCGATCAAATCGATCGAGGCGTTGAACCTGCCGCCGATCATGAAACGGCTGGCGATGCTGCCGCGCGGCTTCATCCTGATCACCGGTCCGACCGGCAGCGGCAAGTCGACGACGCTGGCGGCGATGATCGAGCACCTCAACAGCAAGACGCGCAAGCACATCATCACGATCGAGGATCCGATCGAATTCACCTTCGACGACCAGTATTCGCTGATCGAACAGCGCGAGGTCGAGGTGGACACTCATTCGTTCGCCGACGCTCTCCGGCATATCATGCGGCAGAGCCCGGACATCATCATGGTCGGCGAAATGCGCGACCGCGAGACGATCGCGCTGGCGCTGACGGCCGCGGAAATGGGCAGCCTGGTGCTGGCGACGATGCACACGCGGACGGCGTACCACACGGTCGACCGGATCATCGACGTCTTCCCGTCCGAACAGCAGCAGCAAATCCGCCTGCAGCTCGCCTCGAGCCTGTCGGCGGTGGTGTCGCAGGCGCTGTTGCCGCTGGCTTCGGGCGTGGGCCGCATTCCGGCAGTCGAAATCATGCTCTGCACCGCGGCGATCCGGAACGCGATTCGCGAGGGCAAGCCGCAGCAGATTCCGAGCCTGATGCAATCCGGCGGGCAGATCGGCATGAAACTGATGGACAAAGCCCTCGCGGAGCTGCTCGCCGCGAAAAAAATCCGCTACGGCGACGCGGCGACCAAGGCGACCGACCCGCTGCAGTTCGAAAATATGATGAGAAATTTCAAATGAGCACGCCGCTGGACAAACTGCTGACGTTCGCCTTCGGGAAAAAAGCCTCCGACGTGATCTTGAAAACGAACTCGCCGCCCGTGCTGCGCATGAACGGCGAACTGAACGCCCTGCAGGCGCCGCCGCTGACCGAGACGGAAATTTTTCAATTTCTCCGCGCCGTGCTGACCACCGGGCAGCTTCTCGATTTTCACAAAACGCTCGAATTGGACGCGGCGGTGGGCGTCGAGGGCGTCGGCCGAATGCGGTTGAACGTTTTCCAGCAGCGGCGCCACATCACCGCCGTGCTGCGGCTCATCCCGCGCGAGCTGCCGCCGCTCGCCGATCTGCGCCTGCCGCCCGTCGTCCGCGATTTCGCGATGAAGGACCGCGGCCTCGTGCTCGTGACCGGGCCGGCCGGCTGCGGCAAAACCACGACGATCGCGGCGATGGTCGCGTACCGCGCCGAACGCGACAGTTGCAACGTCATCACCGTCGAAGACCCGATCGAATACGAGATTCCGAGCCGCGAGGCGCTGATCAACCAGCGCGAAGTGGGCCGCGACACGCTGACCTTCGCCGCGGCGCTGCGGCAGTCGCTGCGCCAGGATCCGGACGTCATCGTCATCGGCGAAATGCGCGATTTGGAGACCATCCAAATGGCGATCACGGCCGCGGAAACCGGGCACCTGGTGCTCTCGACGCTGCACACGGTCGACGCCGTGCGCACGGTCGACCGCATCATCGACGTGTTTCCGTCGTTCCAGCAGCGGCAGGTGCGGCTCCAGCTTTCGGCGAACCTCGTGGGCGTGATCTCGCAATTGCTGCTCAAAACCGCGAACGGCGCCGGGCTGGCCCTGGCCTGCGAAATCCTCGTGGCGACGCCGGCGGTGCAGAACCTGATCCGCGAGTCGAAGACCTACATGATCGCCTCGATCATGCAGACCAAGGCCGACGAATCGATGCGGACGATGAACCGTGCGCTGCTCGAGTTGATTCAGCGGAAAATCATCACCGCCGAAGAGGCGCTGGCCAAGACGCCGACGCCGGACGATCTGGAAAAGGCGCTGGGCCGCACCGCGCTCGATGTGGCGCTGCGCGACGGCGCGACGGCGCGCGGCTGAGGAATTCTTTGATCTGAACCACAGAGGCTTAGCGCGGCCCTTCGGGCCGCAACCAAATGGCGGCCTTCGGCCGCGGTCAACGGATTGGTCATTTTCCCCATTGCGTCCCCCGGAAACAAGCGCCGCAACAAGCCCGCCGG
>Ga0181520_10005391_pt1 | contig 20455 bp, 20 predicted proteins | sample PEATcosm2014_Bin_29_FD_132451 | JGI IMG/M metagenome (GOLD analysis project Ga0181520, IMG submission 132451) | Peatland microbial communities from MTU Mesocosm Facility, Houghton, MI, USA - PEATcosm2014_Bin02_30_metaG | ecosystem: Environmental > Terrestrial > Soil > Wetlands > Peat | place... | reverse complement strand
TTGCCCTAGAGTCCGCCCTGTCAGCCCTATCCACAAAACATCCATCCGATTGCGATCCCTGCAGCATTTTTGGCCGGGACTTAACTGTCCTTGCGGGCTTATGGCATACTGGCGCTGGGCTGCCATGACGCGGAACAACGAAGCGGCGGTTCCGGCGCTTGTCCCGGCTCAATTGCGGTAGGCTGTTTCGAGATGCTATTGAGGTGCCGGGCCGGTAGACAGTCTCTCCATTCAAGAGTTGTCGCCTTTCATCTTGACTGAATCTGCACTACTTCACTTTGTTCGATGGGTCAACAATTTGTGTCCGGATTGGCTCCGGAATGGAAAGGATTTGGAATATGAAGAAGGCAATCGCCTCCGTCTGCCTCTGTTTTTTGCTCACATTCACCGCTCATGCGGGCTCCACGCGCCAGGATCTGCAAGCGCGCATTGACGCGGCCAAGGTGGTCCTGGATCAGATCATGGCAGCCGGGGATAAGAGTATCCCCATGAACATTTTGCAGCAGGCCACTTGCGTTGGGGTGGTGCCTGGAATGAAGAAAGGCGCCTTCCTGGTTGGCGCGCAATACGGCCAGGGAGTGGTTACCTGCCGCACCGGCCATGGCTGGAGCGCGCCGGTCTTCATCCGCATGGAAGGCGGCTCGTTCGGCTTCCAGATTGGCGGTCAGTCTGTTGACCTGGTGCTGGTTGCGGTCAACGATCGTGGCTTCCAGGATCTGCTGAAAAATAAATTCAAGGTTGGCGGCGATGCGGCTGCCTCTGCCGGCCCGGTGGGCCGCAACACCGAGGCCGCGACCGACTGGAAGATGAACGCTGAGCTGCTCACGTACTCGCGCAGCAAGGGCCTATTTGCCGGCATCGACCTGAACGGCACCAGCGTGAGCCAAAACTCCGAGGATACCGAGATTTACTTTGGCCAGGCGCACAGCTTCGAAACGGTCCTCAAGGGCAGCGTCGATGTCCCGCCAGGGGCGGTTCCGTTTGTTCGCGCCGTGGCGCATTATTTCATCCAGGCCAAGAGCCGCAGATAGCCGCCGTACGCCGGGTGTCCCATCCTTTCCGCGTTTTTTGCGGGAAGGACGGGATGCCCAGGCAGTCCTCGGCACAGTTCTCCCCCCCCGCTTCTCTCACTCTCCAGCACCCTCCCCGCCCCAACAATTACACTTGTCCTTTGCCTTCAACCATGCAGGAACGGATTGAGTATTGGCTGGTGCTCTGCGTGGCGCGCACCCTGGGGTGGATGCCGCGCCGGCTGGCCCGTCTCTTCGGCGAGGTGCTGGCCTGGGGCGTGTACCGTGCCGCCGGGCGCCTGCGCCGCGTTGGCCTTCGCAATCTCGAACTGGCCATGCCAACCCTCTCAGCCGCCGAGCGCGAGAGCGTTCTGCGCGGTGTCTTCCGCCATCTTGGCTGGCAACTGGTCGAGTTCTGCCGCATGACCCGCTACACGGCAGAAAACACCCGCGGTTTGCTGCGTACTGAGGGCCTGGAGCACTACCTGGCGGCCCAGGCCCGAGGCAAAGGCGTGCTGGTGCTTACCGGTCACTTGGGCGCGTGGGAGCTTTCAAGCTTCTACCACTCGCTGTTGGGCCACCCTATGGGCATGGTGATCCGGCGGCTCGACAACCGGCGGCTCGACGAGTATGTGAACGGTATCCGCTGCCTGCACGGCAATCGCGTGCTGCACAAGGACGATTTTGCCCGCGACCTGCTGCGCGCCATGCGGGCAGGCAATACGGTCGGCATCCTGATGGATACCAACATGACTCCGCCCCAGGGAGTCTTCGTAAACTTTTTCGGAATCGAGGCGTGCACCGCCTCCGGCCTGGCTCGCGTGGCTCTGAAGACCGGCGCGGCGGTGCTGCCGGGGTTTGCGTTATGGGAGCCCAGCGAGGGGCAGTACGTGCTTCATTTTGGTCCGGAACTCGACTTTGCGCGCAGCGGCGATGCCGAGGCCGACATTCTGGCCGCGACGCAGAAGTGCAACGACGCGCTGGAATCTTGGATTCGGCGGTACCCCGACCAGTGGCTGTGGATTCACCGCCGCTGGAAGACGCGGCCAAAGGGCGAGACAGGACTGTATGCATGATCCGTTCTAGACGGATTGTTGCAAGAGTGAGGCTGTCATCCTGAGCGGAGCGCAGCGAAGGCGAAGGATCTGCGGTTGCTTTCGCACTCGATTTGAAGGGCGAACCAATGATCCAGATAAGAAGGCGCGCATGACACTGAGAGAACTGGTTTTCATCCTGGGCGGCAAGCTGGTGCAGGGAGATCCGGAGACAGTCGTTGCAGGTGTCGACTCCCCCGAATCGGCCAATGGCCTGGACTTGGTTTTTGCCGAAGATGGCGCTTCGGCAACTCGTGCTTTGACTGGCGGCGCCGATGCGGTTGTGGTTAAGCCAGGTTGTTTAGCGAATTACTCCGAGATGCCATGCGCTGGTGTGGTTGAGACAGATCAGCCGCGCCTATGGTTTGCGAAAGCTGCAAAACTACTTGCCCTGCCCCATGCCCCTACCGGTGTCCATCCCACTGCGGTTATTGGTCCCCATGTGGAACTGGGCGAGGGCATCAGCATCGGCCCTGGTGTGGTGATCGAAGAGGTGACCCGCATCGGCAAAGGAAGCCGAATTGAGGCCGGTGCGGTGATCGGCCCATATGTTTCAGTCGGAGAGGATTGCCATATCCATCCCCGAGTGACCATTTACCACGGAACCACCTTGGGCAATCGCGTCGTGGTTCATGCCGGGGCGGTGCTGGGCGCGGACGGCTTTGGCTATGTGCGCGATTCGGCCACCGGCGCGTACACTCAGTTTCCGCAGCAGGGCACGCTGCTGATTGAAGACGACGTGGAGATCGGCGCTAACACCACCATCGATCGCGGCGCACTGAAGGAAACCCGCATCGGCCGGGGCACGAAGATCGACAACCTGGTGCACGTGGGGCACAACTGCGAGATTGGCGCGGACGTGATCCTGGTTGCGCTGACCGGCATCTCCGGCTCCAGCACGGTGGGCAACGGAGCGGTGATCGCCGGGCAGGTGGGAATCGGCGATCATGCGCACATCGGCCCCGGCGTGATTCTGGGCGGGCAGGCAGGCGTGCTGAGCGGCAAGACGATTACCAACGAAGGCCTGGGCGTGAAACCGGGAACGGTGCTGTGGGGCACGCCGGCGCGACCGCTGACCCAGGTTCTGCGCGAGATCGCGGTGGTGGGGCGAATGGTCAAGAAGAAGGGAACAGCGAACAGGGAATAGGGAATCGTACGAATGGCGATTATTGTGGTGGGAGGAAGCGGACGGGGTGTGGGCAAGACCGCGGTGGTCTGCGCGCTGATTGCCAGCTTGCCGGAGTTTCTTTGGACCGCGGTCAAGATGACCACCCATGATCACGGGAATCCTGAACCGGTTTGGGAAGAGACCGATCCGGGGCAGGAGACCGACACCGCCCGCTACCTGGCCTCCGGCGCGCGGCGCGCGCTGCTGGTGACGGCTCCGCATGGGAATATTCCCTTGCACCACGTGTGGGAGGCGATTGGACCCAGCGCGAACGTCGTCTTCGAGTCCAATCGCATCGCCGCCTACCAACGGCCGGACGTTTGCCTGGCCGTTCTCGGTCCCGCCGGCATCCCCATCACCCCCTCATTTCAGGAATTCATGCACCAGTCGGACGCATTGGTGGTCCCTGCGGGAGCTTGCCCGGATTTTTTAGACTTGCCACCGGCAAAACCGGTCTTCCAGCTTCCGGCTGCGGAGCCGGGACAAATCTCCCCCGCGATGCTGGCGTTTGTGCGGCTGGCTCTGCGTTCCTGAGCAGGATCGCGATGCCCCGGGCTCCGTCCATTCCGCTTTCGGCCACCAACCGATAGGCCAGGTTGAGGAACTCCGGATGGTGCTCGAAGTGCTTGGCGGCAGCCTGCGCGGTGTGCACCACGTGCTCCATGGCGAAGTTCTCGCGGTGGTAGCCGGCCACGCCGATCAGCAATCCCTTCATCAAGGCAAACTGAGCTGTTAGTTGGACAAACTCCCTGGTCATCGAGGGCGTCGCGCCTTCTTTCATCCCCTCCGGCCCAAAAGGGAACTGGCAGCGCAGGATGGTGTTGATGAGGTAGTTTTCGAGAATGTAGGGTTGGCGGGCAAAGAACGGGGCGTAGTAGCGGTCGTGTACTAAGGCGTATTGGCCGGTGAGCTTCTCAAAGGTAGCGCCAGGACCATTGCCGATGCCGGTGGTGAAGGCGTGAATGCACTCGCCGAAGCCCGGCGTAAAAATGGAACGGCTCAACATCATGCCGGCAAGCCGCAGGACCACGTCCAACTGGGCTCCCCGATCGATGGGCTGAGTCTCCATCATTTTTTGCAGGCTGCGCCGATTGACTCCGGCTTCAAAATCCCGCAAGAACTGGGGAATGCCACGGCTCAACCGCCCAGCGCCGAGGGCGTCCAGGCGCTGGCAGAAGATGCCCAGCAAGAAGAGCCTCTGCCAGAGCGGATAGTCCCGATTTCTAATCAGGCTCACAACGGCCTCGCGGATGGGCCAGAAGGAGGGTGGCAGCCAGGGATTGGCGTCGCTGCTGCTCGCGAACAAGGCGGCGTGGTGCGCCGTTGGCGCTGACAGGTTTTGGTCGGACAGCACCAGCCGGGCGGCTTCTGGACATGAGAAAGTTAGTGCCATCTCCCGGTATGCGCCAATCGAGTGAGCGACGCGCGGATAGGTGGCGCAGGTGTGGGCCAGAAACTCCTCGCCACATTCGGAGTGAATGCGGCAAAGCCGCTCGGCGGAGAGCAAGGGGCACTCGTTGGACGCGTTCATTACCAGCTTGGCGAAGCCGGTGACGCCGTACCCATCTTCGGGTTTCCCATCCTTGGGCCGGAGCAGCATGCTGGCATGGATCAAGGTGCGCAGCGGGCTCTCTGGCAGCCCCTGGAACTTGTCATAGGCCGCCTTGTCGATCGGCACGCTCCAGCCCTTGCAGCAGTTCTCTTTACAATCCGATCCGAGACAGCGGAAGCTCTCGGCGTAGGTGGGGCGGAGCATGGTGGCGATCGGCAATGGAGGCTCCTGGAGCAGGGTTTGCTCCTGCTCCCTCAGTCTGAGATGAGAGACATCCAAGAATGCAGCACGTCAGAGACCAATCCGCAGAGAACCGAGATTAGAGAAACGCTCATGGTCGGGTCTCTGCCTGCCCCTGAGAGCTCACGCTTTTTTCGGCTCTTTGGGAGCGTGCGCTCAACTGCAAGAAAATATGGACGTTATCCATGCCATCGCCGGCGAGCGAGATGCTGCCGAGCCCTTGCGGAGATGGTCCAGGGAGGGGCATTGCCGAGATCCGGGCGAGTACGAAGGTAACCTGACTTGCCGTTCGGCGGCGCCAGGCTGCTCGCGTTCCGTCCTGTGCGAGTCGCCCATCCGGCTCAATCGATGAGAAAGCGAGTATCTTATCTGGCGCCGGCTGCAGGCCCATACGGCGCAGCAAAGCGTCGCTCCCAGGCACCGTTCTTCTTCAGCCTTCGATTCCAGGGGAATTGCACTGCCGGCAGTCTCATGGTCAGGCCGAGCAGCGTGGCAACCACGGGAGAGAAGCGTTCGGTTCCGGCAACGGCGCGCAACTCGGCCTCGCCGAAGCGGCCATGGCGGGCCAGTTGCTCGCCCAGGATGCGCAGCTGAGCCCAGAGCTTCTGGTTGTGCTCCTCGGGCGTCGCCTGGAGCGCCTCTCCCAGGCCGCGAACGATGGTGCCGGCATAGGGGGCGTGGAGCCGCTGCGTCAGTTTCGCCAGGTATCTTTCCAGGGGGCGGGAGTGCAGCGCTTCAGGGAAACCGGATTGCACCAGGAAAGCGAGGGTGGGGTTGGTGCCGGCGAGGCGGGGGCCGGTTCGCGGCGCGAGGGCCTCGATATAGCTTTTGACCAGAGCAGGCATGGAATCGGTGTAGAGGGGCATGCCCAGCAGCACGGTATGGGCCAGCGGGAAGGCCTCGACAGCGCGGGCAAAGTCGGCGCTGCGCGCCAGATGGAGCGCCTCTGGCGCTTTTCCGCCCCCCTGCTCCCAGCCATCGGCCAGGCGCGTGAGCATCTTCATCGAGTTCGACCGCGGTCCGCGCGGCGATCCGTTAAGCAACAGCAGCGAGTTCATTGGTAACCTCCTCGACAGAACGGTTCGCAACCGCGGTGAAAACCAGTTTGGACTTCATGTTGCGGGCCATGTGCGCCCACATGGTCGTGGCGATCTCGATATCTTCGACGTCGCTGTCAGGGCCGGCTCCAAGCAGCAGCCCGAAGCGCGGGTACGCAGCGTAGCGGGCACGATGGTGCAATTCGCCGCCTTCAACCACAAAATAGGGATGCACGATTTGAATCATCTGATCGGCGGCGCGCTTGAGCAGGGCGGTGGTGAAGCCCATGACCATAGGCGAGGCGAGCAGCAGCATCTCCGACTGGAGGGCCGCCTTGCAGACAACCGCGCTGTCATCGCGTTTGGCGCACTCGCCGGGCGTTTTTACCCAGCAGCCAAAGCAGCCGGAGCAGCCCTTCAAGTTGAGCTCGCGCAAATCGAGCGAAGCGACTGCGTGACCTTGGCTCGTCAGCCGCGCGGCAAGTTGCCGGAGATACTCCCTAAAGGCCGAGTGGGGCTCGGGGTCTCCGTTCAGGATGGTGATGCGCATGGAAAGCTCCTTTCGTGCCGGAGCCAATTCTACGAGGTAGAAATCGCTCTTCAGAAATGATTCTACGCTGTAGAATAACAATGTCAAGTCTCGCTGCAAGTTTTTTTGAAAGCCTGACAGGGGAAACTATCCCTTGCAGTTTTAGCTACTTAGGAGAATCGCGACGTATAATTACCAGAATCCATGGGTGCGAAAAGGTGGCTGGCCGATGGCAGGAAAATCGAAAAAAGGGAATCTGCCGGCTCGCAAGCGCCGGACCGGGCCCGCCGCGCCGCTACGGCGCGAGGTGATTGTAGCGACGGCGTTGGCGCTGGTTGACCGGGAGGGCCTGAAGGCGCTTTCGATGCGCCGTCTGGGCACGGAGCTGGGTGTGGACCCCATGGCGGTCTACTATCACCTTCCGAACAAGCAGGCGCTTTTGGACGCCATTGTCGAAGCGGTGATGGCGGGAATCGATCTTTCTGTCGACAACGCCGCCAGCCCACCGGAGGAGCGGGTGTGGCGCGCGGCGCTCGCCTATCGCGACGCCATGCTGGCCCATTCGAACGCGCTGCCGGTGGTTCTCTCGCACGGTCCAGCGACCGAAGCGGCGCTGCGCCCGGTGGAACTGCTCATTGGCATTCTGCGCGACGCGGGTTTGTCCCCGGCCGAGGCGTTCGCGGGAATGAATGTCATTGCTGCCGCAGTGCGCGGGTTTGCGGGAATGATCGCCAGTGGGGGCGCCAAGACGCCTTCTCCCGAGCAAATTCAGGTCATGGCCCAGGCGATGTCTCCCGATACATTTCCCCATCTTCGCGCGGCCATGCCCTGTGCGCTGGAATTGGGCGACCGCGGTTTCGAATTTGGCATTCGCGCCCTGGCTCGTGGCCTGCTGAGCTGTGCCCATCCGGGAGGGCAGCCTGATTTCGAGCGGCGGCTCCAGGGCTGATGGCCGGAGGATTGTTGCAATTTGGAAGAACAGCAGCTTGGCGCTCAATGCAGAAAATGCAGGTCCTCCGGCTCGGTGCGTTGGCTCAGGATGACGGGGCAGGGAGCTTCGGTGGCGGACCGCCGGATCGGAACTACTTTTCTGAAAGAAACGGCTCTGCCTTCAGCGAGCCGTCGCGCTGCTTTACCAGCATCTGCACCTTGCCCTCGGCGGCGTCCAATTCCTGTTTGCAGGCAGTAGAAAGGCCCACGCCCTCCTCGAAGAGCTTGATGGACTCTTCCAGGGGCATGTCGCCCTTTTCCAGGGCATCGACGATGGTTTCGAGCTTCTTGAGCGATTCTTCAAACGAGGGCATGGGCAAACTCCGTCTCTCCCGGGCCTTCAGAATATCCGATCTCGCAAGGGAGAGCACGGCAATCCGGCAAAGCTGCGGCTGGGCTTCACTCTCAACGACGCAGCGCGGCAAGAACCCCGATCAGAAACGGGAGGATCAAGAAGAGAAGCAGCAAGGCTGCGACCACGATGCCGCAAATCGTCACGGTCGTCCGCGCCCGCCGGAATTCGGCGTCGTGCGAGACGAGCGCGCCAAACTTCACCCACCAGCGCAAGGCCCATATAGGGATAACGATCAGTAAACCGTAGAATCCCACCATGCCCAACATTGTGATAAAGGGAACCAGGCGGAGCAGGAAAAACACACCGATTGTCAGCGCGGCGCTCTTCATGTAACTTGCGTCGCTGCAGGCTTGGTTGATCTTGGCCAGTAATTGAGCCGCCCTATGCGCCGCCTCATGATCTACCGTGGAACCGCAAAAACGACAAAACTCGGCGCTGGAGTCGATCGTCTCGTTACACTTCGGGCACTGAAAAATGGTCGGCTCGTAGCTGGCCGCAGCAATGCTGAACCCTTCCGACATGGCGCATCTTTCCCTTCAGCAGCGCCGCTACTAGAGCGCAAATCAATGTGCGTCGCCGTCTTGCCCAGGATGATACACGACGGGTGCGCTGGGTACTCCGAGGAAAACTGCTTCTGCGGCGGCGGCAGGCTGGCCGGGAATTGCGGGCACAGTTGCTTTGCCCGGGCACGGCTTCAGCCGTGCCAGCTTCATCTTCGAGAAGCTGCCAGCTTTAACCGCAGAGGGATTCATTCCATGCTCTCAGACCATCCCTCAAGGGCTGAAGCCCAGCGTGTTTTGAAATCCCTTGCGGCACGACTGAAGTCGTGCCTTGTTACAAAGCTCGACTCATCAGGAGTCTTTCCGCAGCCTCTGCAGTGGTGGCCTGTCACAAAGCCCGCTGGTTTGAGAGTTTTTCCGCTGCCTCTGAAGTCGCGCCCTTTCGAGACAAGACCTCTCAGGCACTGCATTCATGCGATTGGCTACACTTCCTGCGGCGGCGGCAGCACGCTGGCGATCACTTCTGCGGCGGCGGTGTAGCGCCCGAACGGTGCGCTCACTTGCACTCCCTGAACGAACGGCTTCACGGCTTCCAGCATCTCCTGGGCGATGAGGATGCCTTCCCTGCGCGCGGACTCGGGTGTGTCGGCCTGGGCCATGCGCAGCAGAATCTCTTCGGGCATGGAGACGCGCAGGTCGTTCTTGAGGAACTCGGCGTTGCGCAGGCTAATGAGCGGCCAGATGCCAGCGATGACGGGAATGCGGAAGTCCTTGATGCGCTCGAGGAAGCTCTCCAGCAAGCTCAGGTCGAAGACCGGCTGGGTGATGGCGTACTCGGCTCCGGCCTCTACCTTGTATTGAAAGCGGCGCAGCTCCTGCTCGATGTCGGGCACGCCGGGGTTGGCGGCCACGCCGATGGTGAAGTTGGTGCTGGCGCCGATGGAGTTCGAGCCGATGTCCTGGCCGTGATTGAGGCGGCGCACAATGTTGACCAGCCCGATGGAGTCGACGTCGAAGACCGCCGTGGCGTCGGGATAGTTGCCCAGCTTGGGCGGGTCGCCGGTCAGACACAGGATATTGTGCAGTCCGATGGAGGAAGCTCCCAGCAGATCCGACTGGATACTGAGTAGGTTCCGGTCGCGGCAGGTGTAGTGGAGAACCGTTTCGATGCCGGTGTGCTGCTGAATCTGGATGCACAGGCTTTGCGCGCTCATGCGCGCCGAGGCGCGCGGCGAGTCAGGCACGTTGATGGCGTGCACGCCGAGCTGGGCAAGAATCTGGGCGCCCTCGATTTCTTTCACGCAGTTGATGCCGCGGGGAGGAACGATCTCAACCAGCGTCACAAATTTGCCTTGCTCGACCAGCGAACCGATGAGGGAGCGCTGTCCCAGAGGGGCGGGCGGAGTCTCGGTGCTCAATGCCGGCACCGTGCCGGGAGCCGCGGCGCGGGCCTGGGCGTCGATGGCGCGCATGGCCGACCGCATGGCGCGGATGTGGTTGGGTGTTGTGCCGCAGCAGCCACCTACAATCTGCACACCGGCGCTAATGGCCTTGCGGGCGAAGCTGGCCATGTACTCGGGCGAGCAGAGATAGATATTGCGGCCCTCGACGGCGCGCGGCATGCCGGCGTTGGGCATGGCGGCCAGCGGCAGGGTGGTGGCCGTGCGCATGGCTTCAATGGCCGTCAGAACCGTGGCTGGACCGGTGGAGCAGTTGATGCCGATGGCGCTGGCACCCCATTCGGTGAGCAGCGACGCAGCCTGTTCGGGAGACGCTCCGTCCAGGCAATTGTTCTCGTCGTCCACGGTGACCATTACCAGCACGGGCAGCTGCGGCGCGGTCTCGCGAGCGGCTTCAAGCGCCTCATGCGCCTCGTTCAGCGCGGGCATGGTCTCAATGATGAGCATGTCGACACCGGCGTTCGCCAGGGCGCGAACCTGCTCGGCGAATGCGGCGCGGGCTTCGTCCAGCCCGGTCTTGCCCAGCGGCTCCAAACGGACCCCAAGGGGGCCCAGGGCGCCTGCCACCCAGGCCGTGCCCGCCTGCTTCTCCTTCAGGTGCTCGACCGCCTGGCGGGCGATGCGTACACCGGCGGCGTTGATTTCTTCGACTTTACCGGCCAGACCGTGGCGGCCAAGCCGGATGCGGTTTGCGCCAAAGGTATTGGTTTCAAGGATCTCCGCGCCCGCCTGCAGGTACTCCTCGTGGACGGAGAGGATCAGGCCCGGGTCGGTAAGATTGAGCTCGTCGTAGCAGCGATTGATGGTGATGCCACGGGCGTAGAGGACGGTCCCCATGGCGCCATCGGCGAGGACGGGTCGGCTGGCGAAGATGTCTTTGAAATCCGGCATTATGCTGCCATGCTAAGGCACTTGGGGGCATCACGCCAACGACCGGGCTGCTTTGTTATACTTCGGGAGTCATAAGCTGGGCGGGAACCGGTTCCGGTCAGGGGTTTTTCTTCCCCTTTTCAAGTGCCGGCAGCCGCCGTCAATTTGTGCACGCTGCGGCCGTGACCGCGGGCCAAACGCATTTCTTGGGTCGATGTATTCCGAAAACCGGGCAGGAAAATGGGAGCGGCCTTCGCGGCGCGGCAACTCTGCTCCAAGCGGGTATTGTGAACCTGGAAACGCCATAATCCGCGGTATCATCCGCGCTTTCCGTCGAGGTAAGGGATTTTGAAGAACAGAAGTCTTTGGATGAGCGCCGCCGCCGCCTTGGTGCTGGCAGGCGCACTTGCAGGCTGTGGCACAACGACCTATTTTGCGGGCAGAACTCTGCCCCCCAGCGGGTTGGCCAATCGCGTACTGATCGCAGTTCAGAACCCCAGTGCGTTCACCAAGGGCGGCCTGGTGTTTGTCGATGCCTATTACGATGTTCGGTTTGCCTATAACGCCCCCAACTCGAATAGTGGGTTTTCCATCTCCGGCTATGCCGGGGCGCTGCCGCTGACAATCCAGAATATGCCGGAGGAACAAACGGGCGCCGTCTACGGTTACGGCGACGGGAGCCTCTCGATTATCAACTATGCCAAGGAGGCTACCAACGGCTCCGCCAGCGGACTCAACGGCCTCTCCTCCAGCATTTTTGTCACTCGGAATCAGCTCTACACTTTTGCCGCCAGCCAGTCTTCCCACGTGCTGTCGGTATTGGATAAGGTCACTGGCGGTTCCTATCCGCTGGCCCTTCCCGGCGTTTACCGCGTCAGCGTAAACACCGGCGGCTCAGTGGCATTGGCATTTGTCGAGAACTCGAACTACGCCTATTATCCGGTCAAGCTGACGGCTGATCAGACCGTTGCATACTCGGGCGGCGCCAGCACCTGGCCCAAGGCCGCAGTGGATTGCGAACCGCAGACCGTGCCCGGCTGGTGCCTGTTCCAGGCGCAGAGTCCCGACGCACCGGACCCGTCCAATGCAAAGAACCCCAATCTGCCGCCGCTTTACACCGGCGCCCCGCTGGTCTTCGACCGCCCGGTCAAGGCGGTCTTCTCCGCCGATGGCGGTACCGCCTACGTGTTGAATTGCGGACCGGAGTGTGGGGGAAGCAAGGCCTCGGTGTCGCTTCTGCCGGTGGCGCCCATGATCTACACCCCAGGCCAGCAGTCCGGGCAACTCCCCAAGTCGGGCACAATTCCGAATATTCCCGTTCCCGGAGGCGCCAGCAATGCGCTTGTCGCCAGTTCGACTCTCTACGTGGTTGGCCAGGAGTTGGAGACCGGCGGGCTCTATGGCGGCAATCTAAGCGTGGTGAATCTGCTGAATAACACAGTCACCAGTTCGTCGGCCATCAGCGACGGAGCGCCAGGGGCCATGAGCCGCATGATCCTGGCCGACGACAACACCCTGTGGATCGGGATGACCAAGTGCACCAACGGCGTGCGGGCTGCCAACGGCCTTCCCTACGGTTGCCTGACCATGTACGACACCGCGACGAACTCGGTGACCCTGCTGGAGTCCTACCTGGGCGACCTGACGGGAATTGCCGCTGTGACCGGGCTGCACAAGATCTATGTCGCGCAAGGCGGGCAGGTTTATATCTACTCGACCAAAGACGGCTCGTCGATCGACAACCAGTACGTCACGGTGACCGGCACGGCTTCGGATGTGGCGTACATGGACGCCGTTACCGACGACGACAACACTGTCTACTGAGTTCCCAGTGAACAGTGAACTGTGAATCGTGCTCTCCCTGGTTTTTGTTGGGTGCCTCATCCATTCGCCGGTCTTTTGGCGAATGGGTGGGAAAGCACAAACCCAGACATCCGTAGTCTCGGGAGTCGTCAGCAATGCCCACGCCGATCCTCGATTCCGTTCCCGATCCCACAACAATCGATATTCTGGCCATTGCCGCCCACCGCGACGACGTTGAGCAAACCTGCGGCGGAACGCTGCTGCGCATGGCGGCGCGCGGCCTGCGCACAGCCATTCTCGACCTGACCCAGGGTGAGGCCGGAACCCGCGGCAGCACCGAAGAGCGCGCAGCCGAGGCCGGCGAAGCAGCCAAACTGCTGGGCGTGAGCTGGCGGCAGGCACTCGACCTGCCCGACGGCGCGGTCGAAAACACCCTGGACAATCGCCTGAAGATTGTTCGCATCCTGCGCCAGTTGCGCCCCCGTGTCGTGATCCTCCCGTACTGGCAGGCCCGCCACCCGGACCACTCCATTGTGGCCACGCTGGGCTACGAAGCCTGCTTCCTGTCCGGACTGGCAAAAGTGGATACGGGGGGGCCTCCGCACCGGCCCTTCAAGATCGTCTACGCCAGCCTCTACGCGGACGTTCGCCCCAGTTTTGTGGTGGATATCACGCCCTTCATCGAGCAGCGCCACGCGGCCTTGATGGCTTACCGCTCGCAGTATGCCAACCAGCCGACCGGCGGCGGACTCTTCGTGCCCCAGGAGGAGATTCGCGAGCGTACATTCGCCGAGGCGCGCCATTACGGCCTGCTGGCCGGCGTGCGCTACGGCGAGCCTTTCGTACAGAAGGAAGTGGGGCTGGTGGACGATCTGACGCTGCTGCCCGTGCAGTCGATCTGAAGCCTCCGCTACCGGCTCGCATGAGTTTTACCTGTCATAAATATTCCTTATCCTCAAGCAAAACAGAATAACTTTGCCTTATGTGCCGTGAGCGGCGAAACTGAACTTGGAGGCTCCGATGGCGCAGACCTGGAATCCAGTGACCTATGGGCAGAACGCCGCATTTGTGCCCGGTTTGGCGAACGGAGTGCTCGAATGGCTGGCGGCCCGGCCTGGCGAGCATATCCTCGACCTGGGCTGCGGCGATGGCCAACTGACCGCGCGCATTGCCGCTACGGGAGCCCTGGTAGTGGGCGTGGATTCTTCTCCGGAGATGGCCGCGGCTGCGCGCTCGCGGGGCGTCCCGGCCGACGAAGGCGATGCCGAGCGGCTGAGCTACCCCAACGGCGCCTTCGACGCGGTCTTTTCCAACGCCGCGCTGCATTGGGTGCGCAATCAGGATGCCATGATGGCCCAGGTGCGGCGGGTCCTCAAGCCCGGCGGGCGTTTCGTGGCGGAGATGGGCGGCCACGGGAACATCGCGGCCATTCTCGTGGCGCTTTCGGCAGTTTTGGAGCGGCATGGCTTCGGCGCCTTGGAAGAGGGCGAGAACTACTATCCCACGCCGGAGGCATACACGCGGCGGCTGGAGCGCCACGGCTTCGAGGTCATGGAGATGGCGCTGATTCCGCGTCCTACGCCGCTGCCAGAGAGCGGCATGCAGGGGTGGCTTACGACCTTCCGGCGCGGGGTGTTGGAGAAGTTGCCCCAGGCGCTGAGAAGAACTGTTGTGGAAGAGACGGCCGCGCTGCTGGCTCCGGTATTGTGCGACGAAGATTGCAACTGGACAGCCGACTATGTGCGCCTGCGCTTCATCGCCGTGGTTTGAGCTGCATCACCGGCTGAAAAACATTCGTCCACCGATGGCGATCAACATGATGGCAAAGATGCGGCGCAGCCAGACTTCCGGGATGTGTTGCGCGCCCATGCCGCCAAAGTACCCGCCCACCAGGAATCCGGCGGCCAGGAGCAGCCCCACGCGCAGGTCGGCGTTGCCCTTGCGGTAGTACTCCCAGAAGGCGAAGAGGCCCACGGGGGCCAGCAGCGCGGCCAGCGAGGTGCCCTGGGCCTTGTGCCGGTCCATGCCGAGCAGCCAGATCAGCGCGGGGATGAACAGCACGCCGCCGCCGATGCCCACTATGCCAGAAACGATTCCCACCACCAGCCCGATCAGCAGTACCATCCAGGTCATGCACGCCTCTGGGGGCGCGAAGAAGCCCTGCGCAGCGCCCGCAATTCTCAGCGTAAATCATGGAGCGGGAGTTGGCGTCCGCCCGCTCCCGGACGGCAGATAGAATCCGCGCGGGATAACATGCGAAAAATAATTCAAAATATCTTTGCAAAACTGCTTGCTTTCTTCGTTCAAGGTATGGCACATTACTAACTGCGTAGGAGAACGCCCGATGAAATACATAACGCAAAACTCGATGCGTAGGCTGGAGCGGCTGAACCCAAGCTGCATCGGCCGCCGGGCGCGGTTGGTCTATTTCCAGTAATCCCCTGGTGTCTGCTTCCTACGCAAAAGCATGAACATGGGCATATCCCGAGTGGCGAAGAAGACAGGTTCATCTCGTAAATGACCATCCTGCCTTCGTTTGTTCCCTCGGGGACCTTTGGCTGAGTTAGCGGACCCGCGCCTGTTGTTGTGACGCCGCGATAAGTTATCGGCGGCGGGCGGGAGAGCTTTGCCGGTAACTAGGTCGAGCTGCTAAGTAGCGCCGGTGGCGAAAGAAGAGAGTTACATCCCACTGACCGGACATGCAGGGAGGGAAACCCTGCCGGAACCGATCGCTCGGCGGAGCGGGGGCGTTGTCCCGATTCACCAGGCCCCGTGGAGTAGTGGTTCCGGTCCAAACTCTTTTCGCCGATTCCCCGGCGTAGTTCTTGGGGAGTTGTTTTTGCAAGATCCACCTTGGCCGGTGGTGTAGGGGGCGGATACTTCGCCTGTTAAGCCGGAGGCGCGGGTTCGAGCCCCGCCCGGGATGCAAATCCCGGTAGCTCAGAGGTAGAGCGCCGATGCCGCAACCGCTTGTTCCCCGGCCAGAACGTTTGTGTTGTAGCTGTACTCGTGAACGGACAGGATGGGTGTATCGGTTTTCATGCTGGGCGCAACAAAGATGCGCCGAGGGTGGGCACCCGGGTACTAAGGGCTCCAGCTGATTGGAGTCGTTTCAACCACCTTCGCCGGTGGCGTAGGGCGCGGATACTTCTTAAGCCGCTGGTTGCGGGTTCGAGTCCCGCTCTGGAATGGAGATTCCAGGTAGCTCAATGGCAGAGCATCGGAAAAATGCCGCAACCGCTTGTTCCCCGGCGAACGCTTCTTTTTGGCAGAGCTCGCATTGAGCATGCCGCGAGATCCACCTTGGCCGGTGGTGTAGGCAACAGATACTTCTGGGGCGGAGAATGCGGGTTGGAATCCCGCCGCACTCGATACGGGAGTGCGTCGTTCAATTTAGGACATCCGAAAAAGTCTGTCGCCGCTTGTTCCCCGGCCAAAGATCTTGCCCGGTAAGCCATCCTTTTCGAGCACTTTGCGAAAACGGTGAGCTGCACGAATTTCAACGGTCCCGTCGCATCGGGCGCAACAACCACCTTGGCCGGTGGTGTAGGCAACGGATACTTCGTCGCTCCCCAAGGGGGGCAGCGGGTTCGATTCCCGCCCGGACCGCAAGGTCCCGGATGCTCTGTAGGGAGAGCACCGAGAAAAAGCCCGTTGCCGCTGGTTCCCCGGCCATCATCTTTCGATGGCGTCCTTTGCGGGATGCACAGATTCACAGCCACCCTGGCCGGTGGCGCAGTTTGCGGGTACTTCGATCAATCGACTGCAGGTTCGAATCCTGCCTTTGGCGAAAGCCAAGGTGGCTGAATTGGCAAGGCAATACTCCGCAGACGTTTGTTCCCCGGCCAGAACATATCTTTGGCGCGAGTTTTGAAAGCGCGCTGGCAACAACCACCATAGCCGGTGGCGTAGGCAACGGTTACTTCGCCTGATACGCCGGGGGCCGCGGGTTCGATTCCCGCTCGGGATGCAAATCCCGGTAGCTCAGTGGCAGAGCGCCGTCCAAAAGTCCGTCGCCGCTTGTACCCCGGCTTAGCCTCTTCGTTGACTCTGGTTTAAGAGCGGGCCGAGAGATTTTTTGGTTTCCCACGCTTGCCGCAAGAAGCACCAACGCGGCAAGGATGAGGCGCCAGATTCCTGGGCGCGCTGCAACAACCACCTTGGCCGGTGGCGTAGGGTACGGATACTTCGACTGTCACTCGGGAGACGCAGGTTCGATTCCTGTCTTGAGCGCGAGCTCAAGTCGTCCAGTTGGTCAGGACGCCACAATGTGCCGTATCCGCTTGTTCCCCGGCCAATCACCTTCCGGCGGGTCCGGATAGAAAACGAATTGCCATGGGCAAATTGAATGTTAAAGACGGCACGCCGGTGGGCTCGGAGCATCTGTGCCGAAGCTGCATCAACGGGCAGTTCACCACCGGCTACCGAGTGTCGGAGGTCTTTGTGATCTGCACCAATGTCAGCCCTAGCAGGGTGGTTCCGTTTCCGGTGCACGAATGCACGGATTTCCACGATCGGTTCCGGCCGAGTTGGGATCAGATGGAGAAGCTGGCGTTGAGTTTCGACGAGACCCGCCGGAAGGCAACGCCGGGCTTCCGCGGCAATGGATTCGGGCGTGTCCCCGCAATCGTCGATGACGGCTGCGAAGACCAGGAACAGGATGACGTTGCACTCGTCCGCTGACGACATTCAACAACAGATGCCTGCCGGTGGCGCAGGGTGCGGATACTTCGGGTAGAGCGCCGCTTTCGGGCGGAGGCCGCGGGTTCAAATCCTGCCACCAGCCTTCGGGTTGGCAGTAGCTCAGGGCAATACCTTCCGCGTCCGACTTTTCCCCGGCAGGGAGATTCACCCTTGTGTTGTCCACGCGCCTCAGAGCTTGTGGATAGCCATCAACCTCAACCTTCAACATCAGCCTGCCGGTGGCGCAGGGCACGGGTTCATCCGGTCAAGCAGGTTCGAATCCTGCCTCCAAAGAGTATCTTGGTAGCTAACCGCACCCGACTTTTCCCCGGCAGTTTTCTTTTGGTTTTCTCTTTGAAAGGAGGCGTTATGCGCCTGAACATTCTGAAGCTCGACAAGTTCCGTCCGCGCACCCACGAGGGCGCGCCGGCCAGGGTTATCACCCCGGAGCAGATGCTGCGCCGCAGCGTCCTCTCCTGCATGTTGTGGGAGAACGAGTTCTACGAGGACGGCGTGCAGATCGCGGGCCGGATCCACGAACTGGTGCCCAAGGTCGCCGCGGAGAAGGTGGCCGCCTTGGCTGTGGAGGCGCGGGAGCGGATGAAGCTGCGCCATGCGCCACTGTTTCTTGTGCGCGAGATGGCGCGTCACGCCACGCATCGCGCCCTGGTGGCCGACACGCTGGCGCGGGTCATCCAGCGCGCCGACGAGCTGAGTGAGTTCGTGGCCATCTATTGGGCTGGGGGCCGTCAGCCGCTCTCCGCGCAGGTGAAGAAGGGCCTGGCCGCCGCATTCGCCAAGTTCGACGAGTATGCGCTGGCCAAGTACGACCGTGCCGGTGCTGTGCGTTTGCGCGACGTGCTCTTTCTGTCGCACGCCCGTCCCGCGGACGAGGCGCAGGCGGCTTTGTGGAAGCGCCTGGCTGAGAACGAGCTGGCCACGCCCGACACCTGGGAGGTTGCTCTCTCGGCTGCCGGACGCGCGGAAGGCGCGGACAAGAAGGCCGTCTGGGAGCGTTTGCTAAGCGAACGCAAGCTGGGCGCGCTGGCTCTGTTGCGCAACCTGCGTAACCTGCACACCGCGGGCGTGAGCGAACAGTTGGTGTTCGATGCGTTGGCGGCTCTCAAGACGGACCGGGTCTTGCCGTTCCGTTTTCTGGCCGCGGCACGCAGCGCTCCGCAGTGGGAAGAGGCTCTGGAGGGCGCAATGTTCCGCGCGCTGGAAGGCCGAACGGCAAAGCTCACGGGTCACACCGTGCTGCTTGTGGACGTCTCCGGATCGATGGAGTCGGCCATCTCGGGACGCTCGGAGATGCGCCGTACCGATGCTGCTTACGGGCTTGCGATTCTGCTTAGGGAGATCGCGGAGAAGGTGACTGTCTACACCTTCTCGGAGACTGCCAAGCGGGTGCCGTCGCGGCGCGGAATGGCGCTGCGCGACGCTCTGGAGCAGAGCCAGCTGCACTCGGGAACCTACCTGGGCGCGGCTCTCAAGCAGGTGGAGGCCGAGGTCCGCGAGGGCTTCGACCGGCTGGTGGTGATCACCGACGAGCAGTCGCACGACCAAGTGCCCGCGCCCGCTGGACGGGGTTACGTGATTAACGTGGCCAGCGCCCGGAACGGCGTGGGATACGGCAAGTGGATGCACATCGACGGCTGGAGCGAGGCGGTGATCGACTATATCGCGGAACTGGAAGCTGCCGAGGGCGATCCGCTTGCCTGAGTCGCGTAAAACCAGCAGGGGTTAAGGGGACGGGCTCTAACCCGTATCCTTAACCCCTGCGTTTTTTGTTTCCTATTCGCGATAAGACTGCGACGGCCGTCGTTCCCGCGACGCCAGTTCCTATCTGAAGCGTTTGGAGGGCTCGTCGGAGTAGACCTGGCCGTCGCGAATATGCACCACGCGATGGGCGTACTCGGCGATGTCCGGCTCATGGGTGACCAGCACGATGGTGTTGCCGCCGGCGTGGAGGGTATCGAAGAGCGCCATGATCTCAACGCCGGTCTTCGAGTCGAGGTTGCCGGTGGGCTCGTCGGCCAGGATGATGGAGGGCCGGTTGACCAGCGCCCGGGCTACGGCCACGCGCTGGCGCTGTCCGCCGGAGAGCTCGTTCGGCTTGTGATACATGCGGGATTCGAGTCCGACGTTGGCCAGCGACTCCTTGGCGCGTTCGATGCGCGCCGCGGACGGTGTGCCGTTGTAGATCAGCGGCAACTCGACGTTGTGCAGCGAGGTGGCTCGCGCCAGCAGGTTGAAGGTCTGAAAGACAAAGCCAATTTCCTTGTTGCGGATACGCGCCAACTGGTCGTCGTCCAGTTCGCTCACTAACTGGCCGTTGAGCCAGTATTTGCCCTGCGAGGGCGTGTCCAGACAGCCAATCAGATTCATCAGCGTAGATTTGCCCGAGCCGGAGGGACCCATGATGGCGACGTATTCGTTGTGCTTGATGCGCAGGGAGACGCCGCGCAGGGCGTGCACCTGTTGCTCGGAGCCCATGTCGTAGGTGCGCCACAGATCCTCGACGACGATGACATCGCCGGTGGGCCGAGCGGTTTGCTGCAGAGCCTCTTCGCTGCTGATGCTATTCATGGCCATGCGAATCTTTTCCTTTGCCTGATGGTGTCTGCGCGCATTTTGATGATGAGGAAGGAAGCCCCGTCTGCCGGGGATTCCTTCTCACGCTTCGACTGTCTTACGACTTGGCGTCCTGTCCCGGCACAACCGGTTTGGCGGTATCCCGCTTCACCAGCGAGCCGGTTTTGAGTGCGCGCAGCGTCTTGTATGGCCCGATGACGATCTCCTGGCCCTCGGTGAGGCCGCTGAGCACCTCGATGTCGGTGGCGCCGGTGATCCCAGTCGTAACAGGAACGAATTTGGCCCGCAGCTTGCCACCTGCGTCTTTGTCCACCACATAGACACCCTGCTGCGGTGTGGGCTTGGGCGCCGGAGCCGTGGTTGCGGCCTCCACCTTGCCCTTGGAATTTGCAGGTTCGTCGGTGTGCATGGTGAGCGCCTGGATGGGCAGCGAAAGCACGCTCGGCTTGTGCGCGGTGGTGATCTTGGCGGTGGCGGAAAGTCCGGGACGCAGGTCGTTCGAGGGTACGTCGAGAGTGACGACAACCTTGAAGTCCTTGGCTTCTTCCGTGCCGGTGGTGGACTGGGAG